>Ga0102590_1004531_pt1 | contig 11693 bp, 12 predicted proteins | sample AraplaMF_Col_mMF_FD_76859 | JGI IMG/M metagenome (GOLD analysis project Ga0102590, IMG submission 76859) | Arabidopsis root microbial communities from the University of North Carolina, USA - plate scrape MF_Col_mMF | ecosystem: Host-associated > Plants > Roots > Endosphere | place: USA...
GATGGGCATTCGCGACCACTGGCTGGAGCAGGTCGTCGGCGAAGTGGCGCGGCTGAGAAACGGGGGCTGAGAGCTCAGGCCGTCGCCGCCTTCGCCTTCTGCAGTTGCGCGAGCCGTTGGACGGCGGTCGGCGGAAGCGGCAGGTTCGGATTGCGCTTGACGGTGTCGAGCAGCAGTTCGTCGCTCGCCGTCTCGGTCACGTCGATCAGATGCGCAAAGAAGGCATCGGGATCCATGCCGGGCTGGATCGGCGGCAGTATCCGCACCTTGAAATGGCCGGGATAGCGCATCGTACGACGTCGCGGCCAGAAGAGGCCAGGATGCATGGCGACCGGCACGACCGGCAGCTGCAGATCGCGGTACATACGGGCAATACCGTATTTGTAGACCGGCTCGGCGCCCGGCGGGCGGCGGGTTCCCTCGGGATAGATGATCAGCTGGCGGCCGGTTGCCAGTTCTTCCTTCGTGCGCCTCAACGCCTCGACCATCACCTTGCCGCGCGCACCGCGGTTAATCGGTATCATCCGCTGCTTCTTGGCATACCAGCCGAAGAGCGGGATCCACATCAGCTCACGCTTCAGGATGTAGACCGGATCCTTCAGCCACGGCAGCAGGGCATAGGTGTCCCAAAAGGACTGATGCTTCGGCGCCAGGATATAGCCGCCGTCCGGCAGGTTCTCCATGCCCTCGATCTCGAAGGTCGTGCCGACGATCTTCTCCATCAGCCAGTGGCTCGACAGCGCCCAATTCTTCGGTATCTGGTAGGCGACCTTGCGTGGCACCACGAAGTAATAGGGGGAGAGCACGATCATGCGAACGATGAGGTTGGCGTAGAAGATCGTGTTGAAGAGAACGGAACGCAGGGCGATCATAAACTTTCCCGAGACCAATGTCCGCAAAAGGCGGTTTCGCCCTCCTACACGATATTGACCATCAGAAAAAGGTTTCCTTCGGCTTCAGCCCGAGACGCCGGCCGAACGCAGCCCCGGATGACGGCCGAGACCAGTCAAATTGCGGGCGCCGGCAAAGAGCACTTTCACATATTCGGCGAGCATGACACGCATGGCGTTTGGATCGGTAAACCAGTTGCTGGTCTTCAGATCCGTGTTCACGACAGGATAGGGAATGAACTGCGTTTCGGAATCGACATAGGCGAGTTCCGCCAGGCTGCGCGGCATATGGTAATTGTTGGTGACAACGAGGACGCTCTTGTAGCCGCGCTGGTGAATCCAGTTGGATGCTTCCTGGGCATTGCCGATCGTGTCGAGCGCATCGTAGCCGACATCGACGCAGCACGAGAATAGCTCCGGCGAGGCCTGGGTCATCCTGCGGATCTGCTTCGGCGTGGTTGTCGGGTGCACGCCCGAAATCAGCAGGCGCTTGCCGGCGCCCTTCTGCAGCAACTCGACAGCTTGGTCGATACGCTGGTACCCGCCCGTCAGAACAACGATCGCATCGGCGCGCGGATCGAGCGGCGCCTTCAGGGTCGTCACGGAATCGGCAAAGCGAAGGAAGCCGCCGAAGATCAGAGCGGCGGCAAGCACAAAGACAACGCCGCCCCAGCGCAGCATGCGCCGTACAGGACCGCGGCGCGCAGGTCCTCCTTCGGAGCGGGCAAGCTCCGTTTCCGGGCGAATCGGGGTGCGCGACATGTTGCCCATGCTCATGAATCGGAAAATATATGCAGATTGCGGCGGCGAACAGACGCTTTCATGGCAAAAAAGGCATGTAAAGCTCAATTCACGAGCCCATCGGCCCGTGTTGGATCGGAACGCAGCGTATCGATCTCGTAAATGGTCCGCATGACCGTCAACCGGGCGGTGAAGGTGGTGAGCAGGGCGATGACAATCATGGTGGCAAAGATGCCGGCATAGCCAAGCGCACCGACCGAAAACGTGCCGAAGAGAGCCGTTGCCTGGTCAGTCTGCGGGGTAGCCAGCGTGCGGCTCTGCAGGAAGCCAGCGGTCAGGAAGAAGAGTGCGGCAAGAGCGCTGCCGACCGCCGATCCTTTCAAGCTGATCTTCAGAAAATGCTTCTGGAATTCGGTTGCGACGAAGGAGCTTTCCGCGCCAACGAAATGAAGTACCTCGACGATATGGCGGTTGCCGGAAAGGGCGCCGCGTGTCGCGAAGACGACGGTCAGAACCATCGCCGAAAAGACGAGCAGCAGGATGCCGGTGCCGATCATTACGGTGGTATGGGCCATCGAAACCAGTCGATCGACCCATGTGCGGTGGTCGTCGAGCGAGGCTTGCGGGATGCTCTCCTTCAGCAGCGAGCGCATCGCCTCGAAATCGGGCGGGTTGTTTTCGTCGATGGTGATGATCACGAGCCGCGGAACCGGCAGCTCCTTGATGTCGAGCCCCGTGCCGAGCCAAGGCTCGAGGAGGCGGGCCGTTGCCGCCTCGTCGACGATCTGGCCGGTTTTCGTGCCGACGAAGGTGAGCGCGAGATCCTTCGCCTGTGCCAGAGCCTTGTCCATGTCCAGCCCGTCATCGGGCTTGATCTGGATGGTGATCTCGCGGGAGATCTGGCTTTCCCAGCTGGCCGCCGTCGAGCGTACCATGCTGACGCTGCCGAGCGTCAGGCAGGCGAGGAAAGCCATGATGGCAATGACCACCATCAGCGCATTTCCTTGAATGTTGGCGGAAGGCAGGATCGGCGCCGTCGGGCGCACCTTCATCTCCGGCCGCTTCTGGCTTTTCGACGTGGCCTCTGCCGGCGGTTTGGGCGCAGCTTTAGTCATGGATATCAAGATGCCCTTCCGAGAGGATCATACGGCGGGCTTCCACCTGGTCCATCAGCGCCAGATCGTGGGTGGCGATCACAACCGCCGTGCCGAGACGATTGAGTTCGAGGAAGAGATTGAGCAGGCGGCGGGCCATCGGGGGGTCGACGTTCGCGGTCGGCTCGTCGGCGAGAAGGATCTCGGGACGGTCGATCAGCGCACGCGCGATTGCGGCGCGCTGCTTTTCGCCGCCAGAAAGAACCGGCGGCAGGACATTGACGCGTTCGCCAAGGCCCACCCACTTCAGGAGCTCGAGCACGTCGGTCCTGTAGGAGCTCTCGTCCTTGCCGCGAACGCGCAGCGGCAGCGCCACGTTCTCGTATGTGGTCAGATGGTCCAGCAGCCGGAATTCCTGGAAGATGATGCCGACGCGGCGACGCAGCAGCGGCAGTTCGGGGCGCGGAATATCGGAAATCTCGCGGCCAAACATGCGGATCAGTCCGCGGGTCGGTTGCAGCGAGAGGAACAGCAGTCGCAATAGCGTAGTTTTGCCGGCGCCGGAAGGGCCAGTCAGGAACTGAAACGATTTCTTCGGAATGTCGAATGTCAGGTCTCGGAGGATTTCCGGGCCCATGCCATAGCGCAAACCGACATTTTCGAAGTGGATCAACGGTAGATCAGTCTTTTGTTTGTTCACCGCACGACTTGTTAACCAACACCATTAACAACCAGTAAATTTTACCGGAAAGACGCCGCTTTGATGGCGATCTTTGCGAAGCATTAACCATTAAAATTTACGACTGAGCAGGATTCGTTTCAATGCCGGATTTCCGTTCGGCCAGAAACCATGTGGACACCGGAAAGGCAGTCATCATGACCTCCTCCTCGTTCAGACGCCAGGCGCCCGGCCGCGCTTATGATTTTCTGCCGCCAGAGCCGACCAAGCGCGAGGCCCGCCGAACTCGACCGGCCGATGTGGCCGATGCCGAATTCGTGGTGATCGCGAACAGTCGCGCCCAGACCTTCAATGCACGGAGCTTCAACGATAATCGCCGTCGATCCTCGGCGCCTTCGGTGATCCAGCCTACATTCCCGCGCGCCTTGATGGAAACATTCATTCGAGCGGGCGAATCCTGGTTGCAGCAGGCATCGGCAAAGACCTTCGCCGCGCTCGTGCTCGCACTGTCGGTGCTCGTGTTCGGTCTCTTCGGTGGCTTCTCCGGCCTCTCCCAAAGCGAAGCTGCATCGACAGACTCGCCGCTGCACTTCTCGCACGTCACGATGACGCCTCGTGACGCGAACGGGATGCGGGTACTGTTGATCAACGGCATCATCGACAATCAGAGCGGTACCACCCAGGTCGTGCGCCCGATCCGCGCGGACCTTCTTGCCGGCGAGCAACTGACCGCGAGCATCGTGATCAATCCGCCTACGGATGTCATTTACGGCGGCCAAAGCCGCGGATTTTCGACAAGAGTGCAATACGCGGGTGGAAAAATGCCGGAAGTCCGGCTCTCCTTCATGCCTGAAAGGCTCTAAAGGGGTGTTTCGCTCCGACGTTTGTGGTAACGGCTTGTGCTTCTATTCATGGAGCAAGCCTTCTTATGCCCGTCGTGCGCGGAAAAAACATCGAACCACTCTTCACCGCCGAGCAGATCGCCGAACGCAACCATGCCATGGCGAAGCAGATCGCAGCGGGACCGACGAAGGACCTGCTGGTCATTGCCGTGCTGAAGGGCTCGTTCATCTTTGCAGCCGATCTTATTCGCGCGCTGCATGACAGCGGCCTAGCGCCCGAAGTCGAGTTCATCACGCTGTCGAGCTATGGCACCGGCACGGTCTCGCAGGGCGTTCGGATCGTCAAGGATATCGACAGCGACGTGAAGGATCGCGACGTTCTCCTCATCGACGACATTCTGGAATCCGGCCGCACGCTGCTGTTCGCTAAGGAACTGCTCTACGAGCGCGGCGCCCGCAACGTCACCATTGCCGTGCTCCTCGACAAGAGCGTCAAGCGCAAGGAAAAACTGGAAGCCGATTATGTCGGCTTTGAATGCCCTGACTATTTCGTCGTCGGCTACGGCATGGATGTCGCCTACGCGTTCCGCGAACTCCCATTTGTGGGCGTGGTCACCGGCGACGCCTGACTGTGCCAGGATAAGACGGGTTGTTAACCATCCCGTCCATCCCTTCCCGCCGTTTACCGATCGCAAAGGAAAGTCGTGTGATTTCCGTTGCGGGGCATGAAACGGAGTGATGCACACCATGGCAAAAATTCTGATTACGGAAGACGAGGATTCCCTGCGCTCTTTCGTAGCCCGCGCTTTGCGTCTTGACGGTCATGAGACCGAAGAAGCCGCCGACGGTGCGGAAGGACTGGAAAAACTCAGGGACGGCGTCTACGACCTGCTGCTCTCGGATATCCGCATGCCCGTGATGGACGGTATTGAGCTGGCGCATCAGGCAAAATCCGCCTTCCCGGCGCTGAAGATCCTGCTGATGACCGGCTATGCGGAACAGCGTGAGCGCGCTGACGACCTGGCGGAAAAGATCGTCGATGTCGTCTCGAAGCCCTTTGCCTTGCCTGACATCCGCAAGGCCGTTGCGCGTGCTTTGGCCGCCTGAGGCTAACGGCACTCCTCGACCATTCAGCCCTCATCGGGGATGAATTTGCCTTCGTAGCGTACGCGGAAATTGCGGCGCTGGAAGTCCTGCTGAAAACATACAAAGATCAGTTCGATATCGGCCAGGTTGTCGCGCTTGTGGAGCAGGCTGAGCGTCACGACAATGACGCCAGCATAGCCACGCGTCAGTCTGAACGCCGCATTGCGGATAGCGTTGGCCTCGGCATCCTGCCGATCGTCGCGCCGTTCGTAGATCACCCAGAAACGACAAATGTCCCAGGTCGAACGGAGGATCTCGGTGATCTCCGCCTGGAATTGTTCGGCATGCATGCCGGGCGACCAGGAGAGAGTCTTCTCACCTTCGTCTGCCACGACGTTGAGGTAGCCATCGTAATCGCCGGTCCGGGAGAGTGCGTTCTCGATCAGCTCAAATGCTGCGTTTTCGCCGATTACCGTCTTAAAGAGAATTGCCATCGAATCGCTATCGTTAATCACTTGCAGGGTGACAATACGAAGCTTTCGCCAGTCAGGGCTAGCCTCGGCGACGAAATTAGCAGCCTGGCGTCCGTCAGGTCATGTGCGTGCATGCCATCGTCCCCGCTAGATGGAGACGGTGGCGCAATCGGTAAAGTCCAACCGTGGCCTGTCAATAGTCGGGGCAGGCGGGATTTATCGTCGTTCCGCTGTTTCCGCCCTGCGTCTGCAGCGTGCCGGGAATTGGCTTCGGAGGGCAGTTGACCGGTCGCCGCGCCGTCCTGCCATTAGACGAGATACTCCCCGTCGTCTCCATGCTGTAGGGAGCCGGTCTGTAGGCGTTTGAGTTCCACCCGCTTCGACTCGATTCGTAGTGGTCGAAAGCAAGGGTCCTGCCCCCGCTGTTCGTTGTGGCAAAACCACCGATATCCAATGCGTTTGCCGTGCCAGCAGCCATGCTGAATCCAAAAGCGACAGCTGCGATCAGCCTCAATTCCGCTTTCATGGAAGTACCCTCAACTCGTGCCCAAACGACGCGATCTCGCGTCACAGTAAACACATAGGCATCTAGGGCGTCGGGGCGGCGAATCTCACGGGATTGTGACCCGAATTGGCGCAACTGGGACTACTGGATGTCCAGCAGGCGTTCTAGATAGCGTCGTTCGATTTCCTGCGGTGGGTTGTTGCCCAGCTTTTCGCGAATGGCGTCCAGGATTTCGCGGGCGCGCTGCACATCGATTTCATCAGGTACCTTTACCTGATCTCCGAAATCAGGTCCTTCGGCGCGGCGCGGACGGCCAAGCGGGTCGCGGCCGTTCTGGTTGCCTTGCCCGACCTGGCCCTGCTGACCCTGTCCCTGTTGGCCCTGCATGGCCTGCATCATCTGGTTCATCATGTCGCGTGCGCCCTGGCGCAACGCTTCCAACGCACGTCCTTGGCCCTGAATGGCTGGTTCGCCATGACCTTGACCGAGTTCGCGTCCGGCGCCTTCCATTTCGCGCTGGGCCTGGCCGAAGCCTGGGCCGGGCCTGATGCCCATGTCGCCTAGACCTTTTTGCAGCTCACCGAGCTGCTTGCCGAGTTCGTCCTGGCGTGAACGCAACTGCTTCAGGGCTTCGCGCAGCTGCTCGGCCGTCATCTCGTCGGACGGCGACTGACTTTGCTGGTTCTGACTTTGCTGGTTCTGGCCCTGCTGGTTGGGGTCCTGACCCTGGTCTTGCTGGCCCTGCTGCTGATCCTGCTGCATACCGTCGTTGTCCATCGGCATGTCGTCGAGCAAAGGATCGTTCATGCCCATGTTGGGATCGCCGCGCTGCATGCGGTCCTTCAACTGCTGATCCAGCTTGAAGGTTTCTTCCATCAGTTTCTGTTGGTCACGCAGGATCTGGCCGAGCTTGTCCATCTGCTGGCGCATCTGGCTGTTGTCCTGGCCCTGTTGTCCCTGCTGCGGTCTTCCGGCCTGCAGGTTGTTCATCATCCGTTGCAGCTCGGAAAGCATCTGCTGGGCCGCGTCCCGGTTGCCCGAGCGCGCCAGATTCTCGATCTGGTCCATCATCCGCTCCAGATCCTGCTGGCGAATGATGTTCTGGGCGTTCTGGTTCGGCTGCATCGGCGCATTCTGCATGCGCTGCGCGAGCTCCTTCATATATTCCTGCATCGCCTTGCGCAGCTCGTCCATGAGCTTCTTGATTTCGGCATCAGGTGCGTTGCGCTGCAGGGCATCCGCCAGATTCTGCTGGGCATTGCGTAGGTTGCGTTCCGCTTGCGAAAGATCGCCATCCTCCATGCCCACCGCGATGTCCCAGAGATAATCGGCGGTGTCCTTCATCGCATCTTCGCCCTTGGTGAGTTTCATGCGTGTCAGCGCCGATTCCAGCAGCAGGTAGTTTGTCAGGTTCGGAATCGTTTCTTCCGGGCGAATCGTAAGCGCCTCATTGAGCGCGATCGCCTCCGGCATCTTCCTGGTATCCAGTGAGAAGACCTGCCGTTCCTCGGCGACGGCAGCAGCAAGAGGCTCGTTGAATGGGCGGGCAGGCAGTGTCATCTCGTGCGGCGGGCTGCGACCGGTCTGGCCTGCGGCGTCCTTGGCGACAAGGGTAATGCGAACTCGCTTGCCCGAGAGCGGGTGCTCGGTGAGGTTCTTGCTTGTCACCCCTTTGGCGTCGCGTGAATTGCGGCGAGGGATGTCCAGGCGGAAGTCCGGTAGCGGGTAGAGCGGCGTTGCGGCCGGGTCGGAGTCGACGGGAACGATCTCGGCGCGCGCTTCCTGCACGCCGTAATCGTCCTTGACGATAAAGCCGATTTCAAGCGCGCCGTTGACCGTTGGCTTCGGTATTCCATTGAAGGCGATCTCCGGCGCCTTATCGGAAATGACGTCGAAGCTCCATATACGTCCGTTGACCTCGAGCCTGCCGTTTTCCTCGAGTTTCATCAAATGCGTGGTGGCCGACAGAGCGGCGTTGGTTGCAGGTGCGCCTTCAGCCTGCGGCGTCGCGGGCTGCTTGGCCACTTTCTGGGGCGCGATATCCTGCGCCTCGCCATTCTCATGCCGGAAGACGACCTTCTCGGCTGTTTTGCCGCCGCTGACCCGAACCGTGAGGTTCGAGAGTTCGGGAACGCGGATCGGTCCCTGCTCGGTGCCGTTTGCCGTCAGGTAGATCGGAGCGCGGCCGGTGTAGGAGGGTGGCGTGACCCAGGCATCGATCCGCACGGCAGGATCACTTGCCTGCGGTGTCGGTCGCGGCTGCAGCGCATCTGAAATCGATCCGCCGCTCGCCGACAGCGAATAGGCAAAAGCCATCGCCACAAGCAAAGCCGGAACAGCGCGCAGCGCCAGCCGGTCGTGGGAGGCGATGTCGGGGCGGGGGAAACCGGTATCGAGCGCCGCGATCTTCTCCGCCATCCGCGTCTGGTGCTCACGCCAGAGGGCGCGAGCGACGGGCGTATCGGTTGCGGGCTCGTCTTCTTGAACGGCAACAGGCTGATGCTGCAGGCCGTTGCGCTGTTCAAGCAGCCGATCCGCAGCAGCTACGTCTGGCCAATAAAGTCGGCGAAGGGGAAGGAGCGCGGCGACGAAGGCAACCGCGAAGCCAATCTGCAGTGCCAGGCGAAGCCAGTCCGGCGTGTAGCGGAAGACGCCGAACCAGGATGCCGCGAGATAAAGCGCAACGACCGAGAGAATCGGCAACAGCAGTGGCAGGATCTGCTCGGACAGCAGGACAAGGCGCGCCAGAAAGCGCTTTGCCGCGACCAGCCGTGCCAAGGACGGCTTCAGGGCAAATGCACCGTGTTTCTCCCTGCTGGAGCTCTTATTCAATCCGGTCTCCGCGAGCTGGCTTTCGAAGGCAGAGTGCACCTACGGCGATCGCCGGGGCAGTTCGCTCTCCGCCAAGGATAACATTCTTTGTGGCGAAGGCGAGGGCAAGCGCCGTTCAATGCCGGTTTTTCACGGTTCTTCGCCAAAAAGTGATGCTTTCCCGGGCGCCGGATCAATCCAGCCAGGCGGGCGCGGAATCGAGGCCGATCAGCTCTTCATAGGTGCCGCGCGGACGAATCGCGTGGAAATCGCTGCCCTTGACGAGCACTTCGGGAACCAGAAGACGGCTGTTGTAAGTGCCGGCCTGGACCGCTCCATAGGCGCCGGCGGAAGAGACGGCGAAGAGATCGCCAGGCTTCGGCATTGCCATCTCGCGGTCGAGCGCCAGGAAATCGCCGGTTTCGCAGACGGGGCCGACGACATCAGCCTTGATGCGCGGCGCGTTCGCCGCTGAGATCACGACGGGGCGGATTTCATGGTGTGCGTCGTAAAGGGTCGGTCGGATCAGGTCATTCATCGCGCCGTCGACGATGACGAAGGTCTTCTCGCCGCCATCCTTCACATAGATCACTTCGGTCACCAGGATGCCGGCATTGCCGACGATCAGCCGGCCAGGCTCGGTAACGATCTTGCAGTTCAACTCGCGCAGCTGGCCTTTGACGATGTTGGCGTAGGCATCGGGCAGCGGTGGCGGGTTGTTATCCTCCTTGTAGGGGATGCCGAGACCGCCGCCGATATCGACGTGGTGGATGTCGTGGCCATCGGCGCGAAGCGTGCCGACCAGCTCGCGCAGCAGCTTGAAGGCGTCTTCGAATGGCTGCAGTTCGGTGATCTGGCTGCCGATATGCATATCGATGCCGGTCACTTCGATGCCGGGCAGGGTTGCGGCGCGGGCATAGACGGCGCGGGCACGCTCCCAGGAAATGCCGAACTTGTTTTCCTTCTTGCCGGTCGAGATCTTCGCATGCGTCCTGGCGTCGACATCGGGATTGATGCGGAAGGAGACGGGTACTCGTTTGCCCGCCTTGATGGCGCGCTGGTTGAGGATCTCGAGTTCCGGCTCGGACTCGACGTTGAAGCAATAGATGCCGGCCTCAAGCGCAAAGTCCATTTCGCGCGGTGTCTTGCCGACGCCGGAGAACATGATGCGCGATGCTGGGATGCCGGCGGCGAGTGCGCGGCGCAGCTCGCCTTCAGAGACGACGTCGATGCCGGCGCCGAGATTGCCGAGCGTCTTCAGCACTGCCTGATTGGAATTCGCCTTCATGGCGTAGCAGACCATTGCATCGACATCGTTGAACGCCGCTGCGAAGACCTTGTAGTGGCGCTCAAGCGTCGCCGTCGAATAGACATAAAAGGGCGTGCCGACGGCCTTGGCGATCTCCGGAACGGGAACGTTTTCGGCGCAGGGGATGCCGTCGCGGTACTCAAAATGGTTCACGTCGGTTGTCTCTTAGAGAAGCGGATCGAGGATGAAGGGCCGGTCGACGGTGCCGGGCTGTTTCGTCGGCTTCGACGAATCTCCGCCTTTCGTCGCGTTCGCGCTCGGTGGATCGAGATCGCCTTTACGCCCGCACCCGGCGACGGCAAGGCCGATCACGGCGAAAACAACCGTCAGGCGGGCGATCTGCGGCAAGCTCTTCTGCATGGAATTCCTCTTGGGAAGCGGCACTGGTGGACATCTTCATAGCGAAGTTTATCCAGCTTGTGCACCCTGATTGTTGAGGTCAGTTGCGGGCGCGCCAGTAGGCGATCTGCTTGCGCACTTCCGAAGGTGCGGTGCCACCGAAGCTCTTGCGGCTTGCAACCGATGCCTCGACCGTCAGCACGTCGTAGACCTTGTCCGTGATCGCGGCATTGATCGCCTGCAGGTCGGCAAGCGACAGTTCGGCGAGATCGCAGCCCTTGCTCTCGGCAAGCGCCACGGCACGGCCAGTCACGTGATGGGCGTCGCGGAACGGCAAGCCGGCTTCCCGCACCAGCCAGTCTGCAAGATCGGTTGCCGTCGAATAGCCGGAGCCGGCGGCAGCCTTCATCCGCGCGGTGTTAACCGTCATGTCGCGCACCATGCCGGTCATGGCCGATATCGCCAACTCGAGGCTCTCGGCCGCGTCGAAGACTTGTTCCTTGTCTTCCTGCATGTCCTTGGAATAGGCGAGCGGCAGGCCCTTCATGATGGTCAGCAGCGCGATCAGCGAGCCGTTGATACGCCCGGTCTTGGCGCGCACCAATTCGGCGGCGTCCGGGTTCTTCTTCTGCGGCATGATCGAGGAGCCGGTGGAGAAGGCGTCCGACAGGCGCACAAAGCCGAACTGCGGCGTCGACCAGATGACGATCTCTTCGGCCAGCCGCGACAGGTGCATGCCTGTTATCGCAGCGATCGCCAGGAACTCGATGGCGAAATCGCGGTCCGAGACGGTGTCGATCGAGTTGCGGGTCGGCTCGCGGAAGCCGAGCGCCTTCGCGGTCATGTGGCGGTCGATCGGATAGCCGGTGCCGGCAAGGGCGGCGGCGCCGATCGGGCTCTCGTCCAGATGCTCGATCGCGTGGC
>Ga0102590_1004533_pt1 | contig 11690 bp, 9 predicted proteins | sample AraplaMF_Col_mMF_FD_76859 | JGI IMG/M metagenome (GOLD analysis project Ga0102590, IMG submission 76859) | Arabidopsis root microbial communities from the University of North Carolina, USA - plate scrape MF_Col_mMF | ecosystem: Host-associated > Plants > Roots > Endosphere | place: USA...
TCAAGATCGTCAACGGACCGTTCGTCGCGCTCGACGTCACCGGACGCTCGAGCCAGGCCGCGATCAACTTCAGCCAGCCGGTCTGGGTGTCGCAGAACTGGCTGGTGCTGCTCAATGCCGCCGAGACCGAGGGCAAGACGGTCAGCCGCTTCGCCACGGTCGACGTCACCAACGACCACTACGACAAGGCCACGGCCGGCGCCTCGGTGACGAATTCAGGCAACGCCTATTCGATCACGGTCTCGCCGGCGGTGAACTACATCGAATGGCAGGACCACGTGCTCGGCAACAACCGCACGTTCAACACCTATACCGGCTCGCTGATCGCGACCAGCGCCGCAGGGCCGGCGAATTTCAGCACCAACGTGCTGGCGAGCTGGCAATACACGCAGGAAAAGCTGCTGCCGGGCGACCAGATCTTCTCGATCGGCGGCCCCACCACCGTGCGCGGCTATCCCTCCAACGCGGCATCTGGCGACAGCGGCTACTATTTCAACGCCGAGCTGCACTACAACTGGTCGCAATGGCTCAGGGGGTTTGACACCTACATCTTCACCGACTGGGGTGCGGTGTATTCGACCTTCCCCGGCGTCACCGAAATGGGCTCGGTCGGCGTCGGCTTCTCCTGGACCTACGCGTCATTCATGACGTTCGAGGCGAATTACGCGACGCCGCTGAAGATGGCGGTGTCGACCCAGAACCACTACGAGGCCTATGGCCGCGTCATTTTCCGGCCGTTGCTGATGTTCCAGAAGCAGGAAAGCCCCCCGCCCATGGCGGCGGTTGCGGGCAAGAGCAGGTCGTAGCTTGACGTTGCCCCTTTTCGTCATGCCCGGGCTTGCCCCGGGCATCCACGTCTTGGTTGCTACATCGAAGAACGTGGATGGCCGGGACAAGCCCGGCCATGACGAGCTTGGTGCGGCGTCTCAACGCCGCAGCGTGAACTCGTCCGCACCGCGCCGGTGCTCCCACTTCGCCTGCTCCAGCTCCGGCTGGTCGCATTCGGTCTCGGGATAGCCGATGCAGAGATAGGCGATGAACTTCCAGGTATCAGGCACGTCGAGAACGGAGTGAATGCGCGCCGGGTTCAGGATCGAGACCCAGCCAAGTCCGATACCCTCGGCGCGCGCGGCAAGCCACATCGCGGTGATCGCCGCGACCACGGAATATTCCGTCGTCTCCGGCATGGTGGCGCGGCCGAGGCCGTGGCCGATGTCGCTGGCCTTGTCGGCGAACACAGCGAGGTGGCCGGGCGCCTGTTCCAGGCCCGACAGCTTCAGCGCGGCATAGCGTTCGGCGCGTTCACCGGCGTAACAGTTCAGCGCGTCGGTGTTGCAGGCCTTGAAGTCGTCGATGACGGCGCGGCGTCTAGCAACGTCATCGACGACGACGAAGCGCCAGGGCTGGCTGAGGCCGACCGAGGGCGAAAGGCAGGCGGTCTCAATCAGGCGATCGATGGCACCATCCGGCAACGGATCGCCGCGAAAGAGGCGCACGTCGCGGCGCCACACGAACAGCTCGCGCAATTGTCGGCGGAAGGTGTCGTCGAATTCGACCATGAGGTCAGCGTCCCCCCAACAAGGCCGCGGCGACCAGCAGGATCAGGATCTCGCCGAGCTGCTCGAACGCACCGAGGATGTCGCCGGTCTGCCCGCCGATCTGGCGGATCGCAAGCCGCGCCAGCAGCAGGCCGGCGAGAGACAGCAGGATCAGGCCGGCGAGGGCCTTGCCCGGACCAAGCGCGAGAGCGAGCACGAGCGTGCCGAGCGCAAACGCAATGGCAACGCTGCGGCCCGGCGGCGAGCCCGCGCTTGCCGACAGCCCATCAGGCCGCGCCGGGGGTACCAGCGACATGAAGGCCGGCACGCCTGCGCGGGCGCCCGCGTGCGCGGCGCACAGCGCGAGCGTGACAGCCCAAGGATTGGCGATTGTAGCGAGCGCGCTCCAGCGCAGACCGAACGACAGGATCAGCGCGCAGGTGCCGTAGGTGCCAATCCGGCTGTCGCGCATGATCTCGAGCTTGCGTGCGCGGGTGCGGCCGCCGCCGAGCCCATCGGCGGTATCGGCAAGCCCGTCCTCGTGCAGCGCGCCGGTGATGAGCGCGGTCGTCGCGAGTGCGAGCAGAGCGGCAAGGTTCGCCGTCAATCCGCACCGGCTGGCGATCTTGTAGACCAACGCGCCGGCAAGGCCGACCAGCAGTCCGGCGACGGGCAGCGCCCAGGTCGCGCGCGCGACGGCGCCGTCGTCCGCGGGCTTCGACGATGCGACGGGGAGAATCGTCACGAACGATGCCGCCATCCTGAGATCGGCGATGATTTCTTTGAAAAATTCGGCGCGCGGCTTCATTTCTATTTCAGTTTCATAGGCAGACCCGCAACCATGAACTCGACGCTGTCGGCGGTATCGGCGATGACCTGGTTCATGATCCCTGCGGCGTCGCGAAAGCTTCGCGCCAGAGCGTTGTCGGGCACGATGCCGAGACCGACCTCGTTGGTGACGAGGATAACCGGGCTCTTGAGACGTGGTAGGGCACCTGCGAGCTCGCTCACCTCGCGTTCCCAGTCGCGCTCCGCGTGCAGCAGATTGGAAAGCCACAACGTCAGGCAGTCGACCAACCGCGCGCCGCCGCCATCGCTTGTGGCCAAAACTGGCACGAGATCGAGCGGCACCTCGTGCTCGACCCAACCGGTTCCGCGTCGCGTGCGATGCCGGGCAATGCGTGCTTCCATCTCGGTATCGAGCGCCTCGGCCGTCGCGATGTAGATCGGCGGCTGGTCCGGAAAGCTGCGCGCAAGCGCTTCCGCGCGGGCGCTCTTGCCCGATCGCGCTCCGCCCGTGATCAAGATGACGGCCATGAAGGTCTCCTGCGGGCCTGACTAATCACCAAACGCGGCCAAAGACAAAGCCGAAATCAGGCGGGCAGGGGCTTGCGCTCCGCCGTCGCTTTGCGCAACAGGGGCGGGACAGGAGGCAGCCTTGGGAGTGGGTGTGGGCTTTGCGGGCGCGATGGTGGTGGCGATGGCGGTGGATGTCCTCACGGGCTGGCCGGCATGGCTGTTCGCGCGGATCGGCCATCCCGTGACCTGGCTCGGCCGGCTGATCAGCGCCATCGACGCCACGTCGAATCGTCCATCCGATCCGCCGGCATTTCGCCGCGCTGCCGGCGTCGCCGGCGCGCTCCTGGTGATCGCGCTCGCCGTCGCGCTCGGCTGGGCGTTTCAGTGCCTGTTCAAGTCATTGCTGCCTTGGGGATGGGAGCAGGCCGTGCTTGTGGGCGTGCTGGCCTGGCCGCTGGTCGCGCTGCGCTCGCTTCATGATCATGTGGCTGCAGTCGCAAAGCCATTGCGCGCCGGGGACATCGCCGCTGCGCGCGACGCGGTCTCGCGTATCGTCGGCCGCGATCCGGCGGCGCTCGATGAAGCCGGTATCGCGCGTGCGGCGATCGAGAGTCTCGCCGAAAACGCTTCCGATGGCATCGTAGCGCCGGTGTTCTGGGGCGCACTGTTCGGCTTGCCGGGGATTTTCGGCTACAAGGCCATCAACACGCTGGACTCCATGATCGGCCATCGCAGCGAACGGCACGAAGCCTTCGGCTGGGCGGCGGCCCGCATCGACGATGTCGCCAATTTCATTCCGGCGCGCCTGACCGGGCTTCTGTTCGTGCTGCTGGCGCCAAGGCGATCCGAGGCGCTGTCGTGCATGACGCGCGATGCGCGCCGCCATCGCTCGCCCAATGCCGGCTGGCCGGAAGCGGCGATGGCGGGCGCGCTCGGCGTGCGGCTCAGCGGCCCCCGCATCTATCACGGCAGCACCACCCACGAGCCCTGGCTCAACGAAGGCGCGCGCGATCCGCTCGCCGCCGATATTGGCGAGGGATTGACGGTCTACCGCCGTGCCATGCTGCTGCTCGCTGCTGTGCTTGCGATCCTCGCCTTCGCGTGAAAGAACGGGGCATGCGCGAGCACGGTGGAAATCTCGATCTGGCCCAACAGCGTTTTGGCGGACGCGGCGAGCACTGGATCGACCTCTCGACGGGGATCAACCGGCTGCCTTATCCGGTGGGCGAGGTGAGCGCGCATCATTGGCAGGCATTGCCGTCGCGCGCCGAAATCGAAGCCCTGCACCACGCGGCGCATCACGCCTATCGCACCAGCGCGCCGGTCGTCGCGATGGGCGGTGCGCAGGCTGCCATTCAACTGTTGCCGCAACTGGCGCCATCCGGCCGTGCCCGTATCCTGGCGCCGACCTACAACGAATACGCGGGTGTGCTGTCGGCCGCTGGCTGGGACGTGCAGGAGGTCGGCGAGCTTGACGCGCTGGCGGGCGCGGATGTTGCGATCGTCGTCAACCCGAACAATCCCGACGGCCGGAGCCATCCCGCAAAGGATCTGCTCGCGCTGCTGCCGCGCGTCGGCCGTCTCGTCATCGATGAAAGCTTTGCCGACGCCGTTCCGCAACTATCGCTGGCGCGTGAGGCGGATCAGCCGGGACTGCTGATCCTGCGTTCGTTCGGAAAGTTCTATGGTCTGGCCGGCCTGCGGCTCGGCTTCGCGATCGGCAATGCGGCCGACATCGAGAAACTGGCGGCGATGTCGGGTCCATGGCCGGTCTCGGGAGCTGCGATCTCGATCGGCTGCCGCGCCTTGCGCGATGATGCCTGGGCCGAGACGACGTCAGCGCGGCTGGCGCGCGACTGTGGTCGCCTCGACGACATCGCGCGGTCGCAAGGCTGGCGTCTCGTCGGCGGCACATCGCTGTTTCGTCTCTACGAGACGCCTGATGCGCTTGCCGCGCAGGAAAAACTGGCGCGCGGCCAGATCTGGTCGCGCGTGTTCGCGCAAGAGCCGGGATGGCTGCGCCTCGGGCTTCCCGGCAGCGAAGCCGAGTGGACGCGCCTTGCGGAGGTGCTAGCGCGCTAGCGCAAGCAGGCCTTCGACGTCGAGATGCTGTTCGATGTGATCGGCCAGCGCCTCGAGCGCGCTCTCGACCCTGTCGTGATAAGGCTCGTCGCCGGCGGCAATGTCGAGCTTGGCCAAATACGCCTTGCGGAAATCGTCCGACGTGAACAGGCCGTGCAGATAGCTGCCCTGCACGCGCCCATCGCGCGAGATCGCGCCTTCGGGCTCGCCATTCAGTTTCGCGAAGGCGCGGGCGCGATCGGGCCCGTCGGTGCGGCCGATGTGGATCTCGTAGGCCTCGATCGGCTGATCCGTTGCGGCATGCACGGCCGCGACGCGCGTCAATGTTTTCTGCGGGCTCATCACGGTCTCAACATCCAGAAGGCCGAGACCCGGCGTGTCGCCCGCGGCGCCTTCGATGCCATCGGGGTCGGAGACGCTGCGCCCGAGCATCTGATAGCCGCCGCAGAGGCCGAGCACATGGCCGCCGCGACGGTGGTGCGCGAGCAAATCGATGTCCCATCCCTGCGCGCGCAGGAAGGCGAGATCGCCGCGGGTGGATTTTGAGCCCGGGATGATGACGAGCCTGACGTCGCCGGGGATCGCTTCGCCCGGACGCACCATGATGAGATCGACGCCGGGCTCGAGCTTGAGCGGATCGAGATCGTCGAAATTGGCGATCCGCGACAGCGCGAGGCAGGCGATCTTGCATTGGCCCGGCTTGCGCGCGTCGCTGAGGCCGAGTGCGTCCTCGGCCGGCAACTCGCCGGCGCGGGCGAACCAGGGCAATACGCCAAGCCCGCGCCAGGCCGTCGATTGCTCGATCAGCCTGTAGCCGTCGTCGAACAGCGTGGGATCGCCCCGAAACTTATTGATGACGAAGCCCTGGATCATCGCGGCATCGTCGGGGTCGATCACCGTCTTGATGCCGACGAGCTGGGCGATGACGCCGCCGCGATCGATGTCGCCGACCAGCACGACGGGCACGTCGGCTTTGCGGGCAAAGCCCATATTGGCGATGTCGGCCTTGCGCAGGTTCACCTCGGCGGGGCTGCCGGCACCTTCCACCAGGACGAGATCGGCGCGCGCCTTCAGCCGCTCGAAGCTTTCCAGCACGGCGCCCATCAGCGAAGGCTTCATCGTTGCGTAGTCGCGCGCACGCGCAGTCGCGACGCGCTTTCCGTGGACGATGATTTGCGCGCCGACATCGGTCTCGGGCTTGAGCAGCACCGGGTTCATGTCGGTGTGCGGCTCGACCCCGGCGGCAAGTGCCTGCAGCGCCTGGGCGCGGCCGATCTCGCCGCCGTCGACGGTGACGGCGGCGTTGTTCGACATGTTCTGCGGCTTGAATGGCAGCACGCGCAGGCCGCGCCGTACGAAGGCGCGCGCGAGGCCGGCGACGATGAGCGATTTGCCCACGTCCGAGCCGGCCCCCTGGATCATCAATGCGCGCGCCATCGCGATTGTCTTTTAGAACTCGACGCCGGCTTGCGCCTTGATGCCGGAGCGGAAGGGATGCTTGACCAGCGTCATCTCGGTGACGAGATCGGCGATCTCGATCAGCTCGTCCTTGGCGTTGCGTCCGGTCAAAACGACATGCGTCATCTCAGGCTTGTGCGTCGTCAGGAAGTCGACGACCTCGGCGATGTCGAGATAGTCGTAGCGCAGCGCGATGTTGATCTCGTCGAGGACGACCATGCGCAAATCGGCATCGAGGATCAGTTCCTTGGCCTTCTCCCAGCCGGTCCGCGCCGCCGCGATGTCGCGGGCACGGTCCTGCGTCTCCCAAGTGAAGCCTTCGCCCATGGCGTGGAACTGGCAGAGGTCGCCGAAATGGCCGGTGAGCAGGCGCCGTTCGCCGGTGTCCCAGGCCCCCTTGATGAACTGCACCACCGCGCAGGGGAAGCCGTGGGCAACGCAGCGGACGATCATGCCGAAGGCCGAGGAGGACTTGCCCTTGCCGGCGCCGGTGTGGACGATGATGAGGCCTTTTTCGCCGCTCTTGGTCGCCATAATCTTGTCGCGGGCGGCCTTCTTCTTCGCCATTTTCTGGGCGTGCCGGGCGTCGGTTTGCTCACCCGTCTGGGTATCCGGTTCAGGCGTCATCGTACCGGTCCTTCGGCTTGACAAGAGGCGGCCGGGGGCAAATGGTGACCCGGCGTTGGTTCCTGTCCTATGACAGGCGAAGAGGGAATGCGATAGGGTCCGAATCTGCAAGATTCGGGTTCAAACTGCAGCCGCCCCCGCGACCGTGACCGGAGAGATGTCCGAAGCCACTGATCCCCCAAGGGATCGGGAAGGCGGGGATCGAAGGGCCAAAAGCCCTGCTCCGCAAGCCGGGAGACCTGCCAGCGCGGACGATTTTTGGACCGGCGGACGGGGTGTTCCGCGACGGGGAAAACGGGCCTTCGGGGGAATGGTTCGTGTGCCTCTTCGCCTCCCGCTGACTATCCTGGAGAGGCGATGACCGTCACACTTCACGTCTGCATTACCTGCCGCGCCGGCGAAACGCCCAGCGAGGGCGAGGCCACGCCCGGCAAGCGCCTGCATGGTGCGATCCTCGACGCAGGCGTGCCCGCCGGCGTCGCGGTGGTTCCCGTCGAATGCCTGTCTGCATGCAGCCAGGGCTGTTCGGTCGCACTCAGTGCGCCCGGCCGATGGTCCTACGTCTATGGCCGCCTCTCGGAAGCCCATGCGAACGACGTGGTCGCCGGTGCCACTGCCTATGCGGCCGCGCCCGACGGTCTCGTGCCCTGGCGCAGCCGACCTGAAATCTTTCGCAAGCAGTCGCTTGCGCGCATTCCCCCCATTGCCGTCGTGCCGGAGGCAGCCGAATGAATTCGCTCGCAAAGGTTCCGGTGACGGTGGTCACGGGTTTCCTCGGCTCCGGCAAGACGACGCTGATCCAGCACCTGCTCGCAAACCCTGACGGCAGGAAGCTCGCGGTGCTCGTCAACGAGTTCGGCAGCGAGGGCGTCGACGGTGAGATCCTGAAGTCCTGTGCAGACGCCAATTGCCCGGAAGACAACATCATCGAGCTCGCCAATGGCTGCATCTGCTGCACCGTCGCCGACGATTTCATTCCGACCATGGAGAAGCTGCTGGCCCGGCCGGTGCGGCCCGATCACATCCTGATCGAGACCTCGGGCCTGGCGCTGCCAAAGCCACTTTTGAAGGCGTTCGACTGGCCGGAGATCCGCTCGCGCATCACCGTCGACGGCGTGATTGCGCTCGCCGATGCCGAAGCCGTGGCTGCGGGTCGTTTTGCACCGGATCCGGCTGCGGTCGAAGCGCAGCGCGCTGCGGACGAAAATCTTGATCACGAGACGCCGCTGTCGGAGGTGTTCGAGGACCAGATCGCCTGTGCGGATATCGTGCTGCTGACCAAGGCCGATCTTGCCGGCGCGGCGGGACTTGAAGCCGCCAGGGCATTGATCACAGCCGAGATGCCGCGCCGCGTGCCGATGCTCTCCATCACCGATGGCGCGATCGATGCCCGCGTGATCCTCGGTCTCGGCGCTGCCGCGGAGAATGATCTTTCCGCTCGCCCCTCGCATCATGACGGCGAGGAGGATCACGAGCATGATGATTTCGCCTCCGTCGTGATCGATCTTCCTGAAATCACCGACATCGGCGCACTGGTCGCCTCGGTGCAGCGTCTGTCGCGCGAGCAGAACGTGCTGCGCGTCAAGGGCTATATCGCAGTCGAAGGCAAGCCGATGCGCCTGTTGCTGCAAGCGGTCGGCGAACGCGTGCGCCACCAGTTCGACAAGCCCTGGGGCGCGGGCAGCAGGCAGTCGAAGCTCGTGGTGATCGGCGAGCACGGCGATATCGACGAGGCCGCGATCAAAGCGGGACTTGGTGTCTGATGCACGTCGTCTTCCGCGAGAGCCGCGGTCTCGAGGAGACTGCGACGCCAAGGGACATCGGCCAGGACGCGGCCGATCTCGTGGTGCTCTCGTATTCGGATTCCGATCTGGCCGCGTTCTCGGCCGGCTGGCGGCGCGGCCGCAACAGCCTGCCGTCGCTGCGGCTCGCCAATCTTGCGGAGCTGCGCCATCCGCTGTCGGTCGATACCTATGTCGAGCGCACGCTGGCGCAGGCGCGCGGCATTTTGGTGCGCCTGATCGGCGGCGAGTCCTATTGGTCGTATGGGCTCGCGGCTCTTCAGCAACTCGCGAAGGATCGCGGGATCGTGCTCGCCGTGCTGCCGGCCGATGGCCGCGACGATGCGCGGCTCGATGAATATTCGACCGTGCCGGTCTCGACGCTGCGGCGGCTCAAGGTGCTCTGCGACACCGGCGGTCCCGTAGCTGCCCAAGCCGCGATCGCGCAGCTTGCACTGGCCTCTGGGCTCTATGCTGGACCGGTCGTCGGCGAGACGACCGTTCCCGAGATGGGTTTTTACGATCCCACGCGCGGCGTCATGGCGGAGCTGCCGGCGAACGATGCAATGCCACGCGCGTTCGTGACGTTCTATCGCTCCTATCTGACCGCGGCGGACACCGGCCCCGTCGATGCCCTGATCGCCGCGCTGCGCGGGAAGGGGTTCGATGCGCATGGCGTGTTCGTCACCTCGTTGAAGGCCCCAGGGGTCGCGGATTGGCTGCGGGCGCATCTTGCGCAAAACCCGCCGGCCGCGATCGTCAATGCGACGGCGTTCTCGGCGCTGGGCGATGACGGTACGACGCCGTTCGATGCGGCATCCTGTCCGGTGTTCCAGGTCGCGCTCTCCACGGCGCGGCGCGAGGACTGGGCGAGTTCGCTGCGCGGCCTGTCGCCGGGCGATCTTGCGATGCATGTGGTGCTGCCCGAGGTCGACGGCCGCCTGTTCGCGGGCGTGGTCAGCTTCAAATCGGCCGGGATGCGCGATCCCGACCTGCAATTCTCGCACCTGGCTCATCGCGCCGATGACGAGCGCGTGGAAGCCGTCGCCGCGCGCGTCGCGGCCTGGCGACGTCTTGCGGAAGCGCCCGCCGGCGGCAAGCGGCTGGCGGTCGTGCTGTCGAACTATCCCGGACGCCCGCACCAGATCGCGCATGCGGTTGGTCTGGATGCGCTGGCGTCGGTTGAGGCGTTGCTGTCCGACCTTGCGGACGCCGGATTCGATGCCGCGCCCGTTCAGGCACTCGGCGAGACGTTGCTGAAGCGGAACTTGACCTGGAGTGTCGCTGAGTATCGCGCGGCGCTCTCGCGCCTGCCGCAATCCTTGCAGGATGATCTCGCGCAAGCCTGGGGCGTTGCGGAGAACGATCCGAGCTGCCGCGATGGCGCATTCCATTTCGCCGCGATCCCGTGCGGCCGATCCATCATCGCGGTCCAGCCCGAGCGCGGCGATACGACGACGCGGGATGGCGACTATCATGATCTCGCCCGCACGCCGCGCCACGCTTATGTCGCGTTCTATCTCTGGCTCCGCGAACAGCGCTGCGATGCGATCGTGCACATGGGCGCGCACGGCACGCTGGAATGGCTGCCCGGGAAATCCGTGGCGCTTTCGTCGGCCTGCTGGCCGGAAGCCCTGATCGGCGATGTGCCCGTCATCTATCCCTTCATCGTCAACGATCCCGGTGAGGCCGCGCAGGCCAAGCGGCGCATCGGCGCCGTCACCATCGGCCATCTGCCGCCGCCGCTCGCAGCGTCCGCGGTGCCGGAGAGCCTCCGCCGTCTCGAACAGCTCCTCGACGAATATTCGACGGCTGATGGTCTCGATCCTGCGCGTCGTCAGCGATTGATCGCCGCGATCCGCGACGAGGCGCGCGTGGCCGGCCTCGAAGACGATCTTGGTCTGGATGCCTCGGCCGCGCCGGCCGAAGCGATCCCGCGGATCGATCGCTTCGTCTGCGATCTCAAGGAAAGCCAGTACGGCGACGGCCTGCACGTGTTTGGCCGCGGCGCTTGCGGCGACGCAGAGCGGGACGCGCTGCGGGCCGCGCTTGCCGGCCAGCACGTCGCGCCGGGACCGTCGGGCTCGCCCTATCGCGGGCGCCAGGACGTGCTGCCGACCGGGCGTAATCTGTTTGCCGTCGATCCGCGCGCCGTGCCGACGCCGTCGGCGCATGCGCAGGGCGTCAAGCTCGCGGAAGAATTGCTCCGCCGTCATCTGCAGGATCATGGCGACCGGCCGAAAGGGCTCGTCGTCGATCTCTGGGGCTCGGCGACGATGCGCACCGCCGGCGAGGAGTTCGCGATGGCGCTGCATCTGGCTGGCCTTGCGCCGCGCTGGGACCACGCCTCCGGCCGCGTCACCGGTTACCACATCATCGCGCCGGGCGAGCTCGGCCGCCCCCGCATCGACGTCACGCTGCGCGTGTCAGGCCTGTTCCGCGATGTCTTCTCCGGCCTTGCCCAATTGTTCGAAGCCGCCGCCGAGGCGCTCGCGGGCCGCGAGGACGAGGGCGATGAAAATCCCTATCGCCACCGCGCCTCCCGCGTGTTCGCCCCTCGGCCGGGACAATACGGCGTGGGTCTCTCGGCGATCCCCGATGCCTTCACGCCCGAGACCCGCGATGCGGCCGGCGAGGCCTGGCTGTCGGCATCGTCCTGGGCGTTCTCCGCCGACGGCGAGATCAAACCCGATCGCGCCGGCATCGAACAGCGGCTCGCGTCTGCCGACGCCTTCGTGCACGTCCAGGACTTGCCGGAAACCGATCTGCTGCTTGCTGCCGACTATGCCGCGCATGAAGCCGGCATTGCGGCGGCAGCGGTGCATCTCGGCGGGCCAACGCCGTCGCTCTATCACCTCGATACGACGCGGCCCGAGCAGCCGCATGCACGGACGCTGACCGAGGA
>Ga0102590_1004534_pt1 | contig 11689 bp, 10 predicted proteins | sample AraplaMF_Col_mMF_FD_76859 | JGI IMG/M metagenome (GOLD analysis project Ga0102590, IMG submission 76859) | Arabidopsis root microbial communities from the University of North Carolina, USA - plate scrape MF_Col_mMF | ecosystem: Host-associated > Plants > Roots > Endosphere | place: USA...
CATCCGCCGCAGCCCCGCCAGCGTCTCCCGGCCCGTCGTCTCCACCGCCCGCATCGCCTCCCGTGCCGCGTCCGGCTGAGTCGCCGTCACCCGGGCCGCCGCCCCTGCCTGGAGGGCGATGATGCCGATGCTGTGGGCCACCGTGTCGTGCATCTCCCGGGCGATACGCAGCCGTTCGGCCGTCACCGCCTGCGCCGAGGCCTGTGCGCTCAGCCGCTCGGCGTGTACGCGGGCCTGGTGTGCCGAGTCGCCGAGCAGCCAGCTGATCACCGACACCAGGACCACGGCCAGTTCCGCCGACATGCCGACTGCCCATCCGCTCAGCAGCCGTGTGGCGATGTACGCGACCAGCGCTCCGACCCCCAGGACCAGAGCCAGGACCGAGGTGCGGCGCGGCGCCGCCGCCGCGATGAAGTACAGCGCGAGGATCGGCGCGAGGTACTGCGCCATCGGCAGTTCGCTCACCCCGATCGTGACCGCCTCGCAGATCGAGGCCAGGATCAGCAGGGCGAGCGCGCACAGCGGCCGTCTCCGCAGCAACACGGCGCCGTACAGCGCCATCAGGGCGGAGACCACGTGGAACAGCAGACCGTCCCAGCGGTACAGCTGGGCCGTCCCCCACTCCTCCGGCTCCGTCTCACCGGGCAGCCTGAACGTGGTCAGGAGCGTGAAGAGCGTGCTCGCGCACCAGACGAGCACGATCCACGTCCGCGGCGACACTCGCTTGACCAGGGGAAGCGGCGCAGTGACGGGCATGGCGCGATCGTAGAGGCGCGGCACGGCGGCGGTCATCGGACCGGGGACGTACAACCACGGTCGACAACGGCCGGCCGTGAATGTCGTCGGCCGCACGATGCCCCACGACGCCCTGCCGCGCGACGGTGGTCCCGTGATCGAAGTCGACCGCCTCACCAAACGCTACGGCGGGACCACCGCCGTCCGCCAACTGTCCTTCACCGTCCGCCCCGGCCATGTCACCGGCTTCCTCGGACCCAACGGCGCCGGCAAGACCACCACCCTGCGGATGCTGCTCGGCCTGGTCGAGCCCACCTCCGGCGCCGCCACCGTCGACGGGCACACCGTCCGCCGGTATCCGCGCGGACTGCGTCACGTCGGCGCCCTCCTCGATGCCGGCGATGTGCACGGCGGTCGGTCCGCGCGGGCGCATCTGCACGCGCTGGCCCGCAGCAACCGCATCCCGGCACGCCGGGTGGACGAGGTCCTCGCCGAAGTGGGACTGGCCGGTGCACCGGCCGGGCGCCGGGTCGGCGGCTACTCGCTGGGCATGAAGCAGCGCCTCGGGATCGCCACCGCGCTGCTCGGCGATCCACCGGTTCTGCTGTTCGACGAACCGCTCAACGGACTCGATCCGGAGGGCGTGCTGTGGGTCCGCGGGCTGTTCCGGAGGCTGGCCGGCGAGGGCCGTACCGTCTTCGTCTCCAGTCACCTCATGTCCGAGATGGAGAACACCGCCGACGAGCTGATCGTCATCGGGCGAGGCGAACTGATCGCGGCAGAGAGCCTGACCGAGTTCGCCGCGCGCGGCACCCGGCCGACCGTGACCGTGCGCACGCCCGACGCCGGGACGCTGGCCGCCGCGTTGTCGGCCGAAGGCGCGGCCGTGGCGCCGTACGACGGGGAGACACTGAAGGTCACCGGGCTCAGCTCCGACCGGATCGGCGAGATCGCCTTCGAACACAGCGTGTTGCTACGGGAGTTGACCACCGAGACCGCCTCTCTCGAAGCCGCCTTCATGGAACTGACCGCCGACAGCGTCGAATACCTCGCCGGAGAGCCCCGATGACCGCCTCGACAACCGCGCTCCCCCTGCCCACCGCCCGTTTCACCGACCTGCTGGCCGCGGAGTGGATCAAGCTCCGGTCGCTGCGCTCCATCCACTGGGCGCTCGGCGCCGGCGCCCTCGGGATCATCGCCTTCAACACCAACGCGGCCCGTGCGGACTACGTCAACTTCCCGCACTACGGCCGAGTCGTCCGGACGCACTTCCTCTCCTGGGCACTGCGCGACGCGTTCACCCAGGGTGCCGCCATGATGCTGGTCCTCGCGGCGTCGAGCATCGGCGCCATCAGCATCGTCGGGGAGTACACGACGGGCCTCGTCCGCACCACCTTCGCGGCCGTCCCGGACCGGCGCGCGCTGATGACCGCGAAGGTGGTCGTCGTTGCGGCCGTCATGACGGTGTACGGCGCCTTCACCGCGGGCGCCTCCTTCGTCCTGACGCAGGCCGTCCTCGACGGACGCGGTCAGGGCGTGTCGATCGGCCATCCGGGCGCGCTGCGCGTGGTCGTGGCGTCGGCGCTGCTCGCGCCGGTGTGCGCCCTGGCCGGCCTGGGTCTGGGCGCTCTGATCCGGCACAGTGCGACGACCACGGTGTTCAACGTGTTCGTCCTGCTGTTCCTGCCCACCTTCGTGACCGACCGCTACCACTGGACGGCCTGCGTCAGGAACGCCCTGCCCTTCAACGCCTGGTACCGCCTCGTCGACGTCGAGTACGGACATCAGCCGTTCACGCTGACTCCCCGCTATCAGACGACGGTGACGGGCGGCTGGATCGTGTTCGGTGCGTGGGCGCTCGCGGCGGCCGTCGTCGCGGTGGTCGCCGTTGACCGCCGCGACGTGTGACGCGGCCCATGGCGTCGGCCCAGCGTCTGCGCGGGACCGCCTCCCGGCGCCCCGGTTCGGGGGCTCCGGGGCCCCGGTGCGTCTTTTCGTGCCGCAGCAGGGTCAGATGCGCGGCGGTGAGCGCCAGCAGGATGCCGATGTTCACCAGCGCCGCCACATGCAGTCCGTCCGTGAACGCCGTCCGGGCCAGCGCGAGGAGGTCGCCGCCGAGCCGTTCGGGCAGCCGGGCGGCGACCTCGGTGGCACCGCCGAGGGTCGCGCGGGCGGCCCCGGCCGCGTCCGGCCCGACACCGTCCGGCAGGGCGTCGCCGCTCAGCTTCGCCCGGTACACGACGGCGGCGACGGACCCGGCGACGGCCACGCCCAAGGCCTCGCCCAGGTTCGCACCGGTCTCCCCGATGCCCGAGGCGTTCCCGGCGCGTTCGGGTGGAGCGCTGCTGATGATGACGTCGTTGGTGAGCGCGAGCGCCGCCTGCACCCCGAACGACATGACGGCGAACCCGATGACGACGAGTCCCGGCCCGGACGTCGTGTCCGCCCGGGTGAGCAGCGCCAGCCCCGGCACGGCCAGCAGGAATCCGCCCGCCATGACCCGTCCCGGACTCGTCCGCGCCGCCGCGAAAGGTGCGAGGAGCGCGCTCACCACGCCCGCCAGCACCGCGGGCAGCGTCCACAGCCCGGTCACCAGCGGGGACAGTCCCAGCACCAGCTGGAGGTACTGCAGGAGCAGGAACTGGATCCCGGTCACCGCGAAGAGCCCCAGGGTCAGCCCGCCCAGCGAGACCCCGAAGGCCGGCCGGGTGAACAGTCTGAGGTCGAGCATGGGATCGGGGAGTCTCAACTGTCTGCGCACGAAGACGGCGCCGAGGCCGAGCCCCAGCGCGAGGCCGATCAACGGCACCGTGCCGACACCGTGCTGGGCGATCTGCTTGAAGCCGTAAACCACCGGCAGCACCGTGGCGATGGACAGGGCGACGCTGGCCGGATCCAGGCGGCCGGCCACCGGATCGCGGTACTCGGGCAGCAGCAGCGGACCGGCGATGAGCAGGACCACCCCGACCGGCACGCCCATCAGGAACACCGAGCCGTACCAGAAGTGCTCCAGGAACAGTCCGCCGACCAGCGGGCCGATCATCCCGCCGATGCTGAAATTGGTCATCCACACCGCGACCGCCACCCGCCGCTGTCCGGGGTCGCGGAACATGTTGCTGATCAGGGAGAGGGTCGAGGGCATCAGTGTGGCCCCGGCGACCCCCAGCAGGGCGCGCGAGGCGATGAGCATCGCCACGCCGGACGAACAGGCGGCGAGCACGGAGGCCGCGGCGAACGCGGCGGCACCGATCAGCAGCAGCCGGCGGCGCCCGATCCGGTCACCGAGCGTGCCCATCGTGGCGAGGAAACCGGCGACCATGAAGCCGTAGATGTCGACGATCCACAGCAGTTGGGTGCCGCTCGGATGCAGTCGCTCGCTGATGTGGGGGGCGGCCAGGTGCAGCACGGTCATGTCGAGGCCGATGAGCATGGTCGGCAGCGCGAGGACCGCCAGTCCGGTCCACTCCCGGCGCCCGGCCCGCATCGGGACGCCCGCGCCGCCGTGTGGTCGCACCACCGGGGTCAACCTGCCGCACAGGAGGAGACCAGTGCGTCCCGGCAGTCCTCGAGCAGGCGGCGGACCGCGTACGTGACCGGACGCTCCAGCGCCTCGGCGGGTGTCAGCCAGACGGCCGAGCTGCCCTCCGGCCCGAGTTCCACCACGAGGTCCGCGTCCACCTCGGCGACCGTCCGGTAGACGTGCCACAGATGGGCGTCGGCCCCGCGGCGGCAGCCGTCACCGGGTACCCCGATCCTGGCCAGGTGTTCGAGCGGCCTACCGGCGATGCCGGTCTCCTCCCGCAGTTCGCGCTCCGCCGCGTCGTCGGGCTGCTCGTCGCACTCGACGTGCCCGGCGGGGATCGTCAGGCCGAACGGGAAGGCCGTACGGTCGAAGAGGAGGACCCGGCCACGGACGTCCCGGACGAACACGCCCGCCGTCTCGTGCCAGTACTCGCCCTCGGCATCGGTCCACCAGCGGACCTCGGGATCCAGCACCAGCGCCCGGTCGGCGACATGGCCGCAGGACCGGCATGCGCACTGCCGTCGCCCCGCGGCGGTACGCCACTGCACCGACTCGCCGTGGCACCGCAGGCAGTAGTGGTGCACGGCGCCGTCGTTCAGCGCCTGCGGTGGAACGAAGTCCAGCTTCATGGCTCACTCCCGGAACTACGGATCTCACGGTCTCGGGCGCCCGTCACGGGGCCGGGCTGCCGGACGGCACGGCCTCGCGCGGTGGGCCCATCCAGGTGCCCACCGCGCGAAACCCGGTGCGCCTCAGTCGGCGGACCGTCAGGCCTCCAGGCCGAACCGGGAGAACAGCTCCTTGTCGCCGGCGACATAGGAGGTGTCGGTGATCACCGTCTGGTCGGAGGGGCCCCGGCTGCACATGCACATGTGCCGTCCGGTCGAGACCACCCGCGCCGCGCGCGCACCGCCCGAGTTCATGATCTCCTCGGCGATGTCCTTCACGAGGTGCTCCTGGATCTGGAACCTGCGGCTGAACGCCTGTACCAGCCGCGGGAACTTGCCCAGACCGAGGATCCGGTCGCCGGGCACGTACGAGACCGCCACCTTCCCGTAGAAGGGCAGGAAGTGGTGCGCGCAGATCGAGTAGTAATTGATGTCGTGGACGCGGACCACTCCCGCATGCTCACCCTGGACCTCGACCGTGGTCTTGAGGATCGTCGATGTGTCGATCTCATAGCCGCTCAGCAGCTGGCGGTAGGCGCGGACGATGCGGGGTTCGCACTCGGGTTCCCGGTACCAGTCGAGTGCGCGTTTGTCGGTAGTGACGTTCTCTTCGAGCCATTCGGCGATGCTGCTCACGAGACACCTCCTGACGGACGGATTTGCGCGTTTGCTGCTGCTGATTCAGGTATGCCTCTGGCTGGTTCCGCACAAGTGGATCTCCGAGGAGTCTCCATCCTCGTATTCGAGCCGGATGCTCATGGGGCCACCCCCTGGGTATCCGTTCCACCGGTACCCCAAGTGAGTACACATGTGCTTTGAGCAGCAGCTTTGCGTTGACGGTGTCATGCTGCCCGCGGGCAGCATGGTGCGCAACTCATCGGAGATGTACGGGTGACCCGTCACTCTCTCGGGCGTTTCTCGCTTCCGATGGGGGCTCCTTCACCCTAAAAATCTGGAAAGAACTGGAAAGAAAGCGAGGGCGAGAAGAGAAGGGAGGGAGGGAACGGCACCGTGATGCCGGCCTCGGAGTCGCACGGCGCGGCGCACGTCACCGGACGGCTCCCGAGGACCGCCCGCGACGTGCGGCGTACCGTGCGATGCGCCGGGCGACGTACCGTGCGATGCCTGGCGACGTACCGTGCGATGCCGGGCGGCCTACCGTGCGATGCCTGGCGGCTACCGTGCGATGTACCCGGCCGCGCCGGTCAGCCGGACGTCACGGTCGGCTGCGGCTCGGGCTCCGGGTCCGCGGGCTCCGTGGCCTCCCAGAGGACGGTGAAGCGGTTGATGCGCTCCGCGACGTGCTCACGGGTCATCTTCAGCGTCGTCTTGGCGGGCATGACCTCGACGTCCGGTTCGGTCTCGTAGGACAGCTCCCCGTCGAAGACGATGAAGTCGTTGAGCGGGGTCACCTGCGCGGGCGGCGGAAGCAGTGCGCGCACCGCGATACGGGCGTCGATGCCGAACTCGCGATGACGCTCGCACAATTGCTCGAGGCTGGGGGTGCGGTCCTCGGGCCTGCTGACCAGGAACAGCCGCCGTACCACCACACCGCGCTGCTTGATCGCCCTCTCCTGCGCCTTCAGATACCGGTTCGCGGGCTCGCTGAACCAGAAGTCGCGGTCCACCGAGGTGCTGGTGGCGTACACCGTCTCCTTGGCACAGGTGGTGAGGTCGATCAGCCAGTCGTGGTTCTCACCCGGACAGTCGGCGCTGCCGTTGCTGAGGCTCTCCATCAGCGAGGCAAGCCGACCGATCTCCTCCTGGGCGAAGGTCTTGACCAGTTCCGAACCGTGCTCGCCCACCTGCGTGTACTTCCGGGCCAGCCGGGTCACGCCGTCCGAGCGCAGCACCGATCGGTCCACCTGACTGAACAGCTCCGTCGCGTCGTTGATCTTGGAGAAGCTCTCGTCGACCGCCCTGCGCATCTGTTCGTGATGGCTGGCCAGACTGTCGCGCATCTCCCGGATGCGCTTCTTCTGACTCGCCTCCATGGCCTCGAGCCGCTGCTCGAACTCCACCAGGTACTGGATGATCAGTGCCGCGCCGCCGAGGACGACGGACACGGTCAACTGCCACACCTGGTTCTTGTCCTGGTCCAGCACGTTGGTCAGCACATAGGTGCCGGCCGCCACCACGACCGTGAGCAGCGTCTTGCGGAGCAGCTTGGATATGCGCTGCTCCTCCCGCTGCGGCACGGCCCCGGCGTCCCCTGTCGATGCTCCGCTCATTTCGGCCTCCCCCGTCGGTGTCTCGTTCGTGCCGCGGCTCAGCGCGTGCTCAGCGCCTCGTGCAGCAGCGGTATGGCCTGGACGGCCAGTTGGTCGCGGATGCGCTGGACCAGGGTCTGCCACTGGCGAGTGAACCCCGGCTCCCGTTCCAGCACGTCCCACAATCGGCCCAGCGTCCGTTCCACGTGTGCTTGCGGCATCCACAGATGCAGCAGGTGGTCCACGGCCGGGCGCAGCGCCAGGACGGCCGAGGGGCCGTCCACCGCACCCAGCCGGCTGTTGTCCAGCATGTGCACGAGGGTCGTCAGCAACCAGTCGTGCAGCGCCAGGTCCTCGCACAGTCCCACGGCCGCGGTGGCCGGTGTCTCCTCCGGCAGCCTCAACTCCACGGTCCGCAGCCCGTCCTCGGCCAGGGTGAAGCGCTCCAGCGACGCCCCTTCGCCCGCCGGGGCCCGCCGCGCGACCCAGCGCAGATGGGTCCGCCGGGACTTGAAGGGCGCCTTGTGATCGAGTAGCGGATGCCGCAGCAACTGGGCGAGCAGCCCCTCGGCGATCATCCCGAGGTCCAGTTCGCCGCGGGCGCTCCCGCGCAGGACGCCTTGCGCGGTTGCCTGCTCGGGAAGCTTCCCGAAGGGTTCGACCAGCCCGGGACGTACCAGATAGTGGCCCCAGGGCCGGCGTGTGTCCGGGCCGGCGGCCGGGACGCTGAACCAGGCGCCGGCCTGCAGGACACGGCCCTCGGTGAGGGCGGCGCGGGAGGCTACCGTGCCGACGGCGCGCACCTTGGCGCCGTTTGCGGTGGGCAGCCTGCAGTCCACCCCGGTGAGTAGCTCGGGCGAGAGCGCGTAGAGGTTCGGCCGCTCGGAGACGCTGACCTGTTCGTCCGCGCGCAACCTCAGCAACTGGGCGGCGGCCCGGCCGTCCAGCGCCTGGAAGGACGGAAGCAGACAGGTGCGCGTCTCGCCGCAGACGAGGACCGCGGGCGCCGTCCGCCCGGTGGCCGCCATCTCACGTCTCCCCGTGCAGGACGGCGTCGGTGGGCTCTTCGTAGAAGACGTACGTGGCGCGCTGCGCGACCGCGGCCGGCACCGCCGCACCCTCACGGGCGGAACGCTCCGCGACCTGCCGCAGAGCGCCGGAGTCGACGTCGACCTGATCGAGGATGAGCCGCACGGCGTCCTCGACGGCCAAGAAGCGGTTCGGCATCAGTGTGCAGGTGCGGTACGCGCTGAAGGGCGCCGCGGAGGCGTTGAGCTGGAGCAGCGGCGGCAGCAGATCCCAGTCGTGGGGGAAGTCGCCGCCGTTCCAGGGGCGCGGGGCCAGCACCGGCGCGCCGAGGTGGCGCAGCAGGCCGAGGCGGGCCAGCTGCCAGACGGCGGCGAGGAACGGACAGGACCACAGGCGCTGCCCGTCCTTCTCCGACCACAGCTCGACGTCCATGAACACGGAGTGGTTGCGGGCCGCGGTCTCCTGCGGCGGCTGCCAGCCGGTGACCTCGCCCATGGCGCTGCGCGACGTCGGGGTCCGCTGGCCGTTGGGGAGCCAGCCGGTCTCGCTGACCGGCGGGCGGGAGCCGTAGCTGCCCGGCGGCGGCGATTCGACGAGGCGGTGCATCACGGATTCGGCCGGCTCGATCTTGTCGGCCACCGCGCAGCCGGACTCGCGGGCGAGGTAGTCGACGACCAGGCCCGCCCGCTCGGCCTCCGCCAGCACCACGGGGACGAGTTCGGCGGGGGTGGAGAAGCGCGTGAAGTAGTCGTCGATGAGAAAGCACGTGCTGATGCGGGGCCGCCTGCCGCCGGTACGGCGTGCGGCGGCGGCGCGGGCCGCGTCCACCCAGATCCGCACCTCGGCGAAGTGCTCGCGCAGCCGTTCGGGGCCGGCTTCGAAGTCCTCCATGTAGAGGTGGCCCAGCTCCAGCGAGAGGTGGGAGAGCGGTACGGACTGCGTTCGGGGCTGCGCGGTCGTCTCCTGGAACACGGCTTCCGTCACGCCTGCTCCCAGTACTTGTCGTCGGTCAGCCGGCCTGCCAGGTCGCTGAGCGCGTCCCAGGTCTCCCTGGTGGCGATCTGGCTGTCGAGCACGTCCTCGTCGGTGATGAGCTGTTCGCGCCACTGCAGTACGGGCTCGAGGGGCACGGAGCCGAGAACCTGGGTGTAGCCGATGCCGAGGGCCGAGGACATCTGTTTGAGGTCGCGGTCGCACTCGCGCATCCACGCCGACTGGGTGGCCGAGACCTGTGACCACAGCGGGGACTCGGGATCGGGCACGGCGGCCCGAACGAAGCGGATGACGCTGCGCAGCGCCTCCTCGTCGTGGCCGCGGGCCACACCGCCGGCGACGATGCCGCGCTTGCCGAAGACCAGGCTCGCCGCGGCCGCCACATGCTGCCGGGTCCAGCGGTGGAAGACGAGCCAGCGGAAGTCCACACCGCGCATCTCGCGCTTCGAGGTGGCCTCCAGCACCATGTCGACGGCGTAGCTGCGGCCGGCGCTGAGGTCGACGACGATCAGGTCGAACTCGCCGTTGAGCCGGAGCAGGAGGTCGACGCAGCGACGCAGGTTCTCCTCTCCGGTGGCGAACTCGCCACCGGAGAGGTCACCGGGCATCAGCACCAGACGGCCGGAGCCGGGAGGCCGGTTGCGCAGCACCCGGTGCTCCGTGTCCGACCAGACGTCGATACGGAGGGGCTCGCCCACCTCACCGACCAGATACGAGTGCAGACCCCGGTCCTCGGCGGCCCGGCGCGCGTCGGGAACGTCGAAAACGGCCGCCGCGGTGGGCGATCCGAAGTCGAAGTCGAGGTAGCACACGTCGTCACCGGCCAGTGCCCGATGGTAGGCGAGGTTGGCGCTGGTGACGGAGCGGCCCGTGCCTCCCTTGTCGGAGGCCGCGAAGACGATCAACTGTCACACCCCCTGGGCCGCGGCTTCGCGGGCCCGGGCGAGGGCGTCGAGCTGTCCGAGCACGTCGAGCGTCAACGCGCACGCGGTGCCGGGCTGGTCGTCGACGAGGTCCCTGGCACGGCGCAACTTGACCTCGATGCCCCTCAGTTCCATCCCGCGGTTGCCCTCGGAGGCGGGTGCGGGCTCCATCTGCTCGTTGCCGAGGAGGTGTGCCGACTCGCTGAGCAGCGCCCGGGCGAGTTGGGTCAGTTCCAGGCTGCGGATCGGCGGCTGGTGGTACATCTGGTGGACCTGGACCATCACCTCGGTGACACGCTCGGTGATGCTCCAGGACACCGGCCCCTCGGAGACGGGCGACTCGGGGTAGGCGGCGTGGACGTTGTCCCACAGGCCGGCTCCCTCACCGTCGCGGATCCTGCGCAGCCACACATGACCGAAGATGTCCTCGGCGAGTCTGAGCAGGCGGTCGTGCGAGGCGAGGTTGCGGGAGAGCGTGCACAGCTGGATGGTCCGTTTGAGCAGCTGTGCCGAGAAGTCCGTCATGATCCACTGCATCGGCGGCCCGACGGCTTCACTGCCCTGCAGCGGGAGGGTGACACCTGGGTTGTGCAACTGGACCATGGGGTCGTCGCGCGTCATGCGACTGGTGACACGGCCGCGTTCGGCGAGGCGTTCCATGACGCTCACGGTGCGGGTCAGGTCGTCGTCGGTGGCCCGGCGCCGCATCAGGTCGTGGACGAGGATGGCGGCGACGGAGAGCGAGAAGTACTCGGACTCCAGCTTCTGGCCGGTCGTGCGCCAGGGGATGTCCTCCAGGGGCCAGCGGTCGCTGTCGAAGCGCGCGATGCCGGACCAGAACTGCTGCGTGATCTCCCAGCGCAGGCGTAACGCCTCGGCCAGCTTCTGCTGTTCGGAGTTGAGCAGGCCGAGGGTGAGCGTGCGGTCGGAGAACAGGTCCTGGATGCCGTCGAGCGCGACCACGGTGAAATACAGGTAGGGCACCTGGTTGGCGACACCGGCGGGCTGGGGCCCGATCTCCTCGTCGGTCTCCACCTCGGGGGCGTCCTTGACGATGCTCCAGCCCCAGCCGCACTCGAAGAGCTGGTTCTCGTCCTTGAGGCCCTCCTGGACGTCGACACCGAGGACGAAGCTCTCGACGATGGCGGCGCGCAGCGGCCGGAAGCGGCGCTGGAACTTCTGCAGTACGTGCCGTTGCGAAAGCCGCCCCTGGCCCAGCAGTTCGCAGAGCGTACGGCCCTGGGACGAGTCGGTGTCGAAGGCGTTGACGGTGAACGAGCGCAGCAGGCTCACCATGGCGGCGGTCAGCCGGTTGCTGGTGGCGACGCGCAGTTCCTGGATCGTCTCCAGGACGTCGCTGCGACGGGTCTTGGACTCGTACACCTTGAGGAAACCGAGTGTGGCCAGACACAGGGTGATCGACATCGAGTACGAGTCGACCACCCCGAGTTCACGCTGCTCCTCGGTGAGGTCCCGGTCCTTGTCCGCCGAGACGAAGTAGGAACCACCGGCGAACGTGGGTCTCTTGTCCTCGCCGGTGTGCATCCGCATGAACTGCGCCGCGGCCAGGACGAGTTTCGCCGGGACCTCCAGCCGCCCGCCCGCCTT
>Ga0102590_1004537_pt1 | contig 11682 bp, 10 predicted proteins | sample AraplaMF_Col_mMF_FD_76859 | JGI IMG/M metagenome (GOLD analysis project Ga0102590, IMG submission 76859) | Arabidopsis root microbial communities from the University of North Carolina, USA - plate scrape MF_Col_mMF | ecosystem: Host-associated > Plants > Roots > Endosphere | place: USA...
CGGCGATCTGCCACGATTTCGTAGGAGATCTTCTGGCCTTCACGCAACGTTCCGAGGCCGGCACGCTCGACAGCGCTGATGTGCACGAACACGTCATTGCCGCCGTCATCCGGCTGGATGAAGCCATAGCCCTTGGTTGCGTTAAACCACTTCACGGTTCCCATGCTCACTGGGGTAGTCCCTTCTCAGATATACAAGTCGTAGCCCACCCTTCGATGGGCTGGTGAGATCGAATTTTTGGAAGGGTCGTCAGCGTCTAAACCGGCTGTACCGGTGGATAGCTAATGTCGTCCGGCCGAAAATCGATGCTTAATATTATTCGATTGCATCGTTCAAAACAATCCTGACGTGCACAAAAATTGATTCGGCCGGCCAGCCGCCCCCATTCGCGCACGATAGGAGCCTATCGGGCGCGTTTTTGAGGGACGTTAAGGCTTCGTTTACCGACGGCGGAACTGGCCGCCGCGCGGCGGCCCGCCACGTGGTGCGCCGGCCGACGGTGGACGCTCGTCCTTGTGACGGAAGATCAGGCGTCCTTTCTCCAGATCGTAGGGTGACATTTCGACCGTGACCCGATCGCCTGCGAGCGTCTTGATGCGGTTCTTCTTCATCTTGCCCGCGGTATAGGCAACAATCTCGTGTCCGGCATCGAGCTGCACGCGATAGCGCGCATCAGGGAGAATTTCGGTCACCAGTCCTTCGAACTGGATCAGCTCTTCTTTAGCCATGGTGGTCTCCAGGTCGATCGAGGCTAGCGCTGCGGTCGGTGGCTACGGTTCGGTTGATTATTCGGACGGCTCTCGCGATGCAAGAAGGCGACGCCTTGAATGCCCTCGCTGTGGCCGGCCTGACCCTTGCCGCCGTGCTGCGCCGGACGCGGCTGCTCATGCCGGTTCGCCTGCGGCGGCGCATTATTACCACCACCGCGGCGCCGTCGGCGAGGGCCTTTTGCGGCCTGCGCCTGTTCGTTGGAACGGCCGCCATGGGCACGTGCCCCGGGCCGTCCGTTGCGGTGCTGGACCGGGTGCGGCGCGGCCGGAGCGGCGTCGCGGCTCCCCGGCGTGCGGCGGTCTTCCCGCGGCAGGGTGATGCGAATCAGCCGCTCGATATCGCGCAGATAACCCATTTCCTCGGCGCCCGCGATCAGCGAGATCGCAATGCCCTCGGCGCCGGCGCGCGCGGTGCGGCCGATGCGGTGGACATAGGTTTCGGGAATGTTGGGCAGGTCGAAATTCACCACATGGCTGATGCCGTCGACGTCGATGCCGCGGGCGGCAATGTCGGTCGCGACCAGGGTGCGGATCTCGCCGGTGCGGAACGCCGCCAGCACGCGCTCGCGGTGGTTCTGCGACTTGTTGCCGTGAATGGCATTGGCCTCGATGCCGGCCTTGGCCAGCACCTTCACCACCTTGTCGGCGCCATGCTTGGTGCGGGTAAACACCAGCGCGCGGTCGACCGGTTCCTGCTTCAGGAGCTGGGCCAGCACGGCCGGCTTGGCGGCGAAATCGACCTGGATGATTCGCTGGGTGATGCGATCGGCCGTCGCGGCCACCGGCGTCACCGCCACGCGGGCGGGATCGCGCAGCATCGATTCGGCGAGTTCCGCGATGTCCTTCGGCATGGTGGCCGAGAAGAACAGCGTCTGGCGCTTGATCGGGAGTTTGGCGACGACTTTGCGGATGTCGTTGATGAAGCCCATGTCGAGCATGCGGTCGGCTTCGTCGAGCACCAGGAACTCGACCTGGTTGAGCTTCAGCCCGTTGCTCTGGACGAGATCGAGCAGGCGGCCGGGGGTCGCCACCATGACTTCGACGCCCTGCATCACCGAGCGGACCTGGCGGCCCATCGGCACGCCGCCGATCGCCAGCGCCGAGCTCAGGCGGATGTGGCGGCCATAGGCGTTGAAGCTGTCGAGGATCTGGCCCGACAATTCGCGGGTCGGCGACAGCACCAGCACGCGGCAGCTCTTGGGCTGCGGGCGGATGCGGTTTTCGAGAATGCGGTGCAGGATCGGAAGCGCAAAGGCTGCGGTCTTGCCGGTGCCGGTCTGGGCGATGCCGACGACGTCGCGGCCGGTTATGGCGAGGGGGATGGTCTGGGCCTGGATGGGCGTGGGCGTGTGGTAATTTTCTTCCTTGAGTGCACGCGAGATGGGATCGGCGAGGCCGAAATCCTGAAAGGAGGTCAAAAGAGGGTTCTTTCCATTAAAAAAGGCAGGCGCCCGGCTGCAATGGCCAGGAGCGCGCGAGGGTGTCTGAGACACCCGCGTGTTTGGGGCGTCGGTTTTGCTAGCTGAAAGGAGGCAAGCCAGAAACCGCAAAACGGGATCAGAACACGCGGCTCGCAGGGACCTGATGATTCTCTAGGTCACGTCCACCATATGGCGCAGGCGAGGGACGCTTTCAAGGCGAATTCCGCCAGATGCGTTCGCGCGGTTAAGGGAATCCAATCCGGCCGGCCGGTGGCGCTGCACGTCAGAGGACCGAACGATCAAAATTCGTGCAAGAAATTTAGCCAAATTGCGGCTTTTGCACAAAAATTAGATGGTTTGCCGCCAAAGCATACATTTCTGCGGTCTAAAAAATGAGCAATTTTCCCGCCGCCGGTTTCGACGGACTCGGGATTCCCGAGCGATTAGATAGGCTTATGCCGTCTTCTGGCCGTGGCATGGTTCTTGCGATTCCCTTAACGCAGGCGGCCGCGGGGGCCGTTTCGCAGCGCATAAACGTCTGCGTCAGGGAGATGACATCTCATGCTTACTCAATTGACTCACGATATAGCGACGATGAGCCGCCGTCGCTGGCTGGCGGCCACCGCCGGCCTGGTTTTGGGCCTCGCCACCTTCTCGGGCGCCAAGGCGCAGGAGACCATCAAGGTCGGCGTCCTGCATTCGCTTTCCGGTACCATGGCCATCAGCGAAACCACGCTGAAGGACACCATTCTCTTCCTGATCGACGAGCAGAACAAGAAGGGCGGCGTGCTCGGCAAGAAGCTTGAGGCCGTCGTCGTCGATCCCGCATCGAACTGGCCGCTGTTCGCCGAAAAGGCCCGCGAGCTGATCACCAAGGACAAGGTCTCGGTCGTGTTCGGCTGCTGGACCTCGGTGTCGCGCAAGTCCGTGCTCCCGGTATTCAAGGAGCTGAACTCGATCCTGTTCTACCCCGTGCAGTACGAAGGCGAAGAGTCCGAGCGCAACGTGTTCTACACCGGCGCGGCGCCGAACCAGCAGGCGATTCCCGCGGTCGACTATCTGATGAAGGACGAGAAGGTGAAGCGCTGGGTGCTGGCCGGCACCGACTACGTCTATCCGCGCACCACCAACAAGATCCTCGAAGCCTACTTGAAGTCGAAGGGCGTCAAGCAGGAAGACATCATGATCAACTACACGCCGTTCGGTCATTCGGACTGGCAGACGATCGTGGCCGACATCAAGAAGTTCGGCTCGGCCGGCAAGAAGACCGCCGTGGTCTCCACCATCAACGGCGACGCCAACGTTCCCTTCTACAAGGAGCTCGGCAACCAGGGCATCAAGGCGACCGACATTCCGGTTGTCGCGTTCTCGGTCGGTGAAGAAGAGCTCGCCGGCATCGACACCAAGCCGCTGCTCGGCCATCTCGCCGCCTGGAACTACTTCCAGTCGATCAAGGATCCGGGCAACGAGAAGTTCATCAAGGCCTGGCAGGCCTACACCAAGAACCCGAAGCGCGTGACCAACGACCCGATGGAAGCCCACGTCATCGGCTTCGAAATGTGGGTCAAGGCGGTCGAGAAGGTGAAGTCGACCGATCCGGACAAGGTGATCGACGCGCTCCCGGGCATCGAAGCCAAGAACCTGACCGGCGGCACCTCCAAGATGCTGCCCAACCATCACATCACCAAGCCGGTGTTCATTGGCGAAATCAAAGCCAACGGCCAGTTCGACGTGGTGTGGAAGACCCCGGGTCTTGTCGCTGGCGACGCCTGGTCGAAGGAGCTGGAGGGCTCCAAGGACCTGATCGGCGACTGGGTCGGCAAGAAGTGCGGCAACTACAACACCAAGACCAACAAGTGCGGCGGTCAGGGCTCCTGATCTCCTCGCAAAGTTGCAACGATAAACTTCCAAGAGAATGACAAGAACGGAGAAGGCGGCGATGCCGCCGCCTTCTCCTCAACACTCCTGCCGGGGTCGTATTGTGCTTGCCAATTTCCTTGACCGCCTGCGAGCCTTCCTGCTCGCGCTCCTTTTGGCTGTTTCCTTCACGGCGCCGGCGCTGGCGGGTCCGTTCGAGGATGCGGTCGCCAAATTCGCCAATGACGATTTTTCCGACACCGACGAAGCGATCGGCGCGGTAGCCAGCTCGGGCAATCCGCTCGCCTTTCCCATCATCAGCGCGCTGCAGGACGGCCGGCTGTCCGCCGATCCCGACAGCAAGAAGGTTTTCGTCACCGGCACCGACGGCAAGATCATCGACGCCGCCACAGGTGATGCCGTCGACAAGCTGCCCGACAATGCCGCCGCCGTTCGCCTCAACAACCGCCTGCGCCGCACTGTGGAGGCCGCGCTCGGCGGCCTGACGCTGCTGTCGCCCGATCCCAATAAGCGCATCGCCGCCGCGCAGTCCGTATTCAAGAGCCATGAGGAGGGCGCGCTCGCTGTGATCGACGACGCGCTTTCCAAGGAGACCAACAAGGCTGTGAAGGCGGCCTTCACCGAGGCCCGCGCCGCCATCCTGCTTTACAAGTCCGACGCCACCGAGACCGAAAAGCTCGAAGCCGTCGCCGTCGTCAAGGCGAGGGGCGATCAGGAAGCGATGGCGCTCTTGACCGGGTTGCCGAGCGACCAGCCGCCCAACGTCGCCCGCGCCGCGACCAGCGCGATCGCCTCGATCCAGAGCAATCTGGCGATGTGGTCGATGGTGCAGAACGCCTGGTATGGCCTGTCGCTGGGCTCGGTGCTGCTGCTCGCCGCGATCGGGCTCGCGATCACCTTCGGCGTCATGGGCGTCATCAACATGGCCCATGGCGAGATGGTGATGATCGGGGCCTACACCACCTTCGTGGTGCAGGAGGTCATTCGCACCCGCTATCCGGGCCTGTTCGACTATTCGCTGCTGATCGCGGTACCGCTCGCCTTCCTGGTGGCCGGCGCCATTGGCGTCCTGATCGAGCGCGGCATCATCCGCTTCCTCTATGGCCGCCCGCTGGAGACGCTGCTCGCCACCTGGGGGCTCTCGCTCGTATTGCAGCAGGCGGTGCGCACCGCGTTCGGCCCGACCAACCGCGAGGTCGGCAATCCCTCCTGGATGAGCGGCGCGTTCGAGCTCGGCCAGATCACCATCACCTATAACCGGCTCTGGATCCTCGTCTTCACGCTGGCGGTCTTCGTCATCCTGCTGGCCATGCTGCGCTATACCGCGCTCGGGCTCGAAATGCGCGCGGTCACTCAAAATCGCCGCATGGCGGCCTCGATGGGCATCGCGACCTCGCGCGTCGATGCGCTGACCTTCGGCCTCGGCTCCGGCATTGCCGGGATCGCCGGCGTCGCGCTGTCGCAGATCGACAATGTCAGCCCCAACCTCGGCCAGAGCTACATCATCGACAGCTTCATGGTCGTCGTGTTCGGCGGCGTCGGAAATCTCTGGGGCACGCTGGTCGGCGCCTTCACGCTCGGCATCGCCAACAAGTTCCTGGAGCCGGTGGCCGGCGCCGTGCTCGGCAAGATCGCCATCCTCGTGCTGATCATCCTGTTCATCCAGAAGCGGCCGCGCGGCCTGTTCGCGCTCAAGGGCCGGGCGGTGGAAGCATGATGCCGCACGTCCTCACCCGCTCGCTGGACCGCTCTGCGACGATCTTCATCCTGATCGTCGCCGGCCTCGGCGTGCTGATCCCGCTGTCGAACCTGCTGCTGCCGGCCGGTTCGATGTTCCAGGTGCCTACTTACCTCGTGGCGCTGTGGGGCAAATATGTCTGCTATGCCATTCTCGCGCTCTCGATCGACCTGATCTGGGGCTATTGCGGCATCCTCTCGCTCGGCCACGGCGCGTTCTTCGCGCTCGGCGGCTACGCCATGGGCATGTACCTGATGCGGCAGATCGGCAGCCGCGGCGTCTATGGCAATCCGATCCTGCCCGACTTCATGGTGTTCCTGAACTGGCCTGAATTGCCGTGGTACTGGTATGGTTTTGACAAGTTCTGGTTCGCGGTGCTGATGGTGGTGGCCGTGCCGGGCCTCCTGGCGTTCCTGTTCGGCTGGTTCGCGTTCCGCTCCCGTGTCACCGGCGTCTATCTGTCGATCATCACGCAGGCGATGACCTATGCGTTGCTGCTCGGCTTCTTCCGCAACGATTTCGGTTTCGGCGGCAATAACGGCCTGACCGATTTCAAGGACATCCTCGGCTTCAACGTGCAGGCCGAGGGCACGCGCTGCGCGCTGTTCTTCCTGAGCTGCGCCGCGCTGATCGCCGCCTTCCTGATCTGCCGCGCGGTCGTCACCTCGAAACTCGGCAAGGTGCTGGTCGCGATCCGCGATGCGGAATCGCGCACCCGCTTCCTCGGCTACCGCGTCGAATCCTACAAGCTGTTCGTGTTCACGCTGTCGGCCTGCATGGCGGGCGTCGCCGGCGCGCTCTATGTGCCGCAGGTCGGCATCATCAACCCGTCCGAATTCTCGCCGGGCAACTCGATCGAAGCCGTGATCTGGGTCGCGGTCGGCGGCCGCGGCACGCTGGTGGGAGCGGCGCTCGGCGCCCTCGTCGTCAACTACGCCAAGACGGTCTTCACCTCGGGTCCGCTGGCGCCCTACTGGCTGTTCATGCTGGGCGCGCTGTTCATCCTGGTGACGCTGCTGCTGCCCAAGGGCATCATCGGCACCTTCAATGCCTGGTGGGAGCAGCGCAAGCCCGGGCTTGACGATGGCGCGGCCGCGAGCGCCGCGCGCGAAGACGGCGTCGCGCCGAAGCCGGCGGAGTGAGCACATGAACGTCATGGACACCCGCAAGACTTCGGCCATCCTCTATCTCGACGGCGTGCATGTCTCGTTCGACGGCTTCCACGCCATCAACAACCTGTCGCTGACGCTCGAGCCCGGCGAGATGCGCGCCATCATCGGCCCGAACGGCGCCGGCAAGACCACGATGATGGACATCATCACCGGCAAGACCAAGCCGGACGAGGGCGTGGTGCTGTTTGACGGCACGACCGACCTGACGCGCCTCGACGAGACCCGCATCGCCGAACTCGGCATCGGCCGGAAATTCCAGAAGCCGACCGTGTTCGAGAGCCAGACCGTGCAGGACAATCTCCTGCTCGCGCTCAATGTCGATCACAGCGTCAAGGGCACGCTGTTCTGGCGCGGCAACCGGGACGAATCCGAGCGCATCGACAGGGTGCTGGAAACCATTCGTCTGACCGATGCGCGCCATCGCCTGGCCGGCAGCCTGTCGCATGGCCAGAAGCAATGGCTCGAGATCGGCATGCTGCTGGCGCAGGACCCGAAGGTTTTGCTGGTCGACGAGCCCGTCGCCGGGATGACCGACGTTGAAACCCATCTGACGGCGGAGCTGCTCAAGCAGATCAACCGCAATCACACCGTCATGGTGGTCGAGCACGACATGACTTTCGTGCGCGAGCTCGGCGTCAAGGTGACGTGCCTGCACGAAGGAACGGTGCTGGCGGAAGGAACGATCGACCAGGTCTCGTCGAACGAGCGGGTGATCGAAGTGTATCTGGGAAGGTGAGGAATATGCTGACAGCTCCTCGCGAAAGCTGTCATCGTCCGCGAAGGCGGACGATCCAGTACTCCGAGACGGTGAGGTCTGCCGCAAGGGCTCGGCGTACTGGATACCCCGCCTTCGCGGGGTATGACGCAACCTCCCAGCCGGAGCGAGGTGCCAAATGCTGAAGGTCGACCACATCAACCTCTACTACGGCGCGGCCCAAGCCCTGCGCGGCGTCTCGCTGACCGCCGAGCCAGGCAAGGTGACGTGCGTGCTCGGCCGCAACGGCGTCGGCAAGACCTCGCTGCTCCGCGCGCTGGTCGGGCAATACCCGATCTCGTCGGGCAGCATCACCTTCGACGGCGAGGACATCAATTCGCTGAAATCCTACGAGCGCGCCCGGCGCGGCATCGGCTTTGTGCCGCAGGGCCGTGAGATCTTTCCGTTGCTCACGGTGGAGGAGAATCTCAAGACCGGGTTCGGCCCCCTGAAGCGCGATCAGCGCAACATTCCCGACGACGTGTTCTCGCTGTTTCCGGTCTTGAACACCATGCTGGGCCGGCGCGGCGGCGACCTCTCCGGCGGGCAACAGCAGCAACTGGCGATCGGCCGGGCGCTGGTGATGCGGCCGAAATTGCTGCTGCTGGACGAGCCGACCGAAGGCATCCAGCCCTCGATCATCAAGGACATCGGCCGCGCCATTTCCTATTTGCGCAACCTCGGCAACATCGCGATCGTGCTGGTCGAACAATATCTCGACTTTGCCTGCGAGCTCGGCGACAATTTCGCGGTGATGGACCGCGGCGCGGTGAAATATGCCTGCGACCGCGCCAGCCTCGATCCCGCCGAGATCAGCCGCCAGATGGCGCTGTAAGCTCGCGGTTCAGGGTTTTAGTCGTAACGCCGGTTTGGGGGACGGATGCGGACCGAAATTGCGCGCGCGGCGTCAGCCACCTTCGCGGCCAACCGTGCCCAGGGCGCGGTGCGGTTCGGCGTGCATTTGCGGGATGGCGTCACCCGGCGCGGCGACCTGCATGAATCAGGCTCGCTGCGCGTGCGCTTTCCCTCGCCCGAGCAGGAGGGCCTCTCCGGCGTCTTCGTCAATACCGCGGGCGGCATCGCCGGCGGTGACCGTTTCGACATCGACATCGGGGCAGGCGAGGGCGCGCGGCTGACGCTGACGACGGCGGCGGCCGAGAAGGTCTATCGCGCACCCGGTCCCGCCGCGCAGCTCAATATCGTGCTGAAGGCGGAGAAGGGTGCCCATCTCGCCTGGCTGCCGCAGGAGACGATCCTGTTCGACCGCGCCCGGATTATCCGGCGCATCGATATTGATCTGGCCGAGGACGCCTCGCTCCTGCTCTGCGAAATCGTGGTGTTCGGCCGAGCCGCCATGGGCGAGAAAATGCAGCACGGCGAGTTCGTCGATCGCTGGCGCCTGCGCCGCGGCGGCAGGCTGGCCTTTGCGGAGACGATCCGGCTCGATGGCGACATCGGCGCAAAACTGGCGCGGCGGGCGATCGCCAACGGCGGCGCCGCCATCGGCACGGCGCTGATCGTGCCCGGCGATCAAGCGGTCGTGGAGCGGATTCGCGAGGCCGCGGAAACCTTCGGCGGCGAGGTCGGCATCTCCTGCTGGAATGGATTTGCAATGGCGCGCTTCTGTGCCCAAGATGCGGCCCGGCTGCGCGCCGACATGATGACGGTGCTCGGCCGCGCGTCTGCTGCGGCACTGCCGCGCCTGTGGCTGAACTGATTCTTCTCAACACCAGAGTGCTCGCATGAACCTGTCTCCCCGCGAAAAGGACAAGCTCTTGATCTCGATGGCGGCCATGGTGGCGCGCCGCCGGCTCGAGCGCGGCGTCAAGCTCAACCATCCCGAAGCGGTCGCCATCATCTCCGACTTCATCGTCGAGGGCGCGCGCGACGGCCGCACCGTCGCCGAACTGATGCAGTCAGGCGCCCAGGTCATTACCCGCGCGCAGTGCATGGATGGCATCCCGGAAATGATCCACGACATCCAGGTCGAGGCGACATTCCCGGACGGGACAAAACTCGTCACCGTGCACGAGCCGATCCGGTGAGGTGCGCACAACCATCAACGCCGTCATGCCCGGGCTTGTCCCGGGCATCCACGACCTTTGGAGCGAGCGGTTAGGCGTGGATGGCCGGGACAAGCCCGGCCATGACGCAGCAGCGCATTACGAGGTACCAAAATGATCCCCGGCGAACTCTTCATCAAGGACGGCGAGATCGAGCTCAATGCTGGCCGCAAGACCGTGACGCTCACCGTTGCCAATACCGGCGACCGTCCGATCCAGGTCGGCTCGCACTACCATTTCTTCGAGACCAATCCCGCGCTGAAATTCGACCGCAGGAAAGCGCGCGGCATGCGCCTCGATATCGCCGCCGGCACCGCGGTGCGCTTCGAGCCCGGCCAGACCCGCGACGTGCAGCTGGTCGCGCTGGCGGGAAAACGCACTGTCTACGGCTTCCGCGGCGAGGTGCAGGGAAAACTCTGAGCAGATCTGCCATGGCACAGGTGGCGAAGGACAAGGTCGAAATCGGCGTCGTGCTGCAGGGCGGCGGCGCGCTCGGCGCCTATGAATACGGCGCGATGACCGCGCTGCTGGAATTGATGGACAAGATCGACGTCCCGGGCAGGACCGTGCGATTGGTCGCGGTAACCGGCGTTTCGATCGGCGCGATCAATGCGGCGTGCGTCGTTGGCGCCAAGGACCGCGCGGATGCGCGCCGGCGGCTCGAGTCGCTATGGTCCGATCTGTCGCTCGACGTGCCGGATTATTGGTGGACGGCCATCAGCCGCAATCTCGCATTGCTGGGCGTGCCCGGGTTTTATTCGCCCCGCCGCGATATCTGGAATTTCTTCAACTGGACCAATTTCTACGACACCGACCCGATGCTCGGCACGCTGGCGAAGCATGTCGATTTCATTTCATTGAACGCCAGCGAAACCAGCTTTGTCGTCACCGCCGTCGACGTGGCCTCCGGTGAGCTGATCCGGTTCCGCAATCATGCGCGCGGTGATGAACCCAAGGTGGAGATCGGGCCGCGGCATGTGCTGGCGAGCGGCAGCCTGCCGCCAGCCTTTCCGTCTATCCCAATCAAGGACGGGAATTTCTGGGATGGCGGTGTCATCGACAACACGCCGCTCGGCGACTCCATCGAAGCGTTCTCCGCAGCCGGTGAAGTCGATCGCTTTTTGGTCGTGATGAACCTGTTCCGAAAGCAACGCGCGGCGCCAAAGAACATGATCGAGGTGAACGACCGCCTCAGCGAGCTGCGTTACGGCAACCGGCTACGGCAGGACCGCGCCAATGCCAACACCATCAACCAGCTGGTGCAGACCATCGATGCGCTCGCGGCTGCCGTGCCGGCGGGATCGCTCGATCCAGAGCTCGAAAAGCGGGTTCAGGACACGTCGCGCTTCAAGATACTCAACGAGATCACCGACATCGATCTGGCTGATCCCGGCCTGATGGCGAAGGCCAATCTTTCGCTGGAGTCCAGTGACCCCGCAGCCTTTCGCGATTTCTCCGCGGCGGGCGTCGAACGGCGTCGCCGTGTCGGATACCAGCTCGCGCAATTGAAGCTGCGAGAATTGTTTGAAGCATACGGCCTGTTGCCGGCCCCCCACTGACCAGGAAGTTCTCATGTCGACCAAAATTAAACGCAGCGTCTATGCCGACATGTTCGGGCCCACCACCGGCGACAAGGTGCGGCTGGCGGACACCGATCTCATCATCGAGGTGGAAAAGGATTTCACCGTCTATGGCGAGGAGGTGAAGTTCGGCGGCGGCAAGGTGATCCGCGACGGCATGGGACAATCCCAGATCACCAACAAGCAGGGCGCGGCCGATACCGTCATCACCAATGCGCTGATCGTCGATCACTGGGGCATCGTGAAGGCTGACGTCGCGATCAAGGAGGGCATGATCGCCGCGATCGGCAAGGCCGGCAATCCGGA
>Ga0102590_1004543_pt1 | contig 11672 bp, 8 predicted proteins | sample AraplaMF_Col_mMF_FD_76859 | JGI IMG/M metagenome (GOLD analysis project Ga0102590, IMG submission 76859) | Arabidopsis root microbial communities from the University of North Carolina, USA - plate scrape MF_Col_mMF | ecosystem: Host-associated > Plants > Roots > Endosphere | place: USA...
GGCCACCCAGCCGGTCGTCTCCCAGCTCGCGCGCACCTACAACATCGACATATCGATCCTCGGCGGCGCGATGGACACCGTCGGCGGCAAGCAGGTCGGCCGGATGCGCATCGAACTGCCGGGCCGCTACGAGGAGAACGTGGTGCCCATCGGCTTCCTGCGCGAACAGGGCCTGCAGATCGACGTCCTCGACCGTCCGGAACCGCAGGCCGCGCTGGTGAAGGACGGTGCCGAGTGACTTGGTCCGAGATGCAGCCGTTGCTCTCCGAGGCCTCCGGCGACACCCTGTACATGGTCGGCTGGTCGACGGTCATCGCGGTGGTCGGCGGCCTCCCCCTCGGCGTCCTGCTCGTACTGACCGACCGGGGCGGACTGCTCCAGAACCTCGCCGCCAACAAGGTGATCGGGCAGGTCGTGAACATCGCCCGGTCGATGCCCTTCATCATCCTCATGGTCGCGCTGATGAGCTTCACCCGGACGATCACGGGGACCACGATCGGCCGCGAGGCCGCCATCGTGCCGCTGGCCATCGGCGCCATCCCGTTCTTCGCCCGCCTGGTCGAGACGGCCGTCCGGGAAGTGGACGGCGGACTGGTCGAAGCCGTGCAGGCGATGGGCGGCAACACCTGGACCGTGGTGCGCAAAGTCCTCGTGCCCGAGGCCCTGCCCTCGCTGATCTCGTCCGCCACCACCACGGTCGTCGCCCTCATCGGCTATTCGGCGATGGCGGGCACGGTCGGCGCGGGCGGTCTCGGCGACATCGCCATCCGTTACGGCTATCAGCGCTTCGAGACACAGCTGATGTGGATCACCGTGGCGATCCTCGCCGTCGTCATCTCGCTCATCCAGTTCGCGGGCGACTACGCGGCCCGCGCGCTCCACCGCCGTGGCGGCCACTCGTCCGTCGCGCCCCGGCTGCGGCTGCTGAAGAACAGGACGCCCGCCGCCGAGGCCGTCGCCTCCGATGTGAACAGGGCCGCCTGAACCCCCCATCTCCCCGCTCGCACCGACGACGGGGTCGCACCACCCATAAGGAAAGGCACTTTTCGTGCGTAACACCGCCAAGATCACCACAGCCGTCCTCGCCGCCGGAGCCCTCAGCCTCGGGCTCACCGCCTGCGGCTCCGGCGACAGCTCCTCCGCCTCCTCCGACTACAGCGGTCCGCTGGTCGTCGCCGCCAGCCCCACCCCGCACGCCGAGATCCTCGACTTCGTCAAGACGAACCTGGCGAAGAAGGCGGGCCTCGACCTGGAGGTCAAGGAGTTCACCGACTACGTCACGCCGAACACGGCCACCGAGGACGGCTCCGTCGGTGCCAACTACTTCCAGAACCAGCCGTACCTCGACGACTTCAACAAGAAGAACGGCACCCACATCGTGCCGGTCGTCACGGTCCATCTGGAGCCGCTCGGCCTGTACTCCCACAAGGTCGGCAAGGTCGATGAGCTGAAGAGCGGTGCGACCGTGGCCGTTCCGAACGACACGGTCAACGAGGCGCGGGCGCTCAAGCTGCTCGACGCCAACGGACTGATCAAGCTCAAGAGCGGCGTGGGCAGCGAGGCGACCCCCCGGGACATCACCGCGAACCCGAGGAACCTGAAGTTCAAGGAGCTGGAGGCGGCCCAGACCCCGCGCTCCCTCGACGACGTGGACGCCGCGGTGATCAACGGCAACTACGCCATCTCCTCGGGTCTCAAGCCCGCGAAGGACGCTCTCGTCCTCGAGTCCTCCGAGAACAACCCGTACGGCAACTTCCTCGCGGTCAAGAAGGGCAACGAGAAGGACCCGCGCGTGAAGAAGCTCGCCAAGCTCCTCACCTCGCCCGAGGTGAAGAAGTTCATCGAGGACAAGTACCAGGGCTCGGTCGTGCCGTCCTTCTGATCCGGCCCGCACGGCCGGCACCGGGAAACGGCGGCGCCGCGCACGGGGTCCGTTCCGCACGGAGCGGACCCCGTGGTGCGGTTCGGTGCTTCCATGTTGCATGCTGGGCAGCTCAGCAGGCCATGACGGTTTCCGAAGGTTACGGAGCGGCGCAATGACGAGCACCTTCCCCAACGTCTCCATCAGTACGGAGCGGTTGGTACTGCGCCCTCTCGACGAGGACGACCTCCAGGCGCTGACCGAGATGATGAACGACGAGCTGGTCGGCGCCTGGACCGACGTGCCCCAGCCGTTCACGGAGCAGGGCGCCCGCACCTGGATCACCGAGTACGCGCCGGCGCAGCGGGAGGCGGGCCGCGGCCTCGACTTCGCGGTCACCGAGTTCATCACCCAGCGTCTGGTCGGCCTCGTCCAGCTGACCAAGACGAACTGGCACATCCGGTCCACCGAGCTGTCGTACATCGTCGCCCCGTGGGCGCGCGGCGAGGGCTACGCCTCCGAGGCCGCGCTCGCCACCGCCCAATGGCTCTTCGGGAACCAGGGGTTCGAGCGGATCGAACTGCGCACGGCCGCCGACAACACCGCCTCCCAGCAGGTCGCCCAGAAGATCGGCTGCATCAGCGAGGGCGTCCTGCGCAACGCCTGCATAGCGCACGTCCGCATCGAGGACGGCACCTGGACGGACGTACGGACCGATTTCATCGTGTGGAGCCTGCTGCCCGAGGACCTGGACGGGGTCAGCGAGGAACTGGCCGACACGGGTGGTTTCACATCGTTCTCGGACTGGAACTGACCTTGAGGGACTTTTCCCACCGGCCGGACCCGTGACGGGCACACCCGGCCGCACCGGGTAGTCTCACGGAGCCCGCCGTGCGGGCTGTCCCTGACGACCCGCGTAGAACCTCCTGGAGACTGACGACGATGGCCGACCGCGTCACGGTGATCGGCTGGGACGGCTCGCCGCTGACGGCTGCGGCGCGCTCCGCCCTCGGAGCCGCCACGCTCGTGGCCGGCGCGGCGCACCACCTCGCACTCCCCGAGGTGCCTGCGACGGCCGAACGCATCCGGCTGGGCAGCCTCGGCCTCGCCGCCCGCCGTATCGCAGCCCACCGAGGCACCGCCGTCGTACTGGCCGACGGTGACCCCGGCTTCTTCGGCGTCGTACGCACCCTGCGCGCTCCCGAGTTCGGCCTCGAGGTCGAAGTCGTGCCGGCCGTCTCCGCAGTGGCCGCCGCCTTCGCACGCGCCGGTATGCCGTGGGACGACGCACAGGTGGTCGTCGCACACCCCCGCACCCTGCGACGCGCGGTGAACGTGTGCAGGGCCCACACCAAAGTCGCGGTCCTCACCTCACCGGGCGCCGGACCGGCCGAGCTGGGCCTGCTGCTCGAAGGGGTCCACCGCACCTTCGTCATCTGCGAGGAGCTCGGCACCGACCGCGAGCAGGTCACGGTCGTGACCTCGGACAAGGCGGCCGACCACACCTGGCGCGACCCCAATGTCGTCATCGTCATCGGCGGACCCGTGACCGCGGTCGAAGGGGGCGGCTGGATCGCCGGCCGTGACCCGGGCGCCGAGCCGCGCGGCTGGGCGCTGCCCGCCGAGGCGTACGGCGGAGTGCTCGGCGAAGGCGAAACGGATCTGCTGCGTGCCGCCCAACTGGCCCGGCTGGGCCCGCGGGTGGGTGACCTGGTATGGGACATCGGCAGCGGCAGCGGGGCGTTCGCCGTGGAGGCCGCCCGCTGCGGGGCCGCCGTCATCGCCGTCGAACTCGACCCGGACGCCTGCGCCCGCACGACCGCCGCCGCGCGCACCTTCGGGGTGCAGCTCCAGGTCGTCCAGGGCACGGCCCCGCACATCCTGGAGAACCTGCCCGAACCGGACGTCGTGCGCGTCGGCGGCGGGGGAGCCCCGGTGGTCTCGGCCGTGGCGGACCGCCGCCCGCAGTGCATCGTCGCGCACGCCGCCACCCGCGACGAGGCCGAGCTGATCGGCAGGGACCTGTCGGAGCACGGCTACGAGGTCGAGTGCGCCCTGCTGCAGTCCGTCGAACTCGACACGCGGGCCTGGACGGAGAAGGAACGGAGCGTCGCGTTCCTGCTCAGCGGGCGATTGCCCGAACGCGCCCCGTGATCCTGTTGTCCTACCGGCGCGGTAGGCTGGCCGATCGTTGTACCGCACTTGGGTGATCCGGCACATCGTCAGCCAATGTCCGGAAAGCGCATCCCTTTTGGGGCATGTGTGGTACGGCGGTACCGGAGGGCGCGCAACGTGGCGCAGTCCACAGCGGGCCGTCGTGGATCAGGCTGACGCGACGGACGGGTGACCGGAAGAATGCCGTTCAATGGCTTTGTCGTCATTGTTGGCGGGTCGTTCGTGCCGCTGGGCGCGGACGCTCGTTCTTCATTGCGGGCGGTCGGCGAGTCCTTCCGGGCGAGCTGGTCGTAGGAGCACTAAACCGATGGGCGAGGGATACGCATGACCGACACCGGCCAGGTCCCGGGCGAGGGACTGCCGGAGAACGCAGGCATGGTGGAACAGCCAGGCGTCCTCGCGCCGGGCGCGTACACCTACCTCGACCACTCCGACACCCCCGCCGAAGAGGACGACCTGCTCCTGATGCCCGGCCAGCAGGGCGCGTGGGGCAACGAGATGGCGCAGCCGGCCCCGGCGCCGGCTCCCTTCCCGCACGAGCCCGGCCCGCACGAGACGGCCGGCCGGGACAGCGGCTCGATCGACCTCGGCGCGGTCCGCGCGGCGGCTGCCGCGCCCGCGCCGCAGCGCCGTCCGCTGCACCTCGGTCCGCCCACCCCGGACGCCTCCTCGAGCCTGGTGCGTTCGCTCGCCGACCGTGGACCGGCGGGCGTGCCCATGCGCGCCTCCGGGCCGCCGACGACCGGCCCCGAGTACCTGGACGTGTCCCAGCTCGAGAACTCCCCGCAGGGCGCAGCACCGTGGGACTCCTCGACGCAGACCCAGACCGTGCCGCCGGCCGTTCCCGAGGGGACGGCTGAAGAAACGGTCGTTCCCCCGGCGGCCCCCGAGCCGTTCCCCGCACCGGTCGCCCCCGACGCCGTGCCCGGGGTCGCCGAGGGCTCCGGCACGCTCCACGGAACGGGGAACCCGGCCGGTTCCCCGGCGTTCGAGGCACCCGCGACGCCCCTCGGAGCCGAGGCGCAGTACTCCGCGGACGCACCGCACGACGCCTGGGGGGCGCAGGCGGCCGCGCCGTCCGTTCCGGACACCCCGCCCATCGTCCCGATGCCCGTGACCGGGCTCGCCGCCGACGGCACGCCTGCTCACGGCACGCCCGCTCATGGCACGCCTGCTCAGGGGACGCCTGCTCAGGGGACGCCTGCTCAGGGGACGCCGGCTCATGGCACGCCCGCCCACGGCACCCCGCACATCGGTGCCCCGGCGCCGGACGGGCCGATCGCCCCGGGCGCCGCCCGGGAAGCTGAGCCCGCGGCGGACTTCACGCCGGCCCCGCATCTCTCCGCCGCCGCACCCGTGCAGCCCACGGCCGGCACCCCGTACGACGGCACACCCGCGCCCGTGACCGGGACCGGGGCGCTCCTGACCCCCGCCGACGCGCACACCCCCGCGTCCGGCGTCATGGTGCCGCCCGCGCACGTCCGGGCCGCGGCACAGCACACCCCGGCCCAGGGCCTCGCCGCGCACGCACCGGCGTCCGGGCAGCAGGCCCCCGCGGCCGAGGAGGCGCCGGTGCTGCCGGACGCCGGGGCGCAGTTCGCGCCGCCCGAGCCGCACGGCGCCGAAGAGGCCCAGCCCGCGTTCGCCGGGTCCGTCCGGGCCGTTCCGGTCGGCGTGTCCGTCGAGGCCGTGGTGCCCGGTGCCGTCGCCGTCCAGGCGTACGGCGAGCCGTCGCCCGGCGAACAGGCGCACGGTGAGCGGACACCCACCGGGCAGCACGCGACCGGTGAGCCGGTCGGCGAGCACGGCGTCGCGGCGGAGCTCGGAGTGGACCACTCACTGGGCCAGTTCGTGCCCGTCGACGGCATCGTGCCGACCACGCCGCACCTGGCCCCGACCCCGCCGCACGGGCTGAGCGTGCCTCCGCTGCCGGACCAGGAGCAGCCGGCCGCCGAGGACCCCGCTCCGGCTGCGGCCGAGCAGGAGGAGCAGGCCGCCGCCCCGGCGCCGGAGGAACAGATCCTCGTCGTCCCCGCTCCCCGTGAGGGCGAGTCGGCCGTCCCGGAGCCGCCGGCCGCGGAATCGGGGCCCGTAGCAGCACAACAGGCGGAGGACCTGGACACCAGGGCCGCCGAGCAGGAAGAGAGCACGGCCGCAGTGGAAGACGTACAGGAGTCCACCGGCCCGGCGGCGCCCGGATACGACGACGCCGAGCGTGAGGCGGTGCTGCGCGTGATGCGCGAACGCCGTGACATCCGCAACGGCTTCCGCAGCGACCCCATCCCGCACGAGGTGCTGCTGCGCGTGCTGGAGGCCGCCCACACGGCGCCTTCGGTGGGGCACTCCCAGCCGTGGGACTTCGTCGTCATCCGCTCGGCCGAAACCCGACGCACCATGCACGAACTGGCACAGCGTCAGCGTGAGGCCTATGCCAAGTCGCTGCCCAAGGGCCGGGCGAAGCAGTTCAAGGAACTGAAGATCGAGGCCATCCTCGACACGCCGGTGAACATCGTCGTCACCGCCGACCCGACGCGGGGCGGCCGCCACACGCTCGGCCGGCACACCCAGCCGCAGATGGCCCCGTACTCCTCCGCGCTCGCCGTCGAGAACCTCTGGCTCGCCGCCCGTGCCGAGGGCCTCGGTGTCGGCTGGGTCAGCTTCTTCGACGAGCGTGAGATGGTCCGCGCCCTCGGACTGCCCGAGCACCTGGAGATCGTCGCCTATCTGTGCGTGGGATACGTCGACGAGTTCCCCGAGGAGCCCGAGCTGATGCAGGCGGGCTGGTCCAAGCGCCGTCCCCTGTCCTGGGTCGTGCACGAGGAGACGTACGGCCGCCGGGCACTGCCCGGCGAGGAGCCGCACGACCTGCTCGCCGAGACCGTGGCGGGTATCCGTCCGCTGGACGCCAAGGCCCTCGGCGAGGCCTGGGAGCGGCAGAAGCGCATGACCAAGCCCGCGGGCGCGCTCGGCATGCTGGAGATCATCTCCGCACAGCTGTCCGGCCTGTCCCGGCAGTGCCCGCCGCCGATCCCGGAGCCCGCGGCCGTCGCGATCTTCGCAGGTGACCACGGGGTGCACGCCCAGGGCGTCACCCCCTGGCCGCAGGAGGTCACCGGTCAGATGGTGGCCAACTTCCTCGGCGGTGGCGCGGTCTGCAACGCCTTCGCCAACCAGGTGGGCGCCGAGGTCTGCATCGTCGACGTGGGCGTGGCCTCCGACCTGCCGGCGACCCCGGGTCTTCTGCCGCGCAAGGTCCGCGCGGGCACGGCGGACATGACGACCGGCCCCGCGCTCACCCGCGAGGAGGTCAAGCAGGCTATCGAGGTCGGCATCGAGACGGCCCGCGACCTCGTGGCGGCCGGCAACAAGGCGCTGCTGACGGGTGAGATGGGCATCGCGAACACGACGGCCTCGGCCGCCCTGATCGCGGTCTTCACGGACACCGACCCCTCCGAGGTGACCGGCCGCGGGACGGGCATCAACGACGAGACGCTGGCCCGCAAGACCGAGGTCGTGCGCCGCGCCATCGAACTGCACCAGCCCGACCCGGCCGATCCGATCGGCGTGCTCGCCGCGTTCGGCGGTCTGGAACACGCGGCGATGGTGGGGCTGCTGCTCGGCGGCGCGTCCCTGCGCACACCGGTGATCCTCGACGGTGTCAGCGCGGGAGCCGCCGCCCTGGTGGCGCGAGCGATCGCGCCCGAGGTCCTCGCGGCGTGCATCGCGGGCCACCGCAGCGCGGAGCCCGGTCATGTCGCCGCCCTCAACAAGCTGGGTCTGCGTCCTCTGGTCGACCTGGACCTGCGTCTGGGCGAGGGGACGGGAGCGCTCCTCGCGCTGCCGCTCGTGCAGAGCTCGGCGCGGGCGATGCACGAGGTGGCGACGTTCGACTCGGCGGGAGTGACCGAGAAGTAGGCGGGGACGGAACCCGGGCGCCGGGCCCGGGTTCCCCGCGATCCGTCCCGGTCCTGTCCACCGGGCGCACCCACCTGCGCCATCCGGCCGGGCCGAACGTAAAATTCCCACGTCAGGGCCGCTCCAAAGGCGTAGGGGCCGTCTTCCGCACCGCCTGGACGAGGAGCCGTACCGCCATGGCCGAACACCCCCCTTACCCCGTAGGGCTTCGTCTCTCCGGCCGTCGTGTGGTCGTTCTCGGCGGCGGCCAGGTCGCCCAGCGCCGCCTTCCGGCCCTGATCGCGGCTGGCGCCGACGTACTGCTCGTGTCACCTGCGGCGACACCCTCGGTCGAGGCCATGGCGGACGCGGGAGAGATCACCTGGCTGAGGCGCCCGTTCCGGCCCGGCGATCTTGAGGGAGCCTGGTACGCCCTGATCGCCGGCAGTGATCCCGAGGCGAACGCCGCCGCCTCCGCCGAGGCCGAGCGCCACCGTGTGTGGTGCGTGCGCTCCGACGACGCCGACGCGGCCACCGCGTGGACCCCGGCGACCGGTCACAGCGAAGGCGTCACCGTCGCCGTCCTCACCACCGCCGCGAAGGGCCGCGACCCGCGGCACACCGCGGCCATCCGCGACGCCGTCGTCGAGGGCCTGCGCGACGGCACGCTCGTCGCACCGCACCACCGCACCCGCACCCCCGGTGTCGCGCTGGTCGGGGGCGGCCCCGGCGACCCCGACCTGATCACGGTCCGCGGCCGCCGCCTGCTCGCCGAGGCCGACGTGGTCATCGCGGACCGTCTCGGCCCCCGTGATCTCCTCGCCGAACTGCCCCCGCACGTCGAGGTGATCGACGCGGCGAAGATCCCGTACGGCCGTGCCATGGCCCAGGAGGCCATCAACGACGCCCTGATCGAGCACGCCCGGCAGGGCAAGTCGGTCGTGCGGCTCAAGGGCGGGGACCCGTTCGTCTTCGGCCGCGGCATGGAGGAGGTACAGGCGCTCGCCGAGGCGGGCATCCCCTGCACGGTGGTTCCCGGCATCTCCAGTTCGATCTCGGTGCCGGGCGCGGCCGGCATCCCGGTCACCCACCGGGGTGTCGCACACGAGTTCACGGTGGTCAGCGGCCATGTCGCTCCGGACGACGAGCGCTCCCTGGTGGACTGGCCCTCCCTCGCCCGGCTCACCGGCACGCTGGTGATCCTCATGGGCGTCGACAAGATCGGGAAGATCGCCGAGACGCTCGTCGCCCACGGCAAGGATGCCGACACCCCGGTCGCCCTGGTCCAGGAAGGCACGACGGCGGCCCAGCGCCGCGTCGACGCCACCCTCGCGACGGTCGCCGCAACCGTGCGGGCCGAGGGCGTGAAGCCGCCGGCCGTCATCGTCATCGGCGAGGTTGTGAAGGCGGCTCCGCGGCCCGTCGAGTAACCCGGGGTAACCCGGCCCGTTCCAGCCGTTGGCACCACTCCCAGGACAAGGCAGTATCACCCTGTGGCCGATCTCATCACCGTTGAGGACCCCGACGACCCGCGCCTCGGCGACTACACGGGTCTGACCGATGTGGAGTTGCGCCGCAAGCGCGAACCCGCCGAGGGCCTGTTCATCGCCGAGGGCGAGAAGGTCATCAGACGCGCCAAGGACGCCGGCTACGAGATGCGCTCCATGCTGCTCTCCGCCAAGTGGGTCGACGTCATGCGGGACGTCATCGACGAGCTCCCGGCGCCGGTGTACGCCGTCAGCCCGGCACTCGCCGAGCAGGTCACCGGCTACCACGTCCACCGTGGCGCGCTCGCCTCGATGCAGCGCAGACCACTGCCGACGGCGGACGAGCTCCTGTCCACCGCCCGTCGTGTGGTGGTCATGGAATCCGTGAACGACCACACCAATATCGGCGCCATCTTCCGCTCCGCCGCGGCCCTCGGGATGGATGCGGTCCTGCTGTCGCCCGACTGCGCCGACCCGCTCTACCGCCGCAGCGTGAAGGTCTCCATGGGCGCGGTCTTCTCGGTGCCGTACGCACGCCTCGAGACCTGGCCCAAGGGCCTGGAGTCGGTGCGCGAGGCCGGATTCGCGCTGCTCGCCCTCACCCCCGACGAGAAGGCCAAGACCCTCGATGAGACCGCGCCGCACAAGATGGAGCGGGTCGCGCTGATGCTCGGCGCGGAGGGCGACGGTCTGTCCACGCAGGCGCTGGTCGCCGCGGACGAATGGGTGCGCATCCCCATGGCGCACGGGGTCGACTCACTCAATGTGGGAGCGGCGGCGGCCGTCGCCTTCTACGCGGTGGCCACCGGTCGCCCCCGGCCCTGAGGAGGAGTCCGATGGCCCCGCGGGAGGCGATCGTCGCCGTGCTGCGGCGCGGTGACCGGGTACTCGTCGTCAAACGCGGGCCCGAGGCACGTCGCTCCGGCTACTGGGCGCCGCTCAGCGGCAAGCTCGAGCCCGGGGAGACCCAGGAGGAGGCCCTGGTCAGGGAGGTCCACGAGGAGGTCGGTCTGACCGTCGCACCGCTGGCGAAGGTCTGGGAGTCCGAGACCGACGACGGCGTCTTCCGCCTCCACTGGTGGACCGCGGCGGTGGGCACGGACGAGGTGGTCGCCGACCCCGGGGAGGTGGCCGAGGCCCGCTGGGTCACCGTCGAGGAGTACCTGGCGATGGATCCGATCTTCGACGGCGACCGTGAGTTCTTCGAACGGATCCTTCCGGGGCTGTGACGGCCGCCGAGGTCACGGACGCGGTCGCCGGGACGACCGCGGACGCCTCGCGCTGATCGCCCGTCAGCCCGCCGCGCTCGGCCCGCCCGCGTGCCGCTCGGCCATCGCCTCACCCGTGGCAGGGGCGTACAACCGCTCCTGGCCCACCTCCCGGCGTGTGTCCCCGCGGTCCAGGCCACGGGCCGGGCCCTGACAGCCCTGGGCCGCCGCGATGCCGAGCGCCACCAGCAGCGTCACCACCACGAAGACGAACAGCCGCTGGCGCAGCAGTCGTGGGTTGGCCGGCCGCCTGCCTGTCCCGGTGGTCCGCGGCGCGGGACGTCCGGCCCCACTGCGCGGTGCGGGACGGCCGCCGGAGCGGGGCGCGGTGCGCTGGACCGGCGTCGGGCGCGACCCCGGCCGTGAGCCGTTGCTGCGGGGCGGGGGCGTGCCCGGCCCCGGGGGGCGCCGTACGGTGCGCTGGTCGGCGTACTGCTCCGCCAGCCGGCCTGTCGGCCGGTCAGGTCCACCGGACTGCGCGGTCGGCCGCGCGTCCACGAGTCCCTGGGCCTCCCGGGTCGCGATCTCCTTGAGGCGGAGCGAGAGTTGGAGGGTGCTCGGCCGCTCCTCGGGGTCCTTCGCCAGGCAGGCGCGGACGAGCGGGGCCAGGGCGTCGGGCACGCCGTGCAGCTGCGGGTCCTCGTGCACGACCCGGTAGAGCATGACCTCGGAACTGCCGTGTCCGAAGGGCGAGTCACCGGTCGCCGCGTACGCCAGGGTGGCGCCCAGCGAGAACACGTCCGTGGCCGGCGTGACGGCCGCACCGCGGACCTGCTCGGGAGCGAGGAAACCGGGTGATCCGACGGCCGTGCCGACATGCGTGAGCGTCGAGGCGCCGGTCGCCCAGGCGATGCCGAAGTCGATGATCCGCGGTCCCTTCGGGGACAGCAGGATGTTGGACGGCTTCAGGTCGCGGTGGACGACGCCGGCCTCGTGCACCGCGACGAGGCCCTCGGACAGTGCGGCGCCCACCGCGGCCACGTCGGC
>Ga0102590_1004549_pt1 | contig 11666 bp, 8 predicted proteins | sample AraplaMF_Col_mMF_FD_76859 | JGI IMG/M metagenome (GOLD analysis project Ga0102590, IMG submission 76859) | Arabidopsis root microbial communities from the University of North Carolina, USA - plate scrape MF_Col_mMF | ecosystem: Host-associated > Plants > Roots > Endosphere | place: USA...
TGATGATGGTTTCGATCACATTGGCGCAATCTTCGCATTTATCTGTGGCGATCTCCAGTGCCTGGTATATTTCACGCATCTTGATCAGCTCAGCAGCGTTGGTTTCTGTGCTGAAAAGGTCGGCTATTGCCATATCATAGATATCGTCGGCATGGTTCTCCAGGCTGTTGATCTTCACGCAGGCATCCGTGATATTGCGCATGTTTTTCATGTCGCGCAGCTCAGGGATGGCCTTGTGCAGCTCTGCTACGCCCAGCCCGATGAGCTCTACCAGCTTACGGATGCTGTCGTTCAGCTCATATACCTTGTACAGGTCGATCCTTTTGGCAGAACCGTGGATGTAGTCAGCTACGTCGTCCAGGGTGGCGGCGAGGTAGTGGATGTCTTCGCGGTCAAAGGGGGTAATGAAGTTCTGTCCCAGCTCCACGAAAATGCGGTGGGTGTAGTCGTCATTCTTGTGTTCCAGCCGTTCTATGAGGTGAACTTTATCTTTACGGATGGCCAGGTCATTGGTGTTCACCAGCTCATTCAGCACTTGTGCCATTTCCACCAGGTTGGCAGCCACGTCCTCGAATAAAGAATAAAAAACCCTGTCTTTCGGCATAAAAAGTTTCACAAAAGAATTGAAGCCTCCCATATAGGTGTAATTTGAAATTTGCGGCAAAAATAGCTATCCAGCCCCTTTACTTCCAAGAAAAAAGCCGAATTAATAATTCCTTAACACTGGGGTAATATAAAAGTAATATAGCAATTTTTCCTTTGCATTAGGTTTTGATCCTATATAAATGTCAGAAAAACGCCCACTAGACATAGTTGTGATCTCCGATGTACACCTGGGGATCTACGGCTGCCATGCCAAAGAGCTGGTGCAATACCTGGACAGTATTGACCCTAAAATCCTCGTTCTGAACGGGGATATCATCGATATCTGGCAGTTCAGCAAGCGATATTTCCCGAAAGCGCATACCAAGGTGATCCGCCGGATCCTGAAAATGATCGGCAAAGGCACGGATGTGTACTACCTGACGGGGAACCACGATGAGGCATTACGCAAGTATGCCGGTTTCGAGCTGGGCAATTTTACCATCGATAACAAGCTGATCCTTGAAGTGGACGGCAAAAGACACTGGTTTTTCCACGGAGACGTGTATGACGTGACCATGAAGAATTCCAAATGGCTGGCCAAACTGGGAGGAAAAGGGTATGATATCCTGATCATCCTGAACCGCCTGGTGAATAATATACTGGAAAGTATGGGCCGGGAAAAGCTGTCGTTCTCCAAAAAGGTGAAGCATAGCGTGAAGCAGGCGGTGAAGTTTATATCGGATTTTGAGCAGATAGTGGCAGAAATCGCTATTGACAAGAAATTTGACGTGGTGTGCTGCGGGCACATCCACCAGCCTATTATAAAGGAAATGCAGCATAACGGTAAAACAATTACCTATCTGAACTCGGGAGACTGGGTAGAAAGCCTTACCTCGCTGGAGTATAGCGGCGGGCAATGGCAACTGTACCAGCACCCGGTAACCAAAACGAAGGTGGTGTTACCCGATGAGGAAGACGAGGCCCCACTTCCCTGGGAGGTATCCAAGGTGATCAGCTTCCCGGCTCAATGATACCCTAACCAATGCCAACATCTCCCAACTGCTTTAGCTTGTTATTGCTTGCTTATTAAGCAATGAGTTCGATACTATTTTCACATAATTATAACAAGCGCTTAATATTAAATTAAAGATGGTGGGCTAAGTTTGCCTGAACCGTAATAATATAAGCGGGTAAGCAGTAATACCAAATGAGATGAAAGTACTGAAGTTACACCCTTTAATGACCATATCCCTGCTACAGATGCAGTTTCAGCGGCAGCTCTGTTGCAATGTGATGGTATATGTAAAAAACAGGCCTGCCAACGCCTTTGATACACTAAAGGAAGTAGGCTTTACAGGAGACGGGCTGGTAGAATATCCTATTGACGAAACCCTGAGCCTCCGGGAGTTTGAAGCAGAGCTGGAAGACCATTTCAATTTCAGCCTGGAGCTATGCGGCAAAAAAGATAATAAGCCCTTCATGAATAAAAGCCTGCACCTCTACCAGGTAACCGCTATGGGAGTAGCCCATGAGAATGGCGCCCGGGAAGAAGTGAACAAGCCGCTGGAGATCACGCTGGAAATGCTGCTGAACAATAGCAGGCAGGCCCCGCCGGGTTTTTCTTTTTAACTGCTGCTTAAATCCTGTGGAAACCTGGACGCCGTACCTTCATAATACTGCAACCTACAACTGTGTAAACCCATGACGCTCTCTCTCAATAGATAACGATTTTTTAATGATTCCTTAACAATTAACATTCTGGTAATATTGCCATAACATTGCGATAATAGGGTGGTAATAGTTTTGCGTCAAATTCTATCAACTGGTGATGAAGAAATGCAAACTAACAGCTCAGCTTTGGGTATTCCTATGCCTTTTTGGTTTTATCCAACACTCATTTGCAGCTGATCCCGGAAAAATTGTGGGTAAAGTAACTGATAAAAAGACTGGCGAAGTTTTGATCGGTGTTACGGTGGTAGTACAAGGAACTGCTACCGGTGCAGTTACAGACGTGGAAGGCCGGTATACTATATCGGTAGAACCAGGTACCTATACGCTGGACTTTAAATACATGGGCTATCAAACCAAATCCATCAGTGATGTGGTTGTGAAAGCAGGAGCCCCTACCACCCTTGATCTTACTATGGACGAGCCATCCTCCAAGGCTTTGAAAGAAGTGGTGGTACGCGGATCTTACAAACAGGAAAGCATTAACGCACTGCTTACCTATCAGAAGAACACCAATACCGTAGCGCAGGTAGTATCTGCAGAATCCATTAAAAAATCACCGGACAGAAATACCAGTGAGGTATTGAAAAGAGTATCCGGCGCTTCCATCCAGGAAGGTAAATACATTGTGATCAGGGGTTTGGCCGACCGATATAACCAGGCTACCCTGAACGGGGCGCTGCTGTCTTCTACAGATCCTGACCGCAAAACGTTTGCGTTTGACCTGTTCCCTTCCAACATTGTTGACAATATTATTATTAATAAGGCAGCTACCCCTGATATGCCAGGTGAATTTGCCGGTGGTCTTATCCAGGTGAACACCAAAGACGTACCGGATGCCAATTTCCTTAGCTTCAGCGTTGGTTCCGGGTTTAATACGTCTACCGTTGGAAAGGACTTTTATACTTATAAAGGAGGAAAGTGGGACTTCCTTGGAATAGATGATGGTACCCGTGTGCTGAGCAGCAAGTTCCCTTCTGTAACGGGCATACAAACATCTACTGCCGCACAGCGTGCAGAATATGGCAAAAGCCTGAACGCTATCTGGGACTATACCAATAAAACAGCTCCGCTGAACTCCAGCCTGCAAGTAACAGGAGGCTTCGTCAACAAATCTTCCGGCTCCAAACGTTTTGGCGGCGTGTTCTCATTGAACTACAACAAACAGAACAGGTATATCAAAACAGAAAGAAGGTTCTACGACTTTGAAGAGAAGCGTTTCGATTTCCAGGATGATGTTTATTCACAGAACATATTAGCCGGTGCACTGGCTAACCTGGTGTATCAATCCGGTAAGAATAAATTCAGCTGGAAGAACTCTTATAATATTACCAGCACTGACGGCACCATTTTACGTACAGGTATTGATAATACCAACAATACAAACGTAGATGTAAGAAGCAGCGAGTTAAGCTTCAAATCCAACAGGCTGTTAAACTCCCAGCTGATAGGAGAGCATTTCCTTTCAGGCATGGGGCTTAAAATTAAATGGAACGGCAACTTCTCCTGGTTAACACAGGATCTGCCTGACCTGAGAAGGCTGGTGTATAGTTCCACTAATGGTAAAGATGGTCCTTACTACGCATCTGTACCACAGTATACCGGTAATCCACGTAGCTCCGGAAGGTTTTTCTCCACACTGGATGAGAAAGTATATGGTGGTAACCTTGATCTCAGCAAGTCATTCAAATGGTTAGGCGTTACACAGCAGATAAAAGTGGGGGGCTTGTACCAGCGTAAGAACAGGGATTTTGATTCAAGAGCGATCGGGATCGTACTGGGCCAATTCAACGAAGCCCTGCTGCAGCTACCCCCTGATCAGATATTCGCACCTCAGAATTTCAGTGCTGATAAGTTCTACCTGGATGATCTGACCACGCCTTCCAATTCATATACCTCTTTCTCTAACCTCGGCGCAGGATATGTACAGCTGGATCTGCAATTCGGTAAGCTGAGATTTGTAGGCGGCGGCCGGTTCGAAGCATATGAGCAGAGCCTGAGCCCGAAACTGCTCGCACTGAAATTCAGAAATAAGGCTAATGACTTTTTACCTTCTGCCAACTTTACCTATGCGCTTACAGAAAAAACCAATATCAGGTTAAGTGCATCACAAACCGTATCACGGCCAGAATTCAGGGAGATAGCGCCTTTCAGTTATTTTGATTTTGAGAAGAGCGGTACGCTGGTGGGTAATACTGCACTGGAAAGAGCTAAGATCACCAATCTGGATGTGCGTTACGAACTGTACCCTGCAGAAGGTGAAGTGATCACTGTTGCTGGTTTTTATAAGAACTTTAAGAAACCGATTGAGTCTACTTATGAGTTCTCTTCAGGTTCTCCCATCTTCTCGTTTGCAAATGCCGACAAGGCCTATAACATAGGCGCTGAAGCGGAGTTCCGTAAGAGGTTGAACTTTTTTAATTCATCTATCCTTGACCACTTCACATTATTCTCGAACGTTGCCTATATCTATAGCGATGTAAAGTTCCCGGAAGGATCTGTTGGTCAGCTTTCCCGGCCTATGCAGGGACAGTCTCCTTACGTTATAAATGCAGGGCTGCAGTTTGATGAAGAGAACACGGGTACCAGTGCCTCCGTGCTGTTTAACAGAATAGGAAAGCGTATTGCCCAGGTGGGTAACGCAGACTATCCCAATATATGGGAGAACCCGAGATCCATTCTCGACTTCCAGATATCACAAAGGGTGTTCAAACGTGCAGAGCTGAAATTCACTGTATCTGACATCCTGAACCAACGTGGCATTTTCTACCAGGATATTGACGACAACAAAAAATTCGACGAAGGCAAAGACTATATGATCAACCGTTTCAATTACGGTTCCAACATAGGCTTGTCAATATCGTATAATTTAAACAGCATCAAGTGATATAACGATAGGTTAACAACGCGTTTAATTTCACTTAACATTTAGCATCAACCTTTGTAAAATATAGTAAAATCACAGCTCATGAAAAAAGCTCTCAATTTTTTAATGTTATCTGCAATCATTGCCGGTGCAGTATCTTGTTCTGATGATAACGGAGGAACTCCACCACCCAACAACAATGGTTCAGACACATTGAAAGGTGCTATCTCTGCGAACTTAACATTAGAAGGCAACAAGGTTTATTATTTAAGCGGTCCCACGTTCGTAAAAAGCGGCGTTACACTTACCATCAAACCTGGTGCGGTTATTAAAGCAATTAAAGACAACAGCAACAAAGCGGTATTGGTAATTACCCGTGGCGCCAAGATCATGGCTGAAGGTACCTCCTCTGCTCCTATCGTATTTACTTCCAACCAGGCTGCCGGTGCAAGGAACGCAGGCGACTGGGGTGGTGTGGTAATAGCTGGTAAAGCACAGGTGAACACTTCCTATGGTAATATCAAAAACCAACGCCTGCTGGAAGGTTTTGACCAACTGCAGGTAGCTCAGTATGGCAGCGACATCATCGGTGGCGGTGGCGCTTCTGCTGATGACGCTGACAACTCCGGCGTAATGAAGTATGTAAGGATCGAATACAGCGGTATCGCACTGTCTTCTCAACCCAACTCAGAGCTGAACGGTCTTTCACTGATCGCTGTAGGTAGCGGTACTACCCTTGAATACATACAGGTTAGCTATTCCGGTGACGACTCCTTCGAATGGTGGGGTGGTACTGTGAACGCTAAGCACCTGATCGCATACAGCGGCCTGGATGACGATTTCGATACTGACAACGGTTACAGGGGTAACGTACAGTTTGGCGTTTCTATCAAGAACAAAGATCTGTCTGACTGGGCTTTATCTGGCGGCGCATCTAACGGTTTCGAATCTGATAACGAAGATCCGGTTCCTGCTACGCTGAACACGCCGATCACTGCTCCTACTTTCTCTAACATGACTTTCCTGGGCCCCACTGCTATCACTGGTGCTACACTGCCTACTCCTAACGCATTTAAGAGAGCAGCTCACCTGAGAAGAGGTACTCAGTTATCTGTATATAACTCTGTTTTTGCAGCTTTCCCGACCGGTATCTTTATCGACGGTACACAGTCTGCAGGTTTCTTTGACGCAGGTAACATGGAGATCAAGAATAACCTGATCGCTGCTATGCCTGCAGGTCAGTACCTGACAGGTACTGCACCCTGGGATGCTAAGGCCAAACTGATGGCTCCTGCCTTCAAGAATGACACCAGCATTGCTACTGTAGCTGCACTGCAACTGGGTAACCTTTCTTCCCTGTCTGCTGCAGATCCCAGGCCTTTAGCAGGTTCTCCTTTACTGAACAAAGCTGAATTTACCAGCACCAGGATCAACAACGCTTTCTTTACGAAAGTTACTTATGCCGGAGCATTTGATGTGAATGACAACTGGATGCAGGGTTGGACTAACTTCAATCCCAGCGCTGCCAACTATTAATTTTCCATCTGCTTAACGTAAGCGTAGATTTTCATAAACTGTTCAAGTACCGTCCTGCTCTTTAGCAGGACGGTTTTTTTTATGATCGTTTCTATTTAGACACCCTGATAAACTTGCGGCCTGAATGCCCTGCCACACGTGAGAACAACCAGGCATCCACCCTTATTTCATTTTCGCCCAGCCGCTCTATCTGCAAACCGGCCGGCTCTTCAGTAGTTACCAGCTTGATCTTGCTCTCCACCTGCGATAAATGATAGTTGCCCTCATTCTGGTAATTATTGGTATGAAATACATAAGTGCCATTTTCGCGGAAGATATAATATGAGGAGTCCCCGGTAACGATCGGCAGCCAGCGGGCGCTGTCTGCATTATACCTGCTGGTTAACTGCCAGGTCCCATTGAGATCTGCTGCAGGCAGCGGTGCTGCCTGTTCCTGATCATTTTTCGTGCAGGCGGTAAAGGCCAATGCGCTTAAAAGAAGGGTGATACCATATAAGGGCAGTTTCATACGGGAGGCATTTAACATTAAAACGCAATTTTTGATCCGGTTGTTACATTTCCTGTCAACTAATATGAAACGGAAAACCTTCATAATGATAATATTCCGGTAACAATTCCATAACACGGCAGTACTATTTTTGATAATATCTGTATGCGAACAAACAGATCACCTATTAAAGCGAACTAATATCTTAATCATTCAAAATCCTGGTATTACACTATTAGCGAACTAATATTAAGCACCGTTGTATAACACTATCTGACTGTACCCTCCTATTACCCGGGAACAGGAAAGTTATTGAGTTAACATTAACTTAACATTGCCTTAACATAGGCGTAATGTTACCAAACTACGTTTGCGTCAAAATTAACACGACGTGAACAGGACATTTTACGCTTTTTTATTACTTGTAAGTTCCCTGGTTGGTTTTTCAACCGGCCTGTATGCCCAGGTAACCACTTCCCAGTTAACGGGTAAAGTGACCAGCGCCAAAGGCGAGAACCTGCCCGGTGTAACCGTTCAGGCAGTGAACACCAGCACAGGAGCCCGTTATGGAGCACAGACGAATGCAGAAGGACGTTACATCCTCCCCAACCTCAACCCGGGAGGCCCATATACTATAACCGTTTCCTTTATTGGATACAAAAAAGAAGAAAAGCCTGACCAGAACCTGGGCCTGGGCGGTACTACCCTGAACTTTAAACTGCAGGAAGAGTCTACCGCACTGAGTGAAATAGTGGTAGTAGGCAGCAATGCCCCTAAATCAGGCCGGATCAACCAGGAACAGCTTAAAACGCTGCCTTCCCTGAACCGCAGCCTGCAGGATTTTACCCGCGTTACACCACAAAGCAATAACAACTCCTTCCTGGGAACCAACTATCGCTATAATAACGTAACCCTGGATGGTGCTATCAATAATGACGCTATCGGCTTCAGCCCCTCACTGGGCGGACAGTCCAATACTTCCGGACAGCCTGGTAGCAGTACCCGCACCAACCCTGTATCCCTGGATGCAATCCAGGACATACAGGTATACCTGGCCCCTTATGATGTGAAGATCGGTAACTTCCTGGGTGGCAGTATCAATGCCGTTACCCGCAGCGGTACCAATGAATTTCATGGCTCCGTATACGGCTTTGGCCGCGGCGCTTTCATGATCGGTAAGAACAACGCAGGCGATGGTTCCAAACTGCCTTCTGATTTCCATGACTATCAGACAGGCGTTCGCCTGGGCTTCCCTATCATCAAGGATAAGCTGTTCTTCTTCACCAACGCGGAGATCACCCGCCGTCAGGACCCCGTGATCCTGGCTGCAGGTTCTGCTGATATGCCGCTGCTGAACGCCACACAGGCCCAGCAGATCTCAGACCATATGAAAGCACTGGGTGGCGATCCCGGCACTTACGGCAACACCAGCATCTATTCCAATTCCAACAAGTTCTTTAACCGCCTGGATTGGCATATCAATGACAAGCATCAGCTGTCTATCCGCAACAATACCATCACCTCACAGGCTACTAACCTGGAGCGTGATCAGCAGAACTTCCGTTTCAGCGGTATAGACTACAAACAGGTGAACAACCAGACCTCTACCGTTGCCGAACTGAAGAGCCGTTTCTCCAACACTGTATCCAACAGCCTGATCTTAGGCTACTCCAGCATACATGATTATCGTAACCCCTTGTCTAATCCTGCGCTGCCGCAGATACAGATCGCTTCCAAAGGTGGTACCATCTTCCTCGGTACAGACCGTGAAGCGGCTATCTTTAACATGAAGCAGAAGACATTTGAGTTCACCGATAACGTGACCATCTTTAAAGGTAACCACAACATCACCATCGGTACACACAACGAACTGTATAATATTACCTATGGTTTTGTGAACTCCTGGAACGGCCGTGTGGATTATGATTCCATCGGCGCTTTCCTGGCAGATATGCCTTCCCGTGTACGCGGTAACTTCAATTATACCGACAATACCCGCGACTATATCTGGAACAACCCGCCCGCACAATTTAAAGTGCAGCTGTACAGCCTGTATGCACAGGATGAGATCCAGCTGAGCGACCGTTTCAAGTTAACGCCCGGTATACGCCTGGATTATACTTACCTGCCCAACAAACAACCGCTGAGCAGCAAGACCACCAACGCGCCTGTAGATGCTAATTTCGGCACTACTTACAGCTATACGCTGCCGAAAGATATCAAAAACGATTACCTGAACAATGTGCAGATCTCTCCGCGTTTAGGTTTCAACTTTGATATCAAAGGTGACCAGAGCATTGTGCTGAGAGGCGGTACCGGCCTGTTTACCGGCCGTATTCCTTTCGCCTGGTTAGGATATGCCTATTACAACAACGGCGTAACCTATGGTGCGTATGATACCAAATTCAGCTACAAGACCGATAATGATAAACCAGCTCCCGGTTCTAACCCGGTATCTACTTCTCCCAACGGTATCGCACAGTTCGTTTCTGCACAGGGTAAAAATGTGCATGACGCCAATGGCGCTACCCAGGTGGATATGATCGACAACAACTTCAAGATGCCGCAGATGTGGAGAAGCAGCCTGGCCCTGGATTACAATACACCTGATCAATGGCGCTTCACTGTAGAGGGTATCTATACCAAAACCATTTACGATCTGCTGTTCCAACAGGTGAACCTGGTAGATAACCCGGTGTATTACGAAGCATATGACAAGCAGCATCAGCAGCCTATCTTCAGCGGCAGCAAGATCAATTCACTTTATACCAACGCTTATCAGCTGTCTAATACTACGAAAGGCTACCGTTACAGCATCACCGGCCAGGTTAGCAAACGCTTCAGATTCGGCCTGAATGCATCAGCAGCCTATACTTACGGACAGGCGAAGGATCTCACCAACGGTATCCGTAACTCTATGGAGTCTAACTGGCAGCTGAACCAGGCGCTGAACCCGAACAACCCGCAGCTGGCTTATTCCAACTTTGACGTTCGTCACCGTATCGTAGTAACTGCCAACTATAAAGTAGACTGGGGCAAGAAAGGAAAATACATTTCTTCCTTCAACGTATTCTTCAATACTTCTTCCGGCGTACCGTATACTTACGGCTTCCTGAACAGCACTATCCAGGGTACTCCGCAGCAGGTGAGCCTGGTGTACATCCCGAAACAGGGTGAAACCGTCAACTTCTTTAAGGATATCACCAATGGCGCTACAGCTGCTCAACAGGCCGCTGCATTTGATGCCTATATCGACAAAGATAAATACCTCAGCAGCCGCAGGGGACAGTTCACCGAGCGTAACGGCGGTCGTACGCCCTGGAATACGCAGGCAGACTTCCGCTTTACACAGGATTACAACGTGAAAGTAGGTAAGCGTCTGCACACCATCACACTGACTTATGACATTGTGAACCTGACCAACCTGCTGAACAAGAACTGGGGTATCCAGTACTTCTCTTCCAATGCTTTCAACTCTACTGCCAGTGTAGGTTTGAAGCAGGTGTCAAAACCGGCTAACGTAGCCACTGATTATCCTGTTTACACCTGGTCTGATCCGGGATCTCCTTACTCCAAGGATTTCTTTGCATCCCGTCACCAGATGCAGTTAGGTTTAAGGTATAGCTTCTAAAATGAGCATGTCTATAAAAGCAAAAGCTTCCCGGTGTTGAGCCGGGAAGCTTTTTTGTTATGGATAATAATGAGCTTAATTCAGCTTGGCCGCATATTTCTCCGGGTTCTTATCAAATACCCCTTTGCAGGTAACTGAGCAGAAATGCACGGTGTCTCCTTTGTATATGCTGAACTCATGATAGCTGGTATCGTAAGGCATTTCGCATACCGGGTCTCCGGGTTTACCATTCACTGCAACGGCGGCGGTAGCAGTAGTATCTTCTGTAGCGGCAGATTGCTGGCCGGAGGGAGCGCCACAGGCCAGGAAGACGCCAGCTAAAGAGAGCGTAAATAATAATTTATACATGCGTGCTATTTTTAAATTCCGTTTTCCTGGTTGATGCGCATTACTATAATGCGGTAGTGCAGCTTAAGACTTAAGCCCAGCACACATGCGCATAAGAAACCTATCGTGAGCATCAGGCCGGTAAAGGTTTGAACAAACCTGAATGCCTGCGGCAGGTAGGGTATGAGGGCTACCAGCAGCGCCAGCACCAGCATATTTCTGATCTCCTTTCTGTATTGTTTCAATAAAGCTGTCATCTTAATGGATTTTTAAAACCTTGCAAATATACGCCAAAAAGACGTGCCACCGGGATACTGATCCGGTGGCACGTATATGTAAATTGCAGTCTTGATAAACTTACCAGATCACAACACGAGCGCTATCTGCCAGTGTCATTTTACCGCCGGTGCAGCCCCAGGCATCCTGGAACTCTTTCAGATGCGGCAGCGGGCCATTGATACGGTAACGCGCAGGTGAGTGCGGGTCTGTCTGTATCTGCTGGCGCA
>Ga0102590_1004552_pt1 | contig 11657 bp, 9 predicted proteins | sample AraplaMF_Col_mMF_FD_76859 | JGI IMG/M metagenome (GOLD analysis project Ga0102590, IMG submission 76859) | Arabidopsis root microbial communities from the University of North Carolina, USA - plate scrape MF_Col_mMF | ecosystem: Host-associated > Plants > Roots > Endosphere | place: USA...
ACGATCTGGCAACCCGACGCCGTCAACTCCGCGATCTGCTGCAACGTCGCACCGATGTCCGACGTACGCGTCGTCGTCATCGACTGCACCGACACCGGAGCGTCTCCCCCGACCGCCACCGGCCCGACCTGGATCTGCCGCGACACACGTCGCTGCGCGACGGGCCGAGCCGGCACCTCGGGGACACCCAAGGAAACGGCGGTCATGACATCACCGCTGCTTTCCGGTGGTCATGGTCTCGCGTGCGGCCCGCAGGGACTCCTTCAGGGACCCCATGGTGGCGAGCACGGCGGTCGGCTCGTAGCCGCAGTGCGCCATGCAGTTGGCGCAGCGCGGGTCCTTGCCCCGGCCGTACTGGTCCCAGTCGGTCTCCTCGAGCAGCTGCTTGTACGTGGCCACGTACCCGTCGCTCATCAGGTAGCAGGGCTTCTGCCAGCCGAAGAGGGAGTAGCTCGGGATCGCCCACGCGGTGCACGGGAAGTCGACCTTGCCCTCGAGGAAGTCCAGGAAGAGCGGGCTCTGGTTGAGCCGCCACCGCCTGCGGTTGCCGCCGGAGAAGGCCTTCTTGAACAGCTCCCGGGTCTGCTGCACACCGAGGAAGTGCTCCTGGTCGGGCGCCTTCTCGTAGGCGTAGGCGGGCGAGAGCATCATCTCGTCCACCTCCAGATCGTCGTTGAGGAAGTTCAGCACCTCCACGATGGTCTGCGGGGTGTCCGTGTTGAAGAAGGTCGAGTTGGTGGTCACCCGGAAGCCGCGCCGCTTGGCCTCCTTGATGGCCTCCACCGCCTCGTCGAAGGTGCCCTCCTTGGCCACCGACGCGTCGTGCCGCTCGCGCAGCCCGTCGATGTGCACGGCCCAGGCGAAGTACGGCGAGGGCTTGAACTTGTCCATCTTCTTGCGCATCAGCAGTGCGTTGGTGCACAGGAAGACGAACTTCTTCTTGGCCACCAACTGCCGCACGATCTCGTCGATCTGCGGATGCATCAACGGTTCGCCGCCCGCGATGGACACCATCGGGGCGCCGGACTCGAGGACCGCGCCCACGGCCTGGGCGACAGGCATGCGCTGCTTGAGCACGCCGGCCGGATGCTGGATCTTTCCGCAGCCCTCGCACTTGAGGTTGCAGGCGAAGAGTGGTTCCAGTTCGACCAGCAGCGCGAACTTGTCCCGCCTCTTGATTTTCTGTTCAAACAGGTATGTAGCGACCTTGATGGACTGGCGCAGCGGCATGGCCATCTGGCTCACCTCCGAGGGAGCAGCAAAGAACGGTGCCATTCGAAGAAAGCGGGAAGGACGGCACGCAGGACGCGGAAAGCTGATATTCCACCGCGCAACGTGCCGATACGGACAAGTTCATGTTCTGGAGCGTCCACGACCACCCGGACGGCCGCAACCGGGCGCTCGCCCGTGCGTACGGCTCCGTGGATCGTGGCCGCGGACTCCATGTCGACCGCGATCGCTCCGGTCGCGAGCAGCTCAGACCGCTCCTGACCTCGGACGACATGGTCCGAGCCGGTGAGCGGCCCGGTGTGGACGGTGCGCCCGGGAAGGGCGCGTGCGAGTTCCTTGACGAGCAGATCGGTGCCCACGCACGCGGTGGTGCCGCGCGGGTCCCGGGTCTCCTCGGCGACGACCAGGTCACCGGGGTGCATCCCCGGTGCCAGGCCGGCGCAGAAACCGGTGGCGACGACGGCCGCCCCGGCGAGGGCGGGGTCGGCGAGCACCCGGGTGACCGAGCGTTCGGCCGCCCGGGGGCCCATACCCGTACGGAGCAGGGTGACGGGCCCGTCGGCACCCGCGTGACCGCCACTGCGCAGGGCGAGGTGCTCGATGCCGAGCGCGCAGGCGATCAGCAACGGGAGCTGTTCGGGCTTGTGGCTCATCAGCTCCCCTTGGCCCCGGCGAACGGCTCGCCGTTGACGTAGCGGCCGAGGGCCGTGAGCGGGAAGACCTGCCGGTACAGGTGGTAGTTGATGGAGAAGTCCCACGGGAAGCCCGTGCCGGTGAAGTGGGGCTCGTCCCAGGACCCGTCCTCGCGCTGGGTCCGGGCGAGGAAGTCGACTCCCCGCTCCACGGCCTTGCTCTCGCTCTCCCCCGCCGCGAGCAGCGCGAGCAGCGCCCACGCCGTCTGCGAGGCGGTGGAGGCGCCCCGGCCGCTCCATTCCTGGACGTACTTGTAGGAGCGCAGGTCCTCGCCCCAGCCGCCGTCGTCGTTCTGCACGCTCTCCAGCCAGGCGACGGCCCGGCGGATCGCGGGGTGCGAACCCGGGATGCCCGCGGCCACCAGCGCCGGCACCACCGAACCTGTGCCATACACGTAATTGACGCCCCAGCGACCGAACCATGAACCGTCCGGCTCCTGTTCGGCCAGCAGCCACTCGATCCCCCGCCGGGTGCGCGGGTCGTGGGAGAGCCCTTCGACCGCGAGCATCTCCACGACGTGCGCGGTGACGTCGGCCGACGGCGGGTCGATGACCTCACCGAAGTCGCAGAACGGCAGCCGGTTGGGGAACGCGCTGGTGTTGTCGACGTCGAACGCGCCCCATGCGCCGTTCTTGGACTGCATGCCGAGGTTCCAGCGCACCCCGCGCCCGATGGCCTGCTCGAGGCGCTCCCGGTCCTGGTGCTTGACGCGGCGCAGGGCGAGCACCACCTCGGCGGTGTCGTCGATGTCGGGGTAGTTGTCGTTGTGGAACTCGAACGCCCAGCCGCCCGGCGGCAGTTGGGGGCGTTTCACCGACCAGTCTCCGGGCCGGGTGATCTCCTCGCCGAGCATCCACTCCGCGGCCTTCACCAACTGCGGGTGGTCGGCCGGCACTCCCGCGTCGGCGAGCGCGATGGTCGCGAGGCAGGTGTCCCACACCGGGGACTGACACGCCTCGATCATGCGGGCACCGTCCTCGCGCCACACCGCGAAGCGGTCGAGCGACGCGATGCCCTCGCGCAGCACGGGGTGTTCGAGGTCGTAGCCGAGCAGGTGCAGGGCGATGACCGAGTACACCGCGGGCGGCTGGATGCCGCCCCAGCAGCCGTCGTTCTCCTGCCGCTCGATGATCCAGCGCGATGCGGCCTTCATGGCGGCGGCGCGCAGCCGGCGCGGGGCGACCTTGCGGAACTGGTGCAGGGCCTTGTCCAGACGCTGGAAGGCTCCGTCCCAACTGGCCACCGGGGCCAGGTCCTTGGCCGGGTTGGGGTTGTCCGCGTCGGTGTGCAGCTCGTCCAGCGGGAACGGGGCGGGACGCACCGGGCGCTTCGCCGAGACGACGGTGAGCGGCACGATGGTCTGACGCGCCCAGCAGCCGAAGTCGTAGATGTTCAGCGGCATCCACTTCGGGAAGTAGATGAGTTCCGGCGGCAGTTCGGGCAGGTCCTCCCACTTCCACCAGCCGAACAGGGCGAGCCAGATGCGGGTGAAGACCCGGGAGGCGGCGACGCCGCCCTGTTCGCGGACCCATGCGGACGCCCGTGCCATGTGGGGCTCGTCCGGCGTGTCGCCGGCCAGGCGCAGCGCCACGTACGCCTCGATGGTGGTGGACAGTTCGCCCGGCCCGCCGTAGAAGGTGGCCCAGGTGCCGTCCTCGCGCTGCTCGCCGCGGATGAACAGCGCGGCTGCCTGCGTGGTCCTCTCGTCGCGGATCCCCAGGAACTGGCGGAGCAGCAGGTCCTCTGCGTCCATCGTGACGTTCGTCTCGAGGTCGCCCTTCCACCAGCCCTGGGCGTCCTGCTCCGCGAGCAGGAAATCTGTCGCGCGCCGCATGGCGCGTTCGGCGGCGTGTCGAATGCCGACCGTCCCGGCCGCCTCCGGGAGCGGTTCGTCTGTTTCGGTGGCCGAGTCGGCGCGGGGCGGTAGCGCCCCTGTGCTTCCGTCGGTCGTCGCTGTCATGGCTTCCCCTTCGTGCAGTCATACAAGTAGTGCTGCTGTGGGTCCGCCGTCGGCCGCTGTGCTTGCCCGATGCGGGTTCCCTCACTCCCGGGAGTCCCCCCGCCCGAGCGAGCCGGGACTTGAGGGAGGAGTCGAGAGCGGGGAAGGCACCGGCCGGCGACTACGCGAGGTGTGTTCGACCGATAGTGATCATCTCTTTCGTACGACGACGAAGTCGGCGAGCGCCGTGAACCGTGCGCGCACCTCCTGGGGCATCCGGACCGACTCCAGGGCCTGGACGGCGATGGTGTGCTGGCGACGCGCCTCCTGGGTGGTCCACTCGCGGCCGCCCGCCTCCTCGATGAGGGCGGCCCGCGCGGCGAACTCCTCCTCGGAGAAGTTCTCGAAGTCGCTGCTCTTGGCGTCCTCGGCGAGCATCTCCCCAAGACGCTCGGAGGCGGGACCGCCCGCCGCCAGGGCGGCCACCACCGGCAGGGACTTCTTGCGCTGGCGCAGGTCGCTCCAGGTCTGCTTTCCGGTGGCCTCCGGGTCGCCCCAGATGCCGAGGAGGTCGTCGACGGCCTGGAACGCGAGGCCGAGGTGGTAGCCGTACTTCTCCAGGGTGTCGGCGGTGGCGTCGTCGGCGCCGCCGAGGACCGCGCCGATGGAGGAGGCACAGGCGAGCAGGGCGCCCGTCTTGTTGCCCTCCATCTCCAGGCACTCCTCGACACTGACGCGGTCGCGGTGCTCGTAGGAGATGTCCTGGGCCTGACCGTCGATCAGGGCGCGGGTGGCCCTGGTCAGACGACGGGTGGCGCGACCGGCCTCGACGGTGCCGAGCTCCAGCAGAATCTCGTTGGCCAGGGCGAACAGGGCGTCACCGACGAGGATGGCCTGCGCGGGACCGTGCACCTTCCAGACGGTGTCCCGGTGTCGGCGCTGTTCGTCGCCGTCCATCAGGTCGTCGTGCAGCAGCGAGAAGTTGTGCACCAGCTCGACCGCGACCGCGCCCGGTACCCCCACCTCCGGCGCCCTGCCCGCGGCCTGCGCGGACAGCAGGGCGAGCGCGGGGCGCACCGCCTTTCCGCCGTCGCCGTCCGCGGGCCTGCCCTCGGCGTCGATCCAGCCGAAGTGGTAGGCGGCGACGGTGTCCATGGGCGGCGCCAGCCGGTCCACTGCCTCCCGCAGCACCGGGGTGGCCAGGGTCCGGCCGCGCTCCAGAAGCGCGGACACGGCCACCGCGTCGGCAGCCGTCTCGGCCGGGGGCACAGTGGGCACAGTCTCTCCTCTTGTCGCGATACCGGGGGTGCGGGGGTCAGCCCCGTACGATCGGACGCTCACGCCGCCTCCTCGAAGAGGCCGGACAGGTGCGCGCCGGACCGGCCCAGGGCGGCCAGGGCGGCACCCGCCGCGCCGACTCCGCTGCGGACCGCACTTTCCATGGTCGCGGGCCACCCGGTGGCGGTCCACGCTCCGGCCAGGTAAAGGCCGGGGGCATTGGTGCGGGCGCCGGGCCGCAACCGCCCGACGCCCGGGGTGGGGGCGAACGTCGCTGTGCGCTCCCGGGTCACGAAGAAGTCCTTGACCTCGGCGTCGCGGGCACCCGGCAACAACCGCTCCAGCTCGGGCAGATAGCGCTCGCGCAGCACGGCGACCGGTTCGTCGATCTCGTCCTGTGCCGCCGACTGCGACAGTGCCAGGTACTGGCCCTCGCGCAGTCCCGAGGCCTCGGTGCGGTCGAAGACCCACTGGACCGGGGAGCCCAGAGCGGCGAAGAACGGCCGTCCGAGCACCTTGCGGTCGTAGACGACATGGATGTTGAGGATCGGTGCCGTGCCGATCTCGAGCAGCCGTTCGGGGGCGTCGAGGGCTCCGGCCGGCAGCAGGCCGTGCGCCTCGCGCTGGGGGACGGCGAGGACGACCGCGTCGGTCTCGATGCGTTCGCCGGGAACCTGAACGCTCCAGTTCCCGTTTTCGTCATGGGAGATGGAGGTGACGCGTGTACGGACCTCGGTACGCACGCCCGCGGAGTCGAGCGCCTTGCGGGCCAGCCGGTCGTGCAGTTCGCCCAGCGGGACGCGAGCCCAACCGATGTCGGCCGCGCCAGGGTCGGACAGCAGACCCGTCTTGAACACCATCGCGGCGAGCCCGAGCGAGGCGTCTTCGGCCACCGCGTTGAGGGTGGCGACCCCGACCAGGTCCCACAGTGCCTCGATGGCACGCGCCGACTGACCGTGCGCGGCCAGCCAGCTGCCGAAGTCCTGCGCGTCGAGCGCGGGATCCGCGAGGTCCAGTGTGCGGAGCGCCAATGCGGCGCGCCCGACTCTGGCGCGCTCCGCGAGGGAGAGGTGCGGGTAGGTGGCCAGGCTGCGCCCGAGATGCAGGGGCACGGGCAGCGCGTCGCGCCGAAGTCTGCCCAGCCGTCGTCCCGGTGCGGCGTCCGCGTCGAGAACGGGCACGTCGAGACGATCCTGCAGCGGGGCGAGCGCGGCGGCGTCGATGCGGTCGAGGAACCACCGGTACGCGGTGCAGCAGCGCAGATAGACGTGCTGGCCGTTGTCGACGGTGAGGTTGCCGCGCTCGAAGGAGAAGGCGAGACCGCCGAGGCGGGGGCGTCCCTCCAGCAGCGTGACCTGCACGCCCGCGTCGGCGAGCGCGAGCGCGGCGGTGATCCCGGCGAGTCCCCCTCCAACCACCACGGCGGAGGTTCCCGAGCGCCCGGAGGCGTCCTGAACCGGGCCCTCCGGCAGTGTGCCGTCGCTCATCGTGCATCCTCCCCTGCCGGTCCGCCGTGGTGCTTGAACCATGCACGGCAGGCCGTCGCAGTCAGGGACGCCGCGCCGCGCCGGAGGGTTGCCTGCCGTTTTTCGGCACCGGCATCACCTTGGAGCGGACTGTCCATCAGGCGCGCCTCCTGACGGTCCGCCGGGACACGTTCCTCGCGTCCAGACCCGACAGGCCGCGCACGGCGACATACGCCTTCTCGCGGCCGGGCAGCGAGACCCGCCCGCGCAGCACGGCCTCGGGCTCGCGCTCGATACGGTCCAGAAGCCGGCGGTAGATGCCTGCCATGGCGGCGACGCAGGCTCCGCTGCGCCGGTCCAGCATCGGCAGCAACCGGTAGCCCTCGGCGAACAGGGCACGGGCCCGGCGTACCTCGAAGTGCACGAGGCCCGCGAAGTCGGACCCCTCGGGCGGGGTCGGCCCGTGGAATCCGGCGGAGCAGCCGAACTTGGCCAGATCGTCGGCCGGCAGATACACCCGCCCGCCCTCCGCGTCCTCGCGGACGTCCCGGAGGATGTTGGTGAGTTGCAGCGCGAGCCCGAGTGTGTCGGCGTATTCCGGCGCGCGCTCAGCGCCGCGCGCCCCCGGCTCGGTGCCGAACACACCCAGGGAGAGCCGTCCGATGGCCCCAGCCACACAACGGCAGTAGACCTTCAGGTCGTCCCAGGTCTCGTAGGTCTCGCCGTGCACGTCCTTGAGGACGCCGTCGATGAGTTCGTCGAGACCGCCGAGCGGGATCGGGAACTGCCGGGCGGCGTGCGTCAGGGCGACGCCGACCGGATCGGTGTCGTCCTCGGCCACCTCGTCGGCACGGATCCGCCCCAGCAGCGCCCTGGTCTCCTCCAGCCGCTCGGCCTTGACGTCCGTCGGGAGCTCGCCGTCCCCGATGTCGTCGACCCGCCGCGAGAACGCGTAGAGCGCGGACATCGCCCGACGCTTGGCCGTCGGCAGGAGCCTGATGCCGTAGGCGAAGTTACGGGCCTGCTGACCGGTCACAGCCTCGCAGTAGCTGTAGGCGGCAAGTACCGGTGGGGACACATGCTGTTCCGACTCCACGGTCCGGATCACCCCTCTCCTCGCAGAGTCACGCCCACCTCGCGCAGCAACCGGAGCTTGCCGGGCTTGGGCGGGCCGGGAAGTACGTCGTATTCGGCGGCGGCGATCGCGTGGATCGCCGCCCTTCCTCCCGCCACGAAGCCTGCGAGCAGCAGCCTCAGCCTGCCGTGGACGCTACCCACCAGGGGGGCGCCTTCATTCAGGAGATCGCAGGCGCGTTCTGCTTCGTACGCAACCAGTGCGCGCACCGATGCGCCCGCTGTGGTCGTGGCGAGATCCCCCTCCTGGACATGGAACCGCTTCATGTCCTCGGCGGGCAGATAGATGCGGTCGCGGCCGAGGTCCTCGGCGACGTCCTGGAGGTGTTCGACGATCTGCAGGGCGGTGCAGATCGCGTCGGAGCGCCGGATGCGCTCAGGGGTGGCGGTGCCGGTGACGCCGAGGACGAGCCGGCCCACCGGGTTGGCGGACAGTTCGCAGTACGCGAGGAGGTCGTCGTAGGTCTCGTATCGGCTGACGACCTGGTCCTGGCGGTTGGCGGCGATCAGACCGAGAAAGGGCTCCCGATCGAGTCCGGCCCGCCGGACCGTGGGCTGGAGGCGGACCAGGATCGGGTGACGCGGCGTCGAGTCGAACACCCGGTGCAGATCGGCCTCGAAGGCGTCCAGCAGAACGAGACGGTCCTTGGCATCCTGGGGCGACACGCCGAGCAGACGGGCGTCCGCCCCGCCGGGGGCCAGATCGCCGTCGCCGATGTCGTCGACGAGCCGGGCGAAACCGTAGACGGCCATCAGATCGGCACGCCAGGCCCTGGGCAGGAAGAAGGGGGCCACGGGGAAGTTCTCGTCCGCGGCTTTCTCGAGGGTGCCGCGCACCGGGTCACCGGCGCGCGCCGTCCCGGCTTGGGTCACCGCTCGCCGCCCGACGTGGAGACGGCACATGCCCCGCGGAGCCGGAGACTTTCCGTAGCCATTGCCGTCACATCTCCCGTTCTACACTGCCGACCCAATACATCCTATTTCGGACACGCCGCCCGGCCGTCCGTGCAGCGCAGCAGGTGTGCGGGCGCAGGGCATTATGGCCCCACTTGCCGCGAATCAGCACCCGTACAGCTTACGTTGTACAACTCAGCGGGGTTCGTCGGGGTGTCCTGCACATCACAACAACACACCGATTGGCACCAAGATTCCTAAGCGCAAACAGACTTGGCACATCCTTTGCAGACGCGGGGCCCCGCCGGAACGTTCCGGCGGGGCCCTGGGCAGAACGGGTCACTTGCCGGTGAACTTCTCGTACTCATTGAGGACGTCCTCGGTCGGACCGTCCAGCCTCAGCTCACCGCGTTCGAGCCACAGGACGCGGTTGCAGGTGTCCCGGATGGACTTGTTGTTGTGACTGACCAGAAACACCGTGCCCGCCTCCTTGCGCAGCTCCCTGATGCGCTCCTCCGAGCGCATCTGGAACTTGCGGTCACCGGTGGCGAGCGCCTCGTCGATCATGAGGACGTCATGGTCCTTGGCAGCGGCGATGGAGAAGCGCAGCCGCGCCGCCATGCCGGAGGAGTAGGTGCGCATCGGCAGCGTAATGAAGTCGCCCTTCTCGTTGATCCCGGAGAAGTCGACGATCTCCTGGTAGCGGGCCTTGACCTCCTCGCGGGTCATCCCCATCGCGAGGCCGCCGAGGATGACGTTCCGCTCGCCCGTCAGGTCGTTCATCAGCGCCGCGTTCACGCCGAGCAGCGAGGGCTGGCCGTCGGTGTAGACCCTGCCGCGCTCGGCGGGCAGCAGGCCTGCGATGGCCCGCAGCAGGGTGGACTTGCCCGAGCCGTTCGAACCGATCAGCCCGATGGCCTCGCCCCGGTAGGCGACGAACGACACGCCCTTGACCGCGTGCACCTTGCGCACACCGCGCTCCTCGCCGCGCTTGAGGATCCGGCTCAGCGCGGCGGTCGCACTGCCCTTGCCGGTCTTGGCGCCGCTGACGCGGTAGACGATGTGCAGCTCGTCCGCGATGACGGTGGGCACCCTGGCCCCGGTGTTCTGCTCAGCCACGGCCGTACCTCTCCTCCGCCTTCCAGAAGTACACGAACCCGCCCCCGAAGACGACCACGGCCCAGAACAGCGCGACGGCCCAGACGTGCGGTGGAAGGTTCTCCGAGCCGTAGTCCTCGATGAGCGCGAAACGCATCAGGTCCATGTAGACGGCGGCCGGGTTCACCTGGAGCACCCGGATGACCCATTCGGGGCGGCCGGCCAGCATGTGGTGCAGGGAGAACATGACCCCGGAGGTGTACATCCAGGTACGCAGGACGAACGGCATCAGCTGCGCCAGGTCCGGGGTCCCGGCACCCAGCCGGGCCACGATCAGCGCGAGGCCGGTGTTGAAGAGGAACTGCAGCACCAGCACCGGGACGATCAGCAGCCAGGGCAGCCGCGGATAGCTGCCGAACCCCACCACCACCAGGAACATCACGATCATCGAGAACAGCAGCTGCTGGAGCTGCTGCAACGCGAACGAGACGGGCAGCGCGGCTCTGGGGAAGTGCAGGGCGCGCACCAGCCCCAGGTTGCCGGAGATCGCCCGGACCCCGGCCATGATCGAGCTCTGGGTGAAGGTGAAGACGAACACGCCGGTCACCAGGAACGGGATGTAGGTGCCGTGCGGCATGCCGCGGCTGGCCTTCAGGATCAGGCCGAAGATCAGGTAGTACACGCAGGCGTTCAGCAGCGGGGTGGCGACCTGCCACAGCTGCCCCAGCCTGGCCTGGCTGTACTGGGCGGTGAGCTTCGCCTGGGAGAAGGCGAGGATGAAGTGACGCCGCCCCCACAGCCGCCGGACGTACTCGACGAGTCCGGGCCGGGCCCCGCTGACCGAGAGTCCGTACTTGGCGGCCAGCTCGGTCGCGGTCAGCCCGTCGTCGGACGACTGGTGGGCACTCACCGCCACGTCGCCGTCACGCGTTGTCTCACTCACAGATCGGCAAACTCTCGTTCGAGGGATGCGCGGCCGTGCCGCGCACGGGTGGGAACCGGGGTCAGGTACCCGCCCGCTGCATTCCTTCCCTCGAGCTTGTCAGATCACCGGGGGCCGGCCCAGTCGTGTGAGGAGCCACACGGTGCGCCACTTGATGCGCCGCCGGGGGCCGCACGGAGTCGTCCAGCCCTCCCTGAACCCGCCGAACCAGGCCTGGAGGGCCGCCCGCGAGGGGCGCCGCAGCAGCGTCAGGAGCAGCCAGACGCCCAGATAGGCGGGGATGAGGACGACGGGCAGATTGCGCCGGGCCAGCCAGACCCGGTTGCGGGCGACCATGCGGTGGTAGATCGCGTGCCGGGAGGGGGCGGTCGTGGGGTGGTACAGCACCATGTCCGACCGGTAGTCGATCATCCAGCCCGCGTCCAGGGCCCGCCAGGCCAGGTCCGTCTCCTCGTGGGCGTAGAAGAACGCGTCCGGCAGGGCGCCCACCTCGGCGAACACCTTCGTACGGACGGCGTTGGCCCCGCCCAGGAAGGTGGTGACCCGGGAGGAGCGCATCGGGTCCGAGGCGCGCAGTCGCGGTACGTGCCGCCGCTGGGTCTCGCCGGTGTCGGGGTCGGCGATGCGGAAGCTGACGATCCCGAGCCGGGGGTCCGCCGCGAAGGCCAGCCGGCACAGCTCGGCGGTGTCGTTCGAGGCGAGCAGGCCGTCGTCGTCCAGGAAGAGCAGCACGTCCACATCGCTGCCGCCGGGCCCGAAGGCCTCGATGCCCACGTTGCGGCCGCCGGGGATGCCGAGGTTCTCGGGCAGCTCGACCGTGCGGACGCCGTCGGGGACGTCCGGCACGGGCGAGCCGTTGCCGACCACGACGACCTCGACGGGGTCGCCGTCCTGTTTGGCCACCGAGTCCAGGAGGGCCCGGAGCTCGGCCGGCCGGTTGCCCATCGTGATGATGACGGCCCCGACCCTTATGGCGCCGCTC
>Ga0102590_1004558_pt1 | contig 11637 bp, 10 predicted proteins | sample AraplaMF_Col_mMF_FD_76859 | JGI IMG/M metagenome (GOLD analysis project Ga0102590, IMG submission 76859) | Arabidopsis root microbial communities from the University of North Carolina, USA - plate scrape MF_Col_mMF | ecosystem: Host-associated > Plants > Roots > Endosphere | place: USA...
CACTCTCGATCGTCAAGTCACTACTGAGCGAGCGGCAGGTTCCGGTGCTCGATACCGCGATCATCGAGCGGTCGGCCTTCCGCGATCTCTTTGATTGCGGCGGTACGCTGTACTCCCTCGATCCCGTTCGCGTCAGCAACCTCGACAAGGCGCGGGAGAACGCTCGCTGTTTTGCTGAAGAGATCATGGGCAAGGTCCCGGTGAAGCTTCCGGAGCCGGCGCGCAGCACTGGCCCGCTGATCCGCTCGGCCGCCTAGCAGAAATTGTCCGCAAAACAAAAATGCGCCCGTTGGGGCGCATTTTTTGGTGGTGGAACGGGTAGGATAGGTCAGTCGGTGAACTCGACTGTAACGCCCGGCTTGACCATCTTTGCCAGTTCGGTGGCATCCCAGTTCGTCAGGCGGATACAGCCGTGGCTCTGGGTACGGCCAATCTTCGATGGTTCTGGCGTTCCATGAATGCCGTAAGTCGGCTTGGAGAGTGCCATCCAGACCGTGCCGACCGGCCCGTTCGGACCTGGCGGAATGTTCAGGATCTTGTCGTTGGCGCCCTGCTGGAAATTGATCTTCGGATTGTAGGTGTAGCCCGGATTGAAGGCGACGCGCTCGACGGTCACCGTGCCTGATGGCGAAGGCGTATCGGTGGAGCCAATCGAGGCGGGGTAGGCGGCAATCAGGTTGCCAGCGTTGTCATAAGCAAAGACCTGCTTGCGGCCCTTGTCGGCAATGATGCGCGCGACTGATCCCACCTTCACTTCACCGGGATTGACGACCTTGACGATCGTGCCGGGGACCGTGAAATCGACGCCCGGGTTCATCTCCTTCAAGAATCCTTCGTCCATATGGAAGCGCTCGGCGAGCATTTCTGTCGTCGAGGTGTAGCCGAGCGATGACATCGCAGCCTTGTGCGCATAGTCCTCGGGGATGGCGGCAACGTACGGGCCGGCGGCATCCGCAGGCGTGATCGTATAACTGACGAGCGGCAGTCCGCCGTTCATGCGCAGCTGCTCGAGAATTGCGTCGGTGTTATTAGGATCGAGCGTCTCGCCGGTCATCTGCTGATAGGCATAGATCGCCTTGGTGACGTTTGCGCCCATGTGGCCATCAATCGCGCCAGGGGATACGCCGGCGCGGTCAAGGAACACCTGCAGGGCGACGATCTCTGACTTCGACTTGTTCTTGAGGGTGATCACCGGCTCCTGAGAGGGCTTCGGCTGCGTCACATCTAGTGATTGCTGGTCCGGCTCGATGGACGCGTAGTCGTTTCCTTGCGGGTAGGGTTGGTCATCGAGCGGCTGGCGGTCGATAGGAGCGTTGTGCGGGATCGAGCCCGTCACAGCGCCCCGCTCAGCGTAACGACCATCGCCGTAGGGATCGTCGCCGTAGTAGGCATCGCCATTGTACGCGTCGCGCACCGGCGGGCGTGGGTAATAGCCGCGGGCGCGCATCTCGGTCGCAATTACATTGCCGTAGGGATCGACCAGCACGCGGTTGCCGCGTCGATCGCGCGCATAAGCCGCGCCCGACGGGACATAATCGAGAATGTCACCGTTCGGCGCCACGAAAACAACGTCGCCCTGCCGTCCGTTATAAAACTGCTGGGCATCGGCAGACGGCGCTGCGATAGCGATGACGAGCAGGGCAGTTGCGGCAGACAATCCCATTATTACAAAGCGATTCACGTCTTCATACCCTTCAGTGACTTGGTCGACACACACCCGCGAATTTTGACGCTAGTGTGGAATTTATGGAATCGTGCTGAACAAAAGATAAAAATCCCGTGATTTCTCCTTTAGTCATAAACATTTGGAGAGGCCAGCCAGTTCCACATGGCAAGGCGAGCCGTCGTGATTGACGAAATCCCTGCCGAGACATAACGCTGCAGAGGCCGTTACCGGGAGGACGTTGGACAATGATTGAATTTGCTGCTGCAACAGGGCCGAAACTGATCCTGGACGAAGCGTCGCTGATGGACATCGGCGGATGTGTCGTCAACGGTGTCGATATCGCTCCAAAGACGGCGGTTCCCGATGACGGCGATGCACGGATTTCGCATTCCGTGCAAGGCTTCCTCTTTACCTGTGGACCGGACCACATCCGTCACCGCGAACCGGTTCCAGGCCATACTGATGGCAAGGGCTATCCCCTGCATGGTTCGGGACCTGGCCACGCAGCCAGGATTCTCTGGACGAAATTCGAGAACGGGAATGCCGAGTGCCGGGCGGATATCGACATCGTAACGGTCGAAGGCTTGCCCGCCCGTATCGAGCGCCACTGGTTCATCGACGGGCGGACAGGCGAGGTCAATCTCAAGGACAAGGTCGTCAACGCGAGCGACGAGATCGTGCCGACCTTCCTGATGTACCATATGAATATCGGCGGGAAATGGTTCGATGCCGGCACACGTCTCGAAGGCAAGATGCTCGATGGCGGTGGATTCCCATGGAATTTCGGCGAGGAGCCGGGTGGAATCTTCTGTGTAGAGGCGCCGGCAACGGAGGGCGGCTTTGCCGAGGTCCGGCTTGGCCCCATTGCTGCGACCGGTGGCAAGGTTCTTCAGGTGCGCGTCCTTGCCGAGACGCTTCCGCACCTGCAGATCTGGCGCAATCAGAAGGCGCCCGCCGACGTGCTCGGTATTGAGCCGGTATCACATCGTTGGGTGTCGCGCTCCGAGTTGGAGGCATCGGGTGAGTTCGTCATGCTGAAGCCCGGAGAGAGCCGAAATTATGCGCTCAGCTTCGCCTTCGTTTGAGTGATCTGCGGTTGACGCTGCGCATGGGGCGGCGTAGTCATTCAGCCCACGATTCAGGAGGATTAGCGATGGACATTCGCCAGATCGACGACGAATATTCGGTTTCCGGGCAGATTTCGGTCGAGGATCTCGATCAGATCAAGACCTTGGGTTTCAAATCGATCGTCTGCCATCGCCCGGACGGCGAGAGCCCGGATCAGACACCCTATGCTCTGGTGGAAGCGCGGGCGAAGGAACTCGGCCTCGATATGGCACACGTGCCGGTCGGCCCGATGGGCGTCACCGAGGAAGCGATCGCCGGCATGGTCGACGCGCTCGATGAGTTTCCGCGCCCGATGCTCGGCTACTGCCGCTCCGGCGCCCGCTCGACCGCGATCTATCAGAAAACGCACCACATTCGCTCGTAGCGCTCATCGGCAAACCAAATCCGGCGCCGCCCGATCCCAGCGGCGTCTTTCGTTCGTAAACAGGAGAACATCATGAGCATCAAGCGTATCGACGCCGGCGCCCGCATGAGCGGCGCAGTTGTCCACGGCAACACCGTTTACCTCGCTGGCCAGGTCGGCGAAGGTGAGAGCGTCACCGAACAGTGCAAGTCGGCACTGGCCGAAGTCGATCGCCTGCTCGCTGCAGCCGGCTCGAACAAGTCGAAGATCCTGCAGACGCTGATCTATCTCTCCGACATGTCCTACTTCGCAGAAATGAACGCTGCCTGGGAAGCCTGGGTCGATCCGGCGAACACGCCGGCTCGCGCAACCAGCGAAGCCAAGCTTGCTGCCCCGAAGTACAAGGTCGAGTTCACGGTTACCGCCGCTCTCGACTAAGCCGAACGGGCATTGAAATCTCGAAAGCCGGTGGGTTCGCTCACCGGCTTTTTGTTTGGGCGATTTCGGAAAGGGTACGCGTCGGCGTAATGGCTTCCGGATCGAGCTTTACCTCGATAATCGAGGGCTTGCCGCTTGCCCTTGCGCGCTCGAAGGCGGCTGCAAAGCTTTCCGTCGTCTCGACCGTTTCCCCATGGCCACCGTAGGCGCGGGCAAGAGCGGCAAAGTCCGGGTTGGTCAGATCGGTGCCGCTGACGCGCCCCGGATACTCGCGCTCCTGATGCATCCGGATGGTGCCGTAAATGCCGTTGTTGATGACAACGGTGATGATCGGCAGGTTATAGCGCACGGCGGTCGCAAATTCCTGGCCGTGCATCAGGAAGCAGCCGTCTCCGGCGAAACATATGACCTCGCGTTCGGGGAAAAGCTGCTTGGCAGCCACCGCGGCGGGCAGGCCGTAACCCATGGAGCCGGACGCCGGCGCCGCCTGGGTGTTGAACTGACGGAATCGATGGAAGCGGTGCAGCCAGGTGGCATAGTTTCCGGCGCCGTTGGTGAAGATTGTGTCAGGTCGCGTGTTTGCCTCGATCCACTCCATGATCGGTCCCATGTGGACCGGGCCGGGACCGGTGTGAGGCGGTGTCGACCAGGCGATGTAGGCCTGGTGCATCCGCTCGGTGCGCTCCGCCCATCTGAGTTCGCTTGGTGCCTCGAGATCAGCAAGATCGGCAACGAAATCGCTCGGGCTCGCGCAGATTGCGAGATCGGGGCGGTAGACACGGCCAAGCTCTGAGGGGTCGGGATGAATGTGCACGAGCGATTGCTGCGGGTAGGGGACGTCGATCAGCGTATAGCCGGAGGACGGCATCTCGGACATCCGACCGCCGAGCAATATCAGTAGATCGCTTTCCTTGATTTCCTTCGCTAGTGCAGGGTTGATACCGATACCAACATCGCCGGCGTAGCTCGGGTGGAGATGGTCGAACAGCATCTGCCGACGGAACGAGCAGCCGACAGGCAGTGCGAAGCGCTCAGAGAAGGCTTTGAGGTCGACGACCGCGTCCGCATCCCAGCGCGTGCCGCCGACGATGACCATCGGTCGCTCCGCTTTTAGTAGGCGCAGGTAAAAGTCGTCGATCTGGCGGCGGCCGGGATGGGCTTCGACGCGCGAATAGCGTTTGGCGCGAGGCGCCTCGACCTCATCGCGCAGCATGTCTTCGGGCAGTGACAGCACGACTGGGCCCGGCCGGCCGGAGGTTGCAATTGCAAAGGCGCGGGTAACGAACTCCGGAATGCGCGCAGCGTCGTCGATCTCACCCACCCACTTGCTGAATTCCGTCAGGGCACGGCGGAACTCGACCTCCTGAAAGGCCTCTCGTTCCCTTGCGTCGCGCTGGACCTGCCCGATGAAGAGGATCATCGGAATGGAATCCTGCCGGGCGATGTGCAATCCTGCGGTAGCATTCGTGGCACCGGGGCCGCGGGTGACCATGCACACACCGGGCTCGCCGGTGAGCCTGCCCCAGGTATCTGCCATCATGGCCGCGCCACCTTCCTGGCGGCAGACCATCACCTCGATGTCGCTGTCAAAAAGCGCATCGAGAACGGCAAGGAAACTCTCGCCGGGCACGCAGGAGAGGCGTTTCACCCCATTCGCTTTCAAGGCCTCGACAATCAGTTCCCCGCCAGTCTTTTTCATGATGGTCTTTTCCTCTCAAGTTCGGCGAGCTCCGCCAGAACTTCCTCCTGATGTTCCCCCAGCCTCGGGCTCGGACGCTCGTAGCGCAAGGGCGTCCGCGATAGCACGACCGGCGTCCTGACGCCGGGAATGACGGTGCCCTTTGCGTCGGCGAGATCTACCCGCAACCCACGCGCCTGAATTTGTGGATCCGCAAACATTTCCTCGATGGTGTTGATCGCGCCGGCAGGAACCGCGTCCGCCTCGCAGGCCCGCAACAGGTCGGTCTTCTGCCATTTCAGCGTTTCGGTGGAAACGAGCCTGCGGAGCTCGTCACGGTTCGCGACGCGCGCCTTGTTCGTCAAAAAGCGGGGGTCGTCGGCAATGCCCTCGAGGCCGAGGATCACACACAGGCGGCGGAACTGGCCGTCATTGCCAACCGCGAGGATCAGATAACCATCGGTGGCCGGCACCACTTCATAGGGGGAAATATTCGGATGCGCATTCCCAAGCCGCGTGGGCGCCCGACCGGAGACCAGATAGTTCATGTTCTGGTTGGCGAGTACGGCCGATTGTACATCGAGCAGTGCCATATCGACCAACTGCCCTTCACCCGTCCTCTGTGTGTGGATAAGCGCGGCCTCGATGGCTGCGACCGCATAAATGCCGGTAAAGATATCGGCGATCGCAACGCCTGCTTTCATCGGCTGCCCGTCGGGTTCGCCGGTAATCGACATGAAGCCGGACATGCCCTGAACGATATAATCGTAGCCCGCGAGGCTGGCATAGGGACCGTTCTGGCCGAAGCCCGTGATCGAGCAATAGACAAGCTTGGGGTTGATTTTCTTCAGGCTCTCGTAATCGAGACCGTATTTGACAAGCCCGCCGAGCTTGAAGTTCTCGATGACGACATCGGCTGTGGCGATAAGACGGCGGACCAGTTCCTGATCCTCTTCGCGCTTCAGATCGGCAGTAATTGAACGCTTGCCGCGATTAGCGGCATGGTAGTAGGCGGCGGAGAGGTTTTCGCCGTCGGCACCCTCGACAAAGGGCGGTCCCCAGTGCCGGGTGTCATCGCCTCCCTCCGGGTTTTCGACCTTTATCACGTCGGCGCCGAGATCGGCCAGCATCTGGCCCGCCCATGGACCCGCGAGCACCCGCGCAAGCTCGATCACGCGTATGCCAGACAGAGGCGGCTTTTGGGGCTGATTGTCCGTCATGTTCCTCCCACGAGCAGATCAGGGCGCCAGGGCCGATTGAGGTGTATCGGATACCGGCTTCGATGCAAAGCGTCGCTCGCGCCAAATGATGTACAAGCCCGATGCGATAATGATCAGGATGCCGAGCCACTTGAGCGCATCCGGGAAGTCGCCGAATACAAGCCAGGCGAAGATGGTCGCCGACACAATCTCGAAATACTGCAGGGGTGCCAATATCGAGGCGGGTGCCGCACGGTAGGCATAGACGCCGAAGATGCCGGCAATGGCCGCCGTGACACCGACGCCGAGCAGGTAGAGGTAGCCGCGGCCATCCGGCATCACCGCATCAAAGACGTCAGAGCCCGTGCCGCTACCGAGTGCGAGCAGGATGGCGCAGAACAGCAAACCCCAGACGCCCATCTGAAGCTGCATCGCCCACGGATCTTCCCGGTGCGACAGCACGCGGGTCATCAAGGCGAATATGGCGATGCAGAACGCGCTGACCACAGGCAGGAGCGCGACGTAGCCCACCTCCTGGAAGCTTGGCTGAATGATCAGCATCGCGCCGAAGAATCCGACGCCGCAGGCCGTGTAGCGGCGCCAACCGATCGTCTCCTTGAGGAAGATACTACTCAAGATCGTCAATATGATCGGTTCGACGAAGAAGATCGCGATGGCGTCGGCGACCGGCATGTACTTCAGTGTCGTGACAAAGGAGATCATGGAGACGGTTATGATGGCGCCGCGGATGGCGTGAAAGATGTTCGCCCGCCAGGAGAAGGTTTTCCAGCTTCCGCGCCAGATGACGATCGGCAACATGCACAGCGCTTGCACGACAAAGCGGGCGGCTGTGATCTCTGCCGCAGGAATCGTGGCGATCGCGAGCTTGGAGAAGATGTCGATGATCGGCGATACGAGCACCGACAGGAACATCAGGAGAATGCCGGTCGAAACCTCCGAAGTGGAGGCGGGACGGGAAGAAATACCATGGCTCATCGCGAAATCCTTCAGTTCAGGATCTTGCGATCGCTTCGTCGCACCAGTCGGCGAATGCGGTGATGGCCGCGTCCGCTCCAATTTCATTCAGCGTTTCGTGGCGCATGTCCTGATATATCTGTGTCGTGATACGGGAGAAGCCATGCGCTTTCAAATGGTTTGAAAGCCAGATCACCGCTTTTCCGCCATCTGTTGCCGGATCCTGCCCGCCTCCTACAAGGTGGATGGGTATCTGCTTCGGCAGCCGGTCCAGATGCGGCGTTTGTGGTGCGCGAAACGTCAGTTCGAAGATATCGAGCCAGAGGGACACCGAGGCATCGAAGCCGCACAGCGGGTCGGCGATATATTTGTCAACCTCGACCGGGTCGCGACTTAACCAGTCAAACTCCGTTCTACGATTGGCAATGGACTTTCCCCAAGTGCCGAAGGTGAGCTTCGGCAAGATACCGCTCGGAACATCGGAGCCTTTCAGGGCTCGTTCGGCCAACAGGATCGCCTGCGCGGCTCGCCCGGAGATGCCCGGGTTGAAATTCGAATTCCAGACGGCGACGGCGTCATATTTCTCGGGGTGGGTGACCGCAGCGTTAAGCGCGATGAGACCTCCCATCGAATGCCCGAATAGGATGACTGGCAGGCCGGGATACCGCTTTGCCGCATGTTCACGGACAGAGCCGACATCGTCGATCACCTGCCGGATACCGTCCCTGCGGGCAAAACGCCCGATCGGCGCATCCGGCGCAGTCGTTTCTCCATGTCCACGGTGATCGAAGGCAAAGACATGGTAGCCGCGAGCCGCCATCGCTGCCGCGAAACGGGCGTAGCGTTTGGAATGCTCGGCCAGTCCATGAGCGACAAGGATAATTCCGCGTGCCTCGAATTGTGCCGGTTCGTGATGAAAACCAAGCGAGGCGTTCGCCGTTTCAAGGCGTTGCGTATCTGCAAACATCAGATCCTCCCGTTGGCGGGAGAAGATCAGATCACCCAGAAAATGCAACACGTCCAAATATTTATGCGACGGGATATTCGCACCCTACGGATTGAGGGTTGTGAAAACGAACTTGGCGTGATTTCCTGTTCATGAATTGTTCTTTGTGGGGATGAAGATGAGCAATCCATTTCTGCGCATGGCTGTATTCCTGATTGCGATCATGGCCGCGGGCGCTGCAGGAGCCGAGGATGCCGCGGGAAGAACGCGCTTCATTCTGGCGGCCAGTTGGCAACCCGCATTTTGTGAAACCAACCAGCGCAAACCGGAATGCAGCAACCAGACCAAGGACAGGTTCGATGCAACCAATTTCTCGCTGCATGGGCTCTGGCCGATGCGCAAGGACTATTGCGACGTCTCCGGCGACCTGCGCGCCGCGGACAAGGACGGCGACTGGAAGAGACTGCCGGAGGTAGAGCTTTCCGCCGCGACCAAGGCCGCGCTCGAGAAGGCCATGCCCGGAACGCAATCCGGCTTGGAACGGCATGAATGGATCAAACACGGCACGTGCACCACGCTGAGTGCCGACGACTATTTCGCCACGTCAGTCCGGCTGATCGACGAACTCAATACCTCGGCGGTCCGCGATTTGTTCGCGACCAATGTCGGCAAGCCGCTGACGGCGGAGGCGATCAAGGCCGCATTTGATAAAAGTTTTGGGACTGGCGCCGGAGATCGCGTCAAAATGAGTTGCCGGCGTGCCGGTGGAAACCGTGTCATCAGTGAACTCACGATTGGCCTTTCGGAAGACGCGACATCGAATGGCGAAACAAGCCTGCGCGACCTCATCCAAGGAGCAGGGCGGACGTCGTTCGGCTGCAATGAGGGTGTCGTGGACGCGGCAGGGTTTTGATCTTGCCGCTCACGGAAAGCCAAAGCGTGGGCCTGTCTGCTGCAGAGCAGTGGACTAGGTCCCGTTCTCGACGACGGTTACAAAGGCGTCTAGTTTTTGGCCGCCGCGCGTTGCTCCTTGGTCTCAATTCACCTACATAGCGGCAAAACTTAAATTCCCCCGCGGAGCGAGCAATCAATGGCACGTCAGTTCATCTACCATATGGCCGGCCTCAACAAGGCGTACGGCAACAAGAAGGTGCTGGAGAATATCCACCTTTCTTTCTATCCGGATGCCAAGATCGGTATCCTCGGCCCGAACGGTGCCGGTAAGTCGACCGTGCTGCGTATTATGGCCGGTCTCGACAAGGAATATGCGGGGGAGGCCTGGCTCGCCGAAGGTGCTACGCTCGGCTATCTCGCTCAGGAGCCGCAACTCGACAATTCCAAGACCGTTCTTGAAAACGTCATGGAAGGCGTTGCTCCGAAAAAGGCGATCCTCGACCGCTATAACGAGCTGATGATGAACTATTCCGACGAGACGGCGGAAGAGGGCGCCAAGCTCCAGGATATCATCGATAGCCAGAATCTCTGGGACCTCGAAAGCCAGGTCGAAATGGCGATGGACGCCCTGCGCTGCCCGCCCGGCGACTCCTCGGTCGAAAAACTCTCGGGTGGTGAGAAGCGCCGCGTGGCGCTCTGCCGTCTGCTGCTGGCGCAGCCGGACTTGCTGCTGCTCGACGAGCCGACCAACCATCTCGACGCCGAGACGATCGCCTGGCTCGAAAAGCACCTGCGCGAATATCCGGGTGCCGTGCTGATGATCACCCACGACCGCTACTTCCTTGACAACGTCACCGGCTGGATCCTTGAGCTCGACCGCGGCCGTGGTATTCCCTACGAGGGCAATTACTCGGCCTACCTGCAGGCGAAGGCCAAGCGCATGCAGCAGGAAGGCCGCGAAGAAGCCTCCCGCCAGAAGGCGTTGTCGCGCGAACAGGAGTGGATCGCCTCCAGCCCGAAGGCCCGTCAGGCGAAGTCGAAAGCCCGTATTCGTGCCTACGACGAGCTGGTGGCAGCCGCCGCCGATCGTCGTCCCGGCGACGCGCAGATCGTCATTCCCGTCGGCGAGCGTCTTGGCCAGGTGGTCATCGAGGCTGAGAACCTTACCAAGGGTTACGGCGATACAATGCTGATCGAGAACCTGACCTTCAAGCTGCCGCCCGGTGGCATTGTCGGCGTCATCGGTCCGAACGGCGCCGGCAAGACGACGCTGTTCCGCATGATCACCGGCCAGGAAAAGCCCGACAACGGCGAAATCCGTATCGGTGAGACTGTCAATCTTGGCTATGTAGACCAGAGCCGTGACGCCCTCGACGGCAACAAGACCGTCTGGGAAGAAATCTCCGGCGGCAATGACATCATCAAGCTCGGTAAGCATGAAGTGAACAGCCGTGCCTATTGCGGTGCTTTCAACTTCAAGGGTGGTGACCAGCAGCAGAAGGTCGGCACGCTTTCCGGCGGTCAGCGCAACCGCGTTCACCTCGCCAAGATGCTAAAGGCCGGCGGCAACGTCATCCTGCTCGACGAACCGACCAACGATCTCGACACGGAAACGCTGGCGGCACTCGAGGACGCGCTCGAGAACTTCGCTGGTTGCGCTGTTATTATCAGCCACGATCGCATGTTCCTCGACCGTCTGGCGACGCACATCCTCGCCTTTGAAGGCGACAGCCATGTCGAATGGTTCGAAGGCAACTTCGAAGACTACGAAAAGGACAAGATGCGCCGTCTCGGTGTCGACTCGATCAACCCGCATCGGGTAACTTACAAGCGTCTGACGCGCTGATCGCTTTAAATCGCTCCAAGATCTAAAAGCCCCGGTTCGCCGGGGCTTTTTTGCGCGCACCGATGTCGCGATCCGAGCAGCTAATTTCGTGAACGGATGGAATTCCAGCTTGCCACACTTGTTCAAATCACATAAAGATATCTTTATATGTTGATTGGATCGGGTATGAGTGAGCCTATCAGACTTGGATTGGATGCGTTGGTGGACGTCCTCAGGGCGGCCGGCGAACCGACGCGTCTGCGGCTGTTGGCTCTGTTGGCTGCCGGCGACCTGACGGTTACTGATCTTACCGAAATCCTCGGCCAGTCCCAACCTCGTATCTCTCGTCACCTGAAGCTGCTGGGCGAAGCGGATCTCATCGATCGCTACCAGGAGGGCGCATGGGCCTATTTCCGGCTCCGGCAGGATGGCAAGGCAGCGACGTTCGTGCGCAGCCTGCTCGCGCATGCATCCGAGAATGATCCGGTGATCCTGCGTGACAGCGAGCGCCTGGCTGCAGTGAAGCGTCAACGGGCTGAGCGCGC
>Ga0102590_1004559_pt1 | contig 11637 bp, 6 predicted proteins | sample AraplaMF_Col_mMF_FD_76859 | JGI IMG/M metagenome (GOLD analysis project Ga0102590, IMG submission 76859) | Arabidopsis root microbial communities from the University of North Carolina, USA - plate scrape MF_Col_mMF | ecosystem: Host-associated > Plants > Roots > Endosphere | place: USA...
CGATTGCGGCGCGGGCCGACCAATCGCCCTGAGCGAAACTGGGCCTGAATGTGGCGAACGAATTTCCGCAAATTGGGAAAAATTGGTAATGTGCACGGGCATCGTGAGGATCTGATGCCAGGATCCTGATGCCATGTGTGCTGCGTCAATGAAAACGGCTCAGGACTCAAGACGCTTCATCCGATGGCAGGGCGCATCGAGGCGCCCGTCCGCCATGGTCAAGTTGCGCATTCGATCTCTCTCAATCCCGGCTAGCGTTTTTTCGTTGTCGCGACGATCGCTACCGACGGCTCGGATGACCGCCGCGTGTCGTTGCTTGAAGAATTAGTTGAATCCGACTTCGTGAAGATCAGCCGGTCTCCGGATTTCGATCATTTCCGGAGTATCGAAGGATTGGGCAATGCGAGCAGCATTCCGCTCGGCGTCCGCGACTTCGCCGCATCCTTCGCCTCGCTGAGACTGAAAAGCTGCACGATCTACCTGCAGCGGACGTTTCCGCGCATTCTTCAGGTGCAATATTCCACGACCGGCGCGATCATCGGCCTGATGATGGAGGATGAGGCGTCGCTGATCTTCAATGGGATGGAGGCGCGCGCGCCCGTGCTGTTGCTGGTCAAGGGCACCGCGAAATGCGAGATCGTCGAGCAGCAGGCCAATCTCGTCGCGTTCATGAATTTCGATTCGGTCGACGATCGCGGCTGGCCGGGTGAAGTCGACCGTGCCCAGATGGTCGACGCGGAGCACGCCAGGTTCGATGCGCTCCGGACCACGTTGCGCGATGTGCTGATGCTGGCATCGCATTCCCCCGATACGTTCGCCCAGCCAAACGTGATCGAGAGCATCGAGGAATCGATGCTGCAGGCGGTCGATCTGGCGATGGCTGCGGCATCGCCGGCGCCTGAAGGCAAGCGCCTCAGCCTGAATCATTATCTGGTGCTGGTACGGAAATTCGACGAGTTCGTCGCCGTCAATGCCGGCAAGACGCTGTACAGCGCCGACGTGGCGCGGCAGCTTGGAGTTTCGGTGCGGACGCTGCATAACGCCGTGGTTGCCATTCGCGGGATGAGCATGCACCGTTATATGCGGCTGCGGCGGCTGTGGAACGTGCGTCAGCAGCTGGTGCGGACAGAATCGCCGCAATCGATCAAGGCCGTCGCGCTCACGCATGGCTTCTGGCACATGGGCGAGTTCACCTCGCTCTATCGCGAATTGTTTGGCGAAACGCCGCAGCAGACATTGTCGGCGGCGCGCAAGCCGCCGGGCGTACCGTCGTGACGCCGTCAAGGCGAACGGCGTTTCCGTAATTCTACCAGCCGTCCCGACGCCATCTCCTTAGATGCTGGTTAACCATCGTATGGGACCGTGACGGTCATAGGTGCCGCTCTGTGGTCATGCGCCGCAGGAGCTCTTCGTTCGCAACGAACCGGCTCGTCCCGATTGGCCCGGCGCCTGCTCCACTGTGATCCCGCCTATCGGGAACAGACGGCTTTTCCGCGGTTCAATTATTCCTGTTGTTTCTTGAGGACGCCAGCCATGTCGAGCATCACCCGTCTCCTTCTCAATCTGTCGATCGGCGCCAAGCTTGGCATCGCCTCGGGCCTTGGCGTTCTGCTCGTCGCCACGATGGTGATCGTCCAGATCCGCTCCAACGCGGCGATGCGCGATCTCGACGTCCGCATGGCCGGCCAGCAGACGATCGCGCGCGATGCAGTGGAAGCGAAGGCATCGGTCAGCGGCATGCAGGTCGGCATGCGCGATCTTCGTCTCGCGGACAGCGCGGCGAACCTGCAAAAGGCGAACGAACAGATCGCCGTACGGCTGAAGTCGGTGACCCATTTTGCCGATGAGATGTTGAAACTGTCCAAGTCGGCCGAGAACCGCGCCCGCATTGAAAAGCTCAAGGCGAAGGCGGAGGATTATGCGAAGGGCGCCCAGCAGATCGCGGCCGTTCGTGCCCAGGCGATTGCCGCGGCAGGCGGCGCCGAGGCCGCAGCACAGGTCGCCAAGCTGAATGAAGAACTCATGCGCATCGCCCGTGAGGTTACGCTGCCGATTGCCGCCGAGCTCGAACCGCTCGCCAATCAGATCGCCGAATTCGCCAAGCACAGTGTTGAAGAGCAGGCGGCCCAGGCCGCCAAGGAAATGGCCGCGGCGGAATGGGAATCGCTGGCGATCGGTATCGGCACCATGCTGTTGCTGATCGCAACGAGCATATTCTCCTTCTTCACGATCGCCCGCCCGATGCGCGCGCTGAGCAGCGCGATGGAAGAGCTCGCCGGCGGCAATTTCGCGGTGGTGCTGCCGGGCCTCGGACGCAAGGACGAACTCGGCGCGGTCGCCGGCGCGGTGGAAAAATTCAAGGTCGTGTCCGAGCAAAAGGCGCGGGACGAAGCCGAAGCCAAGATCAAGCAGGATCAGATCGCGGCCCAGCAGCGCAAGGCCGACATGGTCCGCCTCGCGGATTCCTTCGAGGCGGCGGTCGGCGAGATCGTCGAAACCGTCTCGTCGGCCTCGACCGAACTCGAGGCTTCCGCCAAGACGCTGACCGCGACCGCCGAGCGCGCCCAGCAGGTGACCACAACGGTAGCCGCTGCCTCGGAAGAGGCGTCCACCAACGTGCAATCGGTGGCGTCGGCAACGGAAGAGCTGTCCTCCTCCGTCAACGAGATCAGCCGCCAGGTGCAGGAATCGGCGCGGATGGCCGGCGAGGCGGTCGACCAGGCGCGCATCACCAACGATCGCGTCAGCGAATTGTCGAAGGCGGCAGCCCGCATCGGCGACGTGGTCGAGCTCATCAACACCATCGCAGGCCAGACCAACCTGCTGGCGCTCAATGCCACGATCGAGGCGGCGCGCGCCGGTGAAGCCGGCCGCGGCTTTGCGGTGGTGGCTTCCGAAGTGAAGGCGCTGGCCGAGCAGACCGCCAAGGCCACCGGCGAGATCGGCCAGCAGATCACCGGCATCCAGGGCGCGACGCAGGAGTCGGTCGGCGCGATCAAGGAGATCAGCGGCACGATCGAAAGGCTGGCGGAGATTGCTTCGACGATCGCGGCCGCCGTGGAAGAGCAGGGCGCCGCGACCCAGGAAATCTCCCGCAACGTGCAACAGGCGGCCGAAGGCACCCAGCAGGTCTCGAGCAACATCACCGACGTCCAGCGCGGCGCCGGCGAAACCGGCTCCGCCTCCGCGCAGGTGCTTTCAGCGGCACAGTCGCTCTCCTCCGACAGCAACCGCCTCAAGATGGAGGTCGGCAAGTTCCTGGATACGGTGCGCGCGGCGTGACGCCGCGAGCTATGCCGGGGAAGTGAAGGGCGGCTGCGCTGTCGGAATTGGCCTTTTCGGCTTGTTTCAGTTAAATCAGCGCAGTCGGACCGGGCCTTGTGCAGTGCCCGGTCGCCATCCCGCCGCGGGGCCCCCGGGAATGCCGCTTACATGATCGCGCTGGTCCGTATCGCGCTGAGCCGGCCTTATACCTTCGTCGTGCTCGCCTTGCTGCTGTTGATCATCGGGCCGCTGGCGGCGCTGCGCACGCCGACCGACATCTTTCCGGACATTCGCATCCCCGTGATCGGCGTGGTCTGGAATTACACCGGCCTGCCGCCGGACCAGATGTCGGGGCGCATCATTACGCCGTTTCAGCGGGCGCTGACGACGACGGTCAACGACATCGAGCACATCGTCGCCAATTCCTATAACGGCATCGGGATCGTCAAGATCTTCTTCCAGCCGAATGTCGATATCCGCACCGCCAACGCCCAGGTGACGGCGATCTCGCAGACCATGATCAGGCAGTTGCCGCCCGGCGCGACGCCGCCGCTGATCCTGAACTACAGCGCATCCACCGTTCCGATCATCCAGGTCGCGCTGTCGGGCGAGGGGCTGACCGAGCAGAATCTCGCCGACATCGGCATCAACCAGCTGCGCACGCCGCTGGTTACCGTGCCCGGCGCCGCCATTCCCTATCCGTTCGGCGGCAAGCAGCGCCAGGTTCAGATCGATCTCAACCCGGCGGCGCTACAGGCCCGCGGCCTGTCCGGGCAGGATGTCGCCAACGCGCTGGCCGCGCAGAACCTGATCACCCCGGTCGGCACCCAGAAGATCGGCCAGTTCGAATACACCATCCAGCTCAACAACTCGCCGCTGCGGATGGAAGACCTCGGCGGATTGCCGATCAAGACCGTCAACGGCGCGATGGTCTATATCCGCGACGTCGCCTCGGTGCGCGACGGCAACCCGCCGCAGACCAACATCGTTCACGTCGACGGCAACCGCTCGGTGCTGATGATGGTGCTGAAGGCGGGGGCGACCTCGACGCTCGACATCATCGCCGGCATCAAGCAGAAGGTGATCGACGTCCGCGACCAGCTTCCGGAGACGCTGAAGATCGGCTTCATCGGCGACCAGTCGCTGTTCGTCCGCGGCGCGATCGAGGGCGTCGCCGTCGAAGGCGTCATCGCCGCGCTCTTGACCAGCGTGATGATCCTGCTGTTCCTCGGCAGCTGGCGCTCGACCGTCATCATCGCGGTTTCGATCCCGCTGTCGGTGCTCGGCGCCATCATCATGCTGTCGGCGATCGGCGAGACGCTCAACATCATGACGCTGGGCGGGCTGGCGCTTGCGGTCGGCATTCTCGTCGACGACGCCACGGTGACGATCGAAAACATCAACTACCATCTGGAGCAGGGCAAGCCGGTCGAGCAGTCCATTCTCGACGGCGCCAACCAGATCGTGACGCCGGCCTTCGTGTCGCTGCTGTGCATCTGCATCGTGTTCGTGCCGATGTTCTTCCTGCAGGGCGTCGCGCGCTTCCTGTTCGTGCCGATGGCCGAAGCGGTGATGTTCGCGATGATCTGGTCGTTCATCCTGTCGCGCACGCTGGTGCCGACGATGGCGAAATATCTGCTGCAGGCGCATGTCCATCATGGTGGCGAGCCGCCGCCGTCGCGCAATCCGCTGGTGCGTTTCCAGCGCGGCTTCGAGGCGCGGTTCGAGCGGGTTCGCGCCACCTACCACGACCTGCTGTCGATGGCGCTCGGGCGGCGGCCGCTGTTTGTCGCCGGCTTCCTCGGCGTGGTCGCGCTGTCGTTCCTGCTGGTGCCGTTTCTCGGCCGCAACTTCTTCCCGGCGGTCGATGCCGGCAGCATCCTGATGCATGTCCGCACCCAGATCGGCACCCGCGTCGAGGAGACGGCGAACCAGCTCGCCGACGTCCAGAAGGCGATCCGCAAGATCATTCCATCGGGCGAGATCGACACGCTCACCGACAACATCGGCATGCCGATCTCCGGCATCAACATGACCTACAACAACACCGGCGTGATCGGTCCGGCGGACGGCGACATCCAGATCAAGCTGCGGGAAGGCCACAGGCCGACGGACGAATATGTCCAGGCGCTGCGCGAGCAACTGCCACGGCTGTTTCCCGGCATGAGTTTTTCGTTCCTGCCGGCCGACATCGTCAGCCAGATCCTGAATTTCGGTGCGCCGGCGCCGATCGACCTGCAGATCCGCGGCGCCAATCTCGAAGCCAATTTTGCCTACGCCAACAAGCTGCTGAGCCGCATACGCCGGATTCCCGGCGTAGCCGACGCGCGCATCCAGCAGTCGCCGAACAATCCGACCTTCAACATCGATGTCGACCGCACGCGGGCGCAATATGTCGGGCTGACCGAGCGTGACGTCACCAACAGCCTCGTCGTCAACCTCGCCGGTAGTTCGCAGGTCGCGCCGACCTTCTATCTCAACCCTGATAACGGCGTGTCCTACTCGATCGTGATGCAGACGCCGCAATACAAGATGGATTCGCTGAGCGCCCTGCAGGCGCTGCCGATCACCGCCGCCGGCAACCCGCAATCGCCGATCCTCGGCGGCATCGCCGATGTGCGGCGCTCGACGTCGAGCGCCGTCGTTTCCCAATACGATATCCAGTCGATGGTGCAGATCTTCGCGACGACGCAGGGGCGCGATCTCGGCGCGGTCGCCGCTGATGTCCGGGCCGCGATCGCCGATACCGCGAAGGACGTGCCGAAGGGCTCGTCCGTGGTGCTGCTCGGCCAGGTCGAGACCATGAACAGCGCGTTCTCCGGCCTGCTGTTCGGCCTGCTCGCCGCCGTGGTGCTGATCTATTTCCTGATCGTGGTGAACTTCCAGTCCTGGTCCGATCCGTTCGTGATCATCACCGCGCTGCCGGCCGCGCTGGCCGGCATCGTCTGGATGCTGTTCACGACGCAGACCACGCTCTCGGTGCCGGCGCTGACCGGCGCGATCATGTGCATGGGCGTCGCCACCGCCAACAGCGTGCTGGTGATCAGCTTTGCCCGCGAGCGTTACGAGCAGCTCGGCGATCCCGTCGCCGCTGCGCTGGAGGCCGGTTTCGTCCGCTTCCGCCCAGTGCTGATGACGGCGCTTGCCATGATCATCGGCATGGCGCCGATGGCGCTGGGTCTCGGCGAGGGCGGCGAGCAGAACGCGCCGCTCGGCCGCGCCGTGATCGGTGGACTGGTTTTTGCAACGATTGCGACGCTGATGTTTGTTCCCGTGGTGTTCAGCATGGTACACAAGAAGCAAGGCGCCAAAGCCGCCGCCCCGTCGGAGATGCCGCATGCCCACTGAACAGCGCCCGCCGGTCTCGCGCCGCAAGCTGGGCCTTTTCGGGCTTGCCGCCTTGATCGGGGCAGGGCTGATCGTCGCCACCGGCATTCGCGCCCGCGAGGATTCCAGCGCCAAGCTCAAGGAGTGGACCGACGCGCAGGCGATCCCATCGGTCGCCGTCGCGCTTCCCAGCGGGCGGGCGCTCAATCCCACCATCGATCTGCCGGGCCGGCTGGAAGCCTATTCGCGCGCGCCGATTTTCGCGCGCGTCAGCGGTTACCTGAAGAGCTGGAGCGCCGATATCGGCGCAAGAGTGAAGGCGGGACAGGTGATCGCGGAAATCGAGGCGCCGGATCTCGACCAGCAATTGCTGCAGGCGAGGGCCGATCTCGCCAGCCAGCAATCCAGCGCGCGGCTGTCCGAGGCGACCTTGAATCGGCGCAAGACGCTGCTCGCCTCGAACTTCGTCTCGATGCAGGAGATCGACGAGCGCACCGCCGATCTCGCCAACAAGAAGGCCGCCGTCAATTCCGGCCAGGCCAATGTCGAGCGGCTGGAAGCGCTGGCCGGCTACAAGAAGATCACGGTGCCGTTCGATGGCGTGGTGACCTCGCGCGAGACCGATGTCGGCGCGCTGATCAATGCCGGCGGCGGCGCCGGCCCTGCGATGTTCGTCGTCTCCGACATCACCAAGCTGCGCGTCTACGTCAACGTGCCGCAGAACTACGTGCCCGCGATCCGGATCGGGGCCAAGGCGGTGCTGACGATGCCGGAATATCCGAACCGGACGTTTGCGGCCACGGTGGAGGCTTCCTCGCAGTCGGTCGATGTCGCATCCGGGACCACGCGGATGCAGCTCGCGCTCGATAATGCGGGCGGCGAATTGATGCCCGGCGGCTTTGCCAATGTCCGCCTGCCGCTGCAGCGCGACGCCGTGCCGCTGCATATTCCCGCCAGCGCGCTCATCTTCAACAAGGACGGTTTGCGCGTTGCCACCGTCGGCCCCGACGACAAGGTGCTGTTCAAGACCGTGACCATCGCGCGCGACCTCGGCAGGGAGATCGAGCTGGCCGGCGGCCTCGCCGCCGAGGACCGCATCATCGTCGCGCCACCCGACGGTATCGCCGATGGCGATCAGGTTCGCGTCGTCGGCGCCGACGCCAAGGGCAAGCCCGCAACGGCGTCGGAGAAGCAGGACGTGAAGGGATAGCTGCCGTCCCGTTAGTCCTACTGCGTCATACAACCCTCATGGTGAGGAGCGCCAACGGGGCCGCGCGTAGCGCGGCCCGTTGGCGGCTCCTCAGAATGAGGGGAGTGATTGTGCGCTCCGCCATATCCACGTCATTGCGAGCGCAGCGAAGCAATCCATCTGTCCCCGAGCCGAGACGTGGATTGCTTCGCTGCGCTCGCAATGACGGAACTGGATAGTTTCACAGGCTCTCTGGATGAGGGGTTGGAGCGGGTATATCGCAGTAGGATTGACCTCGACCTCACCTTGAGCGGCAGACGCGTGCCGCGCCTTACCACCAGCGCGGCTGCATCGGTTGATAGTCCTGGGCGCCGCGCCGTCGCGTGTTGACGGGTTGCGAGTTCCAGCTGGGCTGGAAAAACGAGCCGAAGCCGTCGTCGTTCTGGCCAGCGATGAGCATATCGGGCGGCGTGGGCTTGCGCGTGATGAAGCCGCCTTGCGGCTGATTGTTCAGCACCGTGACGAACTCGGTGCGATAGTTGGTCTCCTTGCTCAGCGGCTCATCCGAGATGATGATCGAGGATCGCGGCGATGCGGTCGGCGCGATCCGGTCGAGCACTTCCTGCGGAATGGTGATGCGGTCGAGCGCGGACTTGGCGGTGTCGCCATTGTCGATGGTGACCGCGGACCAGCGCAGGCCCGTTTCGCTCCGTGCCATCGCCGTGAACACATGCGTGCCGATCGGCCTGTCGGGATTGCGGATGTTGATGGGAACCTCGATCGTTGCATCGAACACCACGCCGCCGCCGTCGGGGGCCGGTTTTTCCGTCGGGCGGCGTACGTAAAGCTTCTGCGTCGCGCGGCTGACATAGATCGAGACCGGCGCGAGCGCGAGCTTGGCTTCGCTCGCCGCCTTGGCGGTTTCGGCCTTCCTCGTCTGCGCCGTCTTGGCTGCGTCCTTGGCGGCGTTCGCGGCGTCGAGCTTCGATTTCGCGTCGGCCCTCGCGGTGTCGAGCTGCGTTGCCAGCTCCGCGGCCTTGGCGGCGGCCTTTTGCTTTTGCTCCTCGGCCCGCACCTTGGCCTCGTCGGTCTTGGCGGAAGCGAGCACCTTCTCGGCGTAGGCGACTTCCGCATCGGCGCGGGCTTTCAATCCCTCCAGCTTGCGCAGCGACGTCGTCAGGGCAGCCGTCTCGCGCGCGGCCGTCGCTGCGGCCTTCTTTGCCGCTTCGGCCGTTTTGGCGGCTTCGGCCGCCTCGCGGGGAAGCGCCTCCGCCTTGGCCGGCGCGGCGGCGATGGCCTCGCGGTTTGGCACCAGCAGCGCCGGATGCGAAAACTCTACCGGCTCGGCATTTTCAGGCGAGATGATCACCCGCATTCCGATCCGCGTCTTGTCGAACAGCCGCTCGGCAAAGCCGAACGGCATCCGCACGCAGCCGTGCGAGGCCGCATAGCCGGGCAGGGGTCCGCCGTGCAGCGCGATGCCGTTCCAGGTGATGCGCTGCATGTTCGGCATCGAGGCATCGTCGTACATGTTCGAGCGGTGTTCCTTTTCCTTGTCGACGACCGCGAAGATGCCAGCCGGCGTCTCACGGCCCGTGGTGCCGGTAGATACCGGCGCGCGCAGGATCCAGCCTTCGGCATCGTATAAAGTGACGTGCTGGGTCCTGATCGACACGATGGCCATGATCGGCTCGCCCGTATCGCGCTGCGCTGTCGCCTCCTTGATCGGGGCGGGGCGCGCCTCTCGCGCCGCGGCGCCGGCGGTCAGCGCCGTCAGCGCGGACATCGCCGCGAGCATCAGGATGGCAGGAGGACCCCAACGTCGCGCCGCCACAGTGGTCCGCGCCGTCCTGGATCGATTTGCCATGTCATGTCCTGGTCCGAAATGCCTGCCCGTGCTTCGTTTCATTCATACACGACAGTCCGCACGGGGCGAAGTGTGGCTCGCTGCCGCATTCGCCGCCGTTCATATTCGCCTGGAGGCGCGGGGGACCCCGCCGATGCTGCGAAACCGCCGCATTTACTGTTTTGACCCGGTCCAGCTTCCGGCACAGCCATCGGATCGCCGGAATGTGCCGGATCCGCGGCGGCCGGAAAAGCGGCCGGACATGGTCCAGCTCAGGCTCCCCGCGGATCCGACCCCAGAGACGCCGCCGTTCGGACTGACTTGAGCGGTGCCATATTGCCCCACCATTTTGCTGCCGGAGATAACCACCGTATCGGTGGAGCTACCACAGGGCGTGCCGACGCTCGTGAGAATCCACGCGCCGTCGATGTTGCCGCCTCCGCCGCCCTTCGGCGGCGCGCGGCTCGGCGTTTCGGTTTCGGTTCGGCTGCGTCGTGCCGGTTTTGAGGGCTCGGCCGCGCGCGGCGTCTCGCGCGCACCGGACAGCGACTTTTCGTCATTGCCGATGTTGCCGCCGGCGCTCCCCGACTGCGCGCGCGCAAGGCCGGGCAGGGCGACGATGGCGACTATGGCTGACAGCAGGGCGGCTTTGCTCAGACGTCGAATGATGCTGGCCAAGATACACTGGTTTCCAATGACAGGGCTTCCAATGACAGGGGTCCTGATCGCCGGACCCATCGGCAAAATGTCGTCAACAATGCAGCGAGGTTCGCCGCTGTCGCCGCCCCCGTCAAGCCCTGCGCCCTCGCCAGGTTACCCCACCCGCCACTCCGGCACGCCGTCCTCGGCCATGACGATGGTGCCGACCGATCCCACCGGCGTCCGGTCGAGGTTCAGCAGATGCTTCAGCGTCGCCGCATCATTGGCCGGAATACGGGCCAGCGCCCGCGCGTCGGCCTCGGTGCGCAGCATCACCACGCCGTGCTCGACCTCGCCCTTGCCCTTGTAGATCACGGTAAAGCTCTCGACCTTGCCCTTGCCTGAGGCCTCAGCGACGAAATCAGGCACCTTGCGGCGGTTGCGGTCGGCCTCGGCCTGCACGCTGGTATCTTGCGCGAGCGCGCCTTTCGGCGCCGCGCGCGACAGCACCAGGCCATGATGCTTGGTGACGAACCCGCCCTGGCCGTAGAGCAGGCCGAGCTTGCCGCGTTCGCGCAAGCTTCGCACCATCGCAACGGCGGCATGCGTCATGTAGGTGTTGAGCGGCGCGCCGAAGAAGGTGAGGCCGCCGGTCACTGTCGGCTGCACGTCGGCACCAAGGCCGAGCGTCCGCCGCGCCATCTTCGGGACGCAGGGGAAGCAGCTATACAGCTCAATGGCGTCGAACTTTTTGCCATCCCCCTCGACGAGATCCATCACCGCCTTCAGCACCGCGTTCTGCGGATGGCTTTCATAAAACTGGTCGCGCACGAGGTAGTCGCGCGGCTCTTCCGCCGAGGCGCCGCCGATCGGGTAGATCAGGCGATCTTCGGCAACGCCGGCCGCGTGCGCCTTGGCCAGCGACGTCAGCAGCACCGCGCCGCCCATGTTCACGGTCGGATTGGCCACCATCAGTTTGGTATAGGGCCAGGCGATCAGGCGATTTTCCGGCGTCGGCGTCGTGATCTCCTCCGGCGCAAAATGCTTCTTCAGCCAGGAGCTCGGATTCTCCGAGGCCACCTTCGAATAGGTCGACCACAGCGCACCGGACTCGGCGAGCGCCTCGCGCGGCGTCTGGCCCCAATGCGCCGACGTCGCGGATTCATAGAGCGGGTAGACGGTGATCGGCCTGAACACGCCGAGCTTCACCGCCATAGGCTTCTGGAACGCGGCGCCGCGCTTCGGCTCCTCGACGTCGTGGGCGAACGGCGTCCAGGGCAGCGTGATGCCGCCGCGCTCGGCCTTGGTCGCGGTCGACTGTGCCTCCGCGCCGCAGACCACGGCGACGCTGCATTCGCCGCGCGCGATGCGC
>Ga0102590_1004561_pt1 | contig 11635 bp, 11 predicted proteins | sample AraplaMF_Col_mMF_FD_76859 | JGI IMG/M metagenome (GOLD analysis project Ga0102590, IMG submission 76859) | Arabidopsis root microbial communities from the University of North Carolina, USA - plate scrape MF_Col_mMF | ecosystem: Host-associated > Plants > Roots > Endosphere | place: USA...
AAGCGGATGAGAAGGCCTTACGCCGCGGTGGCCGGCGGCAGGGCCAGCACCGAGTAGATCGCCTGGGCATCGCGCGAGGCGCGAAGCTTCTTGGCGATGTCCTGATCGCGCAGGAGACGGGCGATGCGGGCGAGTGCCTTGAGATGATCGGCGCCGGCGCCTTCGGGCGCGAGCAACAAAAAGACGAGATCAACCGGTTGGCCGTCCATCGCCTCGAAATCGATCGGGCGATCGAGCCGGGCGAACAGGCCAAAGATCTTTTCGAGCTTGGGCAGCTTGCCGTGCGGGATGGCAACGCCGTAACCGACGGCGGTGGTGCCGAGCTTCTCGCGCTGGAGCAGCACCTCGAACACGGAGCGCTCGTTCTGCCCGGTCAGCTCGGCGGCCTTGGCCGCGAGTTCCTGGAGCGCCTGCTTCTTGCTGTTGACCTTCAATGCCGGGAGAATCGCCTCGGGCGCGACCAGATCGGTAATCGGCATGGAAGTCTTCCGAGGTGAATGAAGCCGTCAGGTTCCGAATTGGCCAACTTGATAGACCAAGCTGAGCCGGCGTCAATAACATGAAGCAGGAGGCGCACTTAGCCCCGTTCCAAGATGTGGGGCGCTTCTACTCCAACGCAATCCCGGTGCCAACTGCCGCGTGCGGCTTTGTCCCGGTCATTGTTGAAGGTCGTGGTTCCTACGGGGTCCGGTTTCGATCCTAATCGCCCGCTTTGCCGTCCGGTCTCGCACCCGGCGGGTCGATCCAGCCGACATTGCCGTCGGCCCGGCGGTAGATGATGTTCACCCGACCCGAGGAGCCATGCTGGAATACCAGGCAGGGTGCCCCGCTGAGGTCGAGTTCCATGACGGCTTCGCTCACCGACATCTGCTTCAGCGATGTCGTGGCCTCAGCGATGATGACCGGGCTGTAACCGGTGACCTCGTCCTCGTCATCCCCCTCGCCAGGGGCTTCCAGCACGTAAGCCGTGGCGTCGAGGGCAGCCAGGGCCGCGGAGGCAACATGGGCCTTGCGGGCCGAGCGATCCTTGAGCCGGCTCTTGTAACGCTTGAGCCGCTTCTCGATCATGATCAGCGCCTGGTCGGCGCTGGCATAGGCGTCCGGCGCATTTGAATCGGCCTCGAGCGTGATTCCCGAATCCAGATGCAGCGCGCAATCGGTGCGGAAGCCGAAGCCGTCCTTGGATAGCGTGATGTGGCCGGAATAATTGCCGTCGAAATATTTGCGCAGGACCTCTTCAGTCCGGTCGGTCACGCGGCCACGCAGGGCCTCGCCGACGCTGACGCTCTTGCCCGAAATCCGAAGAGTCATGTGATGCCTCGCTTGGTTCAATCGGCCTAGCTTGGATCGGTCGCGATGGGAGGGTGAGAGTAGCGCGATTTCGCGCCAGCGCAATCAGGCCGGCTCGGGATTGCGGGAGCGATCGGACAATGCGGTGGAGAGGACGTTACCAAGAGCGCTCTGCTTGTCGCGACGGCGTTGCACCGAGGAGGGAATGCGCATGGCTTCGCGGTACTTCGCGACCGTGCGGCGGGCAATATCAATGCCCGAAGCGCGTAACCGTTCCACGATCGTGTCGTCGGACAGGATCGCTGACGGCTCTTCCGAATCGATCAGCTGCTTGATGTGGTGACGTACGGCTTCGGCCGAATGCGCCTCGCCGCCGTCGGCCGAGGCGATCGAAGCCGTGAAGAAATATTTCAATTCGAAAGTCCCGCGATTCGTCGCCATGTATTTGTTGGCGGTGACACGCGAGACCGTGGATTCGTGCATCTGGATGGCATCGGCGACGGCCTTCAGATTCAGCGGCCGCAGGTGCGCGACGCCATGGGTGAAGAAGCCGTCCTGCTGGCGCACGATCTCGGTTGCAACTTTCAGGATGGTGCGGGCGCGCTGGTCCAGCGCGCGCACCAGCCAGGTCGCGTTCTGCAGCGCGTCGGTGAAATAGGATTTGTCGCCGTCCTTGCCGATCTTCTTCGACAGCTCGGAATAGTAGGTCTGATTCACCAAGACGCGCGGCAAGGTGTCGCTGTTGAGCTCGACATGCCAGCCGCCATCCGGACCCGGACGGACATAGACGTCGGGCACCATGGTCTGGAGCCGCGCCGAGCCGAACTTCATGCCGGGCTTGGGATTGAGACGCCTGATCTCGCCGATCATGTCGGCGATATCCTCGTCGTCGACGCCGCAGAGCTTGCGCAAGGCAGCGATGTCGCGCTTGGCGAGGAGATCGAGGTGCTCGACCAGCGCCTGCATGGCGGGATCGTAGCGGTCGAGCTCACGGAGCTGGATCGCCAGGCATTCGCTCAAATTGCGCGCGCACACGCCGGGCGGATCGAATTTTTGCAGCACGGCAAGAACGTCATCGACGTCCTTTTGCGATGCGCCAAGCCGTTCGGCGGCCTGCCCGAGATCTGGCGGCAGGTAGCCGGCTTCATCGACGAGGTCGATCAGATACTGGCCGATCATGCGCTGCGCCGCGCCGGTGAAGGCCACCGACAGCTGCTCGGCCAGATGGTCGGACAATGTTGTCTCGGCCGCGACAAAAGCTTCGAGATTGTAGTCTTCGTCACCCGAGGCGCCGCCGCCCCATTCGGTGTAGGTGGTCGGCGCGGCGTCCTGGGCGTTGCGCGCCGCCGCCTCTGCCGGCTCCTCGGAGAAGACGTTGTCCAGGCCTGTGTCCAGGGTCTGCTCGATCTCGGCGCGGGTGCCGAGATCCTTGCTCATCCATTCTTCCTGGCCGGGCTCGAAGGCGTCGCCACTGCCGTCAAAGCCGTCAGCGTCGCCCGAACCGCTCGAATCCTCGCCATCCCGGTCGCTGAACTGACCGGCCTCGGCCGGAGCCTCGCCGCCGGCCTCGTCACTCGCCCGCTCCAACAGGGGGTTGCGCTCGAGTTCCTCCTCCACGAAGGTCGTGAGATCGAGATTCGACAGTTGCAGCAGCTTGATGGCCTGCATCAACTGCGGCGTCATCACCAGCGACTGGGACTGCCGGAACTCTAATCTCTGCGTCAGGGCCATCGAAGCAAGAACCGATCCAAAAGTTGGTCCGATTTTTGCTTATCTTAGTCTGAGCCCGATGTACACGCCTTGACGAAACGCAAAAAAGGGCTAGAGGCGGAATTCCTCGCCAAGGTAAAGCCGGCGGACATCGGGATCGGCGACGATCTCGTCCGGGGTGCCCTCCGTCAGGATTTCACCGGCATAGACGATGTAGGCGCGGTCGGTGAGGCCGAGCGTCTCACGCACATTGTGGTCGGTGATCAGCACGCCGATGCCGCGGTTGGTGAGATGGCGGACGAGGTCCTGGATGTCGCCGACCGCGATCGGATCGATGCCGGCAAAGGGCTCGTCAAGCAGCATGTAGTTCGGACGCGTCGCCAGCGCGCGCGCGATCTCGACGCGGCGGCGCTCGCCACCGGACAGCGCGATCGACGGGGATTTTCGCAGGCGCGTGATGTTGAATTCGTCGAGCAGCGAATCGAGCTGCTGCTCGCGCTTCTTGCGCGAGGGCTCGACCACTTCGAGCACGGCGCGGATGTTCTGCTCGACGGTGAGGCCGCGGAAGATCGAAGCCTCCTGCGGCAGATAGCCGATGCCGAGCCGCGCGCGCTGATACATCGGCAGTTTCGTGACGTCGTGGCCGTCGAGCTCGATCGCGCCGCGATCGGCCTTGATCAGGCCAGTGATCATGTAGAACACGGTGGTCTTGCCGGCGCCGTTCGGACCAAGCAGGCCGACCGCCTCGCCGCGGCGGACATAGATGCTGACGCCGCGCACCACCTGGCGGCTGCCAAAGCTCTTTTCCACGCTATGCACAGCCAGGAAGCCCGGCCGCCGCAACAGCTGCACGCCGCCCGAACCATTGGTATTGGCGCTGGATCTGGCCCTGGGAGGCTGCGCCGGGGCCGGCCGCGATCGCGGCGGAGCCTCGATGCCGTAGGGATCGGCGGCCTGCATGGACTGATCACGGGCAATCAGCGGCGCATCCCGCACCGGGCTCGGCACCAGGCCACCGACGCTGTCACCGGGGGCGGTGATGTCCTGACGGGCAAATCCTGGCCGGCCGCGCTTGGCGGGGCGCCGACGGAACATGCTGAAGAGATCGACCATCCCCGCCTACTAGCCTTCTACTGACCCTGCGCGGTACTCGCGCGGTCTGCCGCGCCGGCCTCTCGATTCGCCGACGCAGCATGAATGAAGGGATGTCTCATGCCCAGTGAAACACGCCCGAAAAGCGGCGGACCCCGCTTCGAAAGCCCTGCGCGCTAGATACAGTCTCATCACGCAAGCTTCAACCTCGGATCGATCGCATCAGGGCCAAGCGATTGAATTTACTTCTGTTTAGTTCCGCCGGGCAACTGCAGCGGCGAACCTGCGCCGGCGGGCCCCGGGGCCACCGGCGTTCCGCATTTGCCGTTCGAGCCGCCTTGGGTCTGGATGAACATGCCCTGCACCTTGCCGTTGTCGGCTTCCACCCGGGAGACGCCGGTGGTCATGTCGACCATGAGGCGGTCGCCGCGCAGCACGTTCTGGCATTGGGTCAGAACCACCTTGCCTCCAGCCCCGCCGAGCATGGTGATGAGGTTGGTCTTTGTGTCGAACACGGCGGTCTCGCCGGTCACGACCTGATCCTTCTGGGTGACCACGACGTTGCCGCGTGCTTCCAGCCGCTTGATCGAGGAGGCGCCGCCCGGCCCAGGCGTCGCGGATTGCATCGGCGCCGCCTTCTGGCCTTTTGCGGGCGCCGCCTGCGGCGCGGCCTGCTTGTCGCTGCTCGATTCGTAGAACACCACCAGCGTCTTCGAGGTCATGGTGGTGTCGCCCTGCACCACCTTCACATTGCCGGAGAAGGTCGCCTCCTTCTTCTTGTCGCGCATCTCGAGCGAGGCCGCTTCGATCTCGATCGGTTGATCGCGGTTCTGCGAAAAACCCTGCATGGCGTTCGGCACGCCCTGCATGGCGCCTTGCGCGCGCACCGCATCCGTTGCGCTCAGCGCGAGCCCGGCGACAAGCCCAGCCACAGGGAGGAACGCGCACCATTTGTGACGCGGGAAAATACTGGCCATGAAAATCACTTTGAGTTCGCAGATTTGTTCCTGGACTTCGGAGGCGGCGCGGGCTGCTCGACGGGAGCGGGCGCCACCTCATCCGTGCTGATCTTGTCCAGATGCATCACCACGTTGCCTTCGAAACGAACGACGTCACCGCCTTCCGTGATGCGCAGCCGGTCGGCGGTGAGCGTGCCGTTGGTCAGCTTGACGTCGACACGCTCGTCCGAAGAGACCGTGCCCTTGTTCATGTCGACGAAAGCCGAGTTCAGCCGCGCCTCATAGCCGGTCGAGGTGCGCAGGAAGATGTCCTTGTGCAGGTCGAGCTGCTGCTGCTTGTTGTCGAAGCGGCCGGTGCGGGCATCGAGCAGCAGGGTCGACCTGTCTTCCATCAGCACCTTTGCGCGCAGATCGGCGAGATCGACATGGTCAGGATCCGTGATGTCCTGCGTCGCGGTCTTGGCCCAGAGCTCGTAGGGTCGCTGGTCCGGCGTGAAGCCGGAGAGGTGCGGCGTTTCCATCGTGATCTTGGTGCCCGTGACCACGAGATTTCCGGAGTCGAGCTTGATGGGGATCTTGAAGGGATTGAGGAAGGTCGAGACCGCGACGATCGCCGCCAGTGACGCGGCCACCGTCGCCGGGACCGCGATACGCAAAATCCTCACCAGGCGGCTATGGCGAGCCGCGCTGGCAAACTTCGCCGCAAGCTCGGCGTCGTAAGTGGGATTGTGGGCCGAATTCACCTGATCTCCAGGGTGCCGCTCGCCTTGTCCGGTTGAAAGACCGCGCCATTGTACCCGGCAACGTCCGAATATGCAGCCTTGGACATGTCAGCCTTGGACATGTCAGGCTTGGACATGTCAGGCTTGGAGAGGCAGCAGGAAAGTGTCCGAAACGGGGCGCTGGCCCCCTGCCCCGTTGCATGCCGTCATTCTGGGGCGATGCAAAGCATAGCAAACTCGAGATTCCGGGTTCGGCCCTTTGAGCCGCCCCGGAATGACATCGAAACCGCCTCAGGAATGCGCAAAAATGTCCTCTTCCTCCCAGCCCTGGAGGTCGAGCAGACAGCGGGTCGGCAGGAAGTCGAAACAGGACTTCGCGAGCTGGGTGCGGCCCTCCCGGACCAGCATGGCGTCCAGCCGCTCGCGCAGGGCATGCAAGTGCAACACGTCGGAGGCGGCATAGGCGAGCTGCGGCTCGGTCAGGCTGTCGGAACCCCAATCGCTGGACTGCTGCTGCTTGGAGAGATCGACATTGAGCACCTCGCGGACGAGGTCCTTGAGGCCATGGCGGTCGGTATAGGTGCGGGTCAGGCGGGAGGCGATCTTGGTGCAGTAGATCGGCCCGGTCATCACACCGAAGGTCTGGTACAGCACCGCGACGTCGAATCGGGCGAAATGAAAGATCTTCGTGTTGGCGGGATTGGCAAGCAGCGCCTTCAGGTTCGGCGCATCGGTGTGTCCCTTGGGGATCTGCACCACGTCGGCGCTGCCGTCGCCCGGCGACAGCTGGACCACGCAGAGCCTGTCGCGATGCGGATTCAGGCCCATGGTCTCGGTGTCGATCGCGACCGCGCCGGTGTAGCGGGAAAGATCAGGCAGGTCGCCGCGATGCAGGCGTACGGTCATGGCGTTTCAAACCCTTGAATCAAATCGGTCGGTCGGCGGCATAGGCTCGACGGATGGATCGCGATTTAGCCACTGCGGGCGGGCCGCGCAAGCTGCCGATGGCGGTCTCAGATCGCCGCCAGCATGATGCAGACCATCGCCGCCACGGTGGTGCGGCTGGCGCCGTCCCGGAAGGCATACAGAATCGGATCGTCAGGCATCTCGCGCCGATGCGCGATCATCAGGGCCCGGCCGAACCAGTAGAGCAGCAAAGGCGCGAGCAGCCAGAGCATCCAGGGGCGGCTATAGAGCGGCGTCACCGCGGAGGAGGAGACGTAGAGCGCAAACACCGTCACCGCGTTCATGGCGCTCGCAGCCGCCATCGCGGCGATGATGTGCAGGTCGCTGATGCGGTAGTCGCGGTTGGAGGGATCGGCGAGGCCCTCGCCCTGGCGCATGCTGAGCTCGCTGAAGCGCTTGATCAGCGCGAGCGAGGTGAACGCGAACAGCGAGAACACCATCAGCCATTCCGACAGCACGACGCCAGCCGCAACCGCGCCGGCGACGATGCGCAAGGAATAAAGGCCGGCCAGCGTGACGACGTCGACCAGCATCTTGCGCTTGAGCACGAGCGAATAGGCGATGGTGGTGGCGAGATAGGCGGCGAGCACGCCGAGGAAGCTGGCTGAGATGCAGAGGCTGGCAACGAGCGCGAAGCCCCACAGCACAGGGATCGCCGAGAGCGCCGACGAGATCGGCAGATCGCCCGTCGCGAGCGCGCGATGGCGCTTGGTCGGGTGCTGGCGATCGGCGGCGAGATCGAGCAGGTCGTTCATCAGATAGGCGCCGGACGCGCAGGCCGAGAACGCCAGGAACGCCAGCAGCGTCGCGCCGAGCGTGGCAAGATTGATCTGGTGCGCGGTGATGACGGGCACGAACAGCAGCGTGTTCTTGGCGTATTGATAGACCCGCAGCGCCTTGGCCCAGATCTTCAGGTTTGCGCGGCCGCGGCTGACGCGATCGATGCGCGCGATCGCTGCGCGATCGAACGGCAGGTGATCGCCGGCGGCGAGATCAGAAGGCGTCACGACGCCGTCGAAACCGAGATGCGCGGCGATGCCGGCGGCATGAGAGGCAAAGCGGCCCACCACCAGAAAGATCTTCGCGCCCCGCGCCCGCGCCGCCAGCGCCTGGTTCAACACATCGGCATCGTAGGGCAGGTGGGCATAGTCGAGCTCGGCCCGCGCCAGGATTTCGGTGAGCGCCGCCATCCCGGCACGGCCGCCCGCGCCGAACCGGGCCAGCATGCGGGCGGGACTGCTGAACAGCGCCTCCATCAGCAGCTCCGAGCGCAGCAGCGCGCCTTCGAGATCGATCACGAGCGTGCGAGCCGGCGCCGAAGCGATCTGCGGCGCGGCCTCGCTCTGATCGTACTGCCTGACGGGCTGCTCCATCCGAAAACGCTCTGACTGACCGCGACACGGCCGGCCATGGGCTGGCCCGGAGGCGGGGAAAAGGACGGCCGCGAGCCTAGGCGGCATTGGCTAAGGCCGGCTTAACCCGTGTGGAAGCGGGACGGCCGCGAAGCTGTTGCACGGATCCCACATTCCGGCGCGGTCGCGATATACCAGCGGAACTTGATGCACGCGCCGGTGGAAATCGCCCGCGCCGACCCTATCTGAGGCCAGCTTCCCCATCACGCCTCAGGTGCCATGACAGACCAGACGCTCGCCGCGCCGATCGACGATCAGCAGGAACGCCAGCGCGGCTTTACGCGCTACCAGTCGCTCCTGGTGGCGCTGCTCGCCTTCGCGCAGTTCACCATCATTCTCGACTTCATCATCATGTCGCCGCTCGGCGCCATCATGATGCCCTCGCTCGACATCACGGCCGCACAATTCGGCGTGGCGGTGTCGGCCTATGCGTTCAGCGCCGGATTGTCCGGCATCCTGGCGGCCGGCTTTGCCGACCGGTTCGATCGCAAGCGGCTGCTGCTGTTCTTCTATACCGGTTTCACCCTCGGCACCGCGCTCTGCGCGATCGCCCAGGATTACCATGTGCTGCTGATCGGCCGCGTCGTGACCGGATTGTTCGGGGGCGTGATCGGCTCGGTCGTGCTCGCCATCGTCACCGACCTGTTTCCGCTGCATTTGCGCGGCCGCGTGATGGGATTCGTCCAGACCGCCTTTGCCGCGAGCCAGGTGCTCGGCGTGCCGGCAGGACTGTTTCTCGCCAATCACTGGAGCTGGCACGTCTGCTTTGCCGCGATCGTCGGCCTTGCGATCGTGACCATCGCCATCATCGCCTTCGCCATGGAGCCGGTCGACGCGCATCTGAAGCTGAAGCAGGACAGAAACCCGTTCCACCATCTGGTCGCGACGGTATTCGAGCCACGCTACACGCTGGCCTTCTGCGTCACGACCTTGCTGGCGACCGGCGGCTACATGCTGATGCCGTTCTCCAGCGCCTTCACCGTGAACAATATCGGCATCGACATCGTGCATCTGCCGACGATCTATCTGGTCTCCGGCCTGTTCAGCATCGTCACCGGGCCGCTGGTCGGCCGCGCGGCCGACACCTTCGGCAAATACCCGACCTTCGTGTTCGGCTGCGCGATGACCGTCCTCATGGTGCTGATCTACACTCATCTCGGCCACGTCTCTCTGGTGACCGCGATCACCGTCAACGTGCTGCTGTTCATCGGCATCTTCTCGCGCATGATCCCGTCGCAGGCGGTGATGTCGGCGATCCCCGATCCCAGCCAGCGCGGCGCGTTCAGCGCCATCAGCGCCTCGCTGCAGCAGCTCTCGGGCGGCCTCGGCTCGGTGCTCGCGGCTGCGATCATCTCGCAACAACCCGACGGCTCGCTGCTCCATTTCGAGCGGATCGGCTACGTGGTTGTCACGACCACGCTCATCACGCTGGTGGCGATGTATTTCGTGCAGAAGGGGGTGGCGGAGCGGGCGGGGAAAAGGGTGGTGTGAGAGGAGGCGGGGGGTGGCCAGCGCTGATGGCTACGAACGGCCCTTCCAAACCGCTGCTTTGGGCACGGCCATCGACCGTAACATTTTCCCTCGAGGACGTTGCTGCCGTAGCAGAGTGGCGCCGGATCTGCCGAAGCAAATTACGGGCGGCCGCGAAATAGTTGCAGTCCTCGTGCTTTGCGTGTGTATTGGCGCCTTGACAATTTGATATGATCAACGGGGCACGCCGTGGATAAGCGATCACGTCAGCTCTATTTCCTCCCCCTACTTTTCTCGCATATCGTTTTTCTAACGTTCTGCTTTGTGGTTTCGGCGCGACCAGGACATGCTCAAGCGCTTCCTGCGCCCCTCCTGCAAAAGGGCGCCTCGCCCGTCGATTGGTGGTTCGTATTCAAATTCAATACGAAGTTCTTTCCAGGATGCCTGAAGACAACGAAGCGCGCATGCATCTTCGGAGGGGACGTTCAGGACTATCCGAAAGGGTTCGGGCTCCAGTCGATTTCCGCAAGCAGCGCTAATCCGACCCTGCACAACGACAACGGCTGCCTCGGCGAATCGACGAACGATCCGATCGGCGCGACATTCGACGAGATCTACAACGGCGACTACAGCTACGTAATTTGGAACGATCAATTCTACGACGATCCGGATCTTCCAGCCTGCAAGGGAAAGACTTCGTGCAACGCCCCATGGGGCCACTCGAAGGGTGTGCTGGCGTGGAACGACCAGGGCGAGGGACTGGTCATGCAGGTGTCCACTCCGAATTGGCCCGGTTCGGGCTCTCCCGACTTTCCGAGAAAGAACGGCAATACTCTCGGCTGCATCACTGATAATAGCGGCAAGCCCCAGAACAACGTCTGGGTCAGTCAGCACTTCTTCGCGCTACGCCTGAATAAATCCGACGTCATGACCGTGCTGCGCGCCTTGCAGAAGGTCAGCGTCGTCACGGAAGCCGGCGCTGGCGCGGACAGCAGATCTCAGATCGTCAGGAACGGCGGCCCCGACGACATTCAGAAGCTGGTATCCGGACTCGGAAAGCTATCGCACGACGACACGCTGCTAAGTGAGAAGCTGTCGACCGGCGTTCAGATCGTCGCCAAGCCTCCGAACATGCAGGTGCCTCCTTGGCAGATGGTTTCCGCAACCCTGGACGGTACACCTTTGACAGTGGCGACCTGGCTGACGGGCAACGGCAAAATAGACGACTACAAGGGCGGGCGTCCGAAGTGTTGGGACGCATCGCTTGGAGCGTCCGGCGCCGTCACCAATGCGGACACCGGTACGTGGCTGAGGAAGGTATTCGGATTGACGGGAGGACCGAGCCCCGATCGGAATCACGCGAAGATCGGAGTGTCCACGCCGCCCAAATATGCGATCTTCGGTGACTTGAACCAAGAGGGAGCGCTTTCCGAACCTTGCGACGTCTCGCAGAATACGCGGGGTGGCATGTTCTTCGTCGTCGAAAACAAGGCGCTCTCGGCTTCTCTCGGCAGCATGATGAATGTCGATGATGCGCTCAAGCTGGCGTTCGTGTCCGCCGCCCGTTTTTCGTCTGTTCAATCGCTCGTTCAAACTTCTTCAGAAATCGATAGCGAACTCCCAAATCTCAAACCGGCGACCCTGCATCATAAGAAGGTGCGGCGGCGGCGCCGTTAAGAACGACAGCCTCAATCGCGCCGGGCTACCTTGCTTTCGAAGCGGTGCCCGCTTCCCGTCTAGCGCGTACGAACGGAAGAATCCGGGGCTCCCCGACATTTGCGGTCGGCCTACAGCGCAACGGCATTGTACCACCCTTCTGTACCACAGAGGGGCGGGCAAGCCGTTGAATTTGCTAATTTGCTTTGGATTCACGCTCTTAGAAGAGCGGTGGTGCCCAGGAAAGGACTCGAACCTTCACGGCCGTTAAGCCACTGGCACCTGAAGCCAGCGCGTCTACCAATTCCACCACCTGGGCATGCCGTTTGGGGCACGGAGGCGGTTACTACGGTTCGGT
>Ga0102590_1004562_pt1 | contig 11626 bp, 12 predicted proteins | sample AraplaMF_Col_mMF_FD_76859 | JGI IMG/M metagenome (GOLD analysis project Ga0102590, IMG submission 76859) | Arabidopsis root microbial communities from the University of North Carolina, USA - plate scrape MF_Col_mMF | ecosystem: Host-associated > Plants > Roots > Endosphere | place: USA...
ACCTGCTGCCTTACGTCAAACGCGCCGAACATCATCAGAACGGCGAGAACGCCTATCACGGCGGCGCAGGGCCGTTGCGCGTCACTTCACCCAATGGACATGCGGGGCCGTTGGGCCAGGCCTTCATCGAGGCCGGGCGGCAAGCGGGCTATCCGGTGACGCCCGATTGCAACGGCGCGCAGCAGGAGGGTTTCGGTCCCTGCGATCGCACGACACACGGCGGCAAGCGCTGGAGCACGGCGCGCGGCTATCTCGATCCCATTCGTAATCGGCCGAACCTCACCGTCGTGACGCGGGCTCTGGCGCTGGAAGTGCTGTTCGAGGGCAAGCGCGCGGCGGGCGTCGCTTACGCAGTGAAGGGTGCCAAGCAGACCGCGCGTGCCGAGCGCGAAGTCATCCTTTGCGGCGGCGCAATCAATTCACCACAATTGCTGCAGCTCTCCGGCGTGGGCGATCCGGCGCTGTTGCAACGCCTTGGCGTCAAGGTGCAGCAGGCATTGCCGGGCGTCGGCGCGAACTTGAGCGATCATCCCGACATCGTCGTACAATATGCCTGCAAGCAGCCGGTGACCCTGGCGAAGAAGGCACGGGCGCCGGGCAAGTTCCTGACCGGGGCCCAATGGTTCCTGGCGAAGTCGGGACCGGCAGCCAGCAATCATTTCGAGGCCGGCGGCTTCATCCGCAGCCGCGCCGGAATCGAGCATCCCGACCTGCAATTCACCTTCATGCCGCTGGCGGTCATGCCGGGCACGGTGGAGACCCGCGCCGAACATTCCTTCCAGGTGCATATCGACCTGCTGCGGCCGGAGAGCCTCGGCCGGGTGGCGGCACAGAGCGCGGATCCCCGGCAACCGCCGTCGATCCTGTTCAACTATCTCCGGAGCCAGCGGGACCGCGACGATTTCCGCCGCAGCGTCGCACTCATCCGCGAGATCCTGGCTCAGGCGGCGCTCGACCCCTATCGCGGCGATGAACTCTTCCCTGGGCCTGACGTGAAGAGCGCCGCTGCGGTCGATGCTTGGGTGCGGGAGGCGGTCGAGACCTGCTATCATCCGGTCGGTACTTGCAAGATGGGGCGCGACACCGATGCGGGCTCGGTGGTCGACGATGCGCTCCGGGTGCATGGGCTGGAGGGTTTGCGGGTGGTGGATGCTTCGGTCATGCCGGCGATCGTCAGCGGCAACACCAATGCGCCGACCATCATGATCGCCGAGAAGGCGGCCGATATGATCCGCGGGCTGCCGGCCTTGACGCCGAGCGAGGCACCGGTCTGGATTCATCCACAATGGGAAACGTCCCAACGATAGCTGGGCGGTAGGGAGTGCCGAACGATGACCGTGATGCTGCGCAACGACGATATGCTGTCGGAAGCGGAAATTCAGGAAGCCCGGGTCGATCTCGCCGCCAGCTTCCGCTGGTTCGCCCGGCTCAACATGCATGAGGCGGTCGCCAACCATCTCTCCGTCGCGGTCTCCAAGGACGGAGCGAAATTCCTGATGAATCCGCGCGGGCGACATTTCTCCCGCGTCAGGGCCAGCGACCTGCTGCTGCTGGATTCCAGCGACCAGACGACGTTGCAGCGCTCCGATTCGCTGGATCCCACCGCCTGGTTCATCCATGGCCGCCTGCATGCGCTGCTGCCCGAGGCGCGCTGTGTCATGCATCTGCACCCGGCCTACACGACGGCGCTCGCCGGGCTGGAAGACAGCACGCTGTATCCGATCGACCAGAACACGATGCGCTTCTACGACCGGGTTGCGACCGATCCCGATTTCGAGGGCATGGCGCTCGCCGATGCCGAAGGCGACCGACTCGCCAGAGTGATGGGCAAGAAGTCGATCCTGATGATGGGCAATCACGGGATCACCGTGACCGCACCGTCGATCGCCTTTGCCTTCGACGAGATGGTCTATTTCGAGCGCGCGGCGCAGACCCTGATGATCGCCTATTCGACCGGCAAGAAACTGCGCGTGGCTCCGGACGCGGTCGCGCGGACGACCGCCAAGCAATGGCTGGACTATCCGCATCTCGCCGAGGATCACCTCAATGAGGTGAAGGCGATCCTGGATGCTGAAGAGCCGGATTACCGGCAATAGATGTCGCTGCAGCGCTTCTCACTCGACGACAAGGTCGCCGTTGTCACCGGATCGGGGCGCGGGCTTGGGCGCGCCATCGCAAAAGGCATGGCCGAGGCCGGGGCTGCGGTGGTGACGACGTCGCGGCATGGCGACGAGGCGGAAGCCGCGGCGGCGGAGATTCGCGCGGCCGGCGGCAAGGCGATGGCGACGGTGACCGATGTGGCCGATCCCGAGGCCTGCAACGCGCTGGTGGCGCGCACGGTCGCGGCGTTCGGCCGGCTCGACATCATGGCCTGCAATGCCGGGATCATCCTGACCAACCCCGCCGACCAGGCGACGCGGGCGGAACTGGAGCAGACGTTCGCCGTCAATGTCGGCGGCGCGCTCTATTGCGCCCAGGCCGCCGCCAGGCAGATGGAACGCCAAGGCGGCGGGTCGATCGTGGTGACTTCGTCGAATGCGAGCCTGGTCGCGTTTCCGGATCTGCTCACCTACAACATCTCCAAGGGCGGCGTGGACCAGATGGTGAAAACCCTCGCGGTCGAATGGGCGCCGCGCAACATAAGGGTCAACGCCTTCAATCCCGGCTATCTCGAGCATTCCATGTCGCGCTCGGAAGGTTATGACCATGATCCCGAGACCGAGGCCGCGATCCTGCGCCTGACGCCGATGGGCCGGCGCGGCCGCGTCGAAGAGGTGGTCGGCGTTGCGATCTTCCTTGCCTCCGACGCTTCGTCTTTCATCACCGGCACGGTGCTGCCGGTCGATGGCGGCTGGTGCGCGCTCTAGAGTCCCCGCGCAGCACCGCATGAATCCTGCGGATGACCGTGCCCTTGGCCGGCGGCGGTCCTGCCGGAATGCCAAGGAACTCCTCTCCATCCGACTGGTTGTTTTCGGAAGGAACGCGCTTGGGAACCGGGTCGGCAGCCGTCCGATCGCCGGAGGATGGTGTGTGTCCTGAGACAGGAATCGGAGGGACGTCATGATCAACAACGCCCGCTTCGAAGACGCGTTGACCGATGTTGCGAAGGTCTTCGCGGACCCCAAGGAGATTATCGGGTCGGATGAGCTGTCGCACCAGCAGAAGGTGAAGCTGCTGCGGCAATGGGAGTTCGACCTTCGGGAAAACCTCGTCGCTTCGGAAGAGAACATGACGGCGGAAACCACGCCGGAAGGGCACTCGGCCGAATTGCTGCGCGGCGTCCGCAAGGCGCTGATCTCGATGGGCGCAGTGGACCACAAGGATGAAAGCGCGGCGCCGACCAAGACCGGCGGCGCCTAATCCAGATCATGTGAAAGGAGCGGGGTCGCCCCAGGTGGTCAACCTTGGGGGGCGGCCCCGTTTCTTTTGCCCTTCGCGCGCGGAACTCCCGCTCCGAGCGTCGCATTGTTGATTCACATTTCACATCCGCAGAAAAAAGAGAGAGAAGCCATGGCCGGCACTGAATATGACGCCATCCGCGACGACATCTCCGCTTTGAAGAAGCAGCTTTCCGAGCTGCTGAAGCACACGGGTCAGGCGGCCCGCTCCAAGGCCGAGGACCTGCGCGATCTGCCCGAGCAGGGTGCGGAAACCCTGCGCGAGCAAGTGCGAGACTCACCCTTGGCCAGCATCGCCATCGCCTTCATCGCGGGCTCGATCGTCGGGCGCATGATGCGCTGACGGCAGCATCCGCATGTTGGGCAGTATCCTGCGTCTCGCCATGCTGGCCGGAACCGGCGCCGGCATGGCAACCGGCTTTCGTCATGCCATGCTGAAACTCGCCGCCCTGTTCGCGGCGGCCTTGATCATCGCGCTGATGGCGGCCGGCGCGATCGGCTATTTCGGCGTCGCGATCTATTTGGCGCTGACGCCGGAGTTCGGGCCGGCCTGGGGTGCGGCGGCGGCGGGCGCACTGCTGCTCGTCGTGGCGGCGATCGGTGCCCTGCTGTGTCGCGTGGTCTATCTCAAGAAGCGCCGTACCGCCACGTCAAGCGCCGCCGGGCTCGGTGCGGGACTCGGCGGGCCGTTGGGCGCCGCAGCGCTGGGCGCTTCGATGGGCGCCGGTCCAGGCTTCGACATCAAGGGCACGCTGGAGCGGAACGCAGTGACCGTGCTGTTGGCCGCGTTCATCGCCGGCATGGTGATGAACAATCGGAAGTGAGTGCCGCCCCCAACACTGAGTTTTCGCAGCTCCACCCAACCCTCCCCCGAAGCCCCGCGGACGAATGTCCGCATGCGCGGACGGGGGAGGGCTTTCTTTTTTAGGCGCGGAGGGCGTGCGGGACTTCGTTCGTTTCCCCGCCTTTCAGCCGCGCCATCGCCGCATCCCAACTGATCAGGTGCGTGAGGAAAGTGTCCACGAAGGTGTCGCGGCGGTTCTGGAAGTCGAGATAATAGGCGTGCTCCCAGACATCGCAGCCGGTCAGCGTGATCTTGCCTTCGGCCATCGGTGACTGGGCGTTCGCGGTGCCGACGATCTGCAGCCGGTCGCCTTCGGCGGTCAACCAGACCCAGCCGCTGCCGAACTGCTCCATCGCGGTCTTCTTGAAGAGATCCTTGAAGGCATCGTAGCCGCCGAAGGAGGTCTCGAGAAGATGTGCGAGCGCGCCGTTCGGCTGTCCGCCGCCGTGCGGCGTCATCGATTCCCAGAAGAAGTCATGGTTCCAGACCTGGCCGGCATTGTTGAAGATCTTCTTCGGCCGCGCCCCGCGCTGGCCGTTCAGATCGCGCACCAGGTCGTGCAGCGATTTCTTCTCGAGCGGCGTGTTGGCGACCAGCTCGTTGAGCTTCTCGACATAGGTCTTGTGATGCTTGCCGTGATGGAACTGCAGCGTCTTGGCCGACATATGCGGCTCGAGCGCGTTCTCGGCATAGGGCAGCGGTTTCAATTGAAAGGCCATGGCTTCACTCCATCTCGAATGCGTGTGCGCGTGTGGGGCGTGCGCGATACGTCTTGGGGCATGCGCGCATCGGCGCGGCGGCGAGGGCGCGATGCGATCCCCTCTTGCCTTGAGCAATGGCGGGCGCAAGCCTTGGTTCCGCAACGAGAATCCGCCCCGATTCACTGGGAAATATGCGGGGGCCGGGAAGCGCAACCGGCTCCGGGCACGAGGGTTGATTGGGAAGAGCGCTCGACGCGTTCGTCTTCCCTTTAAAAAATGAATTGTACGGATGAAGGAGATCACCATGAACAAGGATCAAGCGGCCGGTGGCTGGAAAGAGCTCAAGGGCAAGATCAAGCAGCAGTGGGGCAAGCTCACGGACGATGACCTCACCGTTCTGGAAGGTTCGGCCGACGAGCTGAGCGGCAAGATTCAAAAGCGCTACGGCATCGCGAAGGAAGAGGCCGAGAAGCAGATCAAAACCTTCCGCGACGCGAACAACGACTTGATCTCGCGCTGGTAGTCGGTCGGCCCAGCTTGGGCACAAAAGGAAGGGGCGCCGCGCGGCGCCCCTTCTGCTTTGTGCATGTCGCTCGTTTAGACCGTGGGGGGTGCGCGGCCGCGGATCAGGTAGATCAGGCTGCTGACCACGAACAGCACGACGAAGATGTAGAAGAGAATCTGTGCGATCCCCGCCGAGGCCACCGCAAGCCCGGTGAAACCGAGCAGACCGGCGATCAGGGCGACGACCAGAAAGACCAAGGCCCATCCCAACATCTGCATTCTCCTTCGCTCGACGGCGCCGGAAGCGTCGTCGCGTCAACGCCCTCACCGCGTGAGGGCGCGGCACGCACAGGAGCCGCTCCGCGGTCCCCTGCGCGTGCCAATGACTCCCAAACACCCCGAATCGGACGCGGTTCCGGGAAGATCGCGAGTCTCCGATCGTTCTGCCTGGACCGGACCGGCTGGTGAGACCGGCCGGGCCTTGATGGTCCATGGCAAGGAATGTCGCGTGAATACACCCTTATTTATGAGGAATGCGGAAGGATACGCGCGGAGCCGCAAACGCAACGCGCTGTCCGCTCTTGCCGCAACGCACCACTGCGTTTCGCCGCCACGAAGCGGAGTGAACGCGAATCCGACGGCTTATCACGATAAACACAGCGGGTCGTCGTATTACCCCGAAATCGCCTCAATCTCGCCGCACTTCGTTAGAAGAATGTTCTCTTCTTCGCACACCATAATGGAGGCAGCACAACGGGCCGGGTTGATCGCTTCGCCAGAGGCTCGCATAGTCGACCCACGCCACGCGTCGAATCGATTGTTGAGAGAAACGCAATCGGCGGCACGACGGCGGATCAGAAGACCGCGACAACAACAAACTGACAAACGAGAGAAGGTGCGAGACGAGCGCTTTGGCCGCTCGGCTATGTCGCCGGCTACGACCGGTGGCTGGATCGCCAACTTCGTCGACGGCGCCCGAAAGGGCGTGACGTCGACCTGACGAGTGAGTCGCTTGCGTCTGGAGTTCGAGACCCCGCCTTCGGGGAGGACGAATCAAGGCGGGGCGAAGCGGCTCAGCAAAACAGCGCCGGGGAATTCGCCACGGCGTGTTGTGATGTCAAAGCGTCTGACTTCGGTTGGGCCAACCTCAAGAGGTCGTGCTATGGGACATTCCAAACCCGCATCGCGCAGCGATTCGCTGAAGCAGAATATCGGCGATTCGAACGTCGATCCGAGATTCTCGGAAGTCAGCGCCGCGGTCGTTGAACATCTCCCGCATCTTCGCGCCTTCGCGCGCTCCCTCGCCACCAGCAAGGACCAGGCCGACGATCTGGTCGGTGAAGCCGTCGCCCGCGCACTCGCGGCGGCGCATCAGTTCCGTCCCGGCACCAACTTCAAGGCCTGGATCTTCACCATCCTGCGCAACGCCTTCTACACCGAAGGCCGCAAGCGCTGGAACCGCGTGGTCGCGTTGGACGACAATGTCTACAACCAGCCCTCGATCGGTCCGACCCAGGAAGACTCGCTGGCCTTCTGCGATTTCCGCCGCGCCTTCATCCAGCTCTCGCCCCGCCAGCGCGAAGTGCTGATGCTGGTCGGCAACGGCGACCTCTCCTACGAGGAAGTCGCCGAACATTGCCAATGCCCCGTCGGCACCGTGAAGAGCCGGGTTTCCCGCGCCCGGCTCGACCTGAAGCGGATGCTGGATGAGGAAGCCATGGCCCAGCCGCGGCGCAACGTGCCGCCGGTCGCCAATGCCAATCTCACCGAATCGCTTGGCGATTCGATGGAGATCAAGCTGCGCTCCCGCCGGCGCAGCCGCGGCGTCGAGGAACGCCGCGTCGTCAACTAGCCCAGCCTCGACTCTCTCATCCCTCATCCTCTCCTTGGTCTTCAAGGCGGGGCGCATCGGTCCTCCCGGTGCGCCCCGATTTTCTTAAGCGATCTGTGCTACAAGGCGCCCCGAGTCGACCGTTTTAGGGGGCAGGTCTTGAACGCGGATACGGCCGGGGCCGTGTCATCTCTGGCTCTGGTGCTGGCCATGGTGCTGGCGGCGCGTTTCGCCGAGATCGGGCGCTGGCGGCGCTATGGCCGGCTCGGCCATCTCGGCGCGGGCGCTCTGCTCGGCTTGGCCGCGGGCCTGGCGACGGTTCCGGTCTGGTTGGGCCAGTTGTCGGCCGGGGCCGGCACCGACCCATTCTCCGCAGCGGCGGCCTTCGAGGCATCCTTGCTGCCGCCCCTCGCCTTGCTCTCGTTGGATCTGCTGATGGGTCTCGCCGCCGGCGCCGGGGTGCTCCTTGTGCTGCTGGGGCTGACGGCCGGCGTGGCGTGGCCGGCCGCACTTCTCCTGATCGCGATGATCGGCATCGGGATCGGCCTGATCCGCGGCAAGCTCGAGCCCTTCACGACCTGGCTCGACTGGCGTTGGGCGCGCTCCGGCACGACGGAAGAATCGGCTTCGCTCGGCCTCGACGCGGCGCTCGATGCGCCCGCGCATTGGCGCGCGGCGAGCATCGGGCTCATGCCCGCCTTGCTGCTCCTGCCTCTGCTCTCGCGCGCATCGATTGCCGGCATCCTGCTGGTGCTGATCGCGGTTGCGCTGCATGTGCCGGCGCTCTGGGCGATGCGGCGCTTGCTGCTGGGCGATTGGCCGCGCGCGGCGTCGCTCCCCAGCGGCCTGATCGCCGATTCCGGTGACGATCGCGGCTCGATCGCGCCGCTCCTGGCGCGGATCATCGCCGACCTGCCGGAAGGCATCGCCGTGTTCGACGAGCAGGACCGGCTGCTGGCCTGCAACGGGAAGTACCGGTCCTTGAACCGGGATCTCTCCGCCGATCTCGAGCCCGGCGCCGCCTATGCCGAACTGCTGCGGGCGGATCTCGAGCGCCGCGGCGCGCCCGCGACCGCGCTGACCGAGGCGCTGGAGCGGCATCGCGACCTGCCCTGGCGGCTGGAGGAGCGGCGGGCGGACGGCGCCTGGGTGCAGATCCTCGAGCAGCGGGTGGCCGGATGGGATGCGCCCGGTGGCGGGACGCTGCGGATCATGCGCGACATCACCGCGATCAAGCAGCGCGAGCTGCAATTCGCCGAGCTGGCCCAGCGCAATGCGGTGCTGGCCAGCACCGTCGCCTCGGTGACCAGCGGCGTGGTGATCTGCGACGCGACCCAGCACGACCAGCCGATCGTCTTCGCCAATGCCGCCTTCACCCGCATCACCGGCTATACCGCGGCAGAGGCGATGGGGCGCAACTGCCGCTTCCTGCAGGGCCGCGACACCGATCGCGAGGCGGTCGAGCGCATGCGTCGGGCGATTGCGGTGGGTCGCGCCGTCACCGTCACCTTGCGCAACTACCGCAAGGACGGGCGCACGTTCTGGAACGAGGTCAACATCAGCCCGCTGCACGACGCGCAGGGCAAGCTCATCCATTTCGTCGGCATCCTGCAGGACGCGACCAACCGGATCCGCACCGAGGAGAACCTGCGCGAGGCGAAGGACCAGGCCGAGGTTGCCAACCGCTCGAAATCGGAATTCCTGGCCAATGTGAGCCACGAGCTGCGCACGCCGCTGAACGCCATCCTCGGCTTCACCGAGATCATGCAGATGGGGATGTTCGGGCCCCTGGGCGCGCCGCAGTACCACGCCTATGCCAAGGATGTGCATGACAGCGGCCAGCTGCTGCTCGACATCATCAACGACATTCTCGATCTCTCCAAGATCGAGGCCGGGCGGATGGAGCTGTTCCCCGAGCCGGTCGAGGCGCGCGACGTGTTCGAGGCCTGTCTCCGCCTGGTCTCCGGCCGCGCCCAGACCAACGGCGTGACGCTGCAATCGGAACTGGCGGCGAATCTGCCGAAGATCCGGGTCGATCCGCGTGCCTTGAAGCAGATGCTGACCAACCTCCTGACCAACGCCGTGAAGTTCACGCCGAAGGGCGGCCGCATTCTGCTCTCCGCACGGCTCGACGGCGATCAGGTCGAGCTCAGGGTCGCGGATACCGGCATCGGCATCGCGCAGAAGGACATCGCCAAGGTGCTGGAGCCGTTCGGCCAGGCCGACAACCCGCATTCACGCAGCCAGCAGGGCACCGGCCTCGGCCTGCCGATCGTGAAGGCGCTGGTCGAGCAGTCGGGCGGCAGCTTCCGCCTGGAGAGCCGGGTCGAGGCGGGAACGACGGTGACCCTACGCCTGCCCGCGGTGAAGAACGATGTTTAGAGCCCCAGCAGGCCGGCAGCGATCCGGTTGATCCGCCGGTCGATGGCGGCACCGGCTTCGTCGCCGTCATCCAGGAACCAGGCGGCCGAGAGCCCGGTCCAGGCCACGATCCAGCGCAGCAGATGGGCGGGCTCGATGGCGGCGCGCTGGGTTACGATCGCGAGGCGCGCCTCGAGGCGGCCGGGCAGCGTCGCGAGCGGGCGCTGCGGATCGCTGAGATCCGGATTGGTGAAGATGTTGGCGTAGTCGAACGCCCGATCGCCGAGCAATCCATGTGGATCGATCGCCTTCCATCCGGCGATGCCGAAATCGAGGACATTGTCGTGATGCAGGTCGCCGTGCAGCGGGCAGATGGACGGCTGCCCCATGAGCAGTTCGCGCGCAGTGGCGGCGGATTTGTGAAGCCAATCCGGCGGCGCGCGAAAATCGAGCAGGGGTTTGAACCAGATCTCCAACGGATGCAGCTCTGGAAACGGTGCATCGTGCCCGGCATGGAGCCGCGCCGCGGTGTCGCAGAGAATCGTCGTGGCACGGTCGTCGTCGCCGGACCAAGCCATCTCCGCCAGGCTCCGGCCGCTCTCGGCGCGTTCCAGGAGCAGCGCGTCCGGTGCGGCTTCCAGCACCGCCGCCGCGCCTTCGCCGTTCCACCAGCGCATCAGGGCATAGCCCCGGCGCTCGTCCGGAATCCGCGCGACCTTGAGAATCGCCGCACCGTCACGGCGCACCGGCAGGATCCAGCTCGAACGCGTGGCGATCAGCGCGCCGTCCGGTTCCAGAGCCCATTGCGCCAGGCGCGCCTGTACCGGCGGCGGGATCAAAGCTTTGGGTTTCGGAGACCGATGATCCATCTGGGCGCGCCCCTCCGGCGCGCGGTCAGATGTGGTGATCCGGGCCGGGATGCTCAACCCTTTTGAAAGGCGGGGACGCGGTTCGGCGCTCTGGTCAGCGCGGCGGTCGGCCGCCGACCCATTCGAGGCCGGCGGGAACGCGGCGGCGATCCGGTTCGGCGACCGCGCCGAACGGAACGACGGGCCGGCCCCGCGCAACCGTCAGCAGCGCATCATCGATCAGCCGCAGCAGGAGATGTGCGCGGAACGGCTTCTCGATCACCGCGGCGGCGCCGAGGTCGTTGGCGGCGTCAAGGAAGTTGAGGCCGGTCCAGGCCTCATGATCCGACATGGCGATGACCGGAATGGGCTGCGCCATCGCGCGGATCGCGGCGATCAACTCGAAGCCATCGCATTCCGGCATGAAGATGTCCGAGACGACGAGGTCGATGTCCTGCGCGGCGAGCAGTTCCCGCGCGATCCGGCCGTTGCCGGCCTCGATCACCCAATAACCGTTCGCCGCAAGAAGATTGCGCAATTGACGACGGGCTTGTGCATCGTCGTCGACGACCAGAACTGTGTTCCGCACGGCGCTCTGTGGCTGCAAATACATGATTGTCCCACGCCTCCCGATGGAAGGAGAACGAGGAGAGGACCCACCCTATTCCGCATGCGGGTGTGAGTTCTGCGCGTCAGGCGAAATTCGGGTTGTCCAGGCAGACCAGAAGCTCCGCCAGGGTCGGGAGCTCGGCATGGACGGCTTCGACGCCATCGCGCACCGGTTGCGAAAGTGTCTTCGCCACAACAGAAAGCAACGCGGCGCGCGTGAACGGCCGCGGCACGACCGCGACCGCGCCGAACGTGTTCGCGACGTCCAGGAAGTCGAGGCCGGACCAGCGGGTCTGATCGACCAGCAGGATCACCGGAACGGTGCGGTCGAGCCATTGCAGCGCGGTGTTCGGCGCCGCGCCGGCGCCGCCACCGGCAAGGACCAAGTCGATCCGCCCCGCTGGAACAGCGCTGCCAGGCGCTTCCGCCAGCACATAGCCTGCGTCACGCAGCAAGCTCACGAGACCCGCGCGCAGAAACGGGTCCTCCTCCAACACCAGGACGGAGGGCTTCGGCAGATGCAGCGGTTT
>Ga0102590_1004564_pt1 | contig 11619 bp, 11 predicted proteins | sample AraplaMF_Col_mMF_FD_76859 | JGI IMG/M metagenome (GOLD analysis project Ga0102590, IMG submission 76859) | Arabidopsis root microbial communities from the University of North Carolina, USA - plate scrape MF_Col_mMF | ecosystem: Host-associated > Plants > Roots > Endosphere | place: USA...
TGGGCGGCTGACCCTCGAAACGAACAACGATCGAAACAAACTGATCAACGGAAACTAAAATCATGGCCACAGAAATCCGCGTTCCAACTCTTGGTGAGTCCGTCAGCGAGGCGACAGTCGGCACCTGGTTCAAAAAGGTCGGCGATGCCATAAAGGCAGACGAGCCGATTCTCGAGCTTGAAACCGACAAGGTGACCATCGAAGTCCCGGCTCCGGCCTCCGGCACGCTGTCCGAAATCGTTGCTCAGGCTGGCGAAACCGTCGGCCTCGGCGCGCTGCTCGGCCAGATCGCCGAAGGTGCTGCTGCAGCAGCTCCGGCTGCCGCGCCCGCCGCTGCCGCACCGTCCTCCATGCCGCCGGCTCCGGCTGCCGCAAAGATGCTTGCCGAAAACAACATCTCGGCCGAGCAGGTCGATGGTTCTGGCAAGCGCGGCCAGGTCCTGAAGGGCGATGTCATCGCTGCCGTTGCCAAGGGCGTTTCGGCGCCGGCCGCTCCGGTTGCCGCCCGCGCACCTTCGACCGTCGAAGATGCCGGCCGCGAAGAGCGCGTGAAGATGACGCGCCTGCGCCAGACGATCGCCAAGCGCCTGAAGGACGCCCAGAACACGGCTGCCATGCTGACCACCTATAACGAGGTGGACATGAAGGCGGTCATGGACCTGCGCGCCAAGTACAAGGACGTCTTCGAAAAGAAGCATGGCGTGAAGCTCGGCTTCATGGGCTTCTTCACCAAGGCGATCACCCATGCGCTGAAGGAACTGCCGGCTGTCAACGCTGAGATTGATGGTACCGACATCATCTACAAGAACTTCTGCCACATCGGCATGGCCGTCGGCACGGACAAGGGCCTCGTTGTTCCCGTCATCCGCGACGCTGACCAGATGTCGATCGCTGAAGTCGAGAAGGAACTGGCACGTCTGGCAAAGGCTGCCCGCGACGGTTCGCTTTCGATGGCCGACATGCAGGGCGGTACCTTCACGATCACCAATGGCGGCGTCTACGGCTCGCTGATGTCTTCGCCGATCCTGAATGCGCCGCAGTCCGGTATCCTCGGCATGCACAAGATCCAGGACCGTCCGGTTGTCGTCGGTGGCCAGATCGTCATCCGTCCGATGATGTATCTCGCGCTTTCCTACGACCACCGCATCGTCGATGGCAAGGAAGCCGTGACCTTCCTGGTTCGCGTAAAGGAAAGCCTGGAAGATCCGGAGCGTCTGGTTCTCGATCTCTAAGCATTCGACTGGGCCGCGCGAGCGGCCCTTTCCACCTCAGCGGGGCGCGCGATGTCGCTGGCAATCTCCACAGGGCGTAAGACCAAGATGCCTCCCCTTGCCAAAGGCAGGGTGGGGGCGTCGCTCGCGTTCTTGTTGGCGTTGCCTGCGATCGCTGTGGCGGCTCCCGACTGCAGCCAGGCAAGTGCTGTCTACGCAGATAGGGATGGCGCCTACGAGTTGCGCTTCACGCCGATCAATTCGGAAGCGGCGGCTGCCAGCAACCGGTTCAAGCTGAAGGTGCTGAAGACCTCGATCGAGCTCGACGGCTATGTGATGCCGTCAGACGATCCGGAACGCGCTGTCGGTATCCTGATGTTCAAATGCCCCGGTGGCGACGTGACGGGCGCCGATCTGGACGCTTGCACGATCTGGCGGGGCACGATCTACGGCGCGAATGCCAAGGGCGAGATCGAGAATCTGCAGTCCGAAGCCGCGGCAGCCGCCGAGAATATCTTTCTGCCGGGTCTCGGTCCGGCGATCCGCCAATCGCAGATCTGGGGCAACGACAAGGCGACGGTTGCGCCGTGGGATGTCCTGGCATTCACGGAGTGCGCGAAATGACAGAACGACCGGTCCTTCTTGTTACCGGCGGTAGTCGGGGTATCGGTGCTGCGGTCTGCCGGCTCGCTGCCCGCCAGGGTTGGAACGTTGCTGTGAACTACGCCGCCAACCGCGCCGCTGCCGACGCTATCGTCTCGGAGGTCAAGGCCGAGGGCGGTGACGCCATCGCAATCAAGGGCGATGTCGGCAGCGCGCAGGATATCGTTTCGATGTTCCAGACAGTCGAGAAGCACTTCGGGCGGCTGGATGGACTGGTCAACAATGCCGGCATCGTCGATGCCCAGCAGCGCGTCGACGAGATGAGCGTCGAGCGACTTGAGCGGATGATGCGGATCAACGTGACCGGCTCGATCCTATGCGCGGCCGAAGCCGTCCGCCGCATGTCGTCGAGGCATGGCGGCAATGGCGGGGCAATCGTCAACATCTCGTCGATGGCAGCCGTTCTGGGCTCGGCCTCGCAGTATGTCGACTACGCCGCATCGAAGGCCGCGATCGATACGTTCACCGTGGGTCTGTCGCGCGAGGTGGCAAATGAGGGCGTGCGTGTGAACGCTATCCGCCCCGGTGTCATCGATACCGACATTCATGCATCCGGCGGCCTGCCGAACCGCGCACGCGACCTGGCGCCGAGCATTCCGATGCAGAGGCCCGGCACGGCAGAGGAGATCGCCGATGCGGTCCTCTACCTTCTCTCGCCGACGGCTTCCTATATAACGGGCGCCATACTCAATGTTAGCGGCGGCCGTTAGGACGCGGAGACCATATCGCCATGCAATACTTCCTTGAGTTTCTCGGCCTGATGGCCGTCTTTTCGATCTTCATCGTCGTACCGGGCGCCGACTTCGCCGTCATCCTGCGCCAGAGCATCGTGCATGGCCGCCGTGCCGCCATGATGACCGGCCTCGGCATGGGCTTCTCACTGCTCTTTCACATCAGCTACACGATCCTCGGCCTTGGCCTGATCGTCTCCAAGTCGCTGATGCTGTTTGCCATGATCAAATGGGCCGGCGTCGCCTATCTCGTCTACCTCGGCATCAAGTCCTTCCGCGAGCCGGGCTTCAAGGTGAATGAGATCGAGGTGACGGACGAAGACCGCAAGCCGATCTCGGCGCTCAAGTGCCTCGGGATGGGCTTCATCACCAACGCGCTCAATCCGAAGCCGGTCCTGTTTTTCCTGTCGCTGTTCTCGACGCTGGTGCACCACGATACCCCGGCGCTTATCCAGTTCAGCTACGGCATCGGCATGGCCACCGCACTCGTCGCCTGGTTCGCCGGCGTCGCCACTTTCTTCACCGTAAAGCCCATTCGCGACCGCTTCATAGCAAGCGGCAAATGGTTCAACCGCATCACCGGCGCCGCACTGGTCGGCTTCGGTTTCCGCCTCGCGCTCGCCCGCGCGGCTGACTAAGCAAATAACGAAAAGGAAAAGAAACAATGTCCTACGATGTGATCGTTATCGGAACCGGCCCCGGCGGCTATGTCGCTGCCATCAAGGCAGCGCAGCTCGGCCTCAAGGTCGCCGTCGTTGAAAAGCGTGCAACGTTTGGCGGCACCTGCCTGAACGTCGGCTGCATCCCGTCCAAGGCGCTGCTGCATGCCTCCGAAATGTTCCATCAGGCTGGCCATGGCATGGATGCGCTCGGCATCGAGGTCGCGGCTCCGAAGCTGAACCTTGAAAAGATGCTGGCGCATAAGGATGCGACGGTAAAGGCCAACGTCGATGGCGTTGCCTTCCTCTTCAAGAAGAACAAGATCGATGCCTTCCAGGGTACCGGCAAGATCGCATCGGCCGGCAAGGTTTCCGTGACCGGCGAAGACGGTAAGGTCCAGGAAATCGAAGGCAAGAACATTGTCATCGCGACCGGCTCCGACGTGGCAGGCATTCCGGGCGTGAAGGTCGATCTCGACGAGAAGGTGATCATTTCCTCGACGGGCGCGATCGCTCTCGAGAAGGTGCCGGAAACGATGATCGTCGTCGGTGGTGGTGTCATCGGCCTCGAGCTCGGCTCTGTCTGGTCGCGCCTCGGTGCCAAGGTCACCGTCGTCGAATATCTCGACACGATTCTCGGTGGCATGGATGGCGAAGTTTCCAAGCAGTTCCAGCGCATGCTCGCCAAGCAGGGTGTCACCATCAACCTGAGCTCCAAGGTGACGGGCGTTGAGAAGGGCGGCAAGGGTGCCAAGATTACCTTCGAGCCGGTCAAGGGTGGCGATGCACAGACGCTCGAAGCCGAGGTCGTTCTGATCGCAACCGGCCGTACGCCCTACACCGCCGGCCTCGGTCTGGAAGAAGCAGGCGTTAAGCTCGACAATCGTGGTCGCGTCGAGATCGACGGACACTTCCGCACCAACGTTCCTGGCATCTACGCGATCGGCGACGTGGTGAAGGGTCCGATGCTGGCTCACAAGGCTGAAGACGAAGGCGTCGCACTTGCCGAAATCCTCGCCGGTCAGCATGGCCATGTGAACTACGACGTCATTCCGAGCGTCGTCTACACGCAGCCGGAAGTCGCCTCCGTCGGCAAGACGGAAGAAGAGCTGAAGGCTGCAGGCGTGGCCTACAAGGTCGGTAAGTTCCCCTTCACGGCAAACGGCCGTGCACGCGCGATGCTCGCCACCGACGGCTTTGTGAAGATCCTGTCCGATAAGGAAACGGATCGCGTCCTCGGCGGCCATATCGTCGGCTTCGGCGCCGGAGAGATGATCCACGAGATCGCGGTTCTGATGGAATTCGGTGGTTCCGCGGAAGATCTCGGCCGCACGTGCCACGCGCACCCGACCATGTCGGAAGCGGTCAAGGAAGCGGCTCTTGCCGCCTTCTTCAAGCCGATCCATATGTAATATTAAATTTTGGCAATGCGGGGTGGGCTGCTTGCTTCACAGCAGGCGGTCCATTTACCTTAGAACGGTTCTAATTGCTGTTCTGAGGATAGATACATGCCTATCGACTCTCGTGATGCATATAGCCTTCCGCAGCGGCTGCTGCATTGGGTGATGGCGCTCATGATCTTTTTCAATCTGCTGTTCCCGGATGGTATGAACGCCTGGAACCGGACGGTCCGTCGGGGTGGCATCCCCTCGGTCGATCAGATTGCGTCTGCCAACGTGCATGCCTATGTCGGCATTGGCATTCTCGTTCTCGCAATCCTGCGTGTTTGCCTGCGCCTTATTCAGGGAGCGCCGGCTGAACCGGCAGCGGAACCGAAGATATTCCGGATTGGCGCCAAAGTCGCGCATATCGCGCTCTACCTGTTGATCTTCCTCCTGCCGCTGACTGGTATGGCGGCGTATTATCTGGGGGTCGATATTTCCGGCGAGCTTCATGGCGGTATCTTCAAGGCGGTGCTGTGGGCCGTAATCACCGCACATGTTGCTGGCGCGCTTGCCCATCAGTTCTACTGGAAGACCAATGTTCTCAGGCGAATGACGGTCGGGCGTTAGTTGACAGCCGTCAGCGTGAAGCCCTGCTTGCGCAGCAACTCGATGACGCCGCCTTCGCCGGGAAGATGGAGCGCGCCGACGGCCATGAAGACGTTGCCATTAGCAAGAATCGGGGCTGCTCGCTCGGCCATCACCTTGTTGCGGTCGAGAATGATGCGCTGTTCGAAGGCTGCATAGTCGCCGTCCTCATCCTCGCCATCGGGCGAAACGGTCTTCAGCATCGGAATGGTCATGCCGATATCGCCGGAGAGGTAGAGATCGGTCATGGTTTCCACCACGTCGTTCATCTTGGAGCCCAAGGCCAGCGTCTCGATCAGTGACTTCATGTGGAATTCGGTCGGCAACTCGGCCATTGCCTGCAGCTGCTCAGCAAGTGTTTCCAGGCCTTTAACCTGCTTGCCCTCGGCAACCGCATCTGCAGCAATCTTCTGGTCAAGGAACTGTACGCCCTTGGCTTTGCGGGCCATTTCGCAGCTGGGAAGGGCAACGACACTCGAGATCATCCATGGCCGCATGCGCGAGACCGCGGCAAGCGGGATGCCACGTTGCTTCAGGCCGTCTTCCAGACGAACGTAGTCATCGTGAGACAGAAGCTTCTCAATCGTCGTCCCATCGGTGAACATCATCAGTTCAGGCTTCATTAGCAGAGCGGCGGAAGCCTTTTTCTCGTCGAGGATCTCGTCGGATTCGATGACGATAGTGTCGGCAGCGTCGTGGGCGGCCTGCGTGCGCGGCGGGAGCGTCAGCACCCGCGGATCGGTGACATGCATGCTGCCAAGCAGCCAGGACGGTTTCACGCCTGGCTTTTCGATCTTCCAGAAGATGCCCTTGCCGTTCGGCACGGCATCCGCTTCCTTGACCACCTCGGCATAGCGCGCGGGGTCGCTCTGCTTCAGATCGGTCAGGATATTGTGGCCGGTGCAGCTGGCGTCGTCTGCGGCGGCAGCCGGGGAGACGGAAAACAGGACGGCGATCAGCGTTGCCGCAAGCAGCATGTGAAATGCGGCGATCAGCCAGAGCAGGAGATTGCCCGGCGATGCGATGTGCAGGCTGCGGTGGCCGATGGAGATCGTCATGATGGTGTTCCGGTCACTGTGATCGCTAAGCTCTACGCTCAGCGTGCGGATATTCCTTTAAGAGAAGCCGTTAACAAAAGATTACGCCCGAGGATGGGCACGGTCGTAAACTTCGAGCAGACGGGATGAATCCACACCCGTGTAGACCTGGGTGGTGGAAAGGCTGGCGTGGCCGAGCAGTTCCTGAATGCTGCGGAGATCGCCGCCGCCCGCGAGAAGATGGGTCGCGAAGGAGTGCCGTAGCGCGTGTGGCGTCGCTGTCTCGGGCAGCCCAAAGGCACTGCGCATCTTTTGCATGGTGCGCTGAATGATGGCGGCCTGCAGCTTTCCGCCGCGCGCTCCGCGGAAAAGAGGCTGCTCGCCGTCGAGATGGTACGGGCACAGCGATCGGTATTTCCCAACCGCTTCGGCGACGACGGTGAGCAGCGGCACGAGGCGGGTCTTGTTGCCTTTACCGGTGATGCGCAACGTGGCCGCGCCACGGTTGAAATCGTCGGGTGTCAGGTCGAGCGCTTCGGAGATGCGCAGACCGCAGCCGTAAAGAAGGGTGAAGACGGCGGCGTCGCGCGCTGCGATCCAGGGTTCCTCGTGCAGTTGCGCCTCATCACTGACGACTGTGATCGCCTGCCTGTCGGACAGGGGTTTCGGCAGCGACTTCGGCTGCTTCGGCGAGCGGATCGCGCCGGCGCCGGCGGCATTCACCAGCCCCTTCTTTTCGAGGTAACGCAGCAGCGATCGCAGCCCGGCAAGATTGCGGCCAAGCGAACGCGCGCCAGATCCCTCCTTGCGGCGTGCGGCGAGGAATGCGCGGAAATCGGCAGGCCGCAGCGCGTGGATATCTTTCAGCGTCGCGGGGCCCGCGAGATGACCGGTGAGGAAGGTCAGGAACTGGCGGGTGTCGCGCTCATAGGCGTCGAGCGTGTGCTCGGATAGACGCCTTTCGTTGGCAAGGTTACCGAGCCAAGCTGTTCGTTCCGCCATCAGCTGTGGGTCGGCGATGATCAGGAGTTCGTTCACGTCTCACGCCCTTGAATTTGCCAATTCGGCTGCCAATTCTGAAGGGACGATAGTTATGGAATTGCTAATACCGACCAAGTGGCTGTCACGTTTCCATCATAATAATCGACCTAACTGGTTTCCCAACGACTCAGGATCTTGCATGCCACGGCGCCACCCCACGACCGCTTTCGGACAATTCGCGGAAGCGATCGCCCTCGTCTCCCATGGCAAACCGGGACATATCGTTGATACGCTGATCGCCGAGCGCGGACAAAGGATCGTGAAGCATCCACTTTGGCCGGTCATGCGCCCCTTCCTCTACACTCTCTTGCGCTACAACAGGGCGGTCAGCTTCGCCAATGACGTTGCAAACATGCCGGGCTTCCAATGTTTCGAATACATGAGCAAGCTGTTGAAGCTCGATATCAATGTCAGGCATGGCGAACGCATTCCTGATGCCGGCGGCTTCATCCTGGTCAGCAACCATCCGACCGGCATCGCCGATGGTGTCGCTGTATTCGATCTACTGAAGCACAAGCGGCCCGACGTGATGGTGTTTGCGAACCGTGATGCTGTGCGTGTCAACCCGCGCTTTGCCGAGGTCATCATCCCGGTCGAGTGGCGTGAGGAGCACAAGAGCAAGCTGAAGACCCGCGAGACATTGCAGATCACCAATCACGCCGTCAGGGAAGGCAAGGCAACGGTGCTTTTTCCCTCGGGACGTATCGCCTATTGGGCAAACGGGCGCCTGAATGAGCGTCCGTGGAAAACCTCCGCCGTCGGCCTTGCGCGCAAGTACAATCTGCCGATCCTGCCGGTGCACATGACGGCGCGTAACTCTGGCCTGTTCTACTGGTTCGCGAAGTGGTCGACCGAGCTTCGGGACATGACGGTGTTTCACGAGCTTCTGAACAAGCGGGGCGACCGTTTCGACTTCGTGGTTGGCAATCTGATTCCGGTGGAGCATCTCGACGGCGATATCAACGAGGTGACCAAGGCGTTGGAGGACCATACCGTGCATGTGCTCGACGCTGACAGCGATGCGCAATTCGTGCCGTTGGTCCCGCCGGCAGAGGCGGAACCGGCGAGCGCCCGTTCAATTCCCTGATCGGATCGGCTAAGGCAAGGCATGCTGCTCCGCTCGATGTTTGCCCAGAATTACCGGTCCCTGCGCTCGGTCCGCCTGGATCTTTCGAATTGGTGTTGATGACCTTACAGGTTTTCTTTTTGCGCCGATCCGGGCATGGTCTCGCCCGATGAGCACAGATTCGTCCGATCTCTTTGGAGCGCTGTTTGAGACGCCGCCGGCAAACCGCACGGTTCCGGTGCTCGTTCCCATGCCTGCGCCGAAGCCATATTCCTATGCCGTGCCGGAGGGTATGGCGGTCGAGCCGGGATCGGTCGTGCAGGTGCCGCTTGGCCCAAGGCAGGTGATCGGCGTCGTCTGGGACGGCGGCGAGGATGGGGTCGATCCCAAGAAGTTGAGGACGATCAGCCATGTCTTCGATTGCCCGCCGCTGACCAAGGAGATGCGCGACTTCATCGATTGGGTAGCGACCTATACTCTGTCGCCGCCTGGGCTCGTGGCGCGAATGGCGTTGCGCGCGCCAAATGCCTTCGAGCCGGAGCCGATGGTGGAGGGACTGCGATTCGTCGGCGGCGCACCGGAGCGGATGACGCCAGCGCGCGCCCGTGTGCTCGATATTGCCGGCGATGGCCTATCCTGGACGCGAAGCGGGCTTGCCCATGCCGCCGGTGTGTCGACCAGCGTCGTCGACGGCCTGGTCGGCCAGGGGGTTTTCGAGACGGTGTTCCTGCCGCCGCCGCCAGTGGTGGCAAAGCCCGATCCCGATTTCGTGACCTCGCGCCTTGAAGGCCCGCAAAGGGAGGCGGCGGACGAGATTCTTGCCGAAGTTCGAAAGGGTGAATTCGCCGTTTCGCTGATCGACGGCGTGACCGGCTCGGGCAAGACGGAGGTATATTTCGAGGCCATTGCGGAAACACTGAAGCGTGGCAAGCAGGTGCTGATCCTGTTGCCGGAGATCGCGCTGACAGCGAGCTTTCTGGAGCGTTTTCAGGATCGCTTCGGCGCCAAGCCCGCCGAATGGCATTCCGATCTGGCGCCACGCACCCGCGAGAAAGTCTGGCGCCAGGCCGTCACGGGCGAGGTTCGTGTCGTGGCCGGCGCGCGCTCGGCGCTGTTCCTGCCGTTCGAGGATCTTGGTCTGATCATCGTCGATGAAGAGCATGATCCGGCTTACAAGCAGGAAGACCGTGTCTATTACAATGCGCGCGACATGGCAGTTGTGCGCGCCCGCATTGGCGATTTCCCCGTGGTTCTGGTTTCCGCCACACCCTCGGTCGAGAGCCAGGTCAACGGCCAGAGCGGCCGCTACAACACCGTTCATATGCCGACCCGCTTCGGTGACGCGGCGTTGCCGGATCTGCATCTCATCGACATGCGCCGCCACGCGCCCGAGCGCGGCGGTTTCCTCTCGCCCGTTCTCATCCGTGCGATCGGCAAGACGGTCGAGAAGCAGCAGCAGGCGCTTCTCTTCCTCAATCGGCGCGGCTATGCGCCGCTGACACTTTGCCGGGTTTGCGGTCACCGCTTTCAGTGCCCACAGTGCTCCAGCTGGCTCGTCGAGCATCGCTTCAAGAAACAGTTGCAGTGCCATCAGTGCGGCCATGCCGAGCGCACGCCGGAAGCCTGCCCCGAATGCGGAACCCTCGATCACCTTGTTGCCTGTGGCCCCGGCGTCGAGCGTATCGCTGAAGAGGTGGAGCGTCACTTTCCCGAGGCACGGACGATCGTGCTCTCGTCCGACATGATGGGCGGCGTCAAGCGGTTGCGCCTCGAGCTCGAGGCCATCGCCAAGGGCGAAGCCGATATCGTTATCGGCACACAGCTCGTCGCCAAGGGGCATAACTTCCCGCTGATGACGCTGGTCGGCATCGTCGATGCTGATCTCGGCTTAGCCAATGGTGACCCGCGCGCTGCCGAACGCACCTTCCAGCTGCTGTCGCAGGTGACGGGCCGCGCTGGCCGTACCGGCTTGAAGAGCCACGGCCTCCTTCAGACATACCAACCGCAACATCCCGTCATGCAGGCGATCGTGTCGGGTGATGCGAGCGCCTTCTACGAGCGCGAGATCGCCGAGCGGGAGCGTGCCATCCTGCCTCCGTTCGGACGGCTGGCGTCGGTCATCGTCTCAGCGGACACGCGCCACGACGCGGAAAACCATGCTCGTGGTATCAGGAACGCCGCGCCCAACGTCTCCGGCATCTCCGTGCTGGGTCCTGCGGAAGCGCCGCTTGCGCTGGTGCGAGGTCGCTATCGCTTCCGCCTCCTCGTGCATGGACGGCGAAACTCCGACATGCAGGCGTTCCTCAGGGCGATGCTTGCGCAGGCGCCCAAGGAGCGCGGCTCGGTACATGTGCAGCTCGACGTGGACCCGCAAAGCTTCCTGTAGATCGTTTCCTGGTGGGCTTTTGCGTCGCACCACAATCATGCCATAAGGACGGCGAAGCAGGGGATTCGGGGCGGTCGAATGGACTTTTATTTTCCAACGGAACTGGGTGAACAGCTCGCCTTCGCGGCAGCCGCTTTCACGGCACTGGCGGGCTTTGTCATCATGTTCGCGCCGGGCTATGCGATGCGGTTGTTTGGCTCGATGCCGCGTGAGGGCCGGCGCGACGGCTATGCCGAGCAGCGCTCCGTCGGTGGCTTCTATCTCGGCTTCGGTCTCTCGGCCATCATGTTGGCACAGAACTGGATCTACATGGCGCTCGGCGCCTCGTTCGCCATGGCTGCATTTGCGCGCATCATCTCGCTCCTGTCAGATAAGGGGAGCACTATTCTCAACTACTTACTTCTGATTGCGCAGATCGTTCTGGCGGCGCTTCCGCTCGCCTATGTTTTCGGTTTCTTTTCCGCTTGAGTTGAGCTGATATCACTCGGTTCAGGCTCTTTGTTTCTGGGCTTTGAGCATTTTTGCGTTAGAAATCGATGCGAAAGCCGTATTCGGGCGTTACGCGTGTTGCGAGTCCGAACATCCTATGTTAGACGGACCCCGAATTTCGGAAGAAGCAAGAGGCTTCTCTTGCGATTTCTGGGGGAAATCAAAACGAATTCAAAGTCATAGGTTCGGCGCTCGCCGGAAGTCCGATTTTGAATTGAAATCAGGGAAATTTGTGCCCGTGGCAGACACGTCCCAGCTTACTTCTGGTGTTGCAGAGCGCTATGCCTCGTCGCTTTTCGAGCTGGC
>Ga0102590_1004565_pt1 | contig 11618 bp, 9 predicted proteins | sample AraplaMF_Col_mMF_FD_76859 | JGI IMG/M metagenome (GOLD analysis project Ga0102590, IMG submission 76859) | Arabidopsis root microbial communities from the University of North Carolina, USA - plate scrape MF_Col_mMF | ecosystem: Host-associated > Plants > Roots > Endosphere | place: USA...
GTCATGCCCGATTTCCAGTGGGTTTGCGGCTGGTTACGTCGAATTCCGGGGACGCGCAATGGCAAGCGTGGCGCCCCGCCTTATACTATGTAGAGATATCAACCGGTTCAGCCTCTTGGAGGCGGGATTCAAGGTCAGTCGGGTGCCGGGAAGCGCCGTGTGAGTATTCCGAACATTATTACCCTGGGCCGCATCATGCTGGTCCCGATCATCGTCTGGGCCATCGTGTCGAGCCAAATGGAGGTGGCGTTCGCCGTCTTCCTCATCGCGGGCGTCAGTGACGCCGTGGACGGTTTCCTCGCCAAACGCTTCAACATGTCCAGTGAGCTCGGCGCCCTGCTCGATCCGCTGGCTGACAAGGCCCTACTGGTCTCGATTTACCTGTCGCTCGGGATCTGGGGCGACATCCCGCGCTGGATCGTGATCCTGGTGGTGTCGCGCGACATCATGATCGTCGCTGCGGTGATCGTATCCTGGCTGTTCGACAAGCCAGTCGAGATGAGACCATCCAAAGTCTCGAAGCTCAATACCGCCGCCCAGGTGGCCTATGCGGCATTGGTGCTGGCTGCCCTCGCTTTCGGCTTCAAACCGGGCCCTTATGATATGATTCTGATAGGTCTGGTCACGGTGTTCACGCTGTCCTCCGTGTCGCTCTATCTCGTCGAGTGGCTGCGGCACATGAGCACGATCGAAGCCAAATGAACCGGGATCCGGCCCCGCAAAAGGCCAACTCCCGATTGATGAAGTCGCATCTCTTCAGGCAAAGCCGGCACACCGGCACGGAGCAAAGCTAGCGTGGCAGGCCGCGTTCATCCCCGACAATTGGCGTTTTCGCTTCCGCATGCGGAGAGCCTCAGCCGGGACAATTTTCTCGAGGGCCCCGCCAATGCCGCCGGCCTCGCTCTGATCGACAGCTGGCCGGAATGGCCGAGCCGGATCATGTGGCTCGCCGGCCCCGAAGGCTCTGGCAAGAGCCATCTGGCCGCAATCTGGGCCGAGCTATCAGGCGCCCGCTCGACTATGGCCAATGTGCTGACCCCAGCCAGCGTCCCCGGCACGCTCGCGACCGGCGCGCTGGTCGTCGAGGATCTCAAGGCCAAGGATTTCGACGAGCGTGCGCTCTTTCATTTGATGAACCTCGCCCGGGAGGACGGCGCCTTTGTGCTGTTTACCGGGCGCGCGGCACCGGCGGCACTGGAGGTCGATCTCCGCGACCTGCACTCACGTTTGCGGACCATTCCGGTGATTTCGCTGGCGCCCCCCGATGACCAGCTGTTCCGCGGCCTGATCGTCAAATTCTGCGCCGACCGCCAGCTCACCGTGGACGAAAGCGTGGTGGGCTATCTCGCGACCCGGCTGGAGCGCTCCTCGGCCGCCGCCCGGCGGGCCGTGGAACTGCTCGACAGCGAGGCACTGCGCCTCGGCCGCCCCGTCACCCGGGCCCTTGCCGCCGAGCTGCTTCGGGACGCCTGACCGCCAGCTCCCTCAGGCCCGCTTGACGTCATGCCGCGGCGGAACATCAATGTCATCGAAACGTCATCGCACTAACACATGCTCCGGCCGGTTTTGCGCTTAAGTCGCAAAAAGGGGCAATTTTGATGGACCGACTTCTCATGGACTCCGCGCAAGCTGTTGAAACGAAAGAGAAAGCCCCGGAGAGTGAGGGATTGCCCGCAATCGCCTCGAGCCCCGAGCGCTTCATCAATCGCGAATTGTCCTGGTTGCATTTCAACCGGCGCGTTCTGGAGGAATCGGTCAACGCCAGTCATCCCATGCTGGAACGGGTGCGATTCCTGTCGATCTCGGCCAACAATCTCGACGAGTTCTTCATGGTCCGCGTCGCCGGCATCAAGGCCCAGGTACGCGAGGGCATTGCCGAACGCGCTCCTGATGGCCTGACCCCGTCCGAGCAGCTCGCATTGATCAACCGCACCGTTTCCCGGCTCGCCTCCGATCAGCAGGCTATCTGGCGCGACCTGCGTGGCACACTTGCCGAGGTCGGCATCGGGTTGATCGACGGCAAGGACGTCACCAAGGCGGAACGAACCTGGCTCGAGGATTATTTCCTCAACAACGTGTTTCCATTGCTGACCCCGCTCGCGATCGATCCCGCCCACCCCTTCCCGTTCATCCCGAGCCTCGGTTTCACCATCGCGCTCCAGCTCACGCGCGAGGTCGACGGCAAGCCGATGAACGCGCTGATCCGCATGCCCGGCAAGATCGACCGCTTCATCCGCTTGCCGGCCGAAGGCAAGGTCCGGCTGATCTCGCTGGAACAGGCAACGAGCCTGTTCATCAACCGCTTATTCCCCGGCTACAGCCTCCACGGCCAGGGCGCCTTCCGCATCATCCGCGACTCCGAGCTCGAAATCGAAGAAGAGGCCGAAGACCTCGTCCGCCTGTTCGAGACCGCGCTGAAGCGCCGCCGCCGCGGATCGGTAATCCGGCTCGAGATCGACGCCAAGATGCCGGAGGAGCTGCGCAGCTTCGTGCAGCACGCTCTGTCGGCGTCCGATGACGAGGTGTTCCTGGTCGACGGCGTGCTCGCCATGAATGAGCTGTCGCAGCTCACCCGCCTCGACCGGCCCGACCTCGAATTCACCCCCTACGTGCCGCGCCATCCCGAGCGCGTGCGCGAGCATGGCGGCGACATCTTCGCCGCTATCAGGCAGAAGGACCTGATTGTCCATCACCCCTACGAATCCTTCGACGTCGTGGTGCAGTTCCTGCAACAGGCAGCGCGCGACCCTGACGTCGTCGCGATCAAGCAAACGCTCTACCGGACCTCGAACAACTCGCCGATCGTGCGCGCGCTGGCGGAAGCCGCCGAAGCCGGCAAGTCCGTCACCGCGCTGATCGAATTGAAGGCGCGCTTCGACGAAGAGGCCAACATCCGCTGGGCGCGCGATCTCGAACGCGCCGGCGTGCAGGTCGTCTATGGCTTCCTCGAATTGAAGACACACGCGAAGCTCTCGATGGTGGTGCGCCGCGAGGGCGGTAGCCTTGCCACTTACGTCCACACCGGCACCGGCAATTATCACCCGGTGACCGCGCGTATTTACACCGACCTCTCCTACTTTACCTCGGAACCGACCATCGGCCGCGACGCCGCGCGCGTGTTCAACTTCATCACCGGCTACGCCGCGCCGAGCGATCTGGAAAAGATGGCCGTGTCGCCGCTAACCTTGCGCAAGCGGATCATCGAGCACATCCAGGGCGAGACCGAGCACGCGCGTCACGGCAAGCCCGGCGCGGTCTGGATGAAGATGAATGCATTGGTCGACCCTGATATCATCGACGCGCTCTACGAGGCCTCGCAGGCCGGCGTGCAGGTCGAGCTCGTGGTGCGCGGTATCTGCTGCCTCAGGCCCGGTATACCGGGCCTGTCGGAGAACATCCGCGTCAAGTCGATCATCGGGCGCTTCCTGGAGCACGGCCGAATCTACTGCTTCGGCATGGGCCAGGGCCTGCCGAGCGCCAAAGCGGCTGTGTATATCTCGTCGGCCGACATGATGCCGCGCAACCTCGACCGCCGTGTCGAGGTGCTGTGTCCGCTGCAAAATCCCACGGTGCATCAGCAGGTTCTCGAACAGATCATGGTCGCGAATCTGAAGGACAACGAGCAGAGCTGGCAATTGTTGCCGGACGGGTCTTCAACGCGTATGAAGGCCGCGAAGGGCGAGGAGCCCTTCAACGTGCATAACTACTTCATGACAAATCCGAGTCTGTCTGGCCGTGGAAAGTCGCTCAAGGAATCTTCGCCGCGGCGTCTCACACGCCGGAACGAACGCCATCAGTCTTGACCGGAGATTTTTGTCGTGAAACGGCCGCGCAAGCGTGGCGCTAGCGTCGCGGTCATCGACATTGGCTCCAACTCGGTTCGCCTCGTCGTCTACGAGGCGCTGGCGCGGAGCCTGATTTCGATCTTCAACGAGAAGACGCTGTGCGGCCTCGGGCGCGAGGTACAGAGCACGGGCCTGCTTGCGCCGGACGCCGTCGACAAGGCGCTGACGTCGCTGAAGCGTTTCCGCGCGCTGTGCCGCGTGATGCAGGTCGGCCGCGTGTTCGCGATCGCAACTGCGGCCTGCCGTGACGCCTCCAACGGCCCCGACTTCATCGCGAAGGCGGAGCGCATCTGCGCTGTGAAGATCGAGATCCTCTCGGGCCCGCGCGAGGCCAAGCTGTCCGCACTCGGCGTGATCTCGGGCGTCCATAATCCCGACGGCATCGTTGGCGATCTCGGCGGTGGCTCGCTGGAATTGATCGACGTACGCAGGAACAGCGTGCGCAGCGGCGTGACGTTGCCGCTCGGTGGTCTCGCGCTGCAGGACCTCGCCCATAAATCGCTCAAGCGGGCTGACCGCATCGTGCGCGAGTCGCTCGATGAAGTGCCGCAGCTCACGGCCGGCCGCAGCCGCACCTTCTACGCCGTCGGCGGCACCTGGCGCGCGCTGGCGCGCATCCACATCATCCAGAGCGGCTATCCACTCCAGGTGATGCACGGCTATTCCATACAAGCGGCCGAGGCGCTGGATTTTGTCCGCCGGCTGCGGCGCCTCGCCGCCGCCGACATGCTCGCCGACATCGAGGTCGTTGCGGATGCGCGGCGCCCTCTCCTCACCTATGCAGCGCTCGTGCTCGAGCACATCATCCGCGTCGCAAAACCCAAGACTATTGTTTTCTCGACCTTCGGCGTGCGTGAGGGCCTGCTGCACGAGAAGCTGCCGGACTCCGAGCGCAACAAGGACGGCCTGATCTGCGCGGCCGAGGAGCTGAACCAGCTTCTGTCACGCTCGGCGCAGCACGCGCGTGAGCTGATCGCCTGGACCGACCGGCTTGCGCGCGTCGTGAAGCTGCGCGAGACCGAGGAGGACCGCCGCCTACGCCACACGGCTTGTCTTCTGTCCGACATCGGCTGGCGCGTCCACCCTGATCATCGCGGCGAGCAGACGCTGAGCCTCGTGGTCAACGCCAATTTCGGCGCAATCGACCACCGCGAACGCGCCTTCGTCGGACTGTCGGTGTTTTATCGCTATGCGGGCCTCAGCGAGGAGAACCAGCCGCCGCTGACCATGCAGGAATTGCTGACGCCGGCGCAGCTCGAACGCGCCCGTCTGCTCGGCGCTGCATTCCGCGTCGCGCATCTAATCTCGGCCGCGCGTCCGGGCGTGCTGCCGGCCACGCACTTCCGCAGCCGGGGGCGCAATCTGATGCTGGTGTTCGAGCACAGGCTCGGCGATCTCGTCGCCGACCGCGTCGGTAGTCGTTTCAAGCAGCTCGCCCGCCTGATCGGACGATCGGGCTCGATCGTCAGACGCTGAGCAGCGCTGCATTCTGTCGCAGACCGACGCCGGTTGATGCAGATCAACTCGAACGCGCCGTGCCGGATTAACGTGCCGCCACGTTGTTTCGGACCACCTCTACCATGCAACATGAGCTTCGCCTCCCGATCAGTGCTCGGAAAGTGGTTGTCTGCGTCCTGTTCGCGCTCGCTTTCGGCTTTTCGCTGCCGGTCTTTGGAGCGCAGGACGAGGTCAAGCTGAGCGAGCCGCAGGCGCGAAATCTTGGCGTGCGCGTCGCTCATCCGATCGCGAGCAGGACCGATCTGACGCTGCCCTACCCCGTCCAGATCGTGATCCCCACGCCGCAATTGTGGGTCGTCAGCGCACCGGTGGCCGGCATGGTCGCCAGCCTTCCCGTCGGCCGCGGAGATCGCATCTCGGCCGGCCAGCCGTTGGTCATCCTGGAAAGCCCAAGCTTCGTCTCCCAGCAGCGCGACTACCTGCACGCGACAGCGCAGGAGCTGCTGGCAACCCAGCAACTCAAACGCAACATGGATCTGTTCGAAGGCAAGGCCGTGCCGCAACGCGTGCTCGAGGCGAGCCAGGCCGAGGCCCGCCAGGCCACGCTCGTCGTCGCTGAACGCCGGCAGATGCTGCGCCTGAGCGGGATGTCCGACGAGGCAATTTCGCGGCTGGTCGAGGAAACCGCGATCAGCGCCACGCTGACGGTCAACGCGCCGCAGACCGCATCCGTGGTCGATCTCGTGGTGTCGCCGGGGCAGCGGCTCGAACAATCCGCGCCAATGGTCAAGCTGGCGCGGCTCTCGCCGCTTTGGGCGGAAATTGCGGTTCCTGCGGCCAGCATTCGAGCGATCCGCGCCGGCGCGAAGGTCGAGATCGAGGGCTATTCCACTCCCGGAAAGGTCGTTCTGGTGTCCGAGACGATTGATCCCGCCACCCAGACCATCCTGATCCGCGCGGAAGTCCCCAATGACGGCGAGCTGCATCCCGGCCAGACGGCCGCGGCTCGCATCGGCTTCCTCTCCGCCGGCGAAAGCGCCTGGGAGATTCCTTATGCCGGTCTCGTCCGGCGAGGTGAGCAGACCTCGGTCTTCGTCGCTTTCGATGGCGGCTTCCGGCTCGTTCCGGTCACGCTCCTTGCCGAAGACCAGGACCATGTCGTGATATCCGGCCCGATCACCGAGCGCGACGAGATCGCCATCGGCGGCATCTCGGCGCTCCGCGGCATTATCTCGGGATTGGGGCAATAATGCTCCGGCGCTTGGTCGCATTCGCGCTTTCGCAGCGACTGTTCGTTTTGCTGAGCGTATTGCTGTTGATCGGCGCCGGTGCCGTCCTGTTGCCCAGCCTGCCGATCGATGCGTTCCCCGACGTTTCGCCGGTCCAGGTCAAGATCATCATGAAGGCGCCGGGCCTCACCCCCGAAGAGGTCGAGCAGCGCATCACGGTGCCCGTCGAGCTCGAGCTGCTCGGATTGCCGAACAAGAAGATCCTGCGTTCGACCACGAAATATGCACTGGCCGATATCACCGTTGATTTCGAAGACGGCACCGATATCTATTGGGCGCGCAACCAGGTTTCGGAGCGGCTGTCGAACATCTCGCGCGATTTTCCTGACGGCGTGAGCGGCGGCCTTGCCCCGATCACTAGCCCTCTCGGCGAAATGTTCATGTTCACGATCGACAGCGACGAGCTTTCGCTCGCCGAGCGCCGCACCCTGCTCGACTGGGTGATCCGACCAGCCCTGCGTACAGTCCCCGGCGTCGCGGACGTCAACGCGCTGGGCGGTTACGTGCGCGCCTTCGAGATCGTTCCGCGCAACGACGCGCTGGCCGCCCGTGGCATTTCCTACGACCTGTTTCGCCGGGCGATCGAAGCGAACGGCCGCAACGATGGCGCCGGGCGGGTGAACCAGGGCGAGGACAGCGCCCTGGTGCGGATCGAAGGCAGCATCCGCTCGATCGAGGACATCAAGGCCATCGTCGTGGACACGCGCCAGGGGGTGCCGATCCTCGTCAACGACGTCGCGAGCGTCAAAGCCGGGACGCTGACACGTTATGGTGCGGTCACGTCGAATGGACGCGGCGAAACCGTCGAGGGGCTCGTACTCGGTTTGCGCGGCGCCAACGCGGGCCAGCTCGTCCGCGACGTGCGGGCTCGCCTTGCGGAGCTGCAACCCTCGCTGCCGAAGAGCGTCTCGATCAACGTGTTCTATGACCGCAGTCGCCTGGTCGATCGCGCCGTCGGAACCGTCGTGCGCGCGCTCGGCGAGGCCACCGTCCTCGTCATTGTCCTCTTGCTGCTTTTCCTCGGCAACTGGCGGGCCTCCCTGGTGATCGCTCTCAGCCTGCCGCTCGCCATCGTCATTGCGCTGATCGTCATGCGGCTGGTGGGAATGTCCGCCAACCTGATGAGTCTTGGCGGACTTGCGATCGCGATCGGCATTTTGATCGACGCGCTTGTTGTCGTGGTCGAGAACATCGTCGGCAATCTCGGCAAGCACGAACCCGGCAAGACGGCGCCGCTGATCCACATGGTCTACCGCTCGGTCTGCGAAGTCCTGGAGCCGGTCGCCTCGGGCGTTCTCATCATCATCATCGTGTTCGTTCCTCTGCTGACGCTCCAGGGCCTCGAGGGGAAGCTCTTCATCCCCGTCGCGCTGGCGATCATTTTCGCGCTCGCCGGCTCGCTGCTGCTTGCGCTCACGGTGATTCCGGTCGCGACGTCCTTCCTGCTCAAATCGGCCTCACATCGCGATCCCCTGATCATTCGTGCGACCCAGCGCGTCTATGCGCCGGCGCTCGATTGGGCCTTGAGCAACGAGCGCAAGGTGATGACTGCGGCGCTGGTCGCCCTGCTCGCTGCAGGCTTTGCCTATGCAAAGCTCGGCAAGACCTTCATGCCGACGATGGACGAAGGCGATGTCATCGTCAGCGTTGAGACCCTTCCCTCCGTCAATCTCGACGAATCGCTTGCCATGAACCGGAGGCTGCAGGCCGCGCTCCTCGCAGTGCCTGACATTGCCGGCATTGTCGCGCGGACCGGATCCGACGAGCTCGGCCTCGACCCCATGGGCCCCAATCAGACCGACACGTTCCTCGTGCTGAAGCCGGCTGCCGAGAGACAGACCCACGATCGAGAGGCCCTGCTGCAGAATTTACGTGAGGTTCTCTCCGGCTTTCCCGGCATCTCGCTCAGCTTCACCCAACCCATCGATATGCGCGTCCAGGAGATGATCAGCGGCGTGCGTGGCGACGTCGCGGTCAAGATCTTCGGCCCCGATATCGGCAAGCTGAACGAAACCGCGGCAAAGCTGTCGACCATGCTGTCCAGCATCGACGGCGCCGAGGACGTCTACACCACGCTCAACGAGGGCGCGCAGTACTATACGGTGTCCGTCAATCGAATGGAGGCCGGACGTCTCGGTCTGACGGTGGACGCCATCGCCAATTCGCTGCGTACCCAAATCGAGGGGCGAACGATCGGAACCGCGCTCGAGGAAGGACGCCGCACACCGATTCTCGTCCGTGGCAGCGAGACGACCAGGGAAGCGCCGACGCTGCTCGCGAGCCTTCCGCTGATGCTCGCATCCGGACAGCACGTCGCGCTGTCGCAGGTTGCCCGCATTCAGCGCGTGGACGGCCCGGTCAAGATCGACCGCGAAGATGGCGCTCGCATGAGCGTGGTTCGGGCCAATGTCCGAGGCCGTGACATGGTGGGCTTCGTCGAAGCGGCCCGTCAGAAGGTTGCGGCGGAACTGCAGCTGCCGGACGGTTATCGGCTGACCTGGGGCGGACAGTTCGAGAACCAGCAGCGTGCGTCTGCCCGCCTGTCGGTGGTCGTCCCCGTGGCGATCGGTCTGATCTTCGTCCTGCTCTTCACCACGTTCGGCGCGATCCGCCAGGCCTTGCTCGTGCTCGTGAACATTCCCTTTGCCCTGATCGGCGGCGTTTTCGCGCTGGTCGTCGCCGGCGAATACCTTTCAGTGCCGGCGTCGGTCGGATTCATCGCGCTGCTCGGGATTGCCGTCCTCAACGGCGTCGTTCTGGTCTCCTACTTCAATCAACTGCGCGCCCACGGTCTGAGCGAGCATCGGATCGTGGTCGAAGGCGCCATGCGCAGGCTGCGGCCGGTGCTGATGACCGCGAGCATCACGGCGCTTGGCTTGATCCCGCTGCTGTTTGCCTCGGGTCCGGGATCTGAGGTCCAGCGACCGCTTGCCGTCGTCGTGATCGGAGGGCTGTTGTCCTCGACGGTGCTGACGCTGATCCTTCTGCCGATCCTGTACCGCCGCTACGGCGGCACGTCGAAGGTAGCCAAATGACCGACCAAAAGGTCTGCCTCACGCTGATCGTGCCGCATCGGCTTCGTGAAGAGGTGTTCGACTATCTCGCCGAACAGAGCGACCTTGTCTCGGGCTTCACGGCCTCGCACGCGGCCGGCCACGGCGGCGAAGTCAGACTGCACACGGCGGCCGAACGCGTCCAGGGCCACGCCGATCAAGCCATGGTGCAGGTGATAGTGTTGCGGGATCATTCGACGCGCCTGCTCGACCGGCTCAGGGCTTCGTTTGCGGGAACCAGGCTCGTTTATTGGGCGACGCCCGTGACGGAGTTCGGCATCATCGACTGAACAATCAGCTTTCAGCCGACGCCTTGGCGTGCTGTTCGGAGGCCTCGAGTGCAGCCGCGCTCAGCCTGCGCCGGCGCCAGATCGAGCCGACAGACAGCACGACGATGACGCCGAGCGCGGCGCAGAAATATTCGGCGCCACCGCCGCCATGAGCGAATTGCGCCGGGATGTGCAGCCTACCGATCATCTTGTCCAGTGAAGCGCCGAACGGCCCCTCCGACAGGGAATGCAGCTTCGGTGCGATGCCGGGATCGGTCGCGATCACCTCGCCCGCGATCCAGCCGAGCAGCGCCGCACCGGCCCAAACCAGGATCGGCAGCTTGGAAAGCAGAGCCATGATCAGCGCCGCACCGGCGACGATCAGCGGCACGCTGATGGCGAGGCCGAGCACCAGAAGCGGCACGCTGCCATTGGCGGCGGCTGCTACCGCAATGACGTTGTCGAGGCTCATAATGATGTCGGCAATGACGACGATCTGCACCGCCTGCCACAGATGCGAGGCCGACTCGACGTCATCCTCATCCTCGTTTTCCGGCACCAACAGCTTTGCCGCGATCACGATCAGCGCGAGGCCGCCGATCAGCTTGAGGTACGGCAGCCCCATCAGGCTCGCGACGATGCCGGTGAAGACGATCCGCAGCAGCACGGCGGCGCCCGCACCGAGCACCATGCCCCACAGCCGGTGCCGCGGCTTCAGGCCGCGGCAGGCGAGCGCGATCACCAGCGCGTTGTCGCCGGACAAAAGGACGTTGATCCAGATGATCTTGCCGACCGCAATCCAGAAGGTCGGTTCGGCCATCTCATTGCGGAACTGGGTGAAGAATGCTCCGATCGTGGCGGGATCGAAGATCTGCCAGAGCCAGTTCACAACAAGTCCTTTCGCCCCGTCGACTTAATTCACGGGTTGGATCAGCCGACGATCTCGTTGCCCGAGAAGAACTGCGCGATCTCGATCGCAGCGGTCTCAGGAGCGTCCGAGCCGTGCGCGGAGTTCTCGCCGATCGACTTGGCGTAGAGCTTGCGGATGGTGCCATCAGCCGCCTTGGACGGATCGGTGGCACCCATGACGTCGCGATATTTGGCGACGGCGTTCTCGCCTTCCAGCACCTGGACCACGACCGGGCCCGACGTCATGAACTCGACGAGCTCGCCGAAGAAGGGACGCGCCTTGTGGACGGCGTAGAAGGTCTCGGCCTGTTCCTTGGTCATGCGGATGCGCTTCTGCGCGACGATGCGCAGGCCCGCCTTCTCGATCACGGCGTTCACGGCGCCGGTCAGATTGCGCGCGGTCGCCATGATCTTGTCCTTGAAAGAGAAAAACGGTGGTTCGGAGTTGCGGGGCTTATATCGGCGCCTTCGCGATCCGGCAAGCGATCGCCGGAACGGGCTTCACGGGCGCTTCGCCGCAGACCAAGGCCCGAATGGCTGTCCGAATTCCAACATGGATTACAACGATTTCACCCAGATGAACCCAATCTGAAGGCCCTGTCAGGGTTTGGTTCAGCCTCGCTGACGTAGCGTCAGGCCCATCGAAACCAAAGCCTCCTGGCGAGGCGGACCGTTTCGGCGGCCTTTCCATCGGCGCGATAGCCCCGCGCCGGCAGTCTTGAGGAGATCACCATGTTGAGGAAACTTTCGCTCGCTGCAGTCGCCGCGGTCGCTCTGGGTGCCGCGCTGGCTCCT
>Ga0102590_1004568_pt1 | contig 11611 bp, 13 predicted proteins | sample AraplaMF_Col_mMF_FD_76859 | JGI IMG/M metagenome (GOLD analysis project Ga0102590, IMG submission 76859) | Arabidopsis root microbial communities from the University of North Carolina, USA - plate scrape MF_Col_mMF | ecosystem: Host-associated > Plants > Roots > Endosphere | place: USA...
TGACGCCGGTTTCGCCCGTCGTCGACAGGCGGCCATCGACCAGGTTGGTGTACTCCACCTCGATCGCGGCGACTTTGCCGTCCTGCGCAAGAATGGATTTCGGCGCCAGCCAATGGCGGATGATGACGCCCTTGGAGGTGGCGAGATCCTGCTCGAATTCGGAGGCGTTCATGTGCTCCTTGCCGCGGCGATAGCAGATCGTCACCTCCTCGGCGCCGAGGAGCTTTGCCTGCACGGCGGCGTCGATGGCGGTCATGCCGCCGCCGAGAACGACGACGCGGCGGCCAATCGCTACCTCGCCCTTATCGGTGGCCTGACGCAGGCCGGCGATGAAATCGACAGCGTCATCAACGCCGGGCAGGCTTTCGCCTTCGACGCGCAGCGCATTGACGCCGGCAAGGCCGATGCCGAGGAAGACGGCGTCATACTGCGACTGGAGATCGGCAAGCGAGAAATCACGACCCAGTTGCTGATCGTGGCGCACCTCGATGCCGCCGATCGCGAGGACGTAGTCGACTTCCTTCTGGGCGAAGTCGTCGACCGCCTTGTAGGTAGCGATGCCGTATTCGTTGAGGCCGCCGGACTTTGCCTTGCCATCATAGATGACGACGTCATGGCCGTTCACCGCAAGGCGATGGGCAGCGGCAAGGCCGGCAGGCCCGGCGCCGACCACGGCGATCTTCTTTCCGGTCGAGGCGGCGCGGCTGTAGAACTGCTTGTCCGCCTGCATCGCCGTATCGGTGGCGTAGCGCTGAAGACGACCGATTTCGACAGGGCGTTCCTCTGCCGTGTTGCGCACGCAGGCCTGCTCGCACAGATCTTCGGTGGGACAGACGCGGGCGCACATGCCGCCCAGAATATTCTGGTCGAAGATCGTCTTTGCCGATCCGAGCGGATTGCCGGTGGCGATCTGACGGATGAAGAGCGGAATGTCGATGGAGGTGGGACAGGCCGTCATGCACGGCGCGTCGTAGCAGAAATAACAGCGGTCAGCTGCGACCAGCGCCTCGTGCTTGTCGAGGCGCGGATGAAGATCGGAGAAATTCGACTCGTACTCGGCGGGCGAAAGCCGGCCAGCACGAATCCCAGTTCCCAGTCGTTCCATTGAAGTTCCCTCATTATTGGTAAACGGCCAGTGAGGGAAAGCGTAACTCAGCTTCAAAAATTTATCAAACGGTAAATTTTTTGAAGAAACCAATGTCTATCATATTGTTTTAATATCATTATTTTCGCCGTTGGAGACGGCTGGTTGCTCGTGCTCGCCGCCTGCAAATAAAAAAACAAAGAAATCGAAATTTTTCTGATCTGTGCCGGGAACCATTTGGATACTTGACCGTTACTGCGGTATCCAAACGATGACCGCATCGACCCAACATGCGCGCCCCCAACCCATCGTTTGGACGTACTCACGGTCCCCTCCCGGTGAGTGAAAGAACAGCCGGTGCGCCGCCCTCGCACTGGCTGTTCTTCGTTTAGCGCATTGCCGCTTTTTGAGGGGGGCGCCTAAGAATTTCGAATTCGGCGTCGGGGATTGTCAGGTGATATTCGATGCGTCCAGGTACCAGCGTCAGCTCGGCCTTGCCGTTGACTGAGGAGGGCACGACGCGCTCCAGCACTGTTTTGCCGAAGCTGTTTTCGCTGAACTCGTGAACTTCGGTTGCATCGCAGAGCGTTTCCGCCCACGAAACCTCGATTGCCCTTCGCCCGGCGGAGGCGATTTCGTGGCAGCTGAGGGTAACGGCGGGCGTGCTGCCGGCGATTGCGCCGTAAGTGGCGGAGTTAACGATCAATTCGTGCAACGCCAAGCCGACGTGGACAGCGGCGTTGGGCGTCAGGTGGACGTTGAGCCCTGTGATCGGCATCGGTCCGGCCGTTTCGGGCCAGTAGGGGGCGAACTGCTTTTCAGCGAGTTCGAACAGGAATGCGCCACGCCAACTGGAGTCGGTAATCAAGTCCTGTGAATTCGACAGGGATTGCAGTCGCCCGCGAAACTTCACCAGGAAGCCCTCCAGCGAGATGGTGTTGCGGGCCGTTTGTGTGGCAATGCCCTGAATGATGGCGAGAAGGTTCTTCGAGCGGTGCGATAGCTCGCGAAGAAGGGACTTCAGCACCTTTTCGCGGTGCCGTGCGTCCGTCACCTCGGAAATGACGGAAAGCAGCCCGAGGGTCCGGTCGGTGCCAACACACTCGATCTTCAGCTCGTAGGTGCGCATCTCTCCGTCGACCGAAATTTCGACCTCGGTGGTAGCCGATTTGCCGGTCTCGAAGACCTGCCGCTTCATCTTCTCCAGATTGCGCCCATGTGTCTCACCGAATAGATCGGCGTCTGTACCACCCGGTATCGCAGCTGGCTGAAAATGCGGAGGAAGGTTGTCAGCGTAGATTATCGACAGGTCAGGATCCTGATAGATCACTGATATTCCGGCACTTCCGAGGGCGCGCTGCAACAGCGCCGCTCTATTTTCCAGCGCGAAGGGCATGCCGGGCACTGGTTCACTCCTATTCACCTAGTCGCCTTTCCCATATTGATCCTCTCTCGGTGCCGCTGAGAGAGATGCCCATTGATCGGGAAGCTCATCCTAGAGGAGGGCGCTGAAAAAAAGCCTAAGGCCGGAAAAGCGTCCCAGTCTCACCGAAACGCCCTTCCGTTCCTATTGTTCCTCAAGGCGCGAACTCCTTCAGGCCGCCGCCTTGGTGGATTCGTTGAAGAAAAGCGCCTGGCTGATCAATGCCTTGACCATATCGGGGTTGAACGGCTTCGTGACCAGGAACGTCGGTTCCGGGCGTTCGCCGGTCAGCAATCGTTCCGGGAAGGCGGTGATGAAGATCACCGGCACGCTCGCTGTCTTGAGAATGTCGTTGACCGCATCGATACCGGAGCTGCCGTCGGCAAGCTGAATATCTGCCAAAACCATGCCTGGACGGGTCTTGTTGTAGAGGGCAACCGCTTCAGTGTGCGTGCGCGCGATCCCAGTGACGCGGTGACCGAGGCTTTCCACCATCTGTTCGATGTCCATTGCGATCAACGGTTCGTCCTCGATGATCATGACGTCCGTGGCAACCTGGCGAGAGATCTCGCGTGATGCGTTGTCGAGCAAGCTGACGACTTCGTCGTCTTCCTCGCCCAGGATTTCGGCGATCTCGGCAACCCGAAAGTTCTCGACGGAGGCGAGGATAAAAGCCTGACGGGCACGGGGCGAAACCTTGGCAAGGTTCAGCGTCGCGCGCTGTTCCCACACGTATGGTGAGGCAGGTTCTGGAATCTGGATCGTGACGGAACCAAACAGCGTGGTGAAAAGTTTGTACAATGCGACGCGGTCATCCGCGGTATCCGGGAAAATGGATATGTCGGTAATGATCGCCTCGAGCACGGCGGCCACATAGGCGTCGCCCGACGTCTGCGTTCCAGTAAGCGCGCGGGAATAACGACGCAAGTAAGGAAGGTGCGGCGCAATTCGAGTCGAAAGTGTCATTTAAAGCTCCCACTAGCGGCCGGTAAACGGCCTCAATGGCGGTTAAAACGCGACGGAGTGTAAAAATGTTCCTGACACATAGGAACTTTTTTTTCTCAGCGGCATTATCGTGCCTACAAACAGAGGGCTCATCGCATTTGTTTCATGACACGCGACGGGATGTTCACTGATCAGCCGGTCTAAGCGGCTGAGTTAGTTATGACAAACTTAAGGCGACGTGGCAGAACGAGTGGATAACAAAGTAAAGTGACGACGATTGATGACGACACGGAAAAATGAAAAGGATCGGCAGCGGCTGGAAATGCGCGCGAGCGATATCCTGGACCCGAACAGCCAGATCGGCGTGAAGTTGCGATCGCTTTATGCTGCCGTGCAGGACGAGGCGATTCCGGACCGCTTTCTCGATTTGCTCGAGAAGCTTGACCAGGCCGAACTCGTGGCGTCGGCCAAGGCTGTGAAGTAAGGTGGCTCCATGGAAAAGCAGCAACCAAGCTTCAAGCGCGAGCTTCTCGCGTCGCTACCCAGCCTCCGAGCCTTTGCGATTTCGTTGATTGGCCGGCACGACCGGGCTGATGATCTCGTTCAGGATACCATCATGAAGGCCTGGGCGAAACAGGATCATTTCGAGATGGGCACCAACATGAAGGCCTGGCTCTTCACGATCCTGCGCAATGAGCTGTATAGCCAGATGCGCAAGAGTGGACGCGAGATTCAGGACAGCGATGGCCTGTTCACCGAGTCCATGGCGACGCACCCGGCCCAGTATGGGGCGCTCGATCTGCAGGATTTCAAGAAGGCGCTCGATCAATTGCCGCCGGACCAGCGTGAAGCGATCATTCTGGTCGGCGCCTCCGGGTTCTCCTATGAGGAGGCCGCCGAGATCTGCGGGTGCGCAGTCGGTACGATCAAGAGCCGCGTGAACCGCGCTCGTCAGCGTCTGCAGGAGCTCCTTCAGATTTCGGGCGAGGCGGATTTCGGACCAGACGCGACATCATCGCCGCTTACCTCCAAAGCCTTTGCCTTCTGATACCTGTATAGACGACACGAGAAAGGCCGGTCGCCCGCGAGCGCCGGCCTTTCTCGTGTCGTGTATCACGGTAGAGCTGTCTAAGCGTCAGTCGTCTCGCTTCGAGCCCATGAGATTGGCCATGACGATCGCCGCGAGGACCCCGGCCGTCAGCAGGGGCTGGGCCCGTACGAGGCCGATGCCGACTGCGGCAAGTGATTCCAGCGCCTGCTTGCGTTCCTTGGCGCGACGCGCCTCCTGCGCATTGATCACCATCATGGCGATGAGAACAACGACAGCAATCAGCAGCGCCGCGGCAGCAAGGAAGAGTGCTGCGCCGATCGGACCGTAAATGCCCGAGAGCCATATCGCGCCAGCCACGACGGCGAGCGCGTAGGCGGTCAACAACAGTACGACGGCAATTGCAACGAAAATACCGTTGCGCTTGGTCCGCGCAACGGTCCGGTGAACACTCGTGCCTACCAGCAGGCTGAGGAGCGGGAAGAGCATCTAGCCTCCTTAACGGCGGGCAAGGAGAGCAAGGACAAGCCCGAAGGCTGCCGCCGCGCCGACGGTTGCGACCGGGTGCCTGCGCACGGTGTTGCGCACTTCGCTCGCGCCGCGAAGGTAGCCTTCCTGCAATTCGTGGATTAGGTCCTCGCTGCGGGCGAGCAGGTCGTCGTAGCTGGCCGCTGCCTGATAGCGGATGCGATCACTCGATTTCCGCGAATGCTTCCCAGCAATCTTCGTCAGTGCTGCGATCTCCTCGCGAAGAGACTCGATCTGCTCTTCGATGGTGGATTCAACGTTGTGCAGCGTGCCGCCGCCATTGCGTCGGCTGCGGATGGGGTGGAGGAGCGAAGAGGCCACGATTTTCTCCATCGGTAAGGCACGCTCGGACGCGGCCTGGTTCAACACAAGGCCGTCGCCGAAGTTTGCATGAAGATTGTCGCCCGGCAATGACCTACATCGTCAATTGCTTAACGCGGGCGCCGGTCAAAAGTTCCGCTACGCTGGATTGCATCAAGTTTGGACCGCACTATGAGCAAGCACGAAAGGCGTGCCATCTTCCGGAACCTGATTGATCCGCAGAGCACAGCCAAAGACGGACTCCATAGTCTCGTCCGTCAGTACCTCGCGGATGCTGCCGCTGGCAGCCACTTGGCCGGATTTCATAAGAATGATCTGGTCGGCAAAAAGCGCGGTCAGGTTGAGGTCGTGCATGACGGCGATGACGCCGCCGCCAGCCTCGCAGAATTTGCGCGCCAAGGTCATGATTGTCAGCTGGTGGCTGATGTCTAGGCTGGATACCGGCTCGTCAAGCAGAAGCCAGCACGGCTTTCCGTCGACAATCGGCTCGGCAATTTGGCAGAGGACGCGGGCAAGTTGCACGCGCTGCTGCTCGCCGCCCGAAAGCTCCTGATAGAAGCGCCCTTCGAAGCCGCCGAGGTCGACGGCGCTCAGCGCTTCCGCGGCGGTCTGCTCCGCTTTCTCGGGATTACGATTGACGCCAGTCGTGAGGCCCATGCGGACCACTTCGCGCACCGTGAACGGGAAAGAGATGGTGCTTGCCTGCGGCAGCACGCCACGCATCGTTGCCAGTTGCCATGGCTGCAGCGCGGTCACTTCCTGCTCATTGAGCCGAATGGAGCCGGAGTAGGGGAGTTCGCCGGAGACCGCCTTCATCGTGGTCGTCTTGCCTGATCCGTTTGGGCCGGCAATCGCCGTCAGCTGACCAGCCTGCGCGGCAAAGCCGACCTGGCTAACAATGGTCTTGCCGAAAAGGCGCACGGAAACACCGGATACTTCGATCATTGCTTAATACTCAAATGGCAAGGCGTGCGCGATGGCGCAACAGAATCCAAAGGAAGAACGGGCCGCCGACAGCCGCCGTTATGATACCGATCGGCAATTCGGCCGGCGCGACGATGGTCCTGGCAAGGACATCGGCGAAAATCAGCAGAGAGCCGCCAAGAAGCGCCGAGGCAGGCAGCAGGAAGCGATGATCAGGGCCGATTGACATGCGCAGCACATGCGGAACCACGATGCCGACGAAACCGATGCCTCCACTGACCGCGACCGAAGCACCCGTCGCTGCGGCGACGCTGACGATGGCGATATTCTTCAGCCGTTGAACGGGGACACCCATGTGAAAGGCCGTCGCTTCGCCAAGCGTGATGGCATTCAGACCACTGGCGATGAACGGTATGGCGGCAAAGGAGAGAAGAATGATCGGCCCGGCGGCCGTAATCTTCGCCCATGTCGCCCCGGCAAGTGATCCCATGCCCCAGAAAGTGAGGTCTCTGAGTTGCTGATCGTTGGCCATGTAGATCAGCAGTCCGGTGAGCGCACCAGCAAGCGAGCCAAGCGCGATACCGGCAAGCAGCATCGTGGCGACCGAGGTCTGGCCGTTCCCCGTTGCAATCCGGTAGAGCAGCCACGTACTGGCTAGGCCACCGCCGAAAGCGGCGATCGGAAGCGCATAGATGCCCAGCAGCGTGTAAAGTGGCGCGGCAAAGGTGCTGGCGAGCACGATGATCACGACAGCGCCCAGGCTCGCCCCAGAGGAAACGCCGACAAGGCCGGGATCCGCAAGCGGATTTCGAAAAAGACCCTGCATGATCGCACCCGAGACGGCAAGCGAGCCGCCGACCAGGAAACCCAGGATCGCTCGGGGCATGCGGATATCGAAGATGATGATCCGGTCTCTGGCGTTCAGCGCATCATCTGAGCCGGCCACGTTGGCGATGACGTCGAGGAACGAGGCGTTGGAAGCACCCGTTGTCACCGAAAACAGCAAGGACAGGACGGAGCCGACTGCAAGCAGAAGGATTGTCAGCAGGGCGAGGCGGCTGCGATCGCCAGCCCGGTGAAGCTCCCGGAGACCTGTCAGCGAAAACATCGCGCGCTTCCGTCGCATAGCATCCTGCAGGGCCATTATTCGCCCCCGAAGATCGCCACGTTCAATTCACGGACGGCGCTTGCGGTGCGGGGGCCGAAACCGAGTAAGTACAGGCCGTCCATGCGGATGATCGCCTTGTTCTGCGCGGCAGGCGTCAGGGCCAGCGCCGGCTGCTTGAGAAGATCTTCATTCTTTATGGCCGACCCGTCGCCACGGTTCATCATCAAAATGACGTCAGGCTTGGCCTCGATGATCGCTTCGTCGGTCAGCGGCTTGTAGCCGGGGAAATTGCCGACAGCATTGACGGAGCCCGACAGCGTGATGATGCCGTCGGCCGCAGTGCCTGTTCCGGAGGCCATGACCTTGCCGCCCTGCATGTTGAGGATGAAGAGGATACGCTTGCGCTCGCCTTCGGGACGTTTGGCGGCGTCGGCGATGGCGGCGTCCAGGTCCGCGCCGACCTTTCCTTCCAATGCCTTTGCCTTTTCGGGCTGGTCGAGCAGCTCGCCGACCCGATCGATTTTCGCAAGTATCCCTTCGCGCGTGTAGGCGTTCGGCACCGTCTCGAATGGGACGCTCGCGTTCTTCAGCACGTTCAGCGCCTCCGGCGGTCCTGATCCCTCGATCGCGATGATCGCTGTCGGGTTCATCGCAAGGATACCTTCGGGCGACAGGGCGCGCATGTAGCCGACATCGGGCAGCTTCATGGCCGCTTCCGGATACATGCTGGTCGAGTCGCGAGCGATCAGCCGATCCTGCTCATCGAGCGCATAGATGATCTCGGTGACATCGCCGCCGACGGCTACGAGACGCGTCGTATCCAGTTTATCGGCTGCTGTACCATTCGAGACGGGAGCCAGCGACAGCACAATAGCTGCCACCGAAAACGCCATCACCTGAAGCCGCTTGCTCTGCGGTTCCTTACGCATCGTCATCCCCTTGCTCAAGCCGCGACGCTGGTTTCTGCGCGCGGCAGGTTTTCCATGATGGCGCGCCAATCGTCGCGCTCGTCGTTGCCTTCTTTGCGCTTGCCGAAGAACTGGATGATCATTTCACCCTCGGCATTGTAGGCCTCGAGCGAGGTTACATGGCCGTCCTTCGTCGGCTTGCGCACGGCCCAGGTCTCGGCAATGTGATCCTGACGAAGGTGCAGGTGGAAGGTCGGATCGAGAACGTTGATCCACGGGCCCATCGGCTGCACGTTGAAGATCGGGCCGGAGTGGATCTGCACGACGCCGTTGTTAGCGACAAAGCACATGATCGGCAGGCCCGCGGTCACCGAAGCGTGCATCATCTCTGTCGTCGCCGTGTTGCCGAGCTGCCATGCATAGTCGTCGCCGACGGTGCGAACGGCAGCCTGGCGGCCAATTTTGAGCTTGCGCAGCATGCCGAAGAATTCATGCGTGTCGGTGAGCTTGCTCCAGTGCTCGCGCAGTTCATCGCGGGTGACTTCGCCGCTTTCATCCAGGGACGAGAGCGTCAGATCCGCGACGAACTCCTGCGACTGGTCTTCAAGCTTCCGATCACGGACGATGGCGTGATAGGCCTCGACGTCAGAGTTCGGGCGGAGATGGATCTTGTGAACGGAGTTTCCGGCCTTGTCGAAGTATTGGAGGCTCAGGCGCTCCTGGTCGCCATCCTTCTTGGAGACGGCGAAAGCATGTGCCCAGCGATTTGGGAAAATGCGCAGGTCGATGTTTTCGCCAAGCACGATCGACGCGTGTGGTCCGGCGGTGATGTTCTCGTAACCGCCGATCTTCTCGTGAACAGCGCTTTCGTTGCGGGAAAGAGCCATGACTTCGCCGAGTTCGGCGACCCGTTCCAGGAGCTTCAAGGCGCTGCCGTCGATCCGGGTTGCGCTGATGCCGACCTCGGCTGCAACAAGCGCTGCTTCCGAAATCTGAAGCTGAGCGGCGATATCGCGCTCGCGCATCTTCGGATTCTCTGCACGGAATGCGCGAATGTCGGCGGGAGCCGGTTTCGTGGTTTCAGTCATGTCCTAGCCCTACTTATTGAGAATGAGTTTGCCCTGACGGGTGATTTTCATGCGGTAGACCACGCCGTCGTGACGGATCATGATCTCGGTCGCTCCGCGAAAAATGTCTGCACTTTCCAGAACGCGCATTTCTGCCGTTGGGGCGCGCTGCAGCGACGCGTGACTAAAGCTATCTGGCTTCTCAACCATCATTTCGGTCGGTTATTTCCGCTCGATCCGCGGCGCCCAACGCCGGGAAAACCCATAATTATCTTGACTTTCATAGTCATCATTTTTTAATGACGCAATAGCGGAGTTTATAAGTCAAGTTTTAGATCCTACTGATGGAGGAATGGCAGTGAGCAAGGTTGCGGCACTTTTGACGAGCGGTCTGATCGTGGTTGCGGGTGCCTCGCAAGTCTTTGCTCAGGATGTAGCAGCAGCGTCGGCGGCCAAGGGCCTTGAAGTTGAGTTGAACGGTCTCGCGCCTTCACAGAAGGGCTGCATGATGACCTTCGTTGCGCTCAACAATCTCGCCGCGCCGATCAACAAGATCTCCTTCGAGCTTGCTTTCTTCAACGACAAGAATGCGGTCGACCGGGTCACCGTGTTGGACTTCCGCGATCTGCCGCAGGCCAAGAAGCGCGTCCGTCAGTTCGACATGCCGAATGTCAAGTGCGAGAGCGTGACGCGCCTGCTGATCAACGATGCGCCGGTCTGTGACGGGCCGGCTGCAGGCGAGTGCATGAAGGGTCTTGTGACCCGTTCTCAGGTTTCGGTTCCCTTCGAGGGTTGATTGTCTCGGCGGCATGACAGCCGGCGATTTTCTGTTTCAACGGGCCGAGGCAGGCACAAATGGCAGTTCCAGCAAAATCCGAATCGAGAATCATTCTCGTTGAGGAACCGGTCGCTGACGGCGAAATGAACGACAACAATCCCGGCATGCATCCGGGGCATGAATTGTCGGACCTTCGCAATGTGCCGCGCCAGCCAGCCGCCGAGGTTACGCTCCACTACGCACGCCTTGCCTTAATCGAGTCCTTCCCACAGGACCCGCAAACCGCGAGCAGCAGCGTCGCTGCCGCGCCGTCGATGGATGCAAGCGTCGAAAAGGAAGAGAGCGCAAGACCACGTCAGCGCAACGTGGTGATGGCTTGTCTGAGCTCCTTCGCGTGTCACGCGGCGGTCATTGCAATCCTAGTCGCCGGGTTTGTGGTCACACCGCAGGATCCGGTCGAAGAGGCCGGCGAAGTGGTGAGTGTCATCATCCTTGGCGATTCGGAGGCGGACCAAGCGGCGGCGGGTGAGAAGGCTGAGGAGCCAAAGCCCGAGCAGATCGTGGCCGAGACCGCGCAAACGCAGACGGTGCAGCCGACCGCGGCGACCCCGACGGAGACGGCGCCTACCGAGCCGGTGGCCGTTGCGCCCGCGCAAGAAGTCACTCGCGTCTCACCGGAGAATATCGTTGCCGCTGAACCGGAGGTTCTGACCTCGTTGTCATCGGCTGAGACGTCCGTCGTGCAGCCTATGGCGACCCAGATAGCACCCGCGGTTCTTGCAGAAACGCCTCCGGTTGCTCAAGCGGCGCCGGAAGAGATCAGGCCGGTTCAACCGGTGGAAACGGCAACGGTTGCTTCCGAGCCGGATAAGCCGACGCCTGAGCCCAAGCCGAAAGTGGAAAAGCCCGTCAAAAGGCCGATCGAGAAGAAGGAGCCGCCGAAGAAGGCTCAACCATCCGCAGGATCCGGCGGTGAAAACAAGCAGGATTCCAAGAGAGGGTCCGCCGACGGGACCGAGACGGCAACATCGAACCAGAATTCGCGTGGGGCTGGTAGCAGTGGCGGTGCGGGAAGTGCGGCTGTCGCCAATTATCCCGGCAAAGTGCAATCCCGGATCCGTCGTTCCGTCAAGGTGCCGTCGGAATACAAGCGCATGAGCACATCCATGAGTGTTCGCGTTCGCCTGACAATCGGGGCCAGCGGCGATCTGAACGGTGTTTCGATCGCGCGTAGCTCAGGCATTCCCGAGCTGGATCAAGCTGTTGTCGAGGGTATCCGCCGCGCCGCGCCGTTCCCTCCACTCCCTGCCGAGTGGGGGAAACCAGTCTGGTCGTTCAGTCAGGACGTTCAGGTGACGGGGCGTTGATAAATATGATTTCTATAATCAACTTTATACTTTACTCTAAAAATCAAGTTTAATAAGGTCCGCTCGCACACGCAGGAATCGTGTGACGATCAACGAGCGAACGGGTGGGA
>Ga0102590_1004569_pt1 | contig 11609 bp, 7 predicted proteins | sample AraplaMF_Col_mMF_FD_76859 | JGI IMG/M metagenome (GOLD analysis project Ga0102590, IMG submission 76859) | Arabidopsis root microbial communities from the University of North Carolina, USA - plate scrape MF_Col_mMF | ecosystem: Host-associated > Plants > Roots > Endosphere | place: USA...
CGACGACATGACCGAGCGTGTTGTTCACGGCCTCCAGCGAATCCTGGGTGCTGCGGTTGGTCTCGGCCTGGCTGAAGCGGATGTCGGACAGCTCGCGCTTGACGAGATCGACCATTCCGGAATCGGGAGCTGGCGTCGAATGACGGCTCTCCGCCAGCGCGGAATAGGTCGCCTGCTGGCGCTCCAGATGCCTGAGGATGTCGTGCAGCCCGTCCTCGACGCGGCTGAAATTGCCGCCGCGCGAATCGGAGGCGGCCTCCAACCGCTCCAGCAGATAGGAGACCCGCTGCTCGAGATGCGCGAAGGTCGAGGCCGAGTCGTTGCCGACCTGCATGCGGTCGAAACGGTCGGAGAGTGCGCGGATTGCTGCTTCCAGATGCTCGGTGCTCTCGGTCGGCTGAGGCCGTTCGCGCGTCTCCAGCGCGGCGGTGAGCGCAGCAATGCGCTGCTCGAGAACCGCAAAGCTGTCGCTATGACCGGACGAGCGGGTGATCTGGTCGACCTTGGACGACAACAGCTGCACGTCTTCGGACAGACGCGCCAGTGCCTCGTTGGAGGCGACGTTCGAAACGATGCCGCGCAGCGCCGAGATCGCCCCTTCGAGCTGGCGCACGGTCGAGGGATCGTCGTTGGCGCGGAGGATCAGGTCGAGCTTGGCGCCGAGATTGCGGATCGCCTCGTCATAGCCGGTGAGCTGCTCGGCCGGCGTCAGCGTGCGCAGCACCTGCTTGATGTCGGACAGCGCGCGCTCGATACCTGCCAGCACCTGGCCGTCGGTGCCGTTGGATCGGGTCTCGTCGATGCGACGATGCAGCGAGCGGATCTCGTTCTCGATCGATTCGATCGCGCGGCGCGGCATCGCCTCGGTGATGGCGCTGCGGATCTCGGCAAGCTCGGCGCGGAAGCCGTTGATCGCCTGCTCGGTATTGTCAGGGCGCTGCAGCGACTCGATCTGGCTCGTGATCTTGAGCAGATGGCGCTCGAGCGAGGAGAAATCCGGCCCTGCTTGCGGTGGCGGCGGAGCATAGGCGGGCGCGGGTGGCGCCATCGGGGCCGCATAGGGAGCTGGGCCAGGCGCGATCGACGGCGCCGCGCGCGGCGGCACTTGCCGCGGCGCGAATCCGTCGAGCTCGCTCTGCCGCGCGGTGATCTCGGCGACCGCGACGTCGAAGGAGGCGGGGCTCAGGGGTGGCGAGTTGCGATAGACTTGCGCGGCTGCGCGCTCGACCGCATCCGCCTGGCACTGGCGTGTCTCGACTGGTGCCGGTCGCGGCGCTTGAGGTTGTTGAGGTTGCTGAGCCTGAGGCTGCTGGGGGCGCGAGATCTGCGACAGGCGGGCGTCGAGCCGCGAGATCGCGTCGTTGAGCTGGCGGGCAACACCCTGCTCGCGCGAGACATCCTGGCGCGGGGCTGCGGGCTTCGAAATCCGCTCGATCTGCTGGGTGATCGCGTCGAGCCGTTTGTGGATGTCGGCGACGTCGCGACTTTCCTGACTCGGCATCGAAGCCGAGCGCGGATCGGGACGCTGCTCCTGGCGTTGATCCTGGCGCTGCTCGTAAGGTCCGCGAAAGTTCGGTGGGGCGGTGTCGCCGAGCGTGGAATTCAGCCAATCATTGAGTGACATGCCGGCACGGCGCGCAGCAGCTTCGGCCCGCTCCCGGACGGATGGATCGATGCCGTCAACACTCCACGATACGCGCGAATTCATGACTATGTCCGGTTCCGACTCCGGCGTCCCACCCGACGCCTCCAGTCTCCCCTCGCGTGCCGGTTGCGAAGACAATCGGATTTGGCGCGGGTCGTCTGCCTCGAAGACCGACTTTTTCCTGTTACGGTAAATAACGGGTTAAGGAACGCCGGCCGGGAGTCTTAAAGTTGGGCGGCGGGAACCGGTTTGGGCGCGGCTCTCGTCCGATTGCCCAACAACCGGTGTCATGCCCCGGCTTCTCGATTCGAGCCGCGCCGTCTCTGGAATATTGGATCGCCCGGTCAAGCCGGGCGATGACAGCTGAGTGCTTGGCAAGGTCGCGCCGCCCGTCCGGCTGCATTTAGCCTGTTTGTTAGAGCGGCACGATGTCGACATGCATGACGGCGGCGCGCCCGGCATCGACCGCGCGGAGACAGCGCGTGATGGTCTCATCAAGCCGATCCGGATCACTGACCCGTTCGCCATGGGCGCCGAACGCGCGGGCAATGTCGATGAAGTGCCGCTGCTCGTCTCGGCGTCCGGTCCGAAGCTGGGACAGGAACGCATCAGCCTTCTGGGCCTGTCCGTCTGGATAGACTCGCTGAACCGAGGCCTTCACCGCCTGCCAGCCTCCGTTATCGAGAACGATGGTGAAAATCGGCAGCCGATAGTGCTGCGACACGGCGTAGACGGAATCCGGCGCGGCGAAGTGGAAGGCGCCGTCGCCGACGATCTGCACCACCCGAGAGGAGGGCTTCGCCAGGCTGAGGCCGAGCGCCATGCCGCCGCTGAAACCAAGCCCGCCACCGGCCAGCCCAACATAGGTCATGGGCTTGGTGCGGCGGAGTTGCTGCTGAAGGACGGGCGCATTGCGGACAGCCTCATTCAGGACGATGTCGTCCTCGGACAGGAGCGCCCGGAGACGCGCGAAGAGGAATGCCGGATTGATTGCGCCTGGCTCGCCCTTTTGCGCGGCCGCGGATCGTCGCTTTGCCTCGACGGCCTCACGTATCGGGTGCCAGCCCTCGATCCGGCGACGCACCTTGCTTCGGTAGGCTTCGTCGGCGCGCGCTTCAACGATCTCGAGCACCTGCTGCAGGATGATCGCCGAATCCCCCTGGATGCGCAGGTCGGTGGCAAAGCCCCACATCGGAATGTCCGCCTTCAGCGGATCGATATCGATTTGGATCCAGCGTAGCGCATCCGCAGCCCTCACAGACTGCGGAACGAAGGGCACGTCGGTATCGACGAGCAGCCCGAGGTCAGCATTGGCGACCAGCGCGGACGGATCCGCACCCGCGAAACACGGCGAGTCCTGTGGAATGTTCATCGTGACCGGATTGAATTCGGCCACGCGAATGCCGCAGGCGAGCGCCAGGCGGTCGAGCACCGCGACAGCATGTGGATTGCGTCCGAGATAGGCGGTGAACGCGATCGGATTCTCGGCCGCCATCAGCGCTTCAGCGACGGCATGCGCGCGCGCCGGTTCGATCCCGCCGGCCTTCACGGAGCCATACCGCGCCGGCGGATATCCAGGCATTTGCTGCTCGTCCCGGATTTCCGCGAGGGTCTCGCGGGGCAACATCATGTAGACCGGCCCCGGCGGATCGCTGTGCATGAACGCCGCAGCGCGCGTCAGCGCCTCCTTCACGACCACGCCCGATGGAAGCGTGTATTCCCATTTCACATAGGGCCGTACGATGCTCCCCTGGTCAAAGCTGTCCTGGACGAAGTGCACATAGGTATCTCGAGATCCGGTGAGCTCGCCGTGCAACGTGAATGGGGCCTGGCCGGCAAACAACATGACTGGCAGGCGATAGCGAAACAGATTCTGGATCGCCATGCACGCATTGGCCGTTCCGGCATCGACATGGACGAACACCGCCTGGCCGCGGCCGGTCGCAAACGCGTAGCCTGCCGCCATGTGGACGGCGACCACCTCATGCGGGCACAGGATGACCGCTGGATGACGCCGTCCCTCGCTGTCCCAGCGGGCGATCTCCTCGATCAGCGAGACGTGGTCGGTCCCGAGATTGGCAAAGATGTAGTCGACCCCGAGATCGACGAGGGTCTCGAGGAAGTAGTGTGCGGTGCTGTACGTCGGCATGCTTTGATCTTTCCCGCCTCACCACACCGCGTTCCGGCGGCCCAAATCCGGACTCAGATTGCCGCCTGTGTCGCCGTTCCCGCCACCACGTACCAGGTCACCAGCAGGGCGCAGATCAGCGCTCCAGGCAAAGATGTGCCCGTGCGTCGCCAGGTGAAAGTCGAGATGATGGCGACAGCCGCAAGGAGCGGGATGAACTGAATGCCGATGATGGTAGATAGCGGCACGACCGGCGAGGTCGGAAACGGATTGATCAGCTTTCCGCCAAGCCACATCGCCAGGTATTGGCCGCCGATGAGAACGACAAATCCGAGCGAGAGCACCAGGATCGTCGTGACATAATGGCCGATCGCCGGCGCATCGAGGCGGCTGAAATTCGCGTGCAGCGTGCGCAGCGCGACGACAAAGAACAGTGTGAACGGAACGAGATAGATCAGCATGATCATCAACTGCGTCGCGCTCGGCAGTTTGAGTGCCACGACCCAGAAACGAAAGTCGATCTTGAACAGAAGGTCGGCAAGCCAAACCGCCACAACGCCGCTAGCGACCGTCGCAAGCGCGATCAAGACAGCCTGGGCCGCGACACCCTTGCGGCTGGTGCGCCTCGGCACGAAGGGCAGCAGAGCCAAGGTGATCGCCGTGTTGAGGAGCGCCCAGATCATGATCTCTGTCGTGAAAACCTGCGGGAGAAAACGCGATGCCGGCAGCCACGCATTTCCAATGGCAAAGGCAGGATAGTACGTGATCGCAGGCAGCAGCGCAGAAACCCAGAAAGCGGCCCACCATTGCCTGCCCTTGGGCAGCGCGGCCGTCGTCGCATCCGAACGGGCCGGCCCGATCTGAAGTGGGGCAAACGCTGAGAACGTCAGCAGCAGGTCGAACACGCCGAGCAGAAGAACCAGCAAACCTACGAGGGCGATCAACGTGCCGATCTCCTTGCGGAACCAGATCTGATCGGTCGGCGGCAGGGGCGTGCCGCCTGTCAGCGTTTTGCTGAACCAGTCGAGGCTGTCGCCGATCGCTTCCTGCGAAAAATGATCGGCCGGATGCGTGATTGCCGGGGTATAAAGGACCCGCGCCGTACCCTTGCTGATATCGCCGTAAATCTTGCCAGGTTCGATAGCTCCCGCCCCACCGAACACGGCGGCAAGCTTTGCAGACTGAGGAACGTTCTTGGCGTACTCGCTTCCCCACATGATCTGGGAGAACTCGTCGTATTGCGAGAAAACCACTGCGAGATTGCGCGGCCAGGTCGGCGTGCCATCGGCCGCAAAAGGCTTTCCGGTGGAAGAACCCTCTAGCACAAGCGACTTGTAGGCATCCGGCATCGCTGCAGCCGCAGCCAGAATTGTCCAGCCGCCCATGGAGTGCCCTTCAAGGCCGATGTTCTCCTTGTCGACATATGGCAGGCTACGCAGATAGGCCAGACCGTCGGGACCGCCGAAACCGTGCGCGAAAGCAGGCGGATCACTGTAGCCATGGCCGGTCTGGTCCAAGGCAACGACCACGTAGCCGCGCCTGGCGAACTCGATCGCAAAACCGTCCTGCGTCTCGCGCGAGTTGATATAGCCGTGGACGGCGAGGATTCCGGGGGCAGGGTTTCGCTCGGTCGCATTCCGCGGAATGTAGACGAGAGCGCTTATCGTATTGCCAGCGGCGCCCTTGAAGCGCACATCTTCGATACGAATGCCATTGGTCGTCTGGGTGAAATGCGCCAGCATCCCACCCAGCAAGATTAGAACCGCTCCGACGGCAGCCATCGTCCCTTGACGCATTGAGTCCCCCGTTTGAAACAAGAAAGCTACACTTCCGATTAAGCAACGTGAGCAGCCGCGGCTTCTCTGGCCGAGTCGTGCTCACGGCTGGTCAGCTGGGAAATTGCTCCGCGCAATCGCTCAAACAGCCGATCAGAATCCCGCGGCGCCGCCATACCGCGCCAGGCAATGTGCGAATCCGGGCGCACCATCAGGAGCGTCTCAGGAAAATCGAATCCCGCCTTGGCCCGATCGACGTCGAGGAGCGTCAAGGGAGTGCCCGAACGCGCGGCTGCCTCGACCAGCGGCGCCGCATCGACGGCCGGATCGAACCGCACCAGCGTATAGGCGGGCCCGAGCGCGTCGAGCAGCGAACGTCCAGCGGCCAGCCATGCGTGCGGCGCGCGCGCGCCGGGCACGGTCGAGGCCGTGAAGCTCCCCATGCTGTAGGGCGGCGGCGCTTCGCCGTCGTAAGCGATGATCGGCGAGCGGTCGTAGTAATAACCGAAGTTCAGACCGGCGCAGCAATATTGCTGGACGTTGAGATCGTAGGCGGCCTGGCCGACCTTGCTACGCGCGGCATCGCCATCGGGACCATCGATCTCGACCTCGGCGGGCACCGCGCGCCGTTGACTCATGACGGCAAGTGCGTGGTTCATCGCGAAATGCGAGACCTGCTCGGTGATCGGCTGGCGCTCGGCCTCGTAGGCGTCGAGCAGTGCTGGGTTCGCCCATCCCTGCAGGACGCCGGCCAAAATCCAGCAGAGATCGACGGCATCGGCGATGCCAGCATTCATGCCGTACCCTGCATAAGGAATCCAAAGATGGGCGGCATCACCGCAAATGAACGCACGGCCGTCCCGGAAGCGATCGGCTACGAGGCGCCGCCCGACCCAATCCTCCTTGCTGATGATCTCATACTGGAAGCGATCATCGACGCCGAGAATGGTGCGCAGCGCCCAGTCGCGATCGACGCTGTCGAACTCGAGCTCTTCGGGCGCGAGGTGGTTGTGGATCAGCCAGTTGTCGCGGCCGTCGATCGAGACCGTCGTGCCGCAGCGGCGCGGATTGAGCGACATGGTCATCCAGGCGGGCTTCTGGGTGATCAGATCCTTCAGCGCGGGGGCGTGAATGTATGTGGACTGCACGCGCTGCACGACGTCAGTGCCACCAAGGCGCGAGCCGATCAGCCTACGCACAGTGGACCGGCCGCCATCGCAACCGATCAGATAATCGGCGGCAATGGTGATGTCCTCGTTCGTATCGAGGTTCTGCGCCCGCGCAATTACGTCATCTGCGCCCTGCTCGAAATGCTCGACCTGGACGCGACTGAGAATCCTGATCCTTGGCTGGGCTTCGGCGGCAGCGAACAGGATCGGCTCGAGATAGATCTGATTGATCCGATGCGGCGGCTCGGGCGTCGGCCAGTTGGTATCCGGGCCTCCGGTCGCCGTGTAGCGATCCGCGCGACAGGGAATCGGGATGCGCGTCAGTTCGCGCCCGACGACCGCAGTACGGTACGCGCAATCGTTCGGGAAGTCGGCGGGCAATCCGCCTTCTCGCACTTCGCGCGCGATGCCGAGGCGACGGAACACCTCCATTGAGCGTGCGGAGACATGGTTACATTTCACGTTCGGAGGCTCGCCGGCGCGGCGGATTTCGGCGACGACGACATCGATGCCGCGAGAGGCGAGATCCATGGCGGCGGTCAATCCGACCGGCCCCGCCCCGACGATCAGAACCTGGGTTTGGATGGCTTTCATGTCATCTTCTCTAACTAGAGTAGTTCATGCGCGTTCGGGCACGGAAAGCGCGTCATGTTGTGTCTTGCCGGCCAGCGCGCCGCCACGGCGCATGCTGAGGAGGGCAAGGCCAAGGATCACCAGTGCCGAGCAGAGCTGTGGCACGGCGCTGACCTGGAACAACGATGGGATCCCCCATTGCGCCGCAAGCATCAGTCCGCCGACAGTGACGCCGAGAATCGAGCCGAAGCGGCCCATGCCGAGCGCCCAACCAATTCCGGTGGCGCGGATGTAGGTCGGATAGAGGCGCGCCGCATACGCGTTACAGCCGATCTGTCCGCCGATCACGGCGACGCCGGCGATGAACACTGCCGGCACCAGGATCGGCAGCGCGGCTCCCGCAAGGCCGATGGTGACGATCGAGATGAACCCGGCGGCGTAGGTCAGGAACAGGACGCGATGGAAGCCGAGTCGCTCGATCAGCAATCCGAGCGCGACCGTACCGAGCATTCCGCCGACCTGAAACGCAACACCGACAGCGATCGCCGCCTGCAAATCGAGGCCGACACCATGCGTCAGTGTCGGCAGCCAGCTATTCAGAAAGTAAATGTCGAGCATATTCATGAAGAACATGACCCACAGGAGCAGTGTCGGCACCAGCCGATGCCTCGTGAAGAGCTGCGGCAACAGAAAACCCTTGCCGCTTTCCTCGACGATGGTGAAGCGCGCATCCGCTGCAAAGCTTGCCGATGGATCGATCCGGGCCAAAAGCGCGCGAACGCGGCCGCTCTTTCTTGCATCGAGCGCGAGCAGCGAGAGCGATTCCGGGAGCCACAGGATCAGGACGGGGCAAAGGACGAGCGGAAGGAAGCCGCCCACCATGAAGATGACCTGCCAGCCATAGGCCGAGATCAGCTTGGCTGCGACCCAGCCGCCAATGGCAGAGCCGAGCGACACGGTCATGAACATCAACATGATCAGCAGGGTCCGGCGGCGCTGCGGTGAGTATTCGCTAGTCAGGGCAATGGTATTGGGAAGGACGCCACCGAGGCCGAGCCCGGTCATGAAGCGCAGGATCACGAGATCCGAGACGCTCCCGGCCCGGCTCGTTGCCAGCGACCCCAGCGCAAACACAAGAACACCGGCGACCACCAGCCACTTCCGGCCGAAATAATCGGCGAGCGCACCGAACAACAGCGAGCCGATCATGACGCCAAACAAGGACGCACCGAATACGGGCCCGAGGGCGCCGGGCGCCAGATGCAGATCCTTGCTGAGCGCCGGGGCGACGAAACCAAGCGCCTGGGCATCGAAGCCGTCCAGCCCGATCACTAGTGCACACAAGCAGATCGCGCGGATTTGGAAGGCCGACAGCGGACGGTCGTCGATGTAACGGCCAATGTTGATCGCTTCCGCCAAATCTCCCTCCCCTTGCTTGTTGTCGTTCGATGACACGCCGCGACCAAGCCGCAGCGGCGAGCATCGCGCCGGAATTATCTTGCACGACTGCACTCTTTCGATTAGCCACAAAATTCTCATCCATTCACGAGCTTAGCTTATGAATCCTACCATGCGGCAGCTCGAGGCGCTGGTCCTGGTCTATCGCCTCGGAAGCATCACGAAGGCGGCGGCCGAGCTGCGCGTCACGCAGTCGGCGATCAGCCTCCTCATCCGGCAGATCGAGGAGAACTTCCAACTCAAGCTGTTCGATCGGACCACACGCGCGCTGCACCCGACGGCTGCGTGCCGGGAAGCGATCCCCGCAGCGGAACGGATCCTGTCGAGCGCACGAGGACTGTCGCAGCACATGCGTGACCTGGTCGAAGTCAGGACGGGGCGGATCGCCGTCGCAGTCTCCGCCGGCGTCGCCTCGGCCCTGCTCCCGCGCATCCTGGCGAGGTTTCGGTCTCGCTATCCCGAGGTGAAGATTGATCTGTTCGACATCGCTCCCGATGAGCTGCTGCCGTTCGTCACGGCGGGCCACGCCGAGTTCGGCATCGGCAGCTTCGAGGACGACGGCACCTCGGAAGCGCGGATCGAAACGCTCATGCAAAGTCCGCTCTCGGCGATCGGTATCAAAGACGGCCGGTTCGAGAAGCGCCGACGTTTGACCTGGGCCGACCTCACCGTCTCCGACCTGATTGCGATGCGCCGCGGAACGCGGATTCGCTCCCAGATCGACGAGGCCTTGTCACAGACGGGGCAGGAGCTGAAGCCGGCCCTCGAAGTCTCGCTCATCACGACCGCCCTGGCACTCACCGCGGAGGGCGCCGGAATCAGCATCCTACCGGCGCACATGCTGCCAAAGGCGCAGTTTCCAACCCTAGCAGCCGTTCCACTCAGCCAGCCGATCGTCAATCGGCACGTCTCGCTGTTGAGCCGGGCCGACTTTACGCTCTCGCCTGCAGCGGAGCAGTTCGCCGAAATCGCCAGACGCGTCTTGTCGACGAAATAGTGCCCTGAGCGCGCTGACGATTCATCCCGATCAGATCGCTCTTCAAGCCCTACCGATCCAGTCTAGCCGTCGGCGCGCTTCAGCTCTTCTCCCGCTTGCCATCCTCGATCGGCACCACCGTGCCCTTGCCTGACATCGCCGACAGAGCCTCGAGCGCCTCTTCGCAGAAGTCGGCCACCATCTGCTCGTGCCGGGCGCCGAGCTGAAGCAGCAGCAGATTGCCGAGGTCGAGCCGGCCCTCCGCCGTTCCCTCCGGAAATCGCTTTTTCAGGATCCGCTCGTAGTTCTGGTGCCGGTCGCGATGGTGCTCCAGGCGGTCCATCAGATCGGTGCGGATGGGCTCGATGTCGATGCTGTCGAGCGCATGCAGCCGGACCAGCAGGTCGTCCTTGATCGAAGGCGGGGTGCTCGGACGCGCGGCCCAGTGCCGCAGCGCTGTTCGGCCCTCGGGAGTCAGCGTATAGATGAGTTTGTTGGGCTTGCCTGTCTGGACGACCTCACGGCCCTGGATGTAGCCGCGGTCGCGCAGCTTGGAGAGCTCGCGATAGATCTGCTGGTGGTCGGCTTTCCAAAAGAAGCCGATCGAGGAATCGAATGTCTTGGCGAGCTCGTAGCCCGTCATCGGACGTTCCGTCAGGCATGCGAGGATTGCGTCGCCCAGCGCCATGGCACCAGCTCCCTTGAAATCCCGACTATCTGGCTTGACTTTATGCGCATTGGTGCATATGCGTCAATGTGCATATGAGGCGAGATCGAGGTTGGCCGCAGGCCAGATCCGAAAACGCAATAAAATCAACGTCCTCGCTACTGTGCATGGGGTTGTTTTCAAAGCTTTGCCCAAGGCCTTGAGGGAGGCACCTGAGAATGACCGGCCTCGGTTCCTGGTACGCCTACATGAAGTCCCACGACAGCGCTGCGCTGTGGGACCTGCTGCATCCTGACGCCGTGTTCGAAAGCCCCGTCGTGCATTCGCCGCAGCGCGGGCGCGACATCACCTTCAAATATCTCGCCAGCGCCGAGAAGGTGCTCGGCGGTCCCGGCTTTACCTATGTCGGGGAATGGACAAACGAGCGCGGCGCGGTGCTCGAGTTCAAGACCATGATCGACGGCATCGAGATCAACGGTGTCGACATCATCACCTTCGACAGCGACGGGCGCATCACCCATTTCAAGGTGATGGTGCGTCCGCTCAAGGCCATCAACATGCTGCACCGCCTGATGGCGGAGCAGCTCGCCGCCCAATCATAATTCCCAAATTTCAGCCCCTGCCGGGAGACCGCCATGCCGATCTACAAAGCCCCCGTCGAAGACGTCAACTTCCTGCTCAATGACGTCTTCCAGATCGACCGCTACGACAATCTCGCCGGCTTCTCGGATGCGTCGAGCGACGTGCGCGAGGCCATCCTGGGCGAAGCCGCCAAGCTCGCCGAAGAGGTGCTGCAGCCGCTCAATCGCGTCGGCGATCTCGAAGGCTGCAAGCGCGCCGACGACGGCAGCGTCACCACGCCGAAGGGCTTCAAGGAAGCCTTCAGGCAAGTGGCAGAAGGCGGCTGGCTTGGCCTGTCGGCGCCGACCGAGTTCGGCGGCCAGGGCCTGCCGGTGACGCTCAGCCAGGCGGTCAACGAATTCCAGATCTCCGCCAACATGGCGTTCTCGATGTATGGCGGCCTCACCATGGGCGCGACCGCGGCGCTGCTGGTGCACGGCACACCCGAGCAGAAGCAGACCTACGTGCCGAAGATGGTCTCCGGCGAATGGACCGGCACCATGAACCTGACCGAACCGCATTGCGGCACCGATCTCGGCATGCTCCGCACCAAGGCGGTGCGCCAGGCCGACGGCAGCTTCAAGATCACGGGCACCA
>Ga0102590_1004573_pt1 | contig 11595 bp, 6 predicted proteins | sample AraplaMF_Col_mMF_FD_76859 | JGI IMG/M metagenome (GOLD analysis project Ga0102590, IMG submission 76859) | Arabidopsis root microbial communities from the University of North Carolina, USA - plate scrape MF_Col_mMF | ecosystem: Host-associated > Plants > Roots > Endosphere | place: USA...
CGAGGAAGTCGTCGCTGCCGCCCTGGTACATCAGCGGGTCGGTGTAGAAGCTCTCGGGCACCTCGGCGTTGCGCGCCTTGCGCACCAGCTCCACGTGGTTGATGTAGGCCGAGCCGTCGGCCCACTGGTAGGCGCGCGGCAGCGGGGCCATGCACATGGCCGGGTCGAAGGGAAAGGCGTGGCGCGCGCGGCCGGCATTGAGGCTGGCGTACAGGTCCTGCAGCTGCGGGCTCATGAAGCCCCAGTCGTCCAGCACCTGCTGCAGCCGGTTCGCGATGCCGGTGGCGTAGTGGGCGAGCGTGAGGTCGCGCGATACGACGACGAGCTGGCCGTCGCGCGAGCCGTCCTTCAGGGTGGCGAGTTTCATGATGCGGTGCGTGCGTGAGGACTGGAGCGGCCCGCCGGCACGGGCCGGTCGCCGCTCCCACTTAAACTGGTTGAACGGGCGGCAGTTTACCGAGGTGGTCTTTGGTGAACCTCCGGGCCGGCGCCCCACTCCACTTACCGATGCCGACGCTCGTCGCCCCCTCTTCCTCGCCGTCGCTGCCTCCCGGCCTGCCGGGGCGTCCGTCGTGGCGGGTGCTGATCGGGCTGACGTTGCTGGTGGGGCTGGTCCACCTGCTGCTGCTCAGGCTGGCGCCGATGGCCATCGGGCCGGAGCCCTCGCCGCTGGCGAACAAGTTCAGCACACGCACCATCGTGATCGCGCCGCCGGCCGCCGAGGCGCCCGCGCCGGCAGCCGCCCCCGCAGAAGCGAAGCCCGCACCGCCCCCGAAGCCCAAGCGGCCGCGCGAAGCCTCGGTGCCCAGGCCGAAGCCGGCACCGAAGCCGGCCCCCGCCGAGCCGTCGCCCGAACCCGAGACAGCCGCGACACCGACACCGGAAACGCCCGACCTGACAGCCCAGGCTGCTACCGATTCAGGAGCAACACCACCCGAAGCGGCGGCCAGCGCGCCGGCTGGGGCGACATCGCCTTCCGGCGGCAGCGGAACCGGCACCCAGGCGGCGGCCGGCGGCGAGGCCTCGGGCACCATCGCCGGCACCCAGGCGATGAAGATCCCGGGCTCGGTCACGCTGGACTTCGAGGCCACCGGCCAGAGCGGCGCCTCCCCCCAGCGCGGCGTGTTCGGCGAGCTGGTCTGGCTGCAGGACGGCACCCGCTACGACGGCCGGCTGACGCTCAAGGCGGTGTTCTTCACCCTGCTCAACTGGCACAGCACCGGGCGCATCGGCCCTTCAGGCCTGGAGCCGGAGCGGTACTCCGAAAGCCGCAAGTCCGAAGTGGCCTCGCATTTCGTGCGCGACCAGAACCAGATCGTCTTCAGCAACAACGCGCCCCCGGTGCCGCTGCTGCCGGGCGCGCAGGACCGCATGAGCGTGATGATGCAGCTCGGCGGCCTGCTGGCGGCCAGCCCGCAGCGCTATCCCGCCGGCACCAGGATCTCGGTGCAGACCGTGGGGCCCCGGGACGCCGAAGTCTGGGTCTTCGTGGTAGGCGACGAGGAAAAGCTCAGCCTCCCGGCCGGCGAATTCACCGCCCGCAAGCTCACGCGCGACCCGCGCAAGTCCTTCGACAGGAAGCTCGAGCTCTGGCTGGCGCCGGAGTACGGGTATCTACCCGTGCGGATCAAGCAAACCGAGGCCAACGGGGACTTCGCTGACGCGCAGTTGCGCAAACCCCTGCCTTCCGGCCCGCCCAATTGAGGAGAAAGTCACGCTAACGAAGCGAAAGGAGCCAGGGATAGGCCAATTAGCCAGTTGGTTTTACAGATAGACAACCTATCTTGAAACTGGCGCGTTGATTGCTATCTAACCCCCATGAACGCCATCGACATTCTCACAGGGCCCGCCATGAACATGCTTTATGACTCGGAGTCTTTCGTCGTCGTCCACGTGCAGCCCAATGAAGGCGAGGAGTCCGCGCAGCCGAACATGCCGGTCCTCGAACGCCATGGCTTCGAGATCGTGGACAAGCGTTCGGGCAAGGAGGTGTACCTCGACGGCTCCTGGGCCGAGCTGTTCCAGCAACAGATCGCCGCCTGGCAGCTCAACACCCCCACGCAGGAAGAGGTGGAAGACACGCTCGAGGGCTACGCCGAACTGGCGCACACCCCGGTCCTGGTGCACTGAGCCCGATCCGGCCGGTTTCCCGAGAAATCACCAAAAAGCGCCCCTCGGGGCGCTTTTTTCATTCCTTGCCGGCCTCGCTCAGCGCCCTCAGCGGTAGATCCACCGGAACATCGGCCCCACGATCAGCAGCACCGCCACCAGCCGGCAGACCTGAAAGGCCGTGACCACCGGCACGCCCAGCTGCAGCACCTTGGCGGTGATCGACATCTCGGCGATGCCACCCGGCGAGGTGCCCAGGATCATCGTGGCCGGGTGCAGCCCCGTCGCCCACGCCAGCAGCCATGCCACGCCACCGCAGAGCACCAGCATGCCGAAGGTGCCCAGAACCACCGAGCCCAGCCAGCGCGGCGCCGTGTGCAGGAACTCCCGGCTGAAGCGCACGCCCAGGCTCACCGCGATCACCAGTTGCGCCGCGTTCGACATCCACGTGGGCACGGCCGACAGCGACTGGCCCGCGATGGTGAAGCCCATCGCCACCAGCAGCGGCCCGATGAACCACGGGTTGGTGCGCTTCAGCGCGCGCATCGCGATCGCGCCGATGCCGGTCGCCACCGCCAGCAACGCGAGGCCGCCGGGACTCACTTCGCGCACGCCGGGCGGGTTGATCTCCAGCCCGTGCAGGCCGCTCCACTGCATCGCGAACGGGATGGTCACCGTCACCACCACCAGCCGCAGGCTGTGCGCCGCGGCCACGAGGTCGGTGCGCGCGCCGGCCGACTCGGCCATCAGCGTCATCTCCGAGGCACCGCCGATGGCGCCGGAGAAGTAAGTCGTGGCTCTCATGGATTCCGCCGGCACCTGCGGCATGCGCGACGCATGCATCGCGTGCAGCCAGCGCCCGAATCCCACGCCCAGCAGCAGCGCCCACGCGATCGCCAGCACGATCGCCCACCAGACGCTGGCCACCAGCGCCACCACGTGCGGCGTGAAGTACAGCCCCAGCGCGGTGCCGATGGTCCACTGCCCCGCGTTGCGCAGCGGCGTGTAGCTCGCGGTGGGTGCGCCGGCAATCGAGGCCAGCGACACCGCGAGCAGCGGGCCGATCATCCAGGGCAGCGGCGTGCGCAGCGCCAGGCACGCGCCCGCGGCAGCGAGCGCCAGCAGCAGCGTGGCCAGCACGCGAACGGGATATCGGGAAGACACGGACCGGAAGAAGGGACGACAGGGAAAAGCGGCGGCGGACGGCACCGCGGGCGGGCGCCGGGGGCATAGTATGGCGCGATGCTTCTTCCTCACCGGCCCGCTCGGGCTTCCTGGCTGCCGCTGCTGCTCCCCCTCTTCGCCGCGGCCGCGCTCGCGGGCTGCTCGGCGCTTTCCAGCCTTTCCGCCTCGGGTGCCGATGCGCCCGACGCCCCCATCGCGCGCCGCGTCGCGGCACTTCAGCCGGTCGATGCCCTGCTGCTCGGCGAGCAGCACGACGCGAGCGAGCACCACGTCATCGAGCGCGAGACCGTCGAGGCGCTGGCCGCGCGCGGCCACCTCGCCGCGCTGGCGCTGGAGATGGCCGAGGAAGGCCGCAGCACCGCGCAGCTCGCGTCCACCGCCACCGAAGCGCAGGTGCAGGCCGCGCTCGACTGGAGCGACAAGGCCTGGCCCTGGGCCAGCTACGGCCCCGCCGTGATGGCCGCCGTGCGCGCCGGCGTGCCGGTGGTCGGCGCCAACCTGCCGCGCTCGCGCATGAAGAACGCGATGGCCGACGTCTCGCTCGACGTGCAGCTCAACGGCGAGGCCTTCACCGCCCAGCAGGACGCCGTGCGCGACGGCCATTGCCGGATGCTTCCCGAATCGCAGATCGTTCCCATGACCCGCATCCAGGTGGGCCGCGACCGCGCGATGGCGCAGGCCATCGTCAAGGCGAGGAAGCCGGGCCAGACGGTGCTGCTCATCGCCGGCGCCGGCCACGTGGTGCGCGCGCTCGGCGTGCCGCAGCACCTGCCCGACGACGTGAAGATCGCCACCGTGCGGCTGCTGGCGGCGCCGGCTTCGGCGGCTGGCCCCGAGACCGGCGACTACGACCGCATCTGGCGCACGCCGCCGCTGCCCGAGAAGGACTACTGCGCCGAGTTCAAGCGCCAGGCCCGGCCGCAGCCCAGGACCTGACCAGGAAAGAAAAAACGCCGCCGGCCCGAAGGCACGCGACGTTTTCTTGTCGCCCCGGGAACGGCGCAGCTCAGCGAGAGCTGATCGTCGACACGGCCGAGTTGCCCGTCGCCGACGCCGTGATCTGGCTGCCCGTGGTGCGCAGCGTGCTGTTGCCCACCGGGCCCGAGACGGCGACGCCGAAGTTCACGCTGGTCACCGTGGCCGTCACCGCGCCGCTGTTGACCTGGTAGTTGCCGATGGCCGCGCTCGGCGCGCCGGTGTTCAGCGCCGTCTGCGTCACGCGGTTCGTCGCGCTGTTGCCGAAGGCCTGCGCCGCCAGCGTATTGCCGGTGACGCCGGCCGTGCCGTTCGACACGCCCGCGCCGGTGCCGTTGAGCGCCACCTGGTAGCTGGTGCCCGTGCTCGTGGCCGTTACCGCGCCCGCGTTGTTCTGGCTGTTGAGGATTGCCGCGCTCGCGCCGACGTTCAGTGCCAGCGGCGCGCCGATCAGGCTCGACGAACCCACCGTGGCCGCGCCGCCGTAGCTGCTGCCGGCGCTGGATTCGAGCACGTTGGTCGCCGCATTGCCGCGCGCCAGCGCCGCCGTGGTGTTGCCGTCGAGCGAGACGGTGCTGCCGTTGAGCGGCACCGCGCCCGCCAGCGTGGCGTTGGCCACGGTGCTCGAAGTCGCCGTCACGCCCGCGGTGCTGCCCTGCACGTTGAGGATGCCGGCGCTCGCGCCCTGCGTCGCGCTGCTCGCCACCGTGGCGGTATTGGTCGCGCGGTTGGCCGCGGCTTCGGCGAAGGTGCTGTTGCCCGAGATGGTGAGCGCGCCGTTGGCCAGCGTCGTCGTGGGCGCGGCGTTGTCGTCGTTGTGGATCGAGGTGGCGGCCGTGCTGCTCACAGTCGACGCGGCCGTCTGGCGGTTCGACAGCACGTGGTCGCCGGTGGCCGACACGTTGTCGGGGCTGCCGGTCTCGGCGAGCGTGGCCGAGCCCGTCGCGCCCGCCGGCAGCGTGTTGACCGCGCTCACGCCCAGCGTGTTGGCCACGTCGTTCATCACGCCCAGCGCGGCGTTGCTGTTGCCCGAGAGCCGCACCGTCGAGCCGGTGGAGCCCGCCGGCGCGAACACTTCGAGCGTGGAGGACGCCGTCACCGCCGCGGTGCCCGACTGGCTCGACTGCAGCGCGGTGCGCGCGCCCACGTTCGAGCCCGCCAGCGCCACGCTGTTGAGCGCCGTGTTGGCCACGGCCTTGGCGCTCTGGCTGTTGTTGGTCACGCCCAGCGTCGAGGCGCTCACTGCGGACAGCGGCGCCGTGTCGATGCCGATGACGCCCGTCGCGGTGGCCGACACCGCGCCGGAGCCCACCTGCACGTTGGCCAGCGCATGGTCGGCCGACACCGCCACGGCCGAGGCCGGTCCGCCCGTCGCGGTGGCCGATGCCGGCACTCCGCCGGTGATGGCGCCGCTCTTCACGTCGATGCTGTTGGTGGCGGCGCTGCCGGTGGCTGCGGCGATGGTGCTGTTGCCGTCCAGCGTGGCGCTGCTGCTCGCCAGCGCCGAGGGGCCGGTCAGCGTGAGCTTGGTCGCGTTGTTGGCGTTGGCGGTCACGGCCGCGCTGCTGTCCTGCGCGTTCAGCACCGCCGTCCTGGCCGACTGCGAGGCACCGCCTGCCAGCGATGCCGCGTTGGTCGCGCGGTTGGCCGAGGCCTCCGAATACGTCGTGTTGCCCGAGGCGGCGAAGCTGCTGTTGGTGAGGCCGGAGTTGCCGGGCACCAGGCGGTCTTCGTTGTAGATAGCTGTGTCGGCCGTGCTGGTGACCGAGGCGCCGGCCGACTGGCGGTTCACCAGCACCTGGTCGCCCGCGGCGATGGTGTTGCCCGGCAGCGGCCCCTGGGCGATGAGCGCCGGCACCGGCAGCGAGCCCGAGGTGCCGCCCGAAACGGAGACCTTGTTGCTCACGTCGTTGATCACGCCCAGCGCCGTGTTCGCGTTGTTCGACAGCTTCACCGCCGAGCCCGACACCGAGGCCGGCGCGAAGGCCTGCATGAAGGAGCGCGACTCCACCGCCGCCGTGCTGCCCTGCGAGGACATCAGCGCGGCGCGGGCCGACACGCCGGTGGCCGCGAGCGCGATGGCGTTGCTGCCGGTGTTGGCCACGGCCTTCGCGCTCTGCGTGTTGTTCGAGACACTCAGCGTCGAGCCCGAGATGACCGCGCCCGGCGCCGTGTCCACGCCGAAGGCCGCCGCCGCCTTTGAAGAGACTGTCGGGCTCGTCACCAGCTGGATGTTCGACAGCGCATGGTCGGCCACCGCGCCTGCGATACCCCCGATGTTGGCCGCGCCGCCCAGCGGCAGGCCGTTGCCCACCGCGATGGTGTTGCCCTTCACGTCGATGCTGTTGGCCGCGGCGTTGCCGGTGGCCGATCCGCCGGCGGAGTTTCCGTCCACCGTGACCTGCGAACCCTGGATGCTCGCGCCGCCCAGCACCACCTGCACGCCGTCCTTGTTGGTCAGCAGCGGGCCTTCCTGGCCCGTGAGCGAGCTCACCGCCGCGCTGGTCAGCTGCAGGTTCTGCACCGCGCTGGTGGTCGAGACGCCGACGGCATCGATGGCCACGCCGTTGGCCGCGCTGTTGCTGGTCGCGCCGGCCAGCGTGGCGTTGCCGGTAGCGGCGATCTTCGAGTTGCTGACCGCGCCGCCGACCACGACATTCACTTCAGGTCCGCCGCTGCGCTGCGCCGACACCGTGCCCTGGCCCGACTGCGCGTTCTGCACGCTGAAGGCGGCGTTGGTGGCGAGCGCGTTGCCCGTGAGCGTCGCGCCCGACAGCGAGAGACCCGAGGTGTCGATGTTGTTGCCCGTCACCTTCACCGTGTTGCCGGTGGCGCGGCTGCCGTAGGCCAGCGCCTCCGCCGTGTTGCCCGAGCTGGTGACCGAGCCGCCGGTCAGCGTGCCCGTGACCGTGGTGCCCGCCACCACGCCGCCGGCCGCGATGGCCGAGACGACGGTGCCCGCGCCCGCCACCGCCTGCGTGTTGGTGACGTTGGCAACCGCGGCATTCGCGCCGCTCACGTTGTTGAGCTTCAGCGTCACGCCGCTGGCCGCGTCGTTGCCGTAGGCGGCGGCGACGAAGGCATTGCCGCTGTTGGCGACGCTGGCGCCGGAGACGTTGCCGGCGACAGCGGCCGCGAAGGTATTGGCGCCGGTGGCCGCCGAGTTGACGTTCGCCTGCACCGACTGGTCGTTCAGCACGCCGTAAGCAGCACTCACCGTCGGGAGCGCTCCTGCCGTGTTGCTGAAGGGCAGCCCGCTGAGCGCATCGACGGTGACGTTCGAGGCCGGCGTGATGCCCAGGCCGGGCGCCGCCGCCAGGTTGCCCGAACTCACGCCCAGCGTGTTGGTGGCCGAGTTGCCATAAGCGATGGCGCGCTGCAGGTTGTCGGTGAGCGCGGCCGAGCCGCCGGCGAGGTCGCCGTTCACCAGCAGCCGCGCCTCGGGGTTCGACAGCCCCGCGCCGACGGCCGAGTTCGCGTCGTTCATCTGCACGCTCGCGATGCCCGCGCCCGTGCCCACCGGGTTGCCGGCCAGCGTGAGCGTGTTGGTGGCACCGCTGCCCAGCGCCACGGCTTCCTGCCGGTTGCCGTCCAGCACCAGCGTGCTGTTGGCGACCGGCACGCCGCCACCATTGGCGACCAGCCAGATCTGCGAGCCGGCGTTGACCGCCGCGACGCCGCCGCCGTAGTTGCCCTGCAGGTTGGTGAGCGTGGCCGAGCCGCTGGCGGACACGCGCCCGTCGGAATCGGTGCCGCCCGTGAGCGCGGCGTTACCGGTGCCCAGCGCCACGGTACCCGCCTGCAATGCCAGGCTCTGTGTGATCTGGTTGCCCTGCGCGCTGGCCGCCGAGGTGTTGTCGGAGACGCTGACCGAGCTGCCCGTGGTCTGGCCCGTGCCGGGCGACTCGCCGGTCTGCGCGGCGATGACCGAAGGCAGCAGCAGCGCGCTGACCGGTGCATTCAGGTTGGCCTGCTGGTTCGACACCGCGGCGGTGCCGGTGAACGAGGCCGCGTTCTTGCCAGTGGCGATGCTGCTGGAGGCCGTGTTGCCGGCGACGGTGGCCGTGATGCTGTTGTCCGCCAGCGTGACCGCGCTGTTCTTGCTCGACTGCACGCCGGCCAGGATCTGCGCGCCCATGGTCTGCGCGACAGTGGTCACGCCGAGGTTGCCCTGGCTGTTGACGATGGCCAGGTCGCTGTTGACGTTGCTGGTCACGCCCGCGCCGTTGTGGATGCTGTTGTTGGACGCCGTGGCCGCCGTGCCGCTGCCCGCGACGCTCACGTCGCCGATCAGGATGCGGTTGCCCGCCACGCCGGCCGTGGCGCCCAGCGCCTCGTTGCCCGTGGCCTCGCTGGAGATCGCGTTGCCCTGCACGGAGAGCGAGCCCTGCAGCACGTTGGAGCCACCCGCGGGCGCGCCGCTGACGATGCCCATGACGACCGAGCCGGCGTTGGTGGCCGAGCGCGTCGCGAGGATGCCGTTGCCGTTCGCCTGCAGGTTCGCGACCACCGCCGAGCCGGCGAAGGTCGGCGCGCCGCCCGACTGGATCTCGGCCGTGCTGCTGGCGCTGTTGGCCTTGAGCACCGCCGAGATCGAATTGCGTTCCAGCGACGCCGCCGTGGTCAGCGTGTTGCCCGCGTTCGCGGTCAGCATCAGGTCGACCATGTTGCCCAGCACCGCCGCACTGGAGCCCTGCCCCGTGGCCGACTGCAGCGAGGTGACCACGATGTTGCCCTTGGCGTCGAAGAGCTGCGCGCCCGCCGGATAGGTCAGCACCGAGGTGCCCGGCTGCGCCGGCGCGGCGACGGCGGCCGCGCCCGAGATCACCGAGCTGCCGCTGTTGAGCGTGGTGGTGGCCGAGATGGTGTTGTCGGCGTTGACCACGCTGCCGGCCTGCAGCGTGCTCGATTCGGAGGCGAGCTTGCTGCCGGTCACGCCGCTGTCGATGACGCCGGTGTTGGTCGCGACGCCGAGCGTGGCAGCGTTGTTCACCGGCAGGCCGGGCGCGGCCTGGATGCCGTTGCCGAAGGTGTTGCCGGTGGCGGTCGCGCCTATCAGGTTGCCGCTGGTGCCGATCGCCACCGGGTTCGGGTTCGACGGCGTGCCGGTGGAGGTGGTGCCCACGGTCGCGCCGGTGATGGTGGCGTTGACGTTGGCCGAGTTGGTGGTGCCCGCATTCACCGAGGGCGTGCCGGTGGCGGTGCCGTTGTAGGCGGCGTCGACCGAAGTCTCCGCGGCCTGCGCGCCGGAGGCTGCCGCGATCAGCGCCATCGCGACTGCGGTGCCGATGCTGCTGCGGCTGAACATGGGCGCGCGTGCGGCCCGGCTCTGGATCTTGCGTGCTTTCATGTCGTGACTCCTCGGATGTTGGATGCGGTCTGGCTGGAAAAACGGGTGAGTGCGCGGTGCGCGCGGAGCCGCTCAGTCGCCCTTGACGGCGCTGTCGGAAGAAGATGCAGCAGAGGGCGAGGCGGCAGGCGCGGCGCCGCTCACCACCGGGCTGCCGATTCGCAGCTTGGCGATCTCCTGCAAGCCGGGGCCGTCGCGGTGGATCGATGTGTCGGCCGCGTCGGGCCGCCAGGTGATGCTGATGGCGCCCGGCGCCACGCCGCGGTTGGCCAGCGCCGAGGTCACGGCCGCGATGCGCTGGTCGGTGAGCTCGTCGCGCTTGCGGGCGTCCCAGTTCTCGGTGTCGCGCGCCACCAGCACGATGTCGGTGGTGCCTTTCTTGGCCGCGCCGGCGATCTGGTCGATGAGCGCGAGCGAGGCGCCGCCCAGCGTGGTCGCACCGAAGTCGAAGGGCACCTGCGTCGCCGTGCCCGTGAGGCGAGCACCGCCCGCACCGCCGGCATTGACGGCCACGCTGCCCTGCGCCACCGGCGAGGTGACGGCCGCTGCCCCCACCGCGGCATCGCCGGGGTTGTCGACCTTGCGCAGATCGGCTGCCGGCGTGAGCGGAATCGGCTCGCCGCCGCCCGGGCGCATCGTCATGCAGGGCCGGTGGTCGACCTGCGTGACGGCGGCCATGAGGCGCACAACGCCCTCCTCGAGCGCGGCGCGCACGCCCATCTGCACCGGCTCCTGGCCCTTGGCGCCGATGTCCACGTCGTAGAGCTTGCTGCCGAAGAAGCGGAACACGTTCAGGCCCACTTCGTAGCCGTTGAACTGCTTGGTGAGGCTCACGGTGCGCACCACCATCAGCGACCGGGTGTCGACGATGCGCAGGTCGATGCTCACCGACTGGCTGAAGGTTCGCGCCTTCACGCCCACCTGGTTGACCCCGAACTCGGCGCCGCCCGAGTTGATGTTGTAGTTGAGCTCGGTGATGCCGCCGACGATGAAGTAGTCGGACTTGTTGATGGTGCCGCCGAAGTACGGCAGCCACGGCACGTTCTGCCCGCCGTTGGGGCCGCCGAGCTGGTGCGTGCGGCCGTCGCCGAGCTGGCGGCGGTCGGCATACGCGAGCTCGCGCTCGGCGATCACCGGGTCGAAGCGCTCGGCGATGCTCACCGCGCCGCCGAGCTTGCCGAGAGCCGAATACACCATCAGCGCACCGCCCTGCGTGATGGCGTTGCCTTCGTTGATGCTGTACTTGCCGGTGTAGTCCTTCACGTCGCCCACGCCGATGATCACCGGTGGGCGCCGCGTGGCCGCGATGTGGTCGGCGTAGCAGGCGAGCACCGCCTCCATCGGCGTGACGTTGTCGCGCACCGAGGGGCCGAGCACCACGGGTGCCTCGTTCGGTGCGAAGCGCTGCTGCGGCGCGGAGACGCAGCCGGCCAGCGCCAGCGTGGCGGCGGCTGCGAGGGCAAGGGTGCGTGCGATGCGGCGTTGCATGTCGCGCTCCTGCTCAGTTGAGCACGCCGAAGGCGCAGGCCGAGCTGCCGCCCACGCTCGCCGTCTGCGCGCCGTTGTTGCCCTGCGTCGAGTTCAGCGCCTGGTTGGCCGCGCCCTGCACCTGCGAACTGGTACCGCCCACGATGCCCGATGCCACCGCGCCCGAGTTGGCCTGCGAGGTGCCCACCGTCGCGCCGCCCAGCGTGCCCACCGCCGTGCGGCTGTCGTTGCCCGATGCGTTCGAGGTGGAGCCGGCGGTGCTCGGCGAATTCGCGACCGTGCTGTTGTTGCCGTCGTTGCCGGTGGAGGTGGCCGAGACGTTGCAGTTGTACTGGCGGCCGATGTAGTTGTTGGTGTTGTAGACAGGTGCCGAGTAGTAGCCGCTCTTCTGCTTGCGGATCATGTCCTGGATCGCGGCCTGGTTGACCTTGTCGGTGCTGGTCTGGAACTGCCATGCGGCGTTCTCGCCGACGTTGTTGGCGTGCGCA
>Ga0102590_1004576_pt1 | contig 11576 bp, 8 predicted proteins | sample AraplaMF_Col_mMF_FD_76859 | JGI IMG/M metagenome (GOLD analysis project Ga0102590, IMG submission 76859) | Arabidopsis root microbial communities from the University of North Carolina, USA - plate scrape MF_Col_mMF | ecosystem: Host-associated > Plants > Roots > Endosphere | place: USA...
AATTGTTGTCAGTGATATCCACCCAGTTGCTCATTTCGGCGCTGGTGCCCACGCTGATATATGAGATCACCAATCCTAAAGGGAAATCGGTATTGGCAGGAGGATTGTCGATGATACCGGCGATCTTGATATCGGTACCATAAGCTTTAATGCTTTTTCCCATGGCTTTTTCAGGACTGCCGAAATACCTGGTGGCATAGTCCTTCGTAAGCATCGCTGTATTGGGCTCGCTGAGGGCGCTGGCTGCATTACCTTCAAGAACGGGAAAGTCAAACATATCAAAGAAGGATGGCTCGGCAAAAAAGACGCCCTGCCGTTCCTTGAATTTCTTTACCGGTGCCCCGGCTGTACCCGGGATGATCACCTGTACATTGTAGTCGCCACAGATGGCAGCAACGTTTTGCAGCTGCGGATAGTCCGTTTTTAAGCCCTTGCTGACGGGGAAAGAAACACCTGTGCGATATGATTTTGTTCCCTGCTCTTTCCCTTCTCTTACTACGCGGTAAATGAGGTCTTTTTTTGCATGGAAACTATCAAAGCTCTGTTCATAGTGGAGCACCAGGAATATCAGCAAAGCCGCGCTGAATCCAACTGTCAGTCCGAATATATTCAGGAAGGAATGGCTTTTATTCCGGAGCTGGTTCCTGATAGCGGTCTTGAGGTAGTTGTTGAGCATGCAGGGCGGGTACAAAGCGGGTGCCACGTTCATAGATGGGTAATAATCAATGAAATGTGGATAGGGAATAGGTGTAATTGTCCGGTTTTGATACAGAGGTATGTTCGTATGTGGACATTGTGACGGTGTTGGCCTTATTTGAACATTTATCGCTCAACCCAGCACAAACCTATACCCAATACCTTTGATCGTCAGTATCTGCAGATTATCATCTTCCTTCAGCCTTACCCGTAACCTCGTGATATACACATCCAGGTTACGGCTGTTGAAGAAAGAATCATGTCCCCAAAGCAGGTCAAGGATGCTCTTACGGTCGATGATGCCATTGCGGTGCTCATACAGCAGCTTTAACAGCTCGCTTTCCTTATACGACAGCTTTACTTCTTCCTTACCATTGGCCAGCACCTGGCGGCTGGTATAAAATTTGAACCTGCCTATTTTGATATGATCGGAGGGAGGAGTGGGCATTTTTTCCTGGAAGCGCAGTACGTTGTCAATACGGACGATCAGCTCTTCCATGCTGAATGGCTTGCGGATATAGTCATTACCGCCCAGTGTAAAGCCTTTTACCAGGTCGGCTGTTTGTGTTTTGGCCGTGAGGAACAAAATGGGCACCTGTGGGTCAATAGCGCGGATCTCTTCGGCTACTTCAAAGCCGTCTTTATTGGGCAGCATCACATCCAGCACGCATACGGAGGGCCTTACTTCTTTGAACAGCGGCAATACCTTATCCCCATCACTTTCCATGATCACATCAAAGCCGCGCCGCTGCAGGCTTTCTTTCACGATCTTGCCCAGTGATAGTTCGTCTTCAACGTATAGTATCCTGATGTTCATCTCAGCCAATGGTTTTGTACCTGATGACCCGGCCCCTGTCATACTGGATGACCGGCGCTTCTGCAAAAGGAAGCTTAACGGAAAAAGTGCTGCCTTTATTCACTTCGCTTTCCACCTCTATAAAGCCCATATGGCGTTGCACGATATGAGAAACGTAGCTAAGGCCAAGGCCATAGCCTTTGATATTATGACGGTTGCCGCTGGGTACCCGGAAGAATTTTTCAAAGATCTTGTTCTTATACTCTTTTTCGATACCGATACCATTATCGGCTACACGTATTTCCAGGTATTGTTTGTGATCGATGATATGAATGAGGATCTCAGGTTCTTTAACGCTGTATTTCAGGGCATTGTCCAGCAGGTTATACAGCACGCTGGTCATATGCAGTTTATCCGCGGTGATGATGAAATTATGCCCGGTTGTTTTCAGCGCGGTAGTGGCCCGCTTGTTCTCAAACTGCAGTTTCATGGATACCAGTACGCCCCTGGCCAGGTCACGGAGGTCAAACTGTTCTTTGTTCAGAGAGATCTCCTGGTTCTCGAACATGGAGAGCTTCAGCACTTTATCTACCAGCATGCTGAGTCGTTGCATTTCATTGGCAGATATATCCAGGTACTCATTCGTCCTTTGCAGGTCTTCCAGGGCGTCGAAGCTTCTGAGCGCTTCTATGGCCACGCTAACGGTGGCGATAGGCGTTTTCAGCTCATGCGTCATATTGCTGATGAAATCATTTTTCAGGCGCGCCAGTTTCTGCTGTTGTTTGAGGTTGCGGTACAGCAGCAGGAAGGAGAGGGTGGTAACGCCCAGCAGGAATGCAGAGACCAATATCGGTTGACTGATCCGTTTCAGCAGGTACCACCTGGTATTATCAAAGCGCAGTTGATAGCTGATGGGTTTTGTAAAGCCCATCGTCACTGTGTTGCCTTCCGGGTCTTCCGGGAAAGGGTCTAATATGTCTTTTGTTGTATCAGCAGGAAAGGCAGCTATACTGAACCCGAGATGAATGCCCTTTGCATTGAGCGCTTTATGGTAACGTTCGGTGAGCTCTTTTACAGTGGTGGAATCCTGCAGCGAATCCATGGCTGCCATAAAGCTGTAGACGGGTTTTGCGTCGCCAGGGGCCTGGGTAACATGGTAACCGATATTAATGGAGTCGCTATCCACGCGTATGCGCCTCATTGGGCGGGCCTGCCTGAATGCTACGATCATGGTTCTTTTTGCCGTAGCGCCAGGGGCAGTAGTAGGAGGCCCAGGATCGCCGGGAGCTCCGGTAGCTTCCACCCTTTCCGTTTCTGCTATGATGTTCGCCGCGCCCGCAACGCCTTCACGTTCCCGTATGCGGATATGAAAAGTGGAGTCCAGTTTCAGCTTGGCAGCCTGCAGCCGGAAGATCGTTTCCCGGAAAAGGATGTTGGTACGCGCTCTGAACAGCCTTTTCTCCTCCCGGTAATTCTTGCGTAGCCAGTATGCCTGGAAAGCAGTGATCACCAGGAGGGTTATTATGATCAGGAAACCTGTGACCGGTATGGATAATTTGTAACGCAAACTGTGAATAGATGGTTTGTAATGGCAATACTACGGCAAATGTTGCACATCCGCCGCTCCCTGACACGAAATATTAACCTTAATTAACATTAAAGCAAGTCTTGTTAACCTGTGTTGCAACGCCAACATAATAGCTTTAGCTTCTTAAAATCATGTAGCATGAAGAGAACAATTTTGACATTATCAATGGCGCTTGCATTATTAGCTGTCAATGGCCAGCAAAAACAGGGAAGAGTACTATACGAGCGTACCGTACAGATGCGCAGAGACCCGGACGAGATGGACCAGATGATACCGCCCATGCGTAAAGACAAATTGGAGGTATTGTTCAGCAATGACCAGTCCCTGCTCCGCCCGGTAAAAGACGATGCACAGGAAGAGATGACAGCCGAAAGCGGCGGTGGCAGGCATGTCTTCCTGATGATCGATGGCAACAGCGATATTACCTACGCCAATTTTGCTACCGGCCGCATTGTAGAACAACGCGAGTTCGGCGCCAGGAATTACATCGTAGCCGACAGCATTAGCAAGTTAAACTGGAAGCTGACCGGCGAAACCAGGACGGTACTGAACTATCCCTGTCAGCAGGCCGTCGCCCAGCGCGTTGGAAAACGGATGAGCATCGCCATGGAAAACGGCGAATTGAAGAACACGGAAGTAGCGGATACGATGACTGTCAGCGCCTGGTTCACGCTGGCCATTCCCGTACCCGCCGGCCCCGAGTACCAGGGGCAGTTACCAGGACTGATACTGGCGGTTGATATTAATAACGGCAGAGTGGTTTACCAGGCAGTAGAATTATCACCTAAGGTAGATCTGGAAGATATTAAAGAACCGTCTAAAGGAAAGAAAGTAACATCAGCAGAGTTTGCGAAGGAAAGGGAGAAAGTGATGAAAGAGATGCAGGGGAACAGAGGGCGGAAAGGTGCGACGATAAGGATTGGGGGGTAGGTCTTCATCCCCGTTATTGCGAGGAGCAGCAGAGGAAAATGAGGGGAGGGCGACGAAGCAATCTCAGAAACGGCAAACGGTAAGCAATAAACGTAATCATCGCCATTTGTCGTTTGTGAGATTGCTTCGGCCCGGCCCTGCACATCCCCCTTTGGGCCTCGCAATGACGGGGTGGAGGACCCGCTTGCTCACTGGAGTGAAGGCCTTCACAGCCTGTAACGATGTAACCTCAATTACCTCATGATCCTCATCCCTCCCTTCTCCGGTCCTTCCGCTGCCGCCAACCCGGTCTTACTCAAACTATACGTAAACGTCAGCATAAAAAACCTTTGAAGATTCTTGATCCTTGTATCCTCCAGGTAGTTCTGATTACTCGTCCGAGAAATCCCCACATTCTGATTCAGCAAATCAAACACACTCAACTTCAACTCACCCCTGTTAAAATGCAGGAACTGCCTGCTGAATGACGCATTCCATAATGGCACCTGCGCATTAAAACCCGCTGCCCGCTGGCTGTTAATAGTATAAGTAAGACTAGTACTGAGAAAGAACTGAGCGGGTAACTGCCAGTTGATCTCACCTTCATATTGCTGGGAGAAATAACTGGCATTGTTAGCCGCCTGCAGGGAATAAGTTGTTTTATAAAAATTAAAACTACCACCTACAGACAAATCCAGCTTATCTGAAGGGCTCAAATCAAAACGAAGAGCTGGACCAAGCGAAAGCGTATTGATATTATTAGCGGCCGTATTGATAAACTGTTTGGTTTTACTATATCCCATATTGCTACTGAAATTTACTGTACCGCTTAAGGCCCGCAGCGGAAGCCCCAGGTTAACAGTGCCGCTCATATTAAGCACGCCATTTACATTCACCGGCCTGCTGCGTTTAATTCCCAGAGAATCCACGATGTCATAATTCACGATCTTGTTCTGCGTTTCCTGCAGGTTGAAGAAAGCAAAAAGGTTCTTGTTCCGGAAAGGATCAACAGATAGAAAATTAACCTGTACAGCATGGGTAAATTCCTGTTGCAGATCAGGATTGCCCTCCTTGATGTTCAGCGGGTCACTAATGTCAGGCACGGGTTGCAGCTGTGAGATATTCGGCTGGTTGGTAATAGCGGCGTAGTTGATACTCAGATGACGGTAACGGGTAAAATCATATTTAAACCGCAGCGAAGGCAAGAGGTTATAGAAAGCCTTACTGATCACCGAGTCCTTAGCGCCTGCGATGATCTTACCTTCCAGGTCTGCCCGCTGCCAGTTCAGTCCCGCCGCCAGGCTAAATTTTTTCTGCTGCGTACGGAAGCGGATACCCGCATTGGTATACCCGTAAGTATTCTCGAAATCATTGGTCAGTGCAGGATTGAGCTGGTCAAATTTGCCATTCCTACCGTTATAATCATACGTTATCTTCTCTGAACTGCTGCTGGTATTATTGCGGCTAACACTGAATTCCAGCAGGGAGCGTTTGAACAATGGTTCAGTATACACGGCACGTACATTATAGCTGTTAAGACTGCCGGTGATATTATTCCGTTGATTAATGGAATCATACCCCGGCAGTGAAGGATCACGGCTGTAAAAATGATTCACTGATAAAAGGCTGCCCTCGCTTTCACTGTTGTTAAAGCTGGTTTGTAAGCCCAGCGAAAAGGTTCGCCCTTTGCGATGGAACTTCTTTCGGAACAATATATCATTCCGGAAATTAGTACCATGCCCGGTAGAACTGTTATCGCTGAAACCCTGGTTGGCCAGCTGATGATCGCCGGAGAGCGTTTCATAGGTATTAAAACTCTTGTTGCGGGTTTCCTGGTAACTGGCGGAAGAAGTGACTTTTATTGAATGAAAAGAATCGATATTAATATCGGCTGTCACGTTTAACCGGTGACTGTTATTGAGATTATCGCTCCTGGATTGCTGATTATAGAAATAGGACGAATCCGGCAGGAAATACTGGCGCTGTATATTGCTTTCCTGCTGCGGGTTGTAGCGGTTGTAGAAATAGCTGCCGGTGAGATCGGTTTTATTGCCGATAATGTTACTATAGTTCAAACCTCCGCCCCAGATCGTTTTAATGCCATTACTGTTGCTGTTACCCATCATGGCGGACATAGGATCGTCTGCATTCATCGTGAAGCTGGCATTGCCGCTACCGCTTTGCCGCATGCGGTTCAATTCACCGTTGAAGTTCATGAGATCCATAAAGGAGAAACCTTCACCATTGGTATTGTTGGCCAGACCGATAGCAGAGAGTTGCCGGGCGCCTTTAAAGGAGTTAACGTTGAAACGGCCTTCATACCGGTCTTTAGTACCAAGGCCTGCGCTGGCTTTGCCAAAGAGGCCTTTCTTCTTGTCTTGTTTTAGTTTAAGGTTGATGGTCTTTTCGCTGTTGCCATCGTCAAAACCGGTTAGCTGGGCGGCATCGCTCATACGGTCGTATACCTGTACTTTGTCTACTGCATCAGCGGGCAGGTTCTTGGTGGCAATTTTAGGATCGGTGCCAAAGAATTCCTTACCGTCTACCAGCACGCGGTTCACTTTTTGTCCCTGTGCTTTTACCGTACCGTCTTTATCTACCTGTACGCCGGGCAGTTTTTTCAGCAGCTGTTCCACGCTGGCATTGGGCACTGTTCTGAAAGATCCTGCGTTGTACTGTACCGTATCGCCGATAAGGGTAACGGGAGGCGCTTCGCCGGATACCACTACTTCGTTCAGGGTCCTGCTCAGATCGTACAGTATGATGTTAGGTAGTGTTACACGCGGATTGGCGGCACTGATAGTAACAGTACGGCTCGTGCTGTGATAGTTCAAATGGGTGATCAGCAAACGGTATTCTCCGGCAGCGATACCGCTCAGCTCGAATGCACCATTGTTATCGGTCATCATGAAACTGACCAGCGAGGAATCCTTTTTTTGCAGCAGGGTGATGGTGGCTGAAGCTACGGGGCGCTTACGAATGGTATCCTGCACACTACCTTTGATAACGCCATTCCTTTGCGCATAGGCATGGATGCAAACAAGGCTGCAGATGAAGAATAGTAAGTAACTTTTTGGCATGATAATGCTTTTATAGATGAACAGGTACGAAAGTACCCTGGGCATCAAAAAAAGCAGGTTAACAAGCCTTGCTTTAATGTTAAGGAAGGTTAATAAAAATCGGGTAACTTTAATTATTATGAAACATACAGAGCGTTTCAGCGACCGGGTAGAGAACTATGTAAAGTACCGGCCACATTACCCGCAGGCTATTATACCCTGCCTGGAACAGGAAGCTGGTTTAACACGGGAAAGCGTAGTGGCAGATATTGGCGCAGGTACAGGCATTTCCTCACTGCTTTTCCTGGAATATGGCAATAAAGTGTTTGCGGTAGAGCCTAACACCCCCATGCGTGAAAAAGCGGAGCAATTGCGGCAGCGCTTCCCCAATTTAGCCACCGTGGCCGGCACCGCAGAACGTACCATGCTGCCGGATGCCTGTGCAGACCTGATCGTAGTGGGCCAGGCTTTCCACTGGTTTAGCCAGGACGCTGCCAAGGCGGAGTTCCGGCGTATTGGCCGCAAAAACGCACATGTGGCGTTAATGTGGAATGAACGGCGTACGGATACAGACTTTGAAAGGGAGTACGAACTGCTGATAGCGCAATACGCAACCGACTATAAGGAAACCGGTCATCGTAATATTGGCCCGGCACAGCTGGCGTTGTTCTTTTCGCCCTCTACCTATAAAGAGCATACTTTCCACAATGCACAAATATTTGATTTTTCAGGATTGAAAGGCAGGCTGCTATCGTCCTCTTATGCGCCGCAGGAGGGCCATCCTTCACATCAGCCGATGATCCATCGCCTGGAAGAAATATTCGAGCGGCACAAGCAGCATGGCATGATCAAGTTCCATTACAATACAAGGTTGTATATAGGAAAATTATAGTCAGCAATAAAACAAGCAATGTTTGGAGATAATACAATGTTTGAAGATCTTTTTGAGTCCGTCTATAATGGAAATTCCAGCAATATGGAAATGGCATTATTGAGAATAAAGGAGGCGGGGGCAACTCAAATGCAATCTGCCTTAGTTTTAATTAAGAAGTTAGGGCTATCAATAAAGGATGCTGATCATTTGATAGTCCATTCTGACGCATGGAAAGGGAATAAAGATGCTATTATAAAAGTGAGAAATCAATTTGGCGATATTCTGGAGGGGAATAACGAAAGTTAAAGAATACATTGTCAGAGGTATAAACGCCATTACAGATGAGAAAATGGATACGATATTCGGTGTAGTAGAGCCTAGTAAGTGATGAATTTAATAAAGAAGCAGCAGTCAAATAGGACGGCCGATCTCCCAATGATGACCAAAGGGATCAAGCAGCCGTCCTAATCTCCAGCCGTGTTCTTCGCCTACCGGGAACACCTCCGTAGCGCCTGCCGTCAGCGCCTGATGAAAGAGCGTATCTGGGTCTGCTACCGTGAGGATCATTCGCACACTGCCTCCCCCTAATGAAGCAGGACTATAGTTACCATGCTCCGGGGATTCATCACTCAGCCAGAATTCCGCACCGTCCACAGACAGCCGTGCTACTACACCTCCACCGGGATCTTCCAGGCGGAACAGCTCAATTGCACTGAAGGCGGCTTTGTAGAAGTCTACAGCGGCGGCGCTATTTCTGACTGATAGCCAGGGAGCGATGGAAGTAGTAATGTCCATTGTACAAGCATTTAGAGGATATTCCAAAGGTAGGCAATAATAGAAGTTGGAGGGTTGGAAAGTTTAAAGGTTTGAAGGTACCCTGAAAAGCTGAATACCTTCAAACTTTTAAACACTAAAACTTTCAAACTTTATCTAACGTTCACTTTTCAATGACCAACCTGTCTTCAACCCAATCACAAATATCACCAGCAGCGTTTCCCCTGTCGCCAGTAAAATATCCCCCGGTACCCTCAGCCAACGTAAGGTCTGCAGCGTACCAGACTGCATAAATTCAGCAGAACGTGCATACCAATACCCATGCTGTATAGACGCAATCGCCTGCATGATACCAATAGGCAGCATACTCACCGTGACCATTACCAGCAAGCCGATATTAATACACCAAAAGGCCGCCCCGATCAGCTTATCATTCCAGTGTTTCTGCGGGTAAAGCCCCCGCAGTACAAAGAGCATCAAGCCGATACCCAATATGCCATACACACCAAACAATGCCGCATGTCCATGAACCGCTGTAGTATTCAGGCCTTGTATATAATACAACGCAATAGGAGGATTAATCGCAAAACCGAAGATACCCGCACCCAGGAAGTTCCAGAAACAAATAGAAATAAAGCAGTAGATCGGCCACTTATACGCTTTGATCCATTCGGTAGATTTACTGAGCGTGTAATGCTGATAAGCCTCGAAACCAATCAGCACCAACGGAACGATCTCCAGGGCACTGAAAGTGGCGCCCAGCGCCAATACTGCAATAGGCGTGGCGCTGAAATAGATATGATGGAAAGTTCCTAGTATACCTCCCGCCAGGAACACAATAGTAGAGAACAGTACCGCAGTAGTCGCTGAACGGATCTCCAGCAATCCAAGACGACAGAAGAGAAAGGCGGCAACTACAGTAGCAAATACTTCAAAGAATCCTTCGACCCACAGATGCACTACCCACCAGCGCCAGTATTCCGCCACCGCAAGGTGTGTTTGCCTGCCGTACATCAACCCGGCTGCATAGAATACTGCAATGGCAATCGAGGCGATCACGAACAAAGTCAGGAGGTGACGGCTTTCATCTTTTTTTCGCAACGCAGGCAGCAAAGCCCGCAGCATTAAGATCAGCCAGATGATCAATCCACCCAGCAAAAGGATCTGCCATACGCGTCCTAGCTCCAGGTACTCATATCCCTGATGTCCCCAGAGGAAATTATCTATCAATCCCAGTTTCTGCATCACACCCAGCCATTGCCCCGTGAGTGATCCCAGTACAACCACCAGCAAGGCCCCGAAGAGGATGTTAACACCCAGCTTTTGATAAGGCGGCTCATACCCTGAAACAGCCGGTGCTATATAAAGTCCGGTAGCCAGCCAGGACGTAGCGATCCAGAAAATAGCCAGCTGTACATGCCAGCTGCGGGAAATAGATTGCGGCAGATACTTGTCCAGCGGAAATCCATAAAAAGCGCTTCCTTCCACGCCGTAATGCGCAGTAATGATACCGGCCATCATTTGCACCAATATCAGCAGGCTCACGATCCATACATATTTCAAAGTAGCCCTCATGGAAGGTGTGGGCTGCATATTCCTTAAAGGATCTGTTGCCGGCAGCAAGGCAGGCGCCTCTTCTTTATTGCGTACATGATAGAGCACCAGGAGGGCTACGCAGGCCAGCAGCAACAACACGCTGAAGCCAGACCACAGGTGCAGCGCCGCAGCAGGTGTATTACCTACCAGCTCATCTCCCGGCCAGTTGTTCGTATAGCTCACGGTACCGCCCGGCCTTTCGGCCACGCATACCCAGGACGCCCAGGCAAAGAAAGCCGCCATTTTATGCATACGTGCAGTGTCTTTGACCGTGCCTTCCGGTATGGCGTAATGCTCGCGTAAAGTTTTAAAGGAAGGATCGTACATGAACAGATGACTGTAGTAAACAGACAGTTGCCGGAAGGCCGCCGCCCGCTCGTCCGGGTAAACGATCGTACTACTGGCAGCATTATAAGTATTCTTCCGCAGGATCTGTTTCATTCGTTCCTTATACAATGCCTGTTCTTCGGCAGGCAGGCGCTGATAGGTTTTGCCGTCTTTCGCCGCACTGGCGTCTAATACCAGCAGGCTTTCCCGGTGCAGGTAATCTGCGGTCCAGTCGGGCGCAATATAAGCGCCATGGCCCCAGATGCTGCCTACGGTCTGGCCGCCGATAGATTGCCATACATTCTGACCGTCCTTGATCTCCCGGCCGGTGAATAAAGTGTCACCGGATGCGCTGAGTACTGCATTGGGTATAGGCGGCGCCTGGCGGTATATATCGGTGCCAAAGAATATCAATACGGCAAATGAGATGCCCATAACCAGGGCAAGCCCCAGCCATAATCTTTTAGTTGTCATAGCTTGTGTTGTTGTGGATAGTAGATGAAAAAAGGAGAGGAGTGTGATGACGGAAAGACCTGTTAAAGGATCAGAGTGGTTTAAAGAGTTTTATGCCATAGGAGATGATTAAAAAGGTTTTGATCAATTCTGCGCCCACGAAATAAAAGTGATGCAGGCCAGGGCTACCGGCTGTTCAACTTTTATCGTCCTCATAGCAAAGGTTTTCCGCCGTTCCTGATGTAATCGATCTTGGACATAAACATCAATGCCATCTTGCCGCTGCGCCATTTTGCTTCTTCCGCTTTTTCACCGGCGAAGAGGCGGTCAACCGTGGCATGCCATAGCTGCAGCCAGGTATCGAAATGTTGTTTTTCCAGTGGCAGTTTTGCATGCGGCGGAAAGGGGCCGCCAAAATACGTATGCTCTTCCAGCAGTACTGTCTGCCAGAACCGGTACATCTTTTCCAGGTGCATCGGCCAGCGGTCCTGGATCACGCCGTTG
>Ga0102590_1004577_pt1 | contig 11575 bp, 12 predicted proteins | sample AraplaMF_Col_mMF_FD_76859 | JGI IMG/M metagenome (GOLD analysis project Ga0102590, IMG submission 76859) | Arabidopsis root microbial communities from the University of North Carolina, USA - plate scrape MF_Col_mMF | ecosystem: Host-associated > Plants > Roots > Endosphere | place: USA...
CAACTGGGCGGGAAAGCACGGCGTCGTGCGCGGGAAATAGCCCCAGTCGAACGGGACAGGTACCCCGGCGATCTCCCAATGACCTGACGGGGTGTCTTTGCCCTTCGAGATCTCGCTAGCGCAGCCGAACTGCCGGCGTTCAACCGAACCTTCGAGCCCCGGCGGTACGCGGCCGGTAGCCAGCTGGCAGGCTTGGCCGAGACCCAGCGTGACGAGATTGGGAAGCCGGAGCGGTCCCTCGCGGGCGTCGCTGTCGGCGTGGCCTTCCATGCATGCATCAGCGATGTGACCGACAGTGTCGGCGCCATCGTCGCCATAACGTGCGGCATCCGGCGCGCCGCCGATGCCGACGGAGTCCATCACCAGGATCAGGGCACGCATGTTGGCTCTCTGGCAGACGCGGCGGAGGATACGACTCCGGTTCTCGTGCAGTAGCGCTCGACCATCGATGCACAGAAATCGGCGAATTCGTTGACGTCGAGTGGCGGGCTGGTGTGATGCGGCTCGATGCCCCGATGCTCGGGGGTGAAGCAGAACGTCACAGTGACCTGGAACTCCGCCAGCGCCTCCATCTGGCGGTCGAACCAATCGAGCGCGTTGGGACGGAAGCTGTCGGCCCAGGACAGGCCTGTCCTGAGATGGGTCGCGCCGAGACGACGCATCCAGCGGACTGCCTCTTCGAGCCGATGATCCTCGAAGTGGAACCACTGGCACAGGCCCATGGCAGGCGCATAGGCCCCAAACCGATCGGCGGCTGCCTTTGGCGTGCCGTCCTCACGCAGCAGGCCCATGTGGAAATGTCTGTAATAGGACGAGCCTTCGGCTTCCTTGTGCCGTGTCGTTGCTTCCCAGGCGGACGGAAGGTCGTAGAGGCTGTACCAATGGATGCGCGGCGCACGGCCGACCAGGAGCTCTGCGGTGCGCGACAGGCCCCAGGCCTGCACTTCTTCGGCGCCGAACGAGGAGACGCCGACCTCCGTCACCCACACGGGCAAGGTGGTGACCGCCTTGATCTCTTCGAGCTTCGTCGGCCATTCGCCGATCTGCCACAGATTCCAGTCGAGCGGAAAGCCGTGCACGGCGACCGCATCGAAGTGATCGAGCACGCCGCGGTTCTGCATGTTGCGCATGAAGGATGGATCGATCGGCGAGATGCCGCCGAGGACGATCGGCAATGCGGGCCGCGCGCCGCGGATCGCCTTGCCGGCGGCGATCGCCAGCTCTGCGAACATCGCCCAATCCGGATCGATCAGCAGGTCCCAATGCGACTTGTTGTTCGGTTCGTTCCAGATCTTGGCCGCCTCGATCATCAGCTTGTGCTCCGGGATGGATAGACGGGCCCGTCGGCTTGTGGCCGCCCGGCGCGCTTGCAGAGATAGACTTCCTCTTCCGGATGGGCGGTGATCGCGAAGCCGGCGCTGCGCAACATGGCCTCGACGCAGGCCCGGTTCGGCACCCACCAATTGGTGGGATCGTCGGCATATTTGTGCTCGATAAAGTGCAGCTTGGGATAGCCGGCGGAATCAAACTGGTCGGTGGTCCAGAAATCGTAGTTCTTCTCGATCGCGTCGATATGGCTGGCGCCGCGCTGCATCGACTGGAACAGCAGGAGATCCGTAGCGACATGCTCGTGAATGAGATCCAGCGCCAGCAGCGGATGACGCAGATGATAGAGCACGCCCATGAAGATCACGAGGTCGAACTTCTCGCGGAGTTGTCCGACGTCGTAGGCCGACATCTGGCGGAATTCGATCCTGAGGCCGTTCACCTCGGCGGCGAAACGAGCCTGTGCCAGATATTCTTCGTCGGTGTCGAGCCCGAGCACGCGCTCGGCGCCCCGCCGTTTCATCTCCATGGCGTAGAAGCCGGCGTTGCAGCCGATATCGAGAACGGTCTTGCCTTCGAGGCGATCCGGAATGATCCCGGCGAAGCGGCGCCATTTCACGTTGGGATAGTCGCCGAGGAAGTGGGTGGGCGCGGTCGGCACGCCGTTGAGGTCGAGATTGTGAAACCACGGCCCAAGCGCGTCGACGCGCCGGCGAATTTCGTCACGCGTGAGCAGCGCTCCGGTCATGCAGTTGCTCCATTCTCCATTGCGGGGATCGGTCGAGCCCCATCGTTCGAGCTGCCGGTCCGCAACCTCGGCCTGCTGTCGGCGCCGATGGTTTCCGCGAGCAGGGCCATCGCGGTGCGATAACCGTCGATGGTCCCGACATCCACATAGGACTCGCCGGCCTTGACTCCGATGCCGAGACCGCCCGCTTCGATATAAGCATTGACCAGGGTGCCAAAATACTCGTCTCGCCGCTCTCGTGCGCGCCAGAGTTCATGTAATTGGCGAAATCCGGTCGCTGACATTTTGAAAGCACCCCATATCCACCGCGAGATCGGGTTGGGCTGCTTGACCTGGATCTCCCGTACGTTGTCGCCATTGAGAACGACGGCGTCGAAGAATTCCGGTCGCTCAACAGGGAAGAGCAGGAAGGAGAGGTCGGCATCGGGCAGAGCCTGCAACGCGACTTTGGGAAACCAGATCGTGTCGGGCAGACCGACGATGACGTCCTCGTCATGGCCGACCACGGTACCGGCCCGGAACACGGCGTCGCACAGGCCGGATGCGTCGGGCTGGACGACATAGGCGAGCTGGGCGCTGCCGTAGTGATCGCCGAAATATTCCAGAATGTCGGATTTGCCGGGCGAGATCACGAAGCAGATCTTGTCGGCGCCGCCGAGGATCAAGCGCTCCAGGAGATATTCGGAGACCGCACAGGGACGCTCCGTACCGTCGTCCCGCCGGCTACCGACCGGCAACAGCTCCTTGGAGAACGCCAGCGGCTGGATGCGGCTGCCGCGGCCCGCGGCCGGAACAATGCCCCACATGGTCAGGCCTCCTCGGATTGCTGCTGATGTGCGCCGCTGGAGTCCGCCTGCTCGAGCAGCGACACCAACTCGCGGGCGCGTTTGTCGGATGTGTGCTGATCCATCGTCCGCTCATAGGCGCACCTGGCGATGGATTGCAGCTCGGCGCTCGACATTGCCAGCGCGGCCAAGGTGTCCTGCGCGTCACGCGCGATCAGGATCTCCCGGCCGGGCGTCAAGAACGCCTCGATGCCCGGCCAGTCGTCGCTCAGGAGCGGTACGCCGCAGGCCGCTGCCTCGAACAGGCGACCGGAGGGGCACCAGCCCATCTCCGCCATGGCTTTGCGCGTGACGTTGAGGGTCAGACGCGACGACGCAAAGAAAGGCGCATGCTCCGACGGCGGCAGATGCCGCACGAAGTAGATGTTGGGCGACCACGGAAAGTCGTCGGGATATTGCGCTCCGCCGATCAGAAAGCGCAGGTCCTGCCGCGCGCGTGCCGGTTCGACAAACAGAGCTTCGAGTCCACGCTGGCGGTCTTGGGAGTAGGTGCCGAGATAGGACAGATCTGCGCGATAGTGCGCTTGAGGCGGCACCGGGCGGTGAATGTCGCTGTCGACGTGGCCGTACAGGGGACGGATGTCAGCTGCGCCGAGCCGGTCGCGGAATTCGTGGGTCACGCGCGGTCCGCCGGTAAAGCTGAGGACGAGCGCGAAATCCCGCAGGCCTCGCGGGCCGATGTAAGGAACGGATTCACCCGCCAGGAGCCGCGACAGCGTGATGGGCGTATCCAGATCATAGAAGACGGGAATGGCGCGCCCTTCGGACATGATCAGGTCGGTCGCCGCGATCGCATCGGGACAGTACGACGTCACGATCGCGACATCGGCATCCCGGACGTCGTCGCGGGCGAGGGATCGGGTCTCCTCCCAATTCGAAAACAGCCGCAGCTGGCCACCCGGCAGCTCATGGAAGTCGCGGGCGCCGGCGTAGTAGGGCACGTCGCGCTCGTAGAAGACGACGGTGTGGCCGAGACGCGCCAGATGCTTGCAGAGACCGCGCCAGAGCGTCGCGTGGCCGTTGCCCCAGGAGGAGGAGATGGTCAGGCCGAAAATGACGATCTTCACGCCGGCACCCGCTTGTTGATTCCGGTTATCTTGTATCCGCCTCTGTCTGCGCTGAGGGTGCTGACGCTGGACGGATCGATCTCGATCGCAAGAAAGTCGTCAAGCCGCATGCGCGCGTAATGCAGCAGCGCGGCGCGGATTGGCTCGGCATGGCTGACGGCGATGGTCGTGCCCGCAGAACGATCGTTGCGCAGCTGCTCCAGATGGTTGACGATACGATTCTGGAGCGACCGCATGCTCTCGCCGCCCGTTGGACGGGCGCTGCCACGTTGCCTGTTCCAGCGCGACCATTGCGGGTCCCGGCCGAGCTCCTCGAAGGATCGGCCGGTCCATTCGCCATAATCGAGTTCGTCGAGAGCGGGAACGATCTCGACCGGCAAACCGAAATGCGCGGCCAGGATGCAGGCTGACTGCATGCATCGCCGTTGCGGGCTCGATTGGATCAAATCCGGCCGCGGACGCAAATTGGCTGCACAGCGCGCCATCTCCTCGCAGCCGATGTCGTCGAGCGTGACACCATTCATCCGCCCGCAAAGTGTGCGGCCGAGCAGGGCGTGATGGCCATGGCGGACCAGATGGATGATTGCGGCCATCAGGTGTAGGCCTTGTCGTCGATAAAGGCACGCGTTCGCCGTCCGGCCTCCTCGTCGGTGAACTGCTGCGGCGGCGACTTCATGAAATAGCTGGAGGGACCGGTGAGGGCGCCGCCCCGACCGCGATCCATCGCAAGCTTGGCGCAGCGGACCGCGTCGATCACGACGCCCGCCGAGTTCGGTGAGTCCCAGACCTCGAGCTTGACTTCGGCACTCAGGGGCACGCCGCCGAACGTCGTGCCTTCGAGCCGGATGAAGGCGAGCTTGCGGTCGGTCAGCCAGGGCACATGGTCGCTCGGCCCGACGTGAATGTTGTCGGGGTCCATCGGGACGTCGAACTGGCTGGTGACGGCTTGGGTCTTGGAGATCTTCTTGGAGGTCAATCGTTCCCGTTCCAGCATGTTCTTGAAATCGGTGTTGCCGCCGACATTGAGCTGGTAAGTACGATCGAGCCGTACGCCGCGGTCGCGAAACAAATTGACAAGCACGCGATGCAGGATGGTGGCGCCGACCTGACTCTTGATGTCGTCTCCGATGATCGGAAGTCCCGCATCCTCGAACCGCTGCCGCCATTCTGGATTGGAGGCGATGAAGACGGGAATGCAATTGACGTAGCCGCAGCCGGCTTCGATGGCGCGCGCCGCATACCATTCGCTTGCGCGTTGCGAGCCGACCGGCAGGTAGGAGACCAGCACGTCGGTTCGCGACATCGCCAGAACTTCCGAAACGTCGGCCTCGGGGACGTCCGCGACCGGGACGTCATCTTCGAGATAGTGCCCGATGCCGTCCAGCACCGGGCCGCGCTGGACAATCACGCCGGTCTGATCGACGTCGGCGAAGCGATGCGTGTTGTTCGGCCTGGCAAAGACGGCCTCGGCGACATCGCGCCCGACCTTGCTGGCGTTGACGTCAAAGGCCGATGCGATCTGAATATCGCTGATGTGGTACCCGCCGAGATCGACATTCATCAGGCCGGGCACGGGCTCGTTCGACTTGGCGTTCCGGTAATAGGTGAGCCCTTGAACGAAGGAACTCGCGCAGTTGCCGACGCCGACGATGCCGACGCGCACGCGGCGCCTGTCCTGAAGACGGGAATGCATGGACGGAAACCTCCGGAAAGACGCCTGGCATCAGTGTAAGTAGATCGGCGAACGTATCGGAAGGTATGTTCGTTCCTGCACTGGAGGCACCAAGCTGCAATCGCGGATCGATTCCGCCAACAAAATGCAGCGGGCTTAACCTGGGATAGAATCCGCGGCTGCATGAAGGGAACGAAGATCTTCCTGGATGAAGATGAAGAAGATGATGCTGGTTGTGCGCTTGGGCCACAGCGCACCGTGAAGAACAAATCCCGATTGCCCGCGTTTCACCGCAAACGGTCCAGGCGATGATGGTGTCGTTGCGGCCCGGTCAAACAAGCGAGGTGCCACATGACGTCCAAGACGCAGAACAGCGAAGCGCAAGAGACCACCGACCATACCGCGATCCGTAAATGGGTGGAGGAGCGCGGTGGGCGGCCGGCCACGGTCAAGGCGACCGAAGAGGATGGACACGCCGGCATCCTGCGCATCGATTTCGATCCGCCCGATGAAGAGCTCGACCGCATCGGCTGGGACGAGTTCTTCGAGAAGTTCGACGAGGCCGGGATTGCCTTTCTCCATCAGGATCGGACCAAGGACGGCAAGCTGAGCCGCTTCCACAAGTTCGTCCGGCGCTAGTCGGGCTCCTGGACGTGGCGAACGGGTGGGTGGAGGCGATGCGCGCGGGCGATTTTGCGCGCGCCTGGGCCATCAATGACCGCGATCTCGTGGTGGCGTCGCTTTCGCCCAAGCATACAGGCCCGCGGCATCTTCAGCGGATCTGGCGGGGAGAGCCGCTCGCAGGTAAGCACGTGCTGGTCCGCTGCTATCACGGGCTCGGCGATACGATCCAGTTTCTCCGCTTCATGCGGCCCCTGCGCGATGTGGCGTGCAGCGTGACGCTTTGGTGTCAAAGCGAGCTGTTGTCGCTGACGGAACGTGCGGCAGGTGTCGATCGCTCGCTGGCACTCCATGACGGTACGCCGGACGTGGAGTTCGAGGTCGATATCGAGATCATGGAGGTTCCGCACGCGCTCAAGGTCGGACGAGAGCAGATCGAGATGCGAGCGCCATATTTGACGCTGCCGCCGAGACGCGTGCCCGTTTCGGTCGATCGCGAAGGTCTGGCCGTAGGTCTGGTTTGGGAGGTTGGCCAGTGGGACAAGCGGCGGGCAGTTCCGCCTGAATTGTTGCGGCACTTCGCTGTTCGTGGCGTAGCTCTCCACTCGCTCCAGCGGGATGCGACGCGCGAAAGCCTCTTGGGGATCGGCGCGCGCGACATTAATACGCCGGACATGGCAACGCTTGGTCATCTGCTCCGTGAGCTCGACCTTGTCATTTGCGTCGATACCATGGTCGCGCACCTCGCGGGAGCACTTGGATGCGAAGCGTGGGTGCTGCTGCATGCCGATTGTGACTGGCGGTGGCCCTCAACCGGGGGGCGCTCGTTTTGGTACCCGAGCGTGCGGTTGTTTCGCCAAACGACCGCCGGCGAATGGAGCGTTGTCATCGCGGAGGTGAGCGAAGCGCTTCAGCAGCGAGTTAAGTCCGGGCAAACAGTCGCATGAACATGATCAGGCCGGCACATTTTCGACTTTAGTCGATCCCGATTGCGCTGGCCGAGCACCCGGCTCGCGCGTACGGATGCCGAGATAGGCCGGATCAAAACCCGCCAGCCGGACCAATCCAGGCCAGTTCGAGATCGTCAAGGTATTGCCGTGCCATTGCAGCAGGTTGGAGCGGCGCAGTTCCTGGATGGTGCGATTGGCGTGGACGGGAGAGATGCTGCAGGCCGCGGCGAGGTCAGCCTGGGTGAACGGCGAGGATAGTCTGAAATCCTTCGCGAGCCCGACATTCTGCAGCCGTGTGGTGATCTCGCAGAGCAGATGCGCCACGCGCTTCAAGGCGTTCCGGCTGCCGAGGTTTATCGTCCAGTTGCGCTGGATGGCATGGTCGGCGAGCAGCATCAGCAACAAGGCGCGAGACATTCGGACCGACCGCGCCGTCAGTTCGCGAAAGAAGCGATGCGGAACCTGCGCCACGACGGCGGGCCCGAGCGCAATCAGATTACCGGTGATGCGCGGCTGGTAGAGTGTCTGGAGATCTGCGATGTCGCCGGGGACCGCGATCGACGTGATCTGCCCGTCTGCGCCGTCGGCATCCTGCCAGGACAGATAACCCTGGAGCAGCAGGCAACATCTATTGGCATCATCGTCTTGGCGCAGGACTGCTTGGCGCGAACTGAAATGCGCAATCGTACTGGGCATTTCCGCCAGCAGATCGAGATCTTCGGTGGTCACGTCAGCAAGGCTCGCCAGGTGATTGGCGAGTGTGGAAAAAGGAAAACCGGTCTGCATTCTTTGTCCGATCGCCCCGCCGCCGACATCATTCTGACCGAGTAACACAGGGAAGGCATTAACTCTTGATAACGTCCGCCCGACGTCAGGATGCATAAACGGATGCAGGTCGACGCTCGCGCGTCATCAACGTTCCTATTCATCGGAGCTAACTCCGGCTGCAATCGAGCTGCTGGTCGTCGCGTTCGAAGGCAACATTTGGAAGCGCCATCCGGAACTCGCGGCCATCCCGAGGCCAATACCGGCGGATGAGGGCCGACCGATAGGACGAGGAGAAGCCGTGGGGGCAATCACGACATCCGGCGTTCAAGGGTGTTCACGATGATCAGAACAGTCAGCACGGCAATCAGAAAGGTTCCGGCGGATATGGACCGCTGACGGTCTGATTTTGGGGATGCTCGCATGAACACGGTCCCGATGATCGCGTACTAAGGAATCGGGTGAACTTCCGTTCCTACGCTCGGCAAGATCCTCGTGAGCTAACCGGATGGGTGCGCCAACGGACCTCAATCATCGCATCGCGGGCCTGCGCAACCTGAGACCTCCGCGGCCTCGTGGATGACTATTGCAGGAACGAGCGTCATTCCCGGGATTTGCACCAAGGTGCTAACGGGAAGGCGCTCATGAACAGCTCTGATACCGTATTGTCGGCCGCCACCATGACCAGGGTGACTGACGACATCTGGATCGCGGACGATGTTCCGATCAGCGCCGCCGGCCTGCGTCTGCCCATTCGTATGACGGTCATTCGGTTGTCGAATGGCGATCTCGTGCTGCACTCGCCAGTGCGATACTCGTCGGTTCTGCGCGAGCAGCTGGAGCGGTTAGGCCCGATCAAATATCTGCTCGCGCCCAGCGTCGCGCATTGGATGTTCCTGCCAGCGTGGCAGAGACGATTGCCGCAAGCACTGGTCTTCGCGGCGCGGGGCCTGTCGGCGCGCAAGCAGGTGCGAGGCGCCGGTCTTCGTATCGACCGCGAACTGGACGACATCACGCCGGGCGAGTGGGCTGCCGAGCTCGAGACCATCTCCGTCAACGCGCCAATGTTCTCGGAGGTGGAGATATTCGACAAACGAAGCCGGACATTGATCCTGACGGATCTCGTGCAAAATCTCGATCCAAATCGTCTCCCCCCGTCAAATCAGGCCGCGGCAAACCTGCTTGGCAACGCCAGGCCCGACGCCAAGGCGCCGGTTTATCTCCGACTTCTGCTGCGACTTGGCGGCCGTTCGGCGCAAAGCGCGGCGGATCGGCTGGTCAGCATGGCGCCCGAGCGGGTCATTTTCGCGCATGGCGATTGGTTCGTATCCGGAGGGACCGAACGGCTGCGTCGTTCGCTGCGCTGGCTTCTTCCCGCCCGCGCTTCGGAGGCTGCGTCGCGGCCTTTGGCGGGCACACGCGTCGTTATTACGGGGGCATCGAGCGGGATTGGTCGCGCCGCGGCGCTGGCATTTGCTCGGGAAGGCGCGAGCGTGGCTCTCGCCGCGCGGCGCGACGAGGTGTTGACGAGCCTTGCGACGGAGTGCGAGGCGCTGGGGGGCCGCGCTCTGGCGGTCCCGACCGATGTTACCGATGCCGAGGCGGTGCAGCGATTGGCCGCGGAAGCGGAGGATGCGTTCGGCGGTATCGACGTCTGGATCAACAATGCCGGAACGGGTGTGTTCGGCGCTTATCAGGACGCCGACCTTGCGCTTCATCGCCGAACGATCGAAGTCAACCTGCTCGGAGCCATGAACGGCGCCTTCGCGGTGCTCCCGGTGTTTCTCCGTCAGAAGCGGGGAATCCTGATCAATAACATCTCGCTTGGAGGGTGGGCGCCGACACCGTTTGCCGCCGCGTACACCGCGAGCAAGTTCGGCCTGCGCGGATTCACCGCGAGCCTGCGCCAGGAACTCGGCGCACATCCGCACATCCACGTCTGCGGGGTGTTCCCGGCGATGGTGGATACGCCCGGCTTCATCCACGGTGCGAACGTGTCCGGGAAGCGGCTTGATCCGGGCCCGCTGCTCTACCAGTCCGAAGATGTGGCCCGGACCTTTCTCAGCCTGGTCCGTGCACCTCGCGATGAGGTGTCCGTCGGATGGCCCGCACGCGCAGGTCAGATGGCTTACGCAGTCGCCCCAAAATTGACCGAGGAGATCCTTGGAAGGGCATTGCGTTTTCTGCTGTCGCGCGCGCGGAGGGCACCGATCAGCGAGGGGAGTGCCATCGAAGCCTTCCCGCCGGGCAAGTCGGTGGACGGCGGTTGGTTGGCCCGGAAGCAGCTTCCGCCGGCTGGCATTGTCAGCAAGGGACTTGTTGTGCTGGGAGCGGGTGCGTTGGTTGCTTTCGTCGCCTCGACTGCCGGCGCACCGCGGCGGCCGCGGATCAGGGCGAGGCATCGCCGATCATGGCGATCGTGATCGCCGGCTGCAGCCCATCGCGGAACCTATGTCGTTCGTGTGGCCTATTTCAGCGTATAGAGAAATGCCGCGATATCGCGCGCGTCCTTCTGTGGGATGTCCATTCTTGGCATGGCATTGCCTGGCAAGACCCGCTGCGGATCTTCGATCCAGGCGGCCATGTTGTCGGGAGAGTTCCGGATGTAGCCGGCGATATAGGTCCGCGTGCCGACCCGATGCAGCGGCGGGCCGACATTGCCGTCCGCGCCGGCAATGCCGGGAATGTCGTGACAGCCGCCGCAATGGTAGTTCTTGACAAGGTCGGCGCCGCGCTTGGCGTCGCCATTGAAATTATCAGGGCCCGCGGCATCGGCTTTGCCGCAGCCAATCACCGTCAGCCCCAGCAGCGAGGCGATCAGCAACCGTGCGGCAAGATCGTCGCCCATTCGCCGCTCCGCTTAAGGCTTCTGACCGAAATTGAAGGTCTTGGTGGCAGACCATGGATCGGTCGTCGAGACCTGCTCGCTCGGGACCTGCTCCACCTCGGGCGACAGCGGATTGGCGGCGAAGGTGCGGCCCCATTGCCGGTTCGGCTCATTGCTGATCTTGCCGATATAGGTGACGAGATCCCAGATCACGCTGTCGGGCAGCACGCCACCCCAGGCCGGCATGCCATTGGGGCGCCCCTGATAGATCGACAGGTAGATGTTCTCGGGCTGCGAGCCATAGGTGAAGAGATTGTTGCTCAACGCCGGCCCCATCCCGCCACCGCCATTCGGCGCATGGCATCCGACGCAATTGAAATTGACGAAATAGGTCATCCCGCGCTGCTCGGCATATGGGTCGCCCTGGACGGGGTTCTTGATCTCGGGCGGATCGGGCTGAGCGCCGGGGAAGAGATGGGTGACGGGCACCTGCATGAAGACGCCCGGCCTGCCGTTCCCCACGCTGCCACCGAAATTCGGACGCGGCGCCACGGTGGGCAGCTGCGCTTCCTGGGATTGCGGCAGAGTTTGCTGGGCAAGCACGGCGCCGTCAGGCGTGACCGCCAGCAGCAGTGCCATAGCGCTCGCGCGCAGCGATGGAGCAGACATCATTGTTGTCCTCCCGATGCCGTCACGGGCTCGTCGACCAGAGGCACGCCGTAGCTCCGCAGCAGCGCGGCGATATCGGATCGAT
>Ga0102590_1004583_pt1 | contig 11554 bp, 11 predicted proteins | sample AraplaMF_Col_mMF_FD_76859 | JGI IMG/M metagenome (GOLD analysis project Ga0102590, IMG submission 76859) | Arabidopsis root microbial communities from the University of North Carolina, USA - plate scrape MF_Col_mMF | ecosystem: Host-associated > Plants > Roots > Endosphere | place: USA...
TCAGCGGATGCTGGAACGCACCGAGCGGTTCCTGGTGACGGTCATCGAAAGCGTTCCGGAGGCGATCGCCGCCAAGGACTCGCGCAGCCTGCGCTACGTTTTCGTCAATCGCGCCGCGGAAACGCTGTTCAACCGGCCGCGCGCCGAGATCATGGGCAAGACGGCGCGAGAGCTGTTTTCCGCAGATATCGCCGACATGATCGAGCAGGGCGACAGACGCCTTCTCGAGGGGGATCAACCGACCGAAGTCGCCGTGCATAATGTCGAAACGCCGGAGGGCCGGCGCGTGCATGCGGTGCGGCGCGTTCCGATCAAGGGCCCGGATGGCGAGTCACGGGTATTCCTGAGCATGATCGAGGACCGAACGGACTGGGCCAGAGCGGCACAGGGCCAAACACTCGCCGCCTGAGAACGGCGGCGATCAATTTGGAGCGATGACGAATTGAAGCGTCAGCTCCGAAGCCGGAAGCATTGCTGCCTCAAATGCGGCCCATTGTCTCTGCTCGATCATTTCTCGTGGAGTACGGACATGCGGAAAGCGGTTATTGCACTCATCGCGGCGGCGACGGTCGGCTCGCTGTCGCCGACAATCGCCTCGGCGCGGGGCGGCTTTGGCGGCCACGGTGGTGGTGGCTTCCATGGCGGCTTTGGTGGTGTTCATGGCGGCGGCTTCCATGGCGGCGGCTTCCATGGATTTCACGGGCGGGGCCTCGCGTTCGGCGCCGGCTTAGGCCTCGGTCTCTACGCGCCATACGCCTACGGCGGCTACGGCTACGGTTATGACTATCCGTACGGCCCTTACGGCTATTCCGGCTATTCCGGCTATGCCTATGGCGACGATGACGACGACGCCGGCTGTTACGTCGTGCAGCGTCGCGTCCATACGCGGTATGGCTGGCGGCTGCGTCCGGTACAGGTGTGCGGCTAGCACGGTTCGGTTACCGCGACTTCTCGGGCCGCGATGGCACGGCAGATGCGATGCTGGCGGCGGAACGCGCATCTGCTGTCGTCATATCGACGGTTTAGCGGTAGGGTGATGAGCTCGTTCCGGTGCGGAGCGGTCCGCGATCTGCCGGCCGGCTTGCCTTTGCCGGCAGGATCGGCTCGTCTCTCGCCGGGTCTTTTGCCGGTTGGTACGGCGATTGCGCTGCAGCCATGATGTTGACGACGCTCACAGCCCCCGATCTGACGTTGCTGTTTCTCGGCATCGTGGTGTGTCTAGCGACGGCTTTTGTCTGGATCTTCTGGGAGATCGAACATCGGCAACAGCAGCGCAAGCAGGGCCGCCTCAGATAACGCAAAGCGGCGATCGGCCGCGAGCCCACGGCGGTCAACCGTGGGCCGCGATGCGTCATCGCAGTGTTCGTCCTGCGTCAGCCGAGCACCTGGTATTTCTTGAACCAGGCTTGCATCTGGTTCCAGCCGTCCTCCGCGGCGTCCTTGCGATAGCTCGCACGATAGTCGGCGTGAAAACCGTGCGGCGCGCCCGGATAGATCTTGAATTCGGCGGGTTTCTTGGCGTCGGCGAGTGCGGTCTTCAAGGCCTCGACTTGCGCGACCGGAATGCCCGTATCCGCCTCGCCATAAAGCCCGAGCACCGGCGCTTTCATCTCAGGGGCGAGCTGCGTCGGGCTCTTCGGCCACAACGGATTCGGCGGATCGACGGGGGGGCCATAAAACGCGACACCGGCCTTGAGGCCGCCGTTGTGGGCAGCGTATTCCCAGACCGTTCGTCCGCCACGGCAGAATCCGATAATGCCGAGCCTGCTGGTGTCGCCGCCCTGGGATTTGGCGAACGCCACGGTGGCGTCGAGATCGGAAAACAATTCCGCGTCGGGCTTGGCATTCACCTGCGGGATCAATTGCGCGATCTCGGTGATCTTGGTGAGGTCGCCCTTGCGGAAATAGTAGTCGGGGGCGATGGCGAAGGCGCCGAGCTTGCCGAGCCGCCGGGTCACATCCTTGATGTATTCGTGCAGCCCGAAAATCTCCATCGCGACCAGCACCACCGGCGGATTGCTGACGCCGGCGGGCCGGGCGAAATAGCCGGGCATCTCGCCGTCGGCGACCTTGATCTTGGTGTCGCCGGCATCGAGGCCGTTGGTGTCGGTCTTGATGACGTCGGCGCGGACGGGGCCGGCGGCCAGGGTATAGCCGGCCGCGGTCGCCGCGGTGGCGGTCATGAAGCCGCGGCGGGACAGCGGCGCGGTCTTGGTCAGTCCGACGATGTCGGACGTCAGCATGGTTTCGGCGGTCATGGATTCTCCCTCCGGACAGGATTGGGGCACTCAGCAGATTCCGGCGGGCCGCACAAATCACTAGCCTGCGAGCAACTGCGACCACGGAGAGGCCGGTGACCGCGTATCGGCAAGAAAATGCGGCCAGCTCCCAACGAAGCTGGCCGCGATCAAGTCAGGGAGGAACACAAAGACGCACTAAATAACAAGACCGCCTAGCGGAGTATGACGCCGGCGGCCTTGCCCTGCCCGGACATTAAAATCGGCGTGATGCCATCCGGTAAGGCGATATTGCTCCAGTCCAGAAAATCCCTCTGTGATCCACTTCACATCCGATAAAAAAAGTTGCGGCCGAACCCTGGGGAAGGTTCGGCCGCGCGCGATCCGGTCTGGGACGGGGAGGGGTGGGGATGTGACCGGGTCGCGTATCTCCGTTGTTGTTCAGCGTTCGCGGGCGCTGGCGGTGGCAATCGCAGGACGGCCGTCGCCCAGTGAGACCCAGACATTCGGGTCGCTCTGCGACTGGCGCTTGACGAAGCGGTAGCCGGTGTCGGTCCACGCCACGACGGTTTCATTCTGGTTGTCGAGAATGAACTCGCCGCGGTCGGTCTTGACCGTCAGCACCGCATGGCCTTCGCCCTTCTTGTCGCGGACCACCGTGATCAGCAGCGCTTCGCGCGGCCAGCCGGCGTCCATCAAAATCTTGCGCTTCAAGAGCACGTAATCTTCGCAGTCACCGTAGCCATCCGCCGGCAGCGACCATTTCTCGATCACGCCCCAATGATCCATGTCGGTCATCGGCTTGACGGTTTCGTTGACCCACCGGTTGACTTGCACCAGATCCTTCCACGCCGTCTGCGTGATGACGATGTCGCGGGCCTGCGTGGCGCCGCCCCGGCATTCACCGGGATTGTCGTTGCAGTATTCGACCCAGCCGATCGGCGACCGGGTATTGTCGCCAAGGCTCGCATACAGAGCCCGTTCGTCACCGGCACTCGCCGGCGCAGCCATTCCCATCAGGACGGCCGCTACAGCCAATCCCAAACCCTGTCCCCTGATACCAAACATTGTGGCCCCCGTTTCTTGTTGGGACCATGTTTCGCACAGAGGTTTTGCATCGCCGCTAAGTCGAGCAAGTACAATTTAGGCGAATACAAGTAAAAACTGCGGACAGTTAGATCTATACTTGAATCGAATTCGACTAAAACTTGAACTAATCAAAATTGATTCAAATTTTAGCATTAAGTTCCCCGGCCCTGGAAAATACGGGCAGGCGAGCCGCGGAGATTGACGGAATTAACCGATGAGGCAGCCGGCAACACCGGCGCGCGCCACCAAAACATCGCGACGCGGCCGTCAAAACGTTGAAAAATCAACAGGGAAGGGGCGCGGGGCGTTTACCGCGCGCTAATGCTGTCGTCGAGAGTGTCGGCCAGCTGCTCGTGGACGAACTCGAGCGCGAAGCCCTCTTCGAGGTGCCGAACCACCCGGGCCTGAACCCGGCCGAGCGAAACCTGCGAATGTACCGGCGGCCGGTTCTCGGCGGCGATCGCCGCACCGGACAGCGACAGGTCGATGATCCGGCAGGTCATCTTGCTGCCGTCCTCGAGGCTGAGCACGGCGATCGGGTTGCGTGGCACGATACGGTCGTGACGCCGGTCTTCCGGCAGATTGAGGATGTCGCGGTTGGCGAGCCAGGTCAGCTGCGCCGCCAGCTTGTCGCGCTTGCGCGGGGTGGCGCCGACGCTCATGGCGAAACCGTTGTCGATGATCCTGGTGATCTTGCCCTCGACCCGGCCGATATGGTCGAGATAGGCGATCACGCGGTCGCCGACATTGCCGATGCCCGGCGCCAGCATGGCAAGCCCGCCCGGCGACATGTTGATCACCTGGCAGGGAAACTCACGGCGGTCCGGGAGCATGTAGCGCCCGAGCAAATGTACCTTCACCCGCTGGAAACGTCGCCGTTCGACCGCGGAGGGGGCTTGGGATTTTTGCGCAAACGCCATTACTGCTGCACCGTCCAATCCGGACAACCCTACGGCGATCAGGGTTAATGGGGCGTTAGCAGTTGCGGAATCATCGCCGTGATGATCGGTCAAATCATCGCGTGCGTGGCTAGCGCAGACCCTCATAGACCATGAAGCCGCGGGCCACCGACCATTTGCGCAGCGCACGGGGATGGAAGCGTTGCGGCGGATGATTGATGACACGCCATGAGCCGAGGGCGAGATCCCGCAGCTGGCTGTGTTGTTCACCGGAGAGCGGCGCCAGCAGCCCGGTGAGGCTCAGCGGCGTGTGGGCGCGGTTGTTGAACGGCAGCAGCAGCATTTCCAGCGGCATCTTCGCGCCGTCGGCCGTGCTGCCGGTGACGCCGGCGACAATGCCCAGCAATTCCTCGGCCACGATGCCGACCAGGTCATCGATCTCGCGGCGGCTGTCCTCGACGAACTGGGCCGCAAAGGCCTCGGCCTTGAGATCGCGGCCGAGCAAGGCGCAGACCCGCGTTCCGGCGACGCGGAACCGATGACCGTCGACCGGATCGTAGGACAGCACGAAGATATCACCGAGCAGTTCCCGCACCGGGCCGGGCTCGATATCGCTGCGGTCGGGCGCGCGCTCGCCGCCACGCTGCCCGTCCCAATAGGCGAAAAACTCGCGGCTCGATGGATGCTTCATGACTTCGACTTGCCTCCCGCGGCCCGGAAGGGGACAGACCTGTCCCGCTTTCAGGCACGCGTGCCCCTGGGTTTCTTTGCAGGAGGGGCATTGCAGCGTCCATGCCGGCGGCGGGTTTCGGCTCGTCCGGGCAGGTGCTTTGCGTCGTTAACGTTAAATTAACGATGTGGTTGGCGCGGCGCCGATATCGCGTAGTGTCCGCGCACTCCATTGCCGCGAGGCCTTTCTCCAGGGGGCCGGCGAGGCACGATCACAGGGTGGCTGCAAACAGGTTTGGTGGTTGCGCGGGGAGGGGTGGGGATGCCCGGCGCGAAAACACCGGTCCAGTCAAAGGGAGGCTTTCTCAGAGCCTCCCTTTTTCATTTGCGACGCACTGCCAGCCGGCGGCCGAAATGACGTTTGCCAGGGCGGGGCTCGATGTCTTCGCCGTGAGTTCGGCGGTCGGCCGACCTCATGAACGGCGCAGCCTGACGAAGGTTCGGGCAGTGTCCTGGCAGGTATAACAGGGTCTCTCCACGAAGCCGTGGTCGCCAAGGATTTTCAGCCGCGTCGGATCCACCGATGCCGGCACGAGGATGATCAGAACCGAGGTCGCCGGATCGAGCGCGCCCTCCGGGAATGCGCGGAAGAACTCGTCGGGAAAGATCCGGCGACAGTCGCTGTTGCGTGTAAAGTGATAGATGCAGGCCCAGCGCCATTCCGAATAGATCCTGATGGGATTGCCGATCTCGCCGAGCAGCGTCATCAATTGGGCCGTCGGCTTGTTTTCTCCCTCCGCCAGTCTCTCGATTGCGAATTGATTCTGGTTCGTCAGTAGCCGCTCCTCGGAGAAGCGCTTGTTCTGTGCCAAGACCAGTCCCGCCACGGCCGCGATCAGCAGCGCGGCCGCTGCCCAGCGGTTGGCGAACTTCACACCGCCGATCAGGCTTTTCGCCGCCGCGAGCAGATCCGGCCGGAAGATGGCCGGCCCGATCCGAAGCAGGATGATCTTCAGTCCGACCGCCGTCGTCAGAGCCCAAAACGGCACGGTCAGCGCCACGTTGCGGCTGTCGTAACTGAAGAAGAACGCCCACAGAATGCTGAACGGGATGCAGATTACCAGCAGCACCCAGCGATATCGGCGGTCCCACAGCACGGCAATGCTGCCGGCGAACACCGCGACGATCTCCAGCCATGACATGCTCGCAAGCACCGACCGCAAGCCGTCCAGCGCCCGGGCGATGCGGCTCGGCTGTTCGTAGATCTCCTCGAACAGATAGCTGAGTTCCGAGCCGTTGGTGCCGGCCTTGATGGTGATCTCGGCATAGACGTAGATCGACGCGCAGAGTGCCAAGGCCAGCGCGGCCCGCCACGTCAGTCCGATCGCGGTGCGAAACAGCGCACCGAGGCGCGGATTGATGTCCATCTCCCAGCACAGCACCAGGAGCGGCACCGCGCCGATCATGTAGAGGCCGACCTGCTTGGTCATGGCCGCGCCGCTCGCAAGCAGCAAGGCGGCGGTGACCACTCTGCCTGGCGAACGGCTTGCCATGCGCGGTGGAAGCAGGATGGCGACCGCGATCAGCGCGAACATGGCGACCGGGACGTCGATGTAGTCCTCCAGCGTGGTGCGGCCGGCGATGCTGCGCAGCAGTGAGGACGCCAAGGGCACGCTGATGACGAGAAAGATGTCCCTGGAACGCAGCGCCAGATAGATCAGCGTCTCGAAGATCGCCAGCCAGAAGATGAATTTGAAGGACGACGAGAAGAATTCGATCGAAGCGTTCCCCATCGTCGCGTAGGGAATCGACCAGAGGATCGGCACCAGTTGGGGATAGTGAAAGATCCGGACCGGCGGATGGTTGCTCGCCCATTCGACCGCCCACGGGTTCCACTGCGCGACAGGGTCGAAACCGGTGATCACCGATCCGGACGTCTTCACCAGCAGCTGAAAGATGCCGACGATCGAAACGGCGGCGAGAGTCACGGCGATGATGTTGGCCGTGGTCATGAATTTCTGTTCGCCGCGCGATGCGGCCAGCCAGCGCAATCTCGCGATGTTGCGCGTGTAATAGCTAAGGTCCAGCCGCCGGTCGGCGAGGAGCAAGACGAGGGACACCGCCACCGCCAGCAGCGCGAAACCGCGCGCATTGCCGGTGGTATAGGTGCCGGTAAATGCCGCGGCCTGGACCAGGACGCAATTGATCAGCAGACTGAAGGCAAACGGGCCGGCCAGCGGCGGCAGAAATCTTTCGATGCGCGTGGCGCGAATGAAGATGTAGCCGGTGGAAAAGCCTGCCAGGATGAACCCGATCGCGCCCCACGCGAATGTCACTTTGTCATGGCTCCAGCTTCAAAAATCGGTTCGACGGGGCCCCGGGATGACACAGTCGCCCATGCGGTCCGATAGCACAGGCCGGCAGCGGCGTCAGGGGTTTGCGAAGGGAAAGTGAGGCTTTCCGGCCGGCCGATTGTCGCTTCGCGATTAAAATTTGCAGTTTCGGGTCGGTCGCCGATCCTTGACTTGCGCCACACCGCCAAGCCGCCTATTTGGGCGCATCGCTCGCTTGAGCCGCTCGTGTTAGGCCGCCACCCTTTGGACTCCCCCGATTCTCCACGCGAACCGATCCTGACGCTGCCGGGCGCCCTGACCGCTTATATCGCGCTGCTCGCCGTCATCCATCTGCGGGTGCTGTTGCCACCGGATCTGGAATACTGGACCATCGAGGTGTTCGGCTTCATTCCGCGGCGCTACGACACGACACTGTTCGCGCCACCCTTTCCTGGCGGCTCCGGCGCCAAGGTCTGGAGTTTTCTGACCTATTCGCTGTTGCATGCCAATCTCAGCCATATCGGCTTCAACGTGCTGTGGCTGTTGCCGTTTGGAAGCGCGCTGGCGCGCCGATTCGGTGCGGTCAGGTTTTTCCTGTTCATGGCGGTGACCGCCATCGCTGGCGCGCTGGCCCACTTGGTCACCCATGAGGGGGCGATCGCACCGATGATCGGTGCCTCGGCGTCGGTGTCGGGGGCGATGGCGGCGGCGATCCGCTTCGCGTTCGTGCGGGGCAGCTTTCTGTCCTTCAGCCGCGGCGACGCTGACGCGGCTGCGCAGGTGCCGGCACTGTCGCTGATGCGCGCCCTGCGCGATCCCCGCGTGCTGGGTTTTCTCGGCGTCTGGTTCGGCGTCAACATCGTGTTCGGCGTTGGGTCGGTCGCGGTCGGCTCCGACAACACCAGCGTCGCCTGGCAAGCGCATATCGGTGGCTTTCTTGCCGGACTGCTGTTGTTTTCGCTGTTCGATCCGGTCCGCCGCGGCGACCATGACGCCGCGGCGGATGCGGCGCCATCCGATCTGTCGGATCGCGGCTGATCGCCGCGCCTTGCGGGAGCGGGCGATTTGATCCATCATCAGGAGCCTGCCACAGTTTGTTCCGGGCCAGGCTCGTATGAAGTCACCTGAACGAAATCGATGCTGAACTGTTAGTTGAAGACTCAAAGAAGAAAAGACCGCGCTCGTTCGAAGGCGCGCTTGATCTCCGGGAGACGACAATGACGGTACGTGCAATCCTCGATACCAAGGGCCATGACATCCTCAGCGTCGCGCCGGGCGCCAAGTTATCGGTGGCGATCAAGATTCTGGCGGAACGGCGCATTGGCGCCGTGCTGGTGATGAGCAACCAGCGCATGGAAGGCATCCTGTCGGAACGCGACATCGTGCGCGTGCTCAACGAACGCGGCGCGGCGGTGCTCGAGGAACCGGTCAGCGCGGTGATGACCCGCAAGGTCATCAGTTGCCGGGAGTCCGACACGGTCGGCGCGCTCATGGAAATGATGACCTCGGGCAAGTTCAGACATTTGCCGGTGCTCGAAGGCGACAAGGTGGTCGGCCTGATCTCCATCGGCGACATTGTCAAATGGCGCGTCAAGGAATACGAGAGCGAACAGGAAGCGCTGCAGAACTACATCAAGACGGCGTAATCATTTCTTATCGAGTGACGCTTCGGCGGCGCCGGGTGCCGGCGCGAGAATATGGATGGCCTCCTGGATCGACTCGATGGCGCGCTCAGCGGCGCGTGCGCCGTGCGCAATCAGGTCGTCGGCGCGGTGGAAATCGAACCAGCCGATCTGGCCGACGCGCGGTGAAATCAACAGGTCCGGCGGATCCCCGGCGAGGCGTGCGCGGGTGATGCGATCCTGCATGATGTTGAAAGCGTCGACCATCACCGTCGAGATGCCGGGACGTCCGCCGCCACCGAAAAATTCCCGCTTCACGGTTCGCTCGGGCGAGAAGAATTTGCTGAAGCCGCGTTTCGGCGCAGCAGGCTCGATGACCGGTTCCGGCACCGCAGCCGCCGTGGCGCCATGGGCGTAGATGGTGGTGGAGTGCGCAAACACGTCGCTGGACAGGTTGGCGGCGATGACGATTTCCGCGCCGAGCGCGCGCGCCGCCGAGACCGGAACCGGATTGACCAGCGCGCCGTCGACCAGCCAGCGGTCGCCGATCAGCACCGGGGCGAATATCCCGGGCAAGGCATACGATGCCCGCATGGCGTCGACCATGCGCCCGTGGGTCAGCCAGATCTCATGGCCGGTGCGGACTTCGGTCGCTACCGTGGCGAATTTCAGCGGCAGCGCCTCGATCTCGATCTGGCCCAGTGCTGCTTCGAGCTGCGCGGCGAGCTTGTCGCCGCCGATCAGGCCGGATCCGTTGAGACGGATGTCGAGATAGCCAAGAATGTTGCGCGGCTGCAGGCTGCGGGCCCATTCCTCCAATGTGTCGAGGTGCCCGGCGGCGTAGGATCCGCCGACCACGGCGCCAATCGAGGTGCCGACCACGACGTTTGGAACGATGCCATGGGCGATCAGGGTCCTGACGATGCCGATATGGGCCAGGCCCCGCGCGGCGCCGCCGCCCAGCGCAAGCCCGATCACCGGACGCCTGATGCTGCCAAGTCCAACCTTGTCGCGGCCGTTGGCCCCGTTCTGACCGCGGCCCATCAAATTCTCCAACACCAACGAACTCCTGAAAGGGTTTGGCGGCGGGCGCTTTGTGGCGCATTGGCCGAGCCTCGGAACCGATCCGGGGGAAGGCACCCGTCACATAGAGAAAACAACATCGACCGGAAATACAACAATAGCGTCAATTGCATCACAAGCATGGTTTATGCTGCTCCGGTCGCCCCAGACACAATCGTAACGGCCGGGGCGATCCGGGCAGCTATGCCACCGGTTTTGCCGTTTTTTGGGCGATCGGCCAAGCCGGCAGCCAGAGGCTTGAATTTGCCGCGTTTTCGGTGAAAAGCATCATCATGACTGCGTGGGGCCATGTTCATGACCGATTCCTGCGGGGCGGACGCCTGACGCTGGCCTTGGCCTGCCTGCTTGCGATCGCGAATCCGGCTTCCGCCCAGATGTTCGGCGAGCGACCGCCGCCGGTGCCGCCGGGCCTGGTTCCGGACGCCCCCTCCGGCCCCGCCATCAGCCTGGCGCCGCCATCTGGCCCGGCATCGGCGCCTGCGTTCCCGGCGCCGCTCACCCAGCCCCCGGTGGCCGCGGTGACGCCACCGGTTCCTACGCCGGTTCCGGCCGCACCATCAACGCCCGGGCAGGCGGTGCTGTCGTTGACCGCCCGCTACGGCAAGGATCTGCCGGTCATCAACAACGGGCTGGTGTGGCGGGTTTTCTCCGACCGGCCGGATGAGAGCGGAACCTTCAAGCTGATCCGCGAGGAGCGCGGCGCGACGCCGAACATCGTGCTGCCGCCGGGCAGCTATGTGGTCCATGTCAGCCTCGGCCTGGTCAGCGCGGTCCGGCCGGTGACGCTGAAGTCGGATACCGATCGCGAGGCCTTCGTCCTGCCGGCCGGCGGTCTGCGCATCGAGGGAAGGGTCGGCACGTCCAAGATTCCGCAGAACCAGATCACGTTCTCGATCTTCAAGGGCAGCCAGTTCGAAGTCGGCGAGCGCGCGCCGCTGGTGCCGACCGTCGCGGTGGGCGACGTCGTGCTGCTGCCGGAAGGCACCTATTACATCATCTCCAACTACGGCGACGCCAATTCGGTGGTGCGCTCGGATATCCGCGTCGCGGCCAGCAAGCTCACCGATGTGATCATTACCCATCGCGCTGCGGTGATTACCTTGAAGCTGGTCAGCGACAAGGGCGGCGAGGCACTGGCCAATACCGCGTGGTCGGTGATCACGCCCGGCGGCGACGTCATCAAGGAATCGATCGGCGCATTTCCCCGCGTCGTGCTGTCCGAAGGTGAGTATCGCGCCATCGCCAAGAACGAAGGCAAAGTGTTCGAGCGCGGGTTCAACGTGGTCAACGGTGTCGACGGCGAAATCGAGGTCGTCGCACGCTAGCGCCCTTTCGGTTCTGATTGAATCAGAACCCGGCTCTGGATTGTTGTTTTGACGCGTTTTCTTCACGCGAACCGGTATCCACCCCCGGATCAAGTCCGGGGGCATGCTTGGCTCGAAAGCGCTCAAAGGCGCATGACCACGCTAAGGTCTGACTGTCATAGTCGCTAACGCACACTAACCATCGAACGACTTAAAACTGTCATAATCGCGCCTTTGCGGCACGAACTTCGCAACGTTTACATGACCTTAATCCGGTCCGCCCTGGACACCGGCGCAGAGTTTCGTGTTGCGAAGGGG
>Ga0102590_1004587_pt1 | contig 11550 bp, 10 predicted proteins | sample AraplaMF_Col_mMF_FD_76859 | JGI IMG/M metagenome (GOLD analysis project Ga0102590, IMG submission 76859) | Arabidopsis root microbial communities from the University of North Carolina, USA - plate scrape MF_Col_mMF | ecosystem: Host-associated > Plants > Roots > Endosphere | place: USA...
AAGGAGGGCCCATGTTTTATTATCGCTGATCGTCCACATATTTACCTCCTTCATAATTCAGCCGGGCCCTGCGCCAATGGCGGGTCCAATGCTGATCTGTTTTAACATGCCCTTTACGCACGTATTTAAATACATGCTGTGAAAAGGCGTTTACGGGATATCCGGCCGCATCGCGGGTAACGATACCTTCCATGGTAACGGGTTGCCCGTTCAGCGTATCATGCGGGCACAAGGCGCCGGGCCCGGATACAATTGCCTGTACCTCTTTTTCAAATGCTTCGCGGTCTGCCGGTGGTGTAAACACTTTAATTTCCGGCACTACAGGCAGGTCAAGCATCGCGGCATAGTACTTAGTTTCTTCCCAGCTAAGCCACTGATCCTGCTCGCGTACTGCGAATACATAGAAATGATGATCCAGGTTGCGATATTCTATTGAGTGTACGGCGTACAAATTCTCCAGGAAGATCTCCAGTGTTCCCAGATCGTTCCTGATACTTTGCCAGAAGCGGCGTATGCTTGCTGTCCAGGGCGAAGTGGTTGGCGCAGCATGTGAACGCGCAAAAACACCTAAGCTGGAAAGGCAGTTGTTCTCTCCATCCAGTTTTTCTGTATGCACCAGTACGGGCATTTGCCGCAGGTGATCCCAGTAATCGTATTGTATACGATCATCACTGGTTGTGCCGGGAGAGAACGGATAATGATAGGTACGGCCGTATTTTTGGGAAATAGCCATGTTGTGAGGTTTAATATCAACAAATAAGATCCGTGCCTGCATTTAATGCTGCAGGCATCTCCAACCTTTAATATGTTTGTGATATTACATGGCCCAAGGCTTGATAATTTTTTATAATAGCTGCAAATATAGAGAATTCCCGCTAAGCTCCAGGCACATTATTTGTACCCCTACCCCAAAAACCTGTTATGGAAAAACGCATACTGGGGATCATATTCTCCCTTTTGGGCGCAACAGGGCTGATACTGGCAGCTGTGAACTTCGTGAATGGCGGAGAAGGCACCAGGAATATTAAAAGCATTATTATCTACGCTATCCTGGGCGCTATTTTCTTCTTTGCAGGCGTAGGCCTGGTTAAAAGCACAAAAGACAAGCCCTCCTGATTAAAGCGCCAGTACTTCTTTCAGTATCATATTTTTCGTATCTTGCGGCCACTATACTTCACTAAATCTGCGGAGCGATATCTAATTTGATATTATTACGGCCTTACATAGCATATTACTTTTTTTGATATTTCGCCATTATCTAAATACCGTTCAGTATGTCAACACTTACTATGGAGTTGCCCACAACCTCCATTAGAACCAAGCGTATTGAGTCTATTGACCTTTTACGCGGTCTGATCATTATCATCATGGCCCTGGATCACGTCAGGGATTATTTTCATGCAGACGCCTATCTGTACAATCCAACCAATCTTGCACAAACCAGTGCATTCCTGTTCTTTACCCGCTGGATCACACATTTCTGTGCGCCTGTATTCGCCTTTCTTGCCGGCACTTCAGCTTACCTGAACGGCCTGAAGAAGACCAAAAAGGAGCTCTCCTTCTTTTTGCTTACCAGGGGCCTGTGGCTGGTAGCGCTGGAATTCCTCATCATTACACTGGAATGGACCTTCAATGCGGAATACAATGTGTTCCTTGTACAGGTGATCTGGTCACTGGGCATCAGCATGATCTTCCTGGCCGGATTAATACACCTGCCCCGCAAAGCGATCCTGGTAACAGGTATTATCCTGATAGCCGCCCATAACCTGCTGGACAATGTACACGTGCCGGGCACCGGCGGCGCCTCCATCTTCTGGGCATTCCTGCATGAACAACGCTTCTTTATGATCGGCAATACCGGCCTGTTTGTAGGCTATCCCATTATCCCCTGGATCGGCATTATGGCCACCGGCTATTGCTTCGGAACATTATATGCACCCGGCTATGATGCGGCACAGAGAAAAAGAACACTGATCTACCTGGGCGCCGGCGCTACCGCCCTTTTCATCATCGTGCGCGGTATCAACATTTATGGCGATCCGTCTCACTGGTCTGCACAAAAAGATCCGCTGTTCAGTTTCCTGTCTTTCCTGAACACCAGTAAGTATCCTCCTTCCCTGCTCTATACACTGATGACGCTCGGCCCATCCTTCCTCTTCCTGGCATTTGCAGAAGGGCCCTTGAACTGGCTCACGAAAAAGCTGGTAGTGGTAGGAAGAGTGCCCATGTTCTTCTATATCCTGCACATTGTGTTCATACACCTGCTGGCCGTATTTGCAGCTGTTTTAACAGGATACAAGGCCTCTGATATGGTGTTGTCTACCTGGGTAACCGATAGCCCGCAGCTGAAAGGATATGGCTTTAGCCTGCTTACCGTATATCTTTTATGGATAGCCGTGGTGATCGCTTTGTACCCGCTATGCAAATGGTATGACGCTTATAAGAGAAGCCACCGGGAAAAACAATGGTTAAGCTATATATAAGTTGCTTCCTGTCCTAAAGTTCAATAACTTACTGCTAAAGTCATTGTCACATGGAAAAGAGAACGTTTATCAAACTGTCTTCTGTGTTAGTGACCGGAACCGCTTTTTCTCCCATGATCAATTTCATACAAGACAGCAAGCTTAAGAACTGGGCAGGTAATTATACTTACAGCACCAATAAGGTGCACACCCCCGGGTCTGTGGAGGAAGTGCAGCAACTGGTAAAAGGCCTTCCTGAATTCAAGGTATTAGGTACCCGTCATTGTTTTAATAACATTGCCGACTCTACGGAAAACCTTGTTTCCCTTAAACACCTGGACCAGGTGATCGCATTGAATAAAGAGGCACGTACCGTAACGATAGGTGCAGGGATCAGTTATGGTAAACTATGCCCCTACTTATATGAGCAGGGCTTTGCACTGCATAACCTGGCCTCACTGCCGCATATTTCTGTTGCCGGCGCCTGTGCCACCGCCACACATGGATCGGGAAGCAGGAACGGCAACCTGGCCACCGTTGTTCGTGCGCTGGAGATGGTAACGCCTTCCGGCGAAGTGGTGACGCTTTCAAAAGAAAAAGACGGGGAAAAGTTCCTGGGCGCAGTAGTAGGACTGGGCGCCCTGGGCGTGATCACTTCCCTCACCCTGGATCTTCAGCCCGGCTTCGATATGCAGCAGGACCTCTTTGAACGCCTGCCCTTTGAACAGCTGAAAGACCACCTGGAAGAGATCTTCTCCAGCGGCTACAGCGTAAGCCTGTTCACCGACTGGCAAAACCAGCAGGCCAACCAGGTCTGGCTGAAGCGCCGTATAGAACCAGGTACGGAGGCGGTGTTAAGGTCTGACTTCTTCGGGGCCGTACCGGCTACAAGACCGCTGCACCCGATAGCTGCACTCTCCGCAGAGAACTGTACACAACAAATGGGCGTTCCCGGCCCCTGGCACGAACGCCTGCCTCATTTCCGGATGAACTTCACTCCCAGCAGCGGAGAAGAGCTGCAATCAGAATATTTTGTTCCACGCAATAAAGGATATGAAGCTATTATGGCGGTAAACCGTCTTCGTGACCAGATCTCCCCCCATCTGCTGATCTCCGAGATCCGTACGATCGATGCGGATCAGCTCTGGATGAGCCCCTGCTATCAGCAAGCCAGCATGGCCATACATTTTACCTGGAAACAGGACTGGCCGGCGGTCAGCAAAGTATTGCCGAAGATAGAAGCCGCGCTGGCGCCTTTCAATGTAAAACCGCATTGGGGTAAATTGTTCACCATAGCGCCTGCTACGCTGCAGCAACGCTACGAAAAACTGTCTGATTTCAGGCAATTGATAAAGGAGTATGATCCGCAGCGAAAACTCCGGAATGCGTTCCTGGACACCAATATCTACGGCAGCTGATTACGCATATTCAGCATAAATAGCTTTAGGTCTGTATCTTCGCCGGGAGGCTTCAATGTGGAGATGCATCTGAAATGACATTTCTCCAGCAGCCGCACCGAACGGCTGTTCTCCGGTATAGTGATCGCGTAAAGGGTATCAAGGTAATTGAATTGTTGCTTTATATACGCCAGCGTTGCGGTGGCCGCTTCATAAGCGTAGCCTTTACCCGCCTGATCTGGCAGAAAAGCAAAACCCAGATCAGGTGCAGGCAGGTATGCCCGCTGAAATAAGCCGCACATGCCAACAGACAGACCACTCTCTTTCAACACGACCAGCCAGCCGCCAAATCCGTTATCCGCATAACTTTTCAATACGCCGTTCGTCAGGTAGCGTTCTGCATCTTCAATGCTATGCAGGTTCCTGTCGCCTATGTATTGCAGCCAGGCAGGCGTGTTTACCAGTTCCAGCATAAATGATGCGTCTGACAGGTCTAGCTGCCGGATAAAAAGCCGTTCTGTTTCGATCAGGTGATGCATAATACAGGTATTTACGGTGAATGCCTATCGCTTCTCCATCAGCTCAGTATTCTCCACTTTCATCATAAAATATGGATTGGCCGCGTCAGCCTTCTTCATGACAATCAAAAAAGGTTTATCAAAAAACAGGTGCTGGGGCCTGGTCCGTACCGCCGGACCGCTCGAGTCAACGGCAACAGCCGCTACCTCCGCTTCGCTTTCCACAATAGCTCCATCTTCATCTAAAGTAAACGCGGTTCGCTGATAGGCGGTTGCAATCTCATAATCTTTTGCCGAGGTACGAATATACTGACCTTCTATGTCTTCATAATGTGTTTCAATATTAAAATGCAGCACCGGTATGATCAGGGCATCATTCTCCTGTATGGTGTATTTCCAGGTATTGCCAGTGTCCTGCATTTCCCTCCGGCCTTTTATAATATCTGAGCTGGCCTCACGCCACAAGGCGTCCAGCCTGTTAAACCGCATCACGCCTTTCACCAGGATCAGTTCCTCCTGCCGGTCTTTTGGAATAAGCTTTATAATGAATTCATCGTCATTTTTGTAATACAGTACTGCTATTTCCGTTGTAAGCATATTTTTGTAAACCGGCATTCCAAATGCCCGTACGGCCTTTCCCCTGAAGGTAAAGCCAGACAATACACTGTCCAGCGTCAACTCGAGGTCCAGCGATTTATGAAAGAACGTGGAGATACTGATAACATCTGCGTTTACGGAGATCTCTTTCTCATATTCATTCTCCGCCAGTGCACCCTTGAATGTATTTGACCGGTTAACAAGATTAAGCTGATAGTTCTCGGGGGACACCTTCAAAGGCAATTTGATCTCCCGTTTTAATCCATTCCAGGCCAGCAGAAAGGAGGACGTATAGATCACATTCCTGTAAGGCTTAAATGATTCTTCCATCGTGGGCACAAAAACAGTGGCAGGATATTCCTCCAGAGAAGTCACTTTTTCCGCCGGGGTATTGTTACGGCATTGCGTAAATAATAAAAGGCAAAGGGCCGGTACCAGGTAAGGTCTCCACATAGTAGTAAGGATAAATAGCTGGTACTAATTTAAGCTTTTCCCATATATCTCAAGGAGGCCGGTATTGGTGTTGTTAGTCTACAAAATGAGGAAAAAGACCAGAGGGCAGATATTCGTCTGCCCTCTGCTAAAGCCTTAATGTCTATCCCAGAACGGAGGTGGTTCAATGCCCAGGGCACGCAGGTAAACGTATCCCTGTCCGCGATGATGGTTCTCATTATCTACCCAGTAAAAGAGCTGGGAGTACATGGGGCCTTCATACATGCCGAAGGCCAGGTCTATCTCCTGCCAGCGCTCAGGGGCTACCTGCGGCCAGAGCGTATTGATCTGTTCGGTCACCTCGTCCCAGAGGCGCAATAGTTCCTCTTTCGTGGTGGGTTTGGCGGCATCATTATGGTGGAACAGTTCCCCCGCCTGTTGCCAAACGCCGGTTGCTAAGCCCTGCATACCAGCCGGCGCTATCGTTATCAGTTCCAGCGCCAGTTCCGAGAAAGGCCGCATCCCTCCTATAGAGAACTGGAAGAGCTCGTTCTCAGGAAAGGCCTCGATCATACGACGGGTGAGCTGGCGGTGTCCCTGCCAATGCTGCAAAAATGCTGCGGGGGTGACAATAATGGTTTGTCCGGCTAATGTGGCGGAAGAAAGATCATTTGACATGATTGAACAGGTTTAAGGTGATCAGGAATCTTGTTTCTGATCACAAAGCAACATATGGGAAGTGACAGCCCTATGTCAGCAGGATAAGATGGCCCCTTAAATTTTTATTGAATGAACAAATTGCTCATTAACCCGGTTATGTATTGTAACAAGAACAAGTAGATTTTCCCAAAAATGCATAACAACTATACATAATATCTAATATCCCTAAAGGATAAACAATTATTTGGCATAATTTCAGCTACATTCCTTTCCGGGGAATTTAAATCAGGAATACTATCATTTCTTAACCTTGAAATCCGACCGGCACTAAAAGATCTGCAGCCGGTCTTAGTCTGATTAATTAACGTTTAAAATCAAAAATGCTATGGCAAAAACAGCAAAAAAAGCTACGAAGGCAGTAACACCCGCTAAGAAGGCAGCCGCAAAAACTGCAGCAAAACCTGCTGCCCCTAAAAAAGCAGCGGCTAAGAAGGCAGCAGGCAAAACCAATGCCGGCCTGTCCGCCCCTGTTACTCCAAGTGCTGAATTAGCCAGTGTTATTGGCAGCAAACCTGCGCCAAGAACAGAGATCATTAAGAAGATATGGGACTACATTAAGGCAAACGGCCTGCAGGATACAACAAACAAAAGGATGATCAATGCCGACGCCAAATTAAAGGTGATCTTCGGCGGCAAAAACCAGATCTCCATGTTTGAACTAGCCAAGGTAGTTAGTAACCATGTGAGCTAAGCAGCTACATCCACATAGCTTCATACCACTTGTCATAATAGTTGCCGGCAGCCGGAGGAGGCCTTAGTGAATACTAGCGGTCTTTTTCTGTTGTTGGCTTCTTTTATTGACAAAGGGATTGATACGCCCCCGCCCTTACTCCTTCCAGGGTGAATGCAGGATGCAATCGCAGAAATTCTTACGCTGAAAATTGGGGATCATAAAAGCGCATACATCGGCCTTGATATTCCCGAAAGTAGTATCCGTCTTATGTTTGAACCCCTCAAAAAAGGCGGGGATGATCTTCTTCTTAAAATCTGTTCTCGGAAAAGCAGTGGTGATCGCTTCGCGTTGAGCGGCAGAAAGGTGCTCATACCCTTCGCCCATTACATCCAGCCCTACACCGGAGTACATCAAGGCTACTTCCGCTTCTTTGTATTCCGCAATACCGATAGTGGTATGCAGGGCGATGGTATCCCACACCAGCTGCAGGGAGGCCGCGGGCAAACCATGCGCCTTCAGGAAATCCCTCGCGGCATTGGCCCCGTCTACCTCAAAGCGTTTGTCCGGACTACTGTAATGCGGCGTAAGCCCCAGGTCATGAAATACGGCGCTCACATACAGCAGCTCGGGATCATAGGACCGTTGCTCCCGTTGGCCATTCAGAGCAGCGAAAAGAAAAACCCGCAGGGAATGGTTATACAGAAAAGTGTTGCCGTGATCCAATAGTAATCCGGTGGCTTCCCTGGCTATCTTGCTGTCGGGGATCCTGATCCCTGCTACAGCGGCTGGTACGATTACTGACATATCATTTGTGCTTTTGTATACACAAAACTAGAGCAGTGTACAGCGCTGGAAAATGCTAAAACCGGTGGATCAGATACCAATTTTTACAAACTGGCGGCGGTATTCAACGGGAGATAGGCTGGTGTATTTTTTAAAGAAATTACTGAACTGGTAGGGGGTGGCGAAGTGCAGGTTGCCGGCGATCTCCTTCACGGACTGTGAACTGAACTGTAATAAACGCTTGGCTTCTGCGATCAGCTGCCCGTTGATGGTCTCTTTGGCGCCCTGGCCAAAACGCCGGGATATTTCAGACAGCTTACGGGAAGAAACGCCCAGCTTACGCGCAAAGCCAGCCACATCATGCACCTGGCTGCATTCTTCCCGTACCAGTGTTATAAAATCCTGGTACAGTTTATTATCATAACTCCCGGTATCTTCCTGTAGCAGCGTATAGATGTTGGCGATCTTGATGATGATGATCTTCAGATAGGCCGCCAGTACATCCGGCTTATTGGCATAATCCGGCCCGGTAAATTCCTGTAAAGCAGTATCAAAGAGATGATCCAGCGCCTGTTGATGAACGGCATCCAGGGGAAAACGCCGCTCTACCATCCCATTATCGAACAATACGGCTTTGCAGTTATTAGCGCTGGCCGGGGTTCTCTGCCAGAAGCAATCCCCGAACTGCAGCAGGTATCCTGTAACAGCATTTTCACCAAACAGGTATACCTGACCTTTTGATACCAGCAACAAGCTGTTGGCAGCGAACGGGATACTCACCCCATCTATGATTACAGTACCCGTCCCCTCTTTCACAAACAACACCTGGTTATGATCAGGCCTGTACGGCTGCGCAGAGAAGTGCCGTTCCTTTAAGCCCTCAATGCTGAAAGAATCCTGCAGCATGGGATCAATCCCCAGTTCCTGTATCTCTTTTGCTCCTGTCATGGTCAGGTACTCTTCTTGGCCTTACCCAGGCCTATTTTGTAATCATCCGGCGTGCCGGTGATCTTAATATTCATGAACCGTACCTTCTTATCTTTATCACGTACCTCTATGGCATCTACCTGGTCAGGATCTACTTCCTCCTGCTTTTTACCGAACAACATACGGAAGCCCACCGAGGTCACCATCTTCATGGGAATCCGCAAATAGTATTCCATTTGCATGTTGAGCGCCTGCTTACCGGAGATCTCCATAAAGCCCAGGGAAGAGTTGATATTCATATTGGGAATGGTCAGCGCACCATCTTTAAAGGTCAGCTTATTACGCAGAGTATCGAAGCGCACCATTTTCAGGTTCTTGTCTTTGAAATAGGAAGACATGGCCTGCATGGGGGCAAAGTTGATCAGCACCCCGTTGCAGATAGTCATGTCCAGCGAGGCTTTGGAATGATCCAGCAGCGGCGTAAGATCAGGATGTACCTGTACATAGGCCCTAACCGTACCGGTTAGCCTGCCTTTGATATTTTTATTGATCACATAGTCCTGCCCCAGGTAATCCAGCTTCAGCATCATCTTTTCTATATTCACATCTTCCACATTGATCCTGCTGGTTAAATAGATCTTTTCCGGGTTGCTGCCGTTGAAATGCCCGCGTGCACGGATCTTTCCTTCGGCCATGGACAGCATCAATGTATCCAGGTACAGGTGTTGGTCGGCCTGCATATGGATGTTGGAAGCGACCTCTTTTATCCATAAACGGCGGTACTTTATTTTGCCGATGTTCACAGACGCCTTGAAATCGATAAAGGGTATCTGGAAGATATTGAATGCGTTGGCATGGGCAGATGTTTTCGCTGCCGCATGTTGCACCGTTGCTACATTGGATGGCAGGGCAGGCGCAGCTTCTTCCGCGGCGGTCAGCTTGTAACCGGTGAGCTGATCTACATCCAGGAAGCGGGATTTGAACACCAGGTAATTTTCCTTCTTCCTTTTAATGGTATCCGGACCAGCATACAAACGCATGTTGATGTCAAAATCACTCCGCCCGATCTTGCCTGTCAGTGTATCTATCTTAATGAATTTATTCGCGCTGAATTTAACGTTCCCTTTGATGCTATCCAGTTTGAAAGCATGCTGCAGCAGTTCCCCCGAAATATTGGCGATCTTGACATTCGCGAACCTGAACACGGAATCATAACGCAGATCTATCTTGGAACGCAGCCAGATGTTGGAACCGATCTCTTCGTGATAGTCTTTAGGCACATATTTGCGGCTGTAACGTCCCAGCAGATCGCGCATGGCCAGGCGTTGAGATTTGAAGTCAAATGCAACCTGCGTCTTGCCCTTCATTACCTTATCAAACCAGAGCGCATAGTTGTTTACACGGCCGCTGAAACGGATATCACTGCTGTCTATCTTACCGGTAAAATTCTTCAGGCGGAGTGAAGTATCGGCAATGGTCAGCTCAGCGCCAAAATCATGAAAAGCGTGCGGATAACGTTTGAAGGAAGCATTCAGCTGCGCTATCGTGAACTTGCCTTTCGGCAGCGGTTTTGGGTGTCGCAGCTCATTCACAGATGTTTCCAGTGATACGCCCAGGTTAAAGCCGTAGATCTCTTCACTTGCTCTTCTGCTCTTAGCGGTATCATATGCCAGCAGGTCTTTCAGCAGCATTTTATTGCTGCTCGCGTTGAGCGTTACCAGCACTGGCTTTTGCTGCTGATGGAAGATAGCCGGCAGATCACTGATCGAGCCATCCAGGCGGAAATCAGAATTGCCGAATTTGAAAGACAGTGAATCCAGCTTCACAAATCCGTCTTTCATATAAGCATGCAGGTCGAGGTCTCTTACAATATGTGGATAGGAGGGAACACGGAAAGTAAGGTTACGTACCGTCAACTCACTTTGTATACCCTGTTTCAGCTTACGCATGGATTGTTCAGGCATGCTGAGATCTACCAGCTCCTTAAAATCCATTTTCAGCGCGATATCACCGGTGATACGCTGCAGGTCTTTAATGCCCAGGAAAGCGCCGATGAATCCCAGTTCCAGTTCAGAGTCTACCTGCATCAGCACTTTAGGATCTGTAAAATCCCGCAGCACAAAATTTCCTTTGAAAATGCCCTTGTCCTGCGGACGTACCAGTATATTCAGTACCCGCAGCTCGGATGTTTTCAGGGAGCGCCCAACGCCGTTGGTATAATAGCCGCTAAAGGCGAGGGAATCCAGTTTCTTGTTTGTATTCGTATTATGCATCCAGGCCTTGCTGCAGGAGAAAGACAACTCTATCAGGGGCATTTCATTTCCTTTGAGCTTACCTTTCACTTTCCCATTAAAGCTCAGATAACCATCGTATTTAAAGTGGTTCAGCTCTTTAGCCACTGCGGGCGGTGCAAAAGAGAACAGCTGCCTGAAATCCGGTTTATCTCCCGTAATGGTGAAATCCACCATATTGCCGTGCAGCAGGTCTGCCATTCCGGTAATATTAAATACAGCGTCTTCCAGCTTCAGTTTTCCTACCGGCAGTTTTACCAGCTGCGCGGGTTTATTGTAAGACAGTTGGATATTAGTTTCCACGCGTTTATGACGGAACAGGGAAGTATCTAAAGGACTGGTATAATCCACTATCATCTTGCCTTCCAGGTTGGCGTTGATCAACAGGCTGTCTATGCTGAAAGCGGATTTTATGCGTTCTATATGCGCAGCTACACGATGGCCGCTTTGCTTATCCAGGTAAGTAACATCGAGGTTTTTCAGTATTACTTTCTTCACATCAAGATCCAGCTCTGTGGAAGTAGTATCGGTAGCAGCCACCGTGTCGGCTGTCATCTTGCTGGCTTCCACGATATTAAGACGGCCCTGTTTATCCTGCACGATATCGAGATGTCCGTTCTTCAGCACGATCACCTTTACACGGTAGCGTTGCTTCAGGATATCGGGCAGGCTAAAACCAACGTACATACGTTCTGCCTCATATATCGGCTTGAGCGCCTTTCGCTTGCTGGCATAGAACTGTACATTGTC
>Ga0102590_1004589_pt1 | contig 11537 bp, 10 predicted proteins | sample AraplaMF_Col_mMF_FD_76859 | JGI IMG/M metagenome (GOLD analysis project Ga0102590, IMG submission 76859) | Arabidopsis root microbial communities from the University of North Carolina, USA - plate scrape MF_Col_mMF | ecosystem: Host-associated > Plants > Roots > Endosphere | place: USA...
GAAAATACCGTGATCGCCTATGAGCCCGTCTGGGCAATTGGCACCGGCCTGACGCCGACCACCGAGGACGTCGAGAAGGCGCATGCCTTCATGCGCGCCGAGCTGACGGCGCGTTTCGGCACCGAGGGCAAAAAAATCCGCATCCTCTATGGCGGCTCGGTGAAGCCTTCGAACGCCAAGGAGCTGATGGGCGTTGCCAATGTCGACGGCGCACTGATTGGCGGCGCGAGCTTGAAAGCGGCCGATTTCCTCGCCATCTACGGCGCATACACGGAACTCACTGCCTAATTCTGAGCTAAGGGCTTGGAATAGGCGAACGCCTCATGTAAAGAGCGCCAGATTTTTATTTGATGCCCGCCGCTTGCGGGCAGGACTGGACCCATGCAGACCGTATTGATTGTCATCCACCTCATGATCGTGCTGGCGCTTGTCGGCGTGGTGCTCATCCAGCGTTCGGAAGGCGGCGGCCTCGGCATCGGCGGCGGTTCCGGCTTCATGTCGGCGCGCGGCACGGCCAATGCCCTGACCCGCACGACGGCGATCCTGGCGACCCTGTTCTTCCTGACGTCGCTCGGCCTCGGCATTCTGACGCGCTACCAGGGCAACCCGACCGACATTCTGAACCGAATTCCGGCGACGAGCGGTCAGGGCAACGGCATTCTCGATTCGCTGGGCGGCGGCGCAAAGCCTCCGGCAAATCAGCCGGCCAATAACGGCGTTCCGAACAGCGGCGCAGCTGCTCCGGCTCCTGCAGCACCTGCACCGGCCGCTCAGGCACCGGCTGCATCGGCTCCGGCCGCTCCCGCTGCCCAGGCACCGGCTGCTACGGCTCCTGCCGCAGACGCTCCGGCCGCAACGCCGGCCCCGGCAACGCCCGCTACTCCTGCCGCTCCGGCCCAGCCGGGTGGCGTACCGACCGGACAATAAACCGGTCAGCGAAATAAACCGCCGGCAGGCCCAAGGGTCTGCCGGTTTTCTTTTGTTCAGATTTCACGCTGGCACCAAAAGTTCTGGAAAAGAATTTTTGGGCTGGTGGAATCGTTTTTGAGAAGGTATCCGGTGACTCCCATGGCGCGATACGTATTCATCACTGGCGGCGTGGTTTCCTCTCTCGGTAAAGGAATTGCGGCCGCGGCTCTCGGAGCGTTGCTGCAGGCCCGTGGTTATCGGGTGCGGCTTCGCAAACTCGACCCCTATCTGAACGTGGACCCGGGCACCATGAGCCCGACCCAGCACGGCGAAGTCTTCGTCACCGACGACGGTGCCGAAACCGACCTCGATCTCGGGCATTACGAACGCTTCACCGGGCGCTCGGCGACCAAGACCGACAACATCACCACCGGGCGCATCTACAAGAACATCATCGACAAGGAACGCCGCGGCGATTACCTCGGCGCGACGGTGCAGGTCATTCCGCACGTTACGAACGAGATCAAGGACTTCGTCACCGAAGGCAATGACGACTACGACTTCGTCATCTGCGAGATCGGCGGCACGGTCGGCGACATCGAGGCCATGCCGTTCATGGAAGCGATCCGCCAGCTCGGCAACGATCTGCCGCGTGGCACTGCCATCTACGTCCACCTGACGCTGATGCCCTATATCCCGGCCGCTGGCGAGTTGAAGACCAAGCCGACGCAGCATTCCGTCAAGGAACTGCAAGCGCTTGGCATTCATCCCGACATCCTGTTGGTGCGCGCAGACCGCGAGATTCCGGAAGCGGAGCGCCGGAAGCTCTCGCTCTTCTGCAATGTCCGCCCGTCCGCCGTCATCCAGGCGCTCGACGTCGCCAACATCTACGATGTTCCGATCGCTTACCACAAGGAAGGCCTCGACAACGAAGTGCTCGCAGCCTTCGGCATCGAGCCGGCGCCCAAGCCGCGCCTCGACCAGTGGGAAGAGGTCTGCAACCGTATCCGCACGCCGGAGGGCGAAGTCACGATCGCGATCGTAGGCAAGTATACCGGCCTCAAGGATGCCTATAAGTCGCTGATCGAAGCGTTGCATCACGGCGGCATTGCCAATCGCGTCAAGGTGAAGCTTGAATGGATCGAATCCGAGATCTTCGAAAAGGAAGATCCGGCGCCTTACCTCGAAAAGGTCCACGGGATCCTGGTTCCCGGTGGCTTCGGCGAGCGTGGCTCGGAAGGCAAGATTCATGCGGCTCGCTTTGCGCGCGAACGCAAGGTGCCGTATTTCGGTATCTGCTTCGGCATGCAGATGGCCGTCATCGAGGCAGCCCGTAACCTCGCCGGCGTGGAAAGCGCCTCGTCGACCGAGTTTGGTCCGACGAAAGAACCGGTCGTCGGTTTGATGACCGAGTGGGTGAAGGGCAATGAGCTGCAGAAGCGCACGGCATCGGGCGATCTCGGCGGCACGATGCGCCTTGGCGCCTACAAGGCTGCGCTGAAAAAGGACACCAAGATCTCCGAGATCTACGGCGCAACCGACATTTCGGAGCGCCATCGCCACCGCTACGAAGTCAACATCGATTACAAGGATCGTTTGGAAGACTGCGGTCTCGTCTTCTCCGGAATGTCGCCGGACGGCGTCTTGCCCGAGACGATCGAATATCCGGATCATCCCTGGTTCATTGGTGTCCAGTACCATCCGGAACTGAAGAGCCGGCCACTCGACCCGCATCCGCTCTTCGCGAGCTTCATCGAAGCGGCGACCGAGCAGAGCCGCCTGGTCTGATTGCCAAGAGACCGCCTCGTCAATCGACGCGGCGGTCTTTTCAATTGGTGTGCCGTCGCAATCTTGCAGCGGATGAGCCAAAGCCGCAGCACGACCGTTTCCCGGCTGTTTTTGTATCAACGATTACGCAGCTTCCGGCAGCGGCCCAACATAAACCGAACGTGGCCGGATAAGTCGGCCCTCCAGCGCCTGCTCGCGCGCATGCGCGATCCACCCTATCGTCCGGCCGATCGCGAACACGCCGGTGAAGGACTCACGCGGAAAGCCCAGCGCATCGAGCAGCAAGGCCGTGTAGAATTCGACATTGACGTCCAGCGGACGATCCGGCTTACGCTCCTTAAGGATGGCGAGCGCCGCGTGCTCTACGGCTTCTGCCAATTCGATCCGCTGTCTGTCGACCTGTGCGGCTAGGACCAGCGGCCGAAGAGCCTGCTTCAGGGCATCGGCGCGCGGATCACGCACCCGGTAGATGCGGTGGCCAAAGCCCATCAAGCGTTCGCCGCGGTCCAATGCGTCGCCAAGCCAATCGCGCGCATTGTCGCTGGTCCCGACCGCATCGAACATGTCCAGCACGGGACCCGGAGCGCCGCCGTGCAACGGTCCCTTGAGCGCACTTATCGCCGCCAGCACTGACGAGGTGAGGCCGGCACGCGTCGAGGCGATAACACTCGATGCGAAGGTCGAGGCGTTTAGGCCGTGGTCCGAGATCGTCACAAGATAGGCGTCGAGCGCAGCCGTCTGCTCCCAACTCGGCAACTGGCCAGTCAACATGCGCAGGATGTCGGCCGCCTGCGACAGGGAACCATCAGGCGCTACCGGCTCTTTGCCGCTCTGCATGCGGAGGATCGCTGGTAGGAAAACCGCCGGGGCGGCCAGTAATCTGAGTACTGCTTCAAAGTCCTCACCATCCGGCAGGTGAGCGATCAGAGCGCGCATCGCGTCCACAGGCGGCAATGCCAGCAACTCCGTGTCAAGAACCGTCACATGGGCGAACAAGCCTGACCGCATTTCGCCCAGCCACTTGCCGAGTTCTGCTGCACCGAAACGCCGTTCCGTCAGGCCGTCGAGCAACAGCGCAGCCACACTTTCATAGGTTGATGTCGACACGAGATGATCGAGCGACACGCCACGGATAATCAGGCGACCTGCTTCGCCGTCCACATCAGAGAGCCGCGTTTCAGTTGCAATGACATCTTCCAAACCGTTATTCATCATGTTTCTCCTTTACGTGCAATAGGATCGAGCCTAGATTAATTGACGTCAATCTTGATGAAATTGATCAATGTAAGAGGGCAGGATGTCCTGGCTAACCGCCGAGCAGGCGCTTGAGAAACTCGGCACAAAACCGCAAACGCTCTACGCCAATGTGAGCCGCGGCCGGATCCGGGCCAAGGCGGATACCAGCGACCCGCGGCGCAGTCTTTACAACGCGGCCGACGTCATGCGGCTCGCCGAACGCCACGCTGGTCGGCGCAAGACCGAGACGGTCGCGGCAGATACCATCCAGTGGGGTGACCCAATTCTGCCATCAGCCATTTCGACCATTCTGGATGGCCGGCTGTATTATCGCGGCCACAATGCGACGACTTGGGCGGAACATGCGACGCTTGAAGATACCGCCGCGCTTCTGTGGAATTCAGAACCGATTGCAGCAGCACCCAGCATGGAGCCGGAAGAATCCCCTTCGTTGGAGCGGGCATTTCTTCTGCTCGCACGGCGCGTCACCCGCGATCTGCCGACCCCTGGGCGGTCGGCTAAGGTGTTGAAGACGGAAGCGGAAAGCATTCTGTCGACCGTGGCAAGTGCGCTCACACCGGATAGGACGGCTTCGCCCTTGCATTTACGCCTCGCCATGGGTTGGCGAAGGCCCGAAGCGGCCGATTGCGTCAGGCGCGCACTGGTGCTCCTTGCCGATCATGAACTCAACGCATCGACCTTCGCCACACGCGTGGCCGCCTCTTCAGGCGCAACACTGTCCGCTGCGGTCCTGTCAGGCCTTTCGACCTTGACCGGACCGCTCCACGGAGGCGCCTGGCGGAGCGTCGTCTCTTTAGTCGCAGAGGTCAATGCGCGTGGGGCCAGCCAAGCAATACGGCAGGCGCTGACGCAGGGAAGGGCGCTCCCTGCCTTCGGCCATCCTCTGTATCCGGACGGAGACATTAGAGCGAAGGCGCTAATGTCCAATTTTTCCTTGCCGCCAACCTATGCCGAACTGGCAGAAGCGGGGCAAGAAATCATAGGAGAAGGTGTCAACATCGATTTCGCGCTAACGGCCATGGGCGCAGCTTTTGATCTTCCCGACGATGCCCCTCTTGTCATCTTCGCGCTTGCACGAACCGTGGGATGGCTGGCTCACGCCATGGAGCAAGTCGAGAGCGGCCATCTCATTCGTCCAAGAGCACGCTATACTGGACCTGCAGTCGAAGTACCCGAGAAGCTTCTCATAGCATAGGAAAGTCATTGACGTTTGGGCATGCGTGCTGCAGCAATCAAGGCATGATGGCCGTTACACGCAATGTCGTTCGATCGGGGGGACGGATATGCTTGTAAACTTGAGACTGCTTTTCGCCGCAGCCGCCTGGGGTAGCGCGACCTTTCTCTTCACCTCTGATGCGGCCTTGGCACAAACGAGCGGATGCGCCATGGAGCGCGTGACGGGAACGTCACGGCAAATCATGCGCTGCGCGGATGGCGTCACGATCACAGCAGAGGGTGGGGCGCGCTTCAATCTCGTCGATCGCAACCGCGATGGGCGGCCAGACGCCATGTCATTGCGGAACAAGGCCGTCCTCGTTGACGTCGACCGCGCACGGCGGTCGGACGGGTTCGAGGTGATTACGCCACAAGCGATCGCGGCCGTGCGCGGCACGCGCTGGGCTGTCGACGTCAAGAACGGTACGACATCCGTCTTTGTCGTACGCGGACGTGTGGCGGTCGGTCGTCCATCGGCAGGAGAGCGCGTCGTATTGAATGTAGGTGAGGGCGTAGACGTCGCGCGCGGTAGCGGACCGCTTACCGTCCGCCGCTGGCCCCCCGCTCGCGCCGCGGCTCTGCTTGCCCGCCTTGGCCAATAGCGCCGATGCAGGCCAAAAGGCTCCTGATCACGATCTCGCTATTGCTCTCCGCACTTTGGGGCGGGCTTCTTGGCTATATGCATCTTTCGGGCGGCATAAGCTTCCTCGACAGCCTCGAAGCCTCTCTCACCGATCTGCGTAGCACGGTCATTGGCGCCAAGGAGCCCCCGCCGATTACCAGCATCATTGCAATCGACGACCAGACCGCCGCCGACAACGGCTATCCGCTCAATCGGGCGACGCTCGCCCGCGTAGTGGACGCCGTCAATGCCTTGAAACCAAAGCTCGTAGCACTTGATCTCTTGCTGGTCGATCCCGGACCGGAAGAGGGCGATGCCGCACTTGTCGTGGCGCTCAAGCAGACCCCCAGCGTGATCGCCGCCGCCGGCGTCTTCCAAAAGGAGACACAGGCGGTCGGTATCGACACCAACGATCCGCTGGCGTCGATACCGACCGCCAGCAAGATGCTATTGCCCCTTAGCCGGTTTTCCGACGTTGCGGCCATCGGCGTCGTCAACGTCGCCACCGATGAATCAGGTACACCACGCTTCATCCCCCTGATTTCCCGCGGCGGCGAGCGGGTCGATGCCTCGTTTCCATTGCGGGTCGCCTCATTGGCGCTGGGTATCAATCCGGCGTTCTCGCCCGGCGGCCTTGCGCTCGGTGACCGGCATTTGCCGACCGACAATGGGCAGCGGCTACCGGTTACCTTCTATGGTCCACGCGGCACAATTCCGACATTCAGTGCCGCAGACGCGCTCGCCGGCAAGCTCCCGGCCAATGCAATCGAGGACAGAATCGTCGTCATCGGCTCGACTGTGACCGGCGGCGGCGATGTCTTCCCGACACCTTTCGATCCGGTGCTCCCGGGCGTTGAGGTAATGGCAACGGCAGCGACACATCTGATTGCTGGCGACAGCATCATCAGGGACCATAATGTGCGTCTGCTCGATTCGCTAATGGCCGTGGCTCTGCCGCTCCTGCTGATCAGCCTGCTTGCATGGCGGCGCAGCTCTATCGGCTATGCCATCATAGCCTCCGTGGCTTTCGCCTGGGCCGGCCTGAACATTGCCGCCTTCGCGCACGGCTATTGGTTCAGTGCGGCATTGCCGATCGCAGCAGCGCTGCCGCCGGTGCTGCTTTTCGGTGCAGCAGAGATCTGGATCGATCGTCGCCAGGCCGCACACTTTGCGGCGCAAAGCGATCTCCTGCAGCGCATCGAGGCCCCGGGCCTGGGTGAGTGGCTCGCGCGCGATCCTAACTTTCTCGCAAAACCGGTCCGGCAAGACGCCGCGGTCGTCTTCATCGACCTCTCCGGCTTCACAGGCTTGAGCGAGGCAATTGGCGCGACCAATGTCCGCGAAGTTCTCAGCGATTTCTTCGAGCTCGTTGACGAGGAGGCGCGCTCGCATGGTGGCGCAATCACCAGCTTCATGGGCGATGGCGCGATGATTCTCTTCGGGTTGCCGCAACCGGCCGATGACGATGCCGCGCGTGCCGCCGCGTGTGCCATTCGCCTGTGCGAGCGAATGCGGCCCTGGCTTGCGGCACATCCCGCCCTGAGCGGCCGAAAAACCGGTTTCAAGGTTGGGGCTAATTGTGGTCCGGTCGTTGCCTCGCGACTTGGAACCGGCAGCCGCCAGCAAATTACGGCAACCGGCGACACCGTGAATGTCGCCAGCCGCCTGATGGAGGTCGCTGCCGAGCGCGGTGTCGAACTAGCGTTGAGCACCGCACTGATGGAGGCGGCGGGGGCGGATAGCGCGCCCGTTCGAGCCGGCCGCCTTGAAGGCCCCGCAAAGGCACGCATTCGGGGCAGAAGCGAAGGCATCGATGTATGGTTATGGCAGGGACATCCGCTTTGACATTTGCCGCCTGACCGAGTAGGAACGGCCAACTTCTCCACCGGCAACTGCTGGCCAGGGCGCAACATGCGCGCGAGACTTCCGAAAGATAGACAACATGACAGATTTTAACGGCGTCGTTCCGGCGATCGCCAAGGCGTTGGTGAAGCGCGGTTACACCGAGCTGACGCCGGTTCAAAAGTCCATGCTCGACCCAGCTCTCGCCGCGTCGGACGCCCTCGTTTCTGCGCAGACCGGGTCCGGCAAGACCGTCGCCTTCGGCCTTGCGCTAGCGCCAACGCTGATCGAGGACGCGGAACGCTTTGGCCCCGCGGCCGAACCGCTTGCCCTTGTGATCGCACCGACGCGAGAGCTTGCGCTTCAGGTCAAACGCGAACTGGAATGGCTTTACGAAGCGACCGGCGCGCTGATCGTCAGCTGCGTCGGCGGCATGGACATCCGTAGCGAGCGCCGCGCGCTGGAACGTGGTTGCCACATCGTTGTCGGCACACCCGGTCGCCTCTGCGATCATATCCGTCGCGGCGCACTCGATATATCCGCGCTCAAGGCTGTCGTGCTTGATGAAGCAGACGAAATGCTCGACCTCGGGTTCCGAGAGGATCTCGAATTCATTCTGGATTCCTCCCCGGATGATCGTCGCACGCTGATGTTCTCGGCAACGGTGCCGGCAGCCATCGCCAAGCTCGCGAAGAGCTATCAGAAAAATGCCGTGCGGATCGCAACGGCAACCGAGGAAAAGCAGCACGGGGACATCGAATATCGCGCTCTTGTCGTGTCGCCGAGCGACCGCGAAAACGCGATCATAAACGTCCTGCGGTACTATGAAGCGACCAACGCTATCGTGTTCTGTTCGACGCGCGCGGCGGTCAACCATCTGACTGCGCGTTTTCACAATCGCAACTTCAACGTCGTCGCCTTGTCGGGCGAACTGACGCAGAACGAGCGCAGCCATGCGCTACAGGCGATGCGGGATGGACGTGCGCGCGTCTGCATCGCAACGGATGTTGCCGCTCGCGGGATCGACCTTCCGGGCCTTGACCTTGTCATACATGCCGACCTTCCGACCAATCCGGAAACCCTGCTTCATCGCAGCGGCCGCACCGGTCGCGCCGGCCGCAAGGGCGTCAGTGCACTGATCGTACCGCTGAATGTGCGCCGCAAGGCAGAGCGCCTTCTCGACAACGCCGGCATCTCGGCCGCCTGGGCTCGTCCGCCGTCAGCGGAAGAGGTCACAGCACGTGACGAGGCGCGGCTGCTTGCCGATCCCATCTTCGAGGATGCTCCGAGCGAGGAGGTGCGGGACCTGGTCCAGCGGCTCCTCGATACACATGGCGCCGAAAAGCTCGCCGCCGCCTTCGTTAATCTCTACCGGTCCAACCAGTCTGCACCGGAGGATCTGATCGAGGTCTCGGTCCAGGATAGCCGCGGCGGCAAGCGCCGCGAGCACACCGACGGTCCACGCGAACCATATCAGAAAGGTCCCCGCGATGACTTCGGCGCGAGCGTGTGGTTTTCGATATCGGTCGGTCGCAAGCAGAATGCAGAGCCACGCTGGTTGATCCCGATGCTTTGCCGGAACGGCAATCTGACGAAGCGGGAGATCGGTGCGATCAAGATGCAGCCCGACGAAACCTACGTCGAGATTTCAGCGGACAGCGCCGACACCTTCCTGCAGTCGATCGGTCCAAACAAGACGATGGAGCGTGGCATCCGCGTCACGCCTCTCAACGGCACGCCCGATTTCAGCAAGCCTGCGGCGGCTTCCAAAGCCTATGCCGGCAAAAAGGCCTTTGGCGAGCGTCGTGAATTCAGCGATGAGCGCGCAAAAGGCAAGTTCCGCAAGGAAGCCCGCAACGAGGGCGGGAGCGACGAGCGACGCGACTCAAAGCCCTGGGCCAAGAAGCCGGGCAAAGCGAAGTTCGAGGGCAAGGGCAGTAGTGGCCCAAAGCCCAAGTTCTCGAAAAAGAAGGGATAATCATCCCGCCAGCGGCGCAGCTTTTGCGCCTCCGCTAGAAATAGGGGGAGAAGACAATGACAGATACGATCGTCTTGACGGTTCCTGTTTTCAGTACCCTTTGCAATGAGGCGTTCAGGCTCCGACGTGCGGTCTTCATCGCCGAACAAAATGTCCCTGACGATCAAGAGTTTGATGCGCTCGACCTGACGGCGCATCATGTCGTCGCTGTAGCAGGCGGCGAGGTCTGCGGGACGCTCCGCACCATCCATACGAACGAGCATGTGAAGATCGGCCGCGTCGCCGTCGGTAAGCCATGGCGCGGACACGGCGTCGCGAGCGCAATGTTGACCTATGCGATGAACGAGCATCGATCCGCCCGCGAGAACCGATTTTACCTGACGGCACAAAGCGATAAAATAGCGCTCTACGAACGCTTCGGATTCGTTGCTTTCGGCGACGAGTTCGCCGATGGCGGCATGCCGCATCTGGCGATGAAGAATTATTGATTGGCCGAGCGGGAAGAGGATGAGCCGACAGCACCGTCGTGAGGCTAAGCCAAGTCGCAGCGCTCTCCCCCTATCAGACGTTCGCGCCTTTATCGTCGAAAACCTTCACCTGAAACCAGCACCTGACCTGTCGGAGATAATACTCTATACGGCTCATCCCGGAAGCAGGCTCTCACGTCTCAGACCCAACGATGCGAACGGTTCGCCGCCGTACTGGGCCTACAACTGGGCCGGCGGAACGCTGCTTGCGCGGCATATTATGAGGTATCCGGATACCATTCGCGATCGCCGCGTCCTCGATCTCGGTTCTGGGTCCGGTATCGTTGGGATCGTGGCTCGAAAGTGCGGAGCATCCCACGTACTTGCCGCGGAGATCGACACGAACGCGATCGCAGCAATCGGTCTCAACGCGGAAGCGAACGGCGTCGCAATCGAAGTGACGAGCGCCGATGTGCTCGCCGGCGCTCCACCGGATGTCGATGTCATCCTTGCAGGCGACGTCTTCTACGATGCCCGGCTGGCAGCGAGGGTCTTGCCGTTCCTTGTGGCCAGTCGCAAGGCAGGCATTGACGTGCTCATCGGAGATCCACGCAGGCAGTCGCTGCCACTCGCGGCCCTAAGGCTGGTGGCTGAATACGCTGCCCCCGATTTCGGCGACGGTTCGACTGGGCAGGGGGCGATCGGCGGGGTGTTCACTCTAGCGGAGTCCTGATCAACGAGGACACTCGATTCGACGACGCTTCTTGCAGCTTCAGCAAGACCTCAAGCGCCAAATCCGCCATCGCGGCAGGAACGAAAACATGATCGTGGTGGTAGGCTGCTACCATGTTGCATGGGATTGAGTGGGTTGCCAACGCGGAGGCAACGGTGGCCGTCAGGCCGACACCTTCCAGCGACGAAAAAACTTCGAGAACGATACGCCGCATCGGCGTATCGCAATTGAAGCCGAGTTCCGCGGCCCGCCGCTTCGAGAGGATCACGGAGATTCCTTCGCGCTCGCGAAACCAGGCGAGTGCATCGGGCAGCGCAAGCCGAGCGACATCCTCGTCAGATGTCACACAGAATACGAACTCGCCCTCCATGAGTGTCGGCCTCATGCCGGAGAGCATGGCCTGTGTGTCCTTGACAGCCTCCGTCGTCATCTCAATCCTGCTTCTGTTCCCAGGAAAATACTCAGTAGCGCAAATGAGGCTCGACGGCGTCAGTCGAGAAGGTCGGGCCTTAGCAACATCACTGGGCAGGGACTCCCCGCGCTGAGTTCCGGTGCATGAGGCGGCCGAACGATCAAGCAGTCGGCCTCGGCAAATATCTTCATCATGGACGAGTCCTGCTTGGCGAACGGCTTTGCCGCCAGCACGCCCGCTGACGATCGCGACAGTGTGGCCCGGACATAGTCCTGCCGCTGGTCGTTGGCACGGAGCGTTGCAGCCGCCTCGAC
>Ga0102590_1004594_pt1 | contig 11524 bp, 10 predicted proteins | sample AraplaMF_Col_mMF_FD_76859 | JGI IMG/M metagenome (GOLD analysis project Ga0102590, IMG submission 76859) | Arabidopsis root microbial communities from the University of North Carolina, USA - plate scrape MF_Col_mMF | ecosystem: Host-associated > Plants > Roots > Endosphere | place: USA...
GTCACCGTCCCGTATTCCGTGGGAATGCGGACGTAGACCGGAGCATATACATTTGCCGCCTGCGCCTTGGCAAACCAGATTTCCATGCGGTTGCTCTTGCTGAGGTAGACGAGATCCTTGCGTCCCCTCTTGTAGCCGGAGCGCGGAATGAAGCGCACGCCGCAGACGGTCGCCTTACCCTTGAATCCATCTGTCGAGAAATCCTCGTCGCCCTTCGGCGAAAGCACGAGGTCCATGCGCGTTTCGCCGTCGAAGATCGGCAGCTTCTGCGAGCAGACATCGGTATCGCCGGTGAAGATGAGGCCCGAGATCGGGTCGAGCACGGAGCGCATGTCACTCTGCGTTACCGGAATCCATTCCTTCGGCCGGCGCGGCTCCGGTGTCGTGGTGGCTGAAACGATATTGCCGTTGCGGTAGCTGACCTCGTAGGTGCGAACCTTTTTGCCGGTCTTGTAATAGAGGACATATTTTGCCGCCTGCAGCCGGTCATTGCGGACCACCCCGGTAACACTGGTCTTGGCCAGAATATCGGTGACGAGATCGGCAAGGCCAGCCGATTTGATGTCGCCGTCGATTTTATAGCTGTGATCGTCTTCGATCTTCGTGAGAAAGGCCGCTCGCGCGATCGTCAGGCCGGCAAGGGCTACCTTGTATTCCGTGCGGTGCTGTATCTCGCTTGCACCAGCCGGCAAGGCCAGGAGCGCCGCAAATGCCGAAACTAAAATCCGTCTGCCCAGATGAGCCATGGTGAAAGCCTTGTCCTGCCGGGCCGCTTGCGCCCTTGCACTGCGGTCTATACTCCTGCCGCATTGCGAAGAAAACAGCAGCTTTTTGACAGAATTGCGGGAAAGGCCAAGGTTTGGCTTGACGCGCGCGACCGGTCTGACTATAGAACCGCAACTTTCCAATCATGGCCTGATGGATTGCGCAGCTGGTTGTTGCCGGATTGTCATTCAATGGCCCGAGAAAAACAAGAAATAGGTGTTCCATGTCCCGCATGTGCGAATTGACCGGCAAGGCAGTCCTGACTGGTAACAATGTCAGCCATGCCAACAACAAGACCAAGCGCCGGTTCCTCCCGAACCTGTGCCAGGTTACGCTGATCTCCGACGCGCTCGGCCAGCGTTACCGTCTTCGCGTTTCGGCTGCTGCTCTTCGTTCCGTCGAGCATCGTGGCGGCCTCGATGCCTTCCTGCTGAAGGCAAACGAAGGCGAACTTTCGATGCGCGCCCGTCTGCTGCGTCGTCAGATCGTCAAGAAGACCGCCGAAGCAGCAGTGGCTGCTGCCTAAGCTCGGACTCAGCCTTCCAAAAGCTTCAAAAGGCTTGCACGGATAATGTCCGGACAAGCCTTTTGTTTGTTGGCCTGGCCCTAGTTCCAGCCCGAAATCTCACTCGAACTGGTGGCATCACCCAGGATAAAAAAATGCTGAAGACCCGTTATACGTTTGCCTATGTCGCGCTGATGACGCTCGTCGTCGTCGCCTCCAACTTCCTCGTCCAGTTTCCGCTGAACGCCACGGTTGCCGGCATCAATCTCGCCGACATTCTCACCTGGGGCGCCTTTTCCTATCCGATCGCCTTCCTGATCACCGACCTGACGAACCGCCAGTTCGGCCCGCAGGCTGCGCGTAAGGTGGTTTTCGCCGGCTTTGTCGTTGGTGTCGCCCTTTCCTTCTTCACCTCGGTTCCGCGTATTGCGATCGCCTCTGGCTCGGCCTATCTCGCCGGCCAGCTTCTCGATATCGCCGTCTTCAACCGCCTGCGTCGTCAGGCTTGGTGGCGCGCACCGCTCGTCGGCTCGCTGATCGGTTCGGCGCTGGATACGGTGATGTTCTTCTCGCTGTCCTTTGCCGCCTTCTTCGTCTTCCTCGGCCCCAACGAACCCTTTGCGCTGGAAAATGCGCCGATCTTCGGCATCCTCTCCACGGAAGCTCCGCGCTGGATCTCTTGGGCACTCGGTGATTTCTCGGTGAAGATGCTTGTCGGCCTGGTGATGCTGCTGCCCTATGGCGCACTCATGAACGTGCTGCGCCCGATGCAATCCGCTGCGGCACGGTAAATAGCGTCCCACAATCCGCCCTCGGATCGGAATCTTCGCATTCCCCACCTTTCGCCTGGATGGCGATCATTTCTGGTCGAGCGACCCAGGAAAACGCTCTGATCATGAATGCTGGACGGGCTGGCTGCAGACCTTGCTGCGGCCAGCCCGCGCCAACCGATGGCAACGCCAACTGCAGATCTCACGACGACTAAAGGCGCCCTGCAATGACCGCCGGGTGGCTCAGCACCTCCGCAACGAGTTCGTCGACAGGCCGTGATGAATCGAGCTGCAAGATCGGCCTCGTCAGCGTCTTCAGCCACTCCTCATGCCCAACGAGACTTCGGCGGTCCGGTCCCGCCGTATCGTAGCTCTCTGCCCATTCCATGAATTCGCGGCTTTTCGCCGCCATGTCGCCACCAGGCCTGATCCTCTCGCCGTAGTGCTCCTCCTCGCGCCTGCGGATGCGCTCCATACGCGCGACGGGATCGATCCTCAAAAAGACCACAAGATCGTAGAGCGGCTCGAATTCCGCACCCCATTTCACTGCAGAGCCGGAAAGCACCCAGCCGGCATCAGGCAGCGCTTCTTGCCTGAGCATCACGATACGCGCCCCAACCTCGCGCTGCGTCGTGAAGGGCGGATCGGTCGGCATCCAGAAGAAATGATCCGTATCGAGATGACGGATGCCGAGCAGCTCGGCCAGCGCCAGGCCAAGCGTGGTCGTGCCAGAGCCCGAGGCTCCCGTGATATGGATGCGCATCATACAACTCTCAAAGGCTGATATCGAAAAGGATGGTCCGCATAGCGCAGGGTTATGACAGCCTTTCGACGGCCGCTCAATCGACCAGCCGGAATTCCAGCATCAGATTGCGCTGCAGGATGGAGTGATTGTCGTCCGACACCAGAACGACATGCGTCGTGCCATCGGCTGCCTGGAAGGCATCGAACCCTTCCATATTATCGATATTGTAATTGAAATTGCCCTCAACGAGCAGCTCGCCGTTCACGATGGCGCCCGGCTTGATGTCCGCCCCCTTGATGCGACGAATGCGCATACCGATGCCTTCGGCCATGTTGAAGCGCCGCTCCAGAAGAAGCAGGTCGCCGCCCGGCAGGAAGGCACCATCAGTTACATCGAAGCTGCCATCCTTCTCGACCGTGAACTGCCCCTTCAGCGGCCCGCCCAGAATAGCCGCAAGCCGGTTACCGTCCTCGTCGAGACTGCGCTCCGTCACGATCACAGGCGCCCCTTTCAGCGGGCTCGAGGCGGGAGCCACCACAACGGTTTCAATGCCGCGGTTTGCCCGCATCTCGTCGCGGGGAATGAGGATCCCGACCGCCGACAAGGATCGCGAGTCGAGAAAACCGGGGTCCGGATAGACGTCGACGCGATGGTCCTGCTCGAAGGAAACGAGAATCCGGTCGCCATCCAACGCGAGGCCTTCTGCATCCATGTGGCCCTTGCCCTCATAGGTCCGGCCGACGCGATCCCGCATCGGCGTGATCTCGACGCCCGAAAGGCCCGACAACCTGCCCTTGGCGTCGCGTTCGATGCTGCCGGTCAGCCAGTGCCCGGTATCGAGAACGCCGACGAAACCCTTGCCGTCAGGACGCATGCGGATGGAGGAAAGCGAGCCGAAGAGCGAATTGCTCGACACCATCTCCAGCCCGCCGATAAATTCCAAGGGGCCGAAGTGGGTTTCGTTACGGCCGATACGGAAATCCGAAATCTGCCGGCTGATGATCTTTGCGGGCTCGCCCGCATAAGCGCCAGACAATCCTGTCGCGAGGCCAAGGACGACCAGAGCCACGCGAGACGGGTTTTCAAACGCCATGCGGATGTTTCTCCGAGACTGTATCAGCCAGCGCGGCGCAGGCGGCCACCGCGCGGCTGCGCGGCATGATCCTCGAACAGCTCGGCAAGCTGTTCGGTCATGGCGCCGGCAAGCTCGTCCGCATCGACGATCGTCACGGCGCGGCGATAGTAACGCGTCACATCATGACCGATGCCGATTGCCAGAAGCTCGACTGGAGAACGAGTCTCGATCTGCTCGATCACAGCGCGCAGATGCCGTTCCAGATAATTGCCCGGATTGACCGACAGCGTCGAATCATCGACCGGCGCGCCGTCGGAAATCATCATCAGGATACGCCGCTGCTCACGCCGTGCCAGCAGACGGTTATGCGCCCAGATCAGTGCCTCGCCATCGATGTTTTCCTTGAGCAGGCCTTCGCGCATCATCAGGCCGAGATTGGGCCGTACACGCCGCCACGGGGCATCGGCCGACTTGTAGATGATGTGGCGCAGGTCGTTGAGTCGGCCCGGCGTCTGCGGCTTGCCATTCGCAAGCCAGTTTTCGCGTGCCTGACCGCCCTTCCATGCCTTGGTCGTGAAGCCGAGGATCTCGACCTTGACGCCGCAGCGCTCCAGCGTGCGCGCCAGAATATCGGCGCAGGTGGCGGCAACCGTGATCGGCCGGCCGCGCATGGAGCCGGAATTATCGATCAGCAGGGTCACGACCGTATCGCGGAACTGCGTGTCGCGCTCCATCTTGAAGGAGAGCGGCTGCGTCGGATCGATGATGATGCGCTGCAGGCGCGCCGTATCGAGATAACCTTCCTCGAGATCGAAATCCCAGGAACGGTTCTGCTGCGCCATCAGCTTGCGCTGCAGGCGGTTGGCGAGACGGCCGACCGCACCCTGAAGATGCGCCAACTGCTTGTCGAGGAAAGCGCGCAGGCGTTCCAGTTCGGCGGCATCACACAGCTCTTCGGCGGTAATGATCTCGTCGAATTCCTCCGTATAAACGTGGTAATCGACCTTTTCGTTGAAATCGGCAAACGGCGTGTTCGGACGGCGGGTCTCGCCCGGCGTCTCGGAATCGTCGTCTCCTTCTTCCATCATATCGTCGTCGGAGATCTCGGCGCCTTCGGTCTCGCCGTCCTCCATCTGCTCGTCGGAGACTTCGCTGTCCTCGACGGGGGCGGCATCGCTGCCGGCATCCTCGTCGATCTCGTCCTCGTTCTGCTCGTCGCCCGTCGGCTGATCGTCCTCGTTGGACTGATCGTCGGAGTCCGGATCGCTGTCGTCATCGCCATATTCCTCGGCCATTTCCATGGCCGAGAGCATATTGCGGATGACCTTCGAGAAGGCCTGCTGGTCGTTGATGACGCCGGAGAGATTGTCGAGCTCGCTGCCGGCCTTTTCCTGGATAAAGGAACGCCAGAGATCGAGCACCTTGCCGGCGGAACCGGGCGGCTTCTGGCCGGTGAGCTTCTCGCGCACCATCATGGCGACAGCCTCACCGATCGGCGCGTCTTCCTGCCGTTCGATGCCGGTGAAATTCGCCTTGGCGTATTTCTCCTCGGTCATGGACCGCAGGTTCGCGGCCATGCCCTCCATGCGCAACGCGCCGATCGATTCCACGCGCGCCTGCTCGACGGCGTCGAAGATCACGCGGGCATCCGAGCCTTGTGGCGCCATGGTGGAATGCACCTTCTCGTCATGGCAGGCGATACGGAGCGCCATGGAATCGCCAAGACCGCGCGTAACCGCAAGCTCATGCGCTGTCGGACGCTTGGAAAGCTCCGGCAGGCGGATTCGCTCACCCGTCATGCCCGGACGCTCGTTGGCGAAAGTAACCTCCACCTCGGCATCACCAGCGATAGCGCGTACGGAACCGGTTATTGCCCGGCGCAACGGTTCGACATCGACGGGCGCACCAGGCTTTGCTTTCGAATTGTCACCACGAGATGCCATGATCGACTGGCCTCAAGCCCCCAGCACGATGTTGGCAGCGCTTTCCTTCAGCTCCACGCCGAAGGCGCGCTGATAGTGCTCGGCCACCAGCGGACGCTCCAGTTCGTCGCACTTGTTGAGGAACGTGACGCGGAAGGCGAAGGCGATATCGCCGAAGATCTCCGCATTCTCGGCCCAGGTGATGACGGTACGCGGGCTCATGACGGTCGAGAGATCACCGTTCATGAACGAAGCGCGCGTCAGATCGGCAACGCGGACCATCTTGGAAACAGTATCGCGGCCTTCCTTGTCCTTGCCGAAGCTCTTCACCTTGGCGGCGATGATATTCACTTCGTGATCATGCGGCAGGTAATTCAGTGTCGAGACGATCGACCAGCGGTCCATCTGCGCCTGGTTGATCTGCTGCGTGCCGTGATAGAGGCCCGTCGTATCGCCGAGACCGATGGTGTTGGCGGTCGCAAACAGGCGGAAGGCCGGGTGAGGACGGATGACACGGCTCTGGTCGAGCAGCGTCAGGCGGCCGGAGGATTCGAGCACGCGCTGGATGACGAACATAACGTCCGGACGGCCGGCATCATATTCGTCAAAGACGAGCGCGACATTGTGCTGGTAGGCCCAGGGCAGGATGCCGTCCTTGAATTCGGTGACCTGCAGCCCGTCCTTGACAACGATCGCGTCCTTGCCGACGAGATCGATACGGCTGACATGGCTGTCGAGGTTGATGCGCACGCAAGGCCAGTTGAGGCGGGCGGCAACCTGCTCGATATGCGAAGACTTGCCCGTGCCGTGGTACCCGGAGATCATCACGCGTCGGTTATGGGCGAAGCCCGCAAGGATCGCGAGCGTCGTCTCGCGGTCGAAAAGGTAGTCGGTGTCGAGATCCGGAACATAGGCGTCGCCCTTGCTGTAAGCGGGAACGCGGATGTCGGAATCGATGCCGAAGACCTCCCGGACCGAAACGGTGGTATCGGGCAGTTCGGAAATATCAAGGTCAATCTTGCTCATCATGTCTCCAAGGCGGGTGACGGCCACCCGACCACACTATCTCAGCCATTGCGCAACCATGCGCCGCAGTATCTGTTCCGCGTTCTCCAAGAGTCGGAACGTCGGCGATACTTCTCCGGGACTGAAACGAAACCTCGGCGGGATAATGACCGCTGGCGAGCATTCTTGAAAGAGTCCCAGACAAGAAACGCCGCGTCCGGAAGGTCGGCAGAGGCAATGTCGGGAAAACACGCAAATATATGCCGCGGTTGCCTGCGGCCTCAGCCGATGTGGACCATACCCGATTGAAACTTAAGAGCAAGGACGGGAATTAACAAAAACCGTTCTGCTTCAATAATTGATAGGCCTGGATGACGGCGCGGAAACGCTCTTCCGAGCCGCGGTCGCCGCCATTCGCATCGGGGTGATGCTTCTTGACCAGTTCCTTGTACTTGCTCTTGATCTCCGCAGAGGTAGCATTCGCTGCAAGTCCCATCGTATCGAAAGCCTTGGCCTCCAGCGATTTCAGCTTGCGGGCCTGCGGGAAACGCGGGCCGCTGCCCTTGCCCCCACCTTCCTTCACGAAGCCGAAGGGATCACGCACGCGCGAATAGGCGCCGGAGCGGACTTCGGCATGCAGCGGACTGTTCTTGGCATCCTTGTTGACGCCGACCGTCCAGGTGGGGCGGTGACCGGTGATCGCCTCCTTCTGGTAGCGCGCGATCTCACCGTCCGAGAGGCCGGAGAAGTAGTTGTATCCCTTGTTGTAGTCCTTGACGTGTTCGAAACAGAACAAAAAGAACTGGCCTTCCGCATTGCGTCCCACAGGAGCGCGATGCGTGCCTTTTTTGTCGCAGCCGTCCCACTGACAGCTTGGAGGCGCCTGTTCGGGCTCCTGCTCTCGCCTGCGGCGCGTTCGGATGCGATCGAAATATTTGGAATCAAGTCTCATGGCGGCGCTAATTATGGGGCTGCTGACCGATGACAACAAGAATTGACAAACGGGAATGTTGCTGGCTTGGTGGGAACCTTTTTCGTGAACGCAGAAGACCCGGTGATGACACTCCAGACCAGCATCGAAGAGAAGCTCAAGGCGACCTTCGCACCCGAACGCCTCTTCGTCATCAACGAGAGCCATCTGCACGCCGGCCACCAGCCGGACATCACGGGCACCGGCGAGACGCATATGCGCATTCGCATCGTTTCTGCAAAATTCGTCGGCATGTCTCGGCTGCGACGACATAGGGCGATCACCGACCTCTTGAAGCCCGAACTGGATGCTGGGCTTCACGCATTGGCCGTCGAGCCGGCTGCGCCGGGCGAACCGACGCGCTGGTAGAGAACCTACTTTTCACGCAATTCCGGACGCAAAAACGCTGCGCACTTTTGCGTGAATTGCCCTAGCGGATAATGAGCGCCGTCGCGTAAAGGCCGAAACCGAAGACGGTATGGGCGAGCAGATTGAGCACCCGGACCTTCGTGGGGTTGGGCGTCTTCGAAGCCGCCCAGCCAAGCCCAAGACCCGGCTGCATCAGGAACCAGCCCGCACCGACGGTGACGATGCCGAGGATCCAGGCCGGCAGGAAAGTCGGCGCGGCAAACCAGGCCGGACCGACGAAGATCGCCAGCAGAATGCCGTAGAGGATTCCGACCGCGTAGTGGCCGATCCAGCCGAGCGCCAGCTCGCTGGCATAGGACCCGGCATCAGCGATATTATCGTGAAAGACCTTGCCCTTGCCGAGATGCCAGAACCAGCGGCCGGCTGGCGCCCAGTTCGGCGACGGCGTCACGCCAAGCTTTGCGAGCAGGATCGCCCAGATATCCATGAGGACGGTCGCCCCGATGCCGATGGCGACGGATCGCCAGAGAATGTCGAACATGTCAGATCCTGTAGGATAAGCCAGCGCACGGAAATGCCGCCGGTGACGGAAATCTTGGTCAGACGGGTTTGGCCTCGTCTTCCTCGGCGGGGCGAATGCGCAGCTTGGTGATGCGGTTCTTTTCCCGCTTCATGACGACGAAGCGCTTGCCGTAGAAGGTGAAGGCCTGTCGCTCTTCGGGGATGGTCATCGATTCATGGATGACGAGACCGGCAATCGTCGTCGCCTCCTCGTCCGGCAGGTTCCAGTCCAGCGCACGGTTGAGATCGCGGATTGATACGCCACCATCGACGACGATGGAGCCGTCTGCCTCCTGGCGCACACCCTGCATGTCGATATCGTGCTCGTCGGAGATATCGCCGACGATCTCCTCCAGAATGTCCTCGAGCGTCACGATGCCCTGCACCTCGCCATATTCGTCGACGACGACGGCGAAATGCTGCTTGCGGCGGAGGAAGGCATTGAGCTGGTCTTCGAGATTGGTGCTATCGGGCACGAACCAGGGTTTCTGGGCGATTTTCACGATGTCGAGCTGCTGCGGCTCCATGTTCGGTTCGGCGAGCGCCCGCAACAGATCCTTGGCGTGGACGACGCCGATGATGTTGTCGATCGTACCGCGCCACAGTGGCATGCGTGTATAAGGGCTTTCGAGGATGGCCCGGACCACCGCTTCCGGCGGATCGTCGGCATTGATCGCCCGCATCGCCATGCGGTGGACCATAATATCGGAAAGCTCGAGCTCGCCGAGATCGAGCACGCCGCCGAGACGGTCACGGTCGGCCTTCACGACAGAACCCTCGCGATGCAGCAGGTCGACGGCGCCGCGCAGCTCCTCATGCGCTGACAGCATCGAGACTTCGCGCGACAGGTTGATCCCGAAGAGGCCAAGGATCTGGCGCACGATCGCATTGACGAAGGAAGAGAGTGGACCGACCACGGCGACGAAGAGCCGTGTCGGTATTGCAACATTGAGCGCAAAACGCTCCGGCGTGGAGATCGCCCAGCTCTTCGGCAGGACTTCCGCGAAGATGACAAGGATGATGGTCATCGCAAGCGTTGCCAATGCCACACCGGAATTACCGAAGATCCCCAGAAACACGCTTGTCGCCAGTGACGACGACAGGATGTTGGCGAGATTATTGCCGATCAGCAGCGCACCGATCAGCCGGTCACGACGCTCGATGAGGGTTCTGACGAGACCGGCACGCTCATCGCCATTGGCTTCCAGTGTGTGGATCCGGCTTCTCGAAACGGCTGTCAGCGCGGTTTCGGATCCCGAAAAGAAGGCAGACATCAGCACCAGGGCCACGATCGAAACGATCTCCGGCCAGTAGACCGATAAAAACGCCAGGGTGCCCTCGACTGACATCAGGGATGTTTTTCCTTGAGAAAACTGATCACTTCGGAAGCCGGCACGTCATCGGCGACGAAGGATTGGCCGATACCGCGCGTGAGAATGAAGGTGAGCTTGCCGCCCTTGACCTTCTTGTCCTGTGCGATCGCATCCATCAGCACCTCCGCCGGCGGCAGCGTGCCTGGAATTTCTGCCATGCGTGTCGGCAGGCCGACCGCCCTCAGATGCGCCTCGACGCGGCTGGCGTTATCGGGGCTCGCAAGGTTCATGCGCGCTGAAAACTCATGCGCCAGCACCATTCCGATCGAAACGCCTTCGCCATGGACCAGACGGCTGCTGTCATAGGCGGTCGCGGCCTCCAACGCATGGCCGAACGTGTGGCCGAGATTGAGCAGCGCCCGCTGGCCGTTTTCCCGCTCGTCGGCAACCACGACATCCGCCTTGGCTTGGCAGCTCACCGCAATCGCCTCGATACGCGCCGAGCCGCCGGCAAAGACCGCCTGCCAGTTCTTCTCCAGCCAGGCGAAGAAATCCGGCTTGTCGATGAGGCCATATTTGGCGACTTCGGCATAGCCGGCACGGAATTCGCGCTTACTCAAAGAGTTCAAAACATCCGTATCGGCGAGAACCAGATTCGGCTGATGGAAGACGCCGATGAGGTTCTTGCCGTGGCGGCTATTGATGCCGGTCTTGCCGCCGACGGAGGAATCCACTTGGGCGAGAAGCGAGGTCGGCACCTGTACGAAGCGCACGCCGCGCCTGACGATGCCGGCCGCAAAACCCGAGAGGTCGCCGATGACGCCGCCGCCAAGTGCGATAACATAGTCATTGCGTTCGACGCGGGCTTCCAGAACCTTGTCGCAGACATTGACCAGATGCTCGAAGCTCTTGGTCTTCTCGCCGGCCGGCAGCACGACATCAGCTGAAGCGATGCCGGCGGCATCGAGACTCGCCTTCAAAGAGTCGAGATAAAGCGGCGCCACATGCTCGTCGGTGATGATAGCCGCCTTGCGGCCCTTGAGCCGCGAGCCGATCTCGCCCCCGGCGCTGGCGATCAACCCCGGCCCGATCATGATATCATAGGCACGGTCGCCAAGCGGTACATGCACCTTGCGGACGGCGGAAGCGGGGGGGATCGCGTTCATGATACTGCACTTTCCTTCTGGGTCTCGACCACGGCTCTCAGCACTTCATCGGCCATGATTTCCTTGCGCACGTCGCGCGAAAGCACCGTGAGATCGGCCTCGGCATAAACGGGGTAGCGGGCATTCATCAGATTTTCGAGCGTCTGCTTCGGGTTTTCGGTCTTGAGCAGCGGACGTGTATCGCGCTTGTTGACCCGGTCCCAGAGCACATCGAGATCGGCCTTCAGCCAGACCGACAGGCCACCCTTCTTGATATGCCTGCGCGTGCGGGCGTTGATGAAGGCGCCGCCGCCGGTGGAGACGACGCGCGGACCGCCCTTCAGCAGACGCTTCATCACCCGCGCCTCGAGCGCCCGGA
>Ga0102590_1004599_pt1 | contig 11520 bp, 10 predicted proteins | sample AraplaMF_Col_mMF_FD_76859 | JGI IMG/M metagenome (GOLD analysis project Ga0102590, IMG submission 76859) | Arabidopsis root microbial communities from the University of North Carolina, USA - plate scrape MF_Col_mMF | ecosystem: Host-associated > Plants > Roots > Endosphere | place: USA...
CGCTGTGGGGCAAGCCGATGTGGGGGACCTGGTGGGTGTGGGACGCCCGCCTGACCTCGGTGCTGGTGCTGCTGCTGTTCTATCTGGGCTACCTGGCCCTGCGCTCGGCCCTGGAGGACGAGCAGAAGGCGGCCCGCGCCGCCGCCATCCTGGCCCTGGTCGGCCTGATCAACCTGCCGATCGTCAAGTTCTCGGTCGAGTGGTGGAACAGCCTGCACCAGGGCAGCTCCACCCTGTTCGCCAAGCCGGAGAACCGGTTGCCCGCCGTCTATGCCTGGCCGATGCTGGTGATGAGCCTGGCCTATCTGTCGGCCTTCGGGTCGCTGTGGCTGGTGCGAATCCGTGCCCTGGTCTGGCGGCGCAAGGCCCGGGCCCTGGCCCTGCAGCAGGCGGAGGGCTAGCGCGTGCACTTCGATTTCGACGCCGGCAAGTACGCCGTCTATGTCTGGCCGGCCTTCGCCCTGACGGCGGCCGCCTTCGTCTGGATGATCGCCGACAGCCTGGCCTCGGCCCGCCGCTGGCGGCGCGAGGTCGAGCGGCTGCAGGCCCGGCGGGAGACGAAGACGTCGTGAGGCGCTGGATCGGTTTCGCCCCGCTGGTCGTGCTGCTGGCCCTGGGGGTGCTGTTCGCCGGCTACGCCCTCAAGCACGACCCGCATGTCCAGCCCCACGCCCTGGTCGGCAAGCCTGTTCCGGCGGTGGCCCTGCCCGACCTCGACACCGGGACGATGGTCGCCGTGCGCGACGCGCCGAAGGGACCGCGGCTGATCAACTTCTTCGCCTCCTGGTGCGCCCCCTGCCGGGTCGAGGCCCCGCAGCTGATGGCCCTGAAGGCCCAGGGCGTCACCCTGGTGGGCGTCGCCTACAAGGACGAACCGGCGCGCACCCAGGCCTTCCTGGCCGAGCTGGGCGACCCGTTCGCCGTCAAGCTGATGGACCGCAATGGCCGGGCGGGCATCGAGTTCGGCGTCACCGGCGTGCCCGAGACCTTCCTGGTCGGGGCCGATGGCGTGATCCTGGCCAAGCACAGCGGCCCCCTGACCGACGCCGACGTCCAGGAAATGCTGGGCAAGCTGCGGTAGACGCAAGAAGGCCCGGGCGGCTTGCGTCGACCCGGGCCCTTGTTTGCCTGGCGGGATCGCGGCTTAGCAGCGATGGCCCTTGCCGATCTGGCTGCCGGCATAGGCGCCGACGCCCGCGCCCAGCAGGGTGCCGGGGGTGCGGTTGCCGTTCGAGACCGAGTTGCCCAGCAGGCCGCCGGCCAGGGCGCCGATCACGGCGCCGGTCGCCTTGCCGCTCTTGCGGTCGGCGCGGCAGCTTTCGTAGCGGTCATAGCGGCGGTCATGACGACGATCGTAACGGCTGTCGTAGCGCGACTCATAGCGATGGTGGTCGCGGTAGTAGCCGTCGTGGGCCGAGGCGAAGCTCGGGGCCGAAGCCAGGCTCAGGGCGGCCGTCGCGGCGGCGATCATCGAGAGGGTGGTCTTGGTGGCGGTACGCATCGGGTGTCCCTTTCCATTCAAATTCTTCGTCCGACCGGCCCCGATCCGGTCGATCCTGTGGACACCCTAAGCCCCGCCGCCTGAACGGTGTCGGCGACCCGACTTTCATCTGGCGTTCAGGTTGGCGTCCGGTTTTCGCCGTGTTTTCCCCAGCCAAGCCGCGACCATTAACCACGCGTTGACCATGCTCGCCGACCTTGCATTAACCATGATAGAGTCGCGTTCATGAGCACGATCCGCCCAACCGGCCTGCCGGCCGTCCCCACGAGACCCGCTTCGCCGCAGGGCTCGACGGCGGCTGGCGGCTCGCGCGCGGCGGCGTTTTTCCAGGCGGCCGTCAGCGACGCCGCCGCGGCCCGGCCGACCGCCCCGCCGATCGCCGTCCAGCTGCAGACCCAGGCCCAGCCGCAGCGCCCGCCGCCGGCCCGCCCGTTCGTCCAGCCGACCGAACAGCCGCGGACGATCCTGCGCCCCGGCTCGCTGCTGAACATTCTCGTCTAGCCTAGACCGGCCAGGTCTCCGGGCTCATCGCCAGCACCTCGCCCGCCAGGTAGAGCGAGCCGCAGATCAGCACGTGCGGCCTCGGCTCGAGGGCCAGCGCCTTGTCCAGCGCCGCCTCCACGCTGTCGCAGGCATGGGCCCGCAGGCCCGCCAGTTCCGCCGCCGCCGCCGTCTGGGCCGAGCTGGCCGCCGCGTGGCCTTCGAAGGTCACCGAAAAGACCTTGGCCTTCAGCGGCGCGAACGGCGCGAAGAACCCGGTGGCGTCCTTGTTGGCCAGCAGGCCCGAGATCAGGGCCACGGGCCGGCCGTCGCGGGCCGCCAGCTCGCCCACGGCCCGGGCCACGGCCTGGCCGGCATGGGGGTTGTGGCCGCCGTCCAGCCAGAGGTCGGCCCCCGCCGTCCGGGCGCGGTCGGCCAGGGGACCGGTGGTCAGCCGCTGGAACCGCGCCGGCCAAGTGGCGCCGGCGATCCCCCGGGCCATGGCCGCCTCGTCGATGCGCGGGTCGTCCAGGACCAGCAGCGCCGCCACGGCCAGGCCGGCGTTGGCGAACTGGTGCTCGCCGGGCAGGGCCGGCGCGGGCAGGTCCAGCAGCCGGTCCTGCATCTGCACCAGCAGGCGGCCCCGCTCGTTCCAGGCGTCGAAGTCGCGGCCCATCAGGGTCAGGGGCGCCTCGAACAGGTCGGCCTCGCGCTCGACGACCCGTTCGGCCTCCTCCTGCTGGCGCGCCGAGACCACGGGCGTGTCGGGCTTGATGATCCCGGCCTTCTCCTGGGCGATGGCCGCCAGGGTGTCGCCCAGGAACTCGCGATGGTCGATGTCGATCGGGGCGATGACGCTGACCGCCGGCGTCACCACGTTAGTCGCGTCCAGGATCCCGCCCAGCCCGACCTCGACCAGGCACAGATCGGCCGGGACCTCGGAAAAGGCCTGGAACGCCGCGGCGGTGGTGATTTCGAAGAAGGTGATCGGCAGGCCGGCGTTGGCGGCCTCGACCCTTTCCAGCACCTGGGCCAGGTGTTCGTCGGTGATCAGGGTTCCGGCCAGGCGGATCCGTTCGACGAAGCGCACCAGGTGCGGCGAGGTGAAGACGTGGACCTTCAGGCCGGCGGCCTCGGCCATGGCCCGCAGATAGGCGACGGTCGAGCCCTTGCCGTTGGTGCCGGCCACGTGGATCACCGGCGGCAGTTTCTTCTGCGGATCGCCCAACGCCGCGCACAGCCGGACCATCCGGTCCAGCGACAGGTCGATCAGCTTGGGATGCAGGGCTTGCAGCCGCGCCAGCGCGGCGTCATGGGCGCGGAGGTGGTCGGTCATGGAGGGTCCGCCCTCGTCCTTCGACAAGCTCAGGATGAGGGCTATTGCTCACTCTGCGCCAAATTCGATCCTCATCCTGAGCTTGTCGAAGGACGAGGATCGCTCACGAACGTGGATCAAGCCGCCTTCAGCGCCCGGCCCATCATCAGCGTGCCCAGGATCGAGCCCAGCACCGCCGGCAGGTCCTTGCGGTGCGTCACGCGGTCGACCATGCCCTTCTCGACCAGGTATTCCGAGCGCTGGAAGCCCGGCGGCAGGGTCTCGCGGATGGTCTGCTCGATCACGCGCGGGCCGGCGAAGCCGATCAGGGCGCCCGGCTCGGCCAGGTGCACGTCGCCCAGCATGGCGTAGGAGGCGGTGACGCCGCCGGTGGTCGGGTCGGTCAGCACCACGACGTAGGGCAGGCCGGCGTCCTTCATGGCGTTGATGGCCAGGGTGGTGCGGGCCATCTGCATCAGGGACAGCGCCCCTTCCTGCATGCGCGCGCCGCCGGCGGCGGTGAAGGCCACCAGCGGAACCTGGCGTTGGATCGCGGCCTCGGCGGCGGCGATGAAGCCCTCGCCGGCGGCCATGCCCAGCGATCCGCCCATGAAGGCGAAGTCCTGCACCAGCACCACGGCGTCGACGCCGCCGACCTTGCCGAAGGCGATGGCCATGGCGTCCTGCTCGCCGGTCGCCTTGCGGGCGGCGGCCAGGCGGTCCTTGTAGGACTTGCCGTCCGAGAACTTCAGCGGGTCTTCCACCACGGCCGGGGTCGGCAGGACCTCGTGGACGCCGTCGTCGAAGGTGTATTTGAACCGCGCCTCGGGGCCGATGCGCATGTGACGTCCGGCCGGGGTGACCCACAGGGCCGCCTCCAGGTCGGAGCGGTAGATCATCTCGCCGGTGTCGGGGCACTTGACCCACAGGTTCTCGGGCGTCTCGCGCTTGGCGAACGCCCCGCGCACGCCGGGCGCGATCCGCGACAGCCAGCCGCCGCGCCGCTCGTTCGCGACCTTGGTCTTGTCGCCCTTCTTGGGCCCCTGGGGTTCAGCCATCGCCATAGCCTTCAGCCTCACGCCATTTCGAGTCGCGCCGACCGCACAGCCTTAGCCAGCTCCGACGCCTTGAGAAGAACCTTCTCGGTCACGTTTTCGTTCACCTTGGCCGCGGACTCGATTTCGTCCACCAGGGCCGAGCCGACGACGGCGGCGTCGGCGATCCGGGCCACGGCGGCCGCCTGCTCGGGCGTGCGGATGCCGAAGCCGACCGCCACGGGCAGGCCGGAGGCGGCGCGCAGCCGGGCCACGGCCGGGGCCACGTCGCCGGCGTCGGCCGACTTCACGCCGGTCACGCCGGCCACCGAGACGTAATAGAGGAAGCCCGAGGTGCGGCGGACCACGGCCGGCAGGCGCGCGTCGTCGGTGGTCGGGGCGGCCAGGCGGATCAGCGAGACGCCGTGGGCCTCCAGGGCGTCGGCCAGCGGATCGGCCTCCTCCGGCGGGCAGTCGACGACGATCAGCCCGTCCACCCCGGCCTGGGCGGCCTCGCGGGCGAAGGTCTCGAATCCCTTGTTCACCAGGGGATTGAGGTAGCCCATCAGGATCAGCGGGGTGTCCTGGTCGCCCTGGCGGAAGGCGCGGACCAGGTCCAGCGTGCCGTTCAGGGTCATCTTCTGGGCCAGGGCGCGCTGGCTGGCGCGCTGGATGGTCGGACCCTCGGCCATCGGGTCCGAGAACGGGAAGCCCAGCTCGATGAGGTCGGCCCCGGCGGCGGGCAGGCCCTCGAGGATCGCCAGGGCCGTGGCGGCGTCGGGATCCCCGGCCATCACGTAGGAGACGAAGCCAGCGCGGTTCTCGGCCTTCAGGGCGGCGAACCGGCGATCGATACGGTCTTTGGTCAAAGTCGCTCTAGCCCTAGATCGTCCGCCCGAGGGCGTCGGCCACGGTGAAGATGTCCTTGTCGCCCCGGCCCGACAGGCACAGGACGATCACCCCGCCCTCGCCGATCTCCTTGGCCAGCTGCGGCAGCTTGGCCAGGGCGTGGGCGCTTTCCAGGGCCGGGATGATGCCCTCGAGCTCGGCGCACAGCTGGAAGGCGGCCAGGGCTTCGTCGTCGGTGCAGGTCAGGTACTGGGCCCGGCCGACGTCGTGCAGGAACGAGTGCTCCGGCCCGATGCCCGGATAGTCCAGGCCCGCCGAGATCGAATGGGCGTCCTGGATCTGGCCGTCGTCGTCCTGCAGCAGGTAGGTCCGGTTGCCGTGCAGCACGCCCGGACGGCCGCCGGTCAGGGAGGCGGCGTGCTTGTCGGTCTCCAGCCCGTGGCCCGAGGCCTCGACGCCGTAGATCTTCACCGTCTCGTCGGCCAGGAACGGGTGGAACATGCCGATGGCGTTGCTGCCGCCGCCCACGCAGGCGACGACGGCGTCGGGCAGGCGCCCTTCCAGCTCCTGGATCTGCTCGCGGGTCTCATTGCCGATCACCGCCTGGAAGTCGCGGACCATGGCCGGATAGGGGTGCGGGCCGGCGGCGGTGCCGATCATGTAATAGGTGTCGGCCACGTTGGTGACCCAGTCGCGCATCGCCTCGTTCATGGCGTCCTTGAGGGTCGCGGCCCCCGAGGTCACGGGGCGCACTTCCGCGCCCAAGAGGTTCATGCGGAAGACGTTGGGCTTCTGCCGGGCCACGTCGACGGCGCCCATATAGACCACGCAGGGCAGGCCGAAGCGGGCGGTGACGGTGGCGCTGGCCACGCCGTGCTGGCCCGCGCCCGTCTCGGCGATGATCCGGGTCTTGCCCATGCGCTGGGCCAGCAGGATCTGGCCCATGCAGTTGTTGATCTTGTGCGCGCCGGTGTGGTTCAGCTCCTCGCGCTTGAAATAGATCTTGGCGCCGCCGAGATGCCGGGAAAGGCGCTCGGCGAAATAGAGCGGGCTGGGGCGGCCGACATAGTGGGTCAGGTAGCCCTTCAGCTCGGCCTGGAACTTGGGATCGTTCTTGGCTTCGGTGTAGGCGCGGTCCAGCTCGAGCACGAGCGGCATCAGGGTCTCGGCCACATAGAGGCCGCCATAGTCGCCGAAGCGGCCCTTGGCGTCGGGATAGGCCGACCAGTCGTTGGGTTTCACCGAAGCGTTCACGGGCTCTTTCCAGACGTCAGGCGCGTTTGACGGCGTCCAGGAACGCCGTGATCAGAGCCGGGTCCTTTAGGCCGGGACCCCGCTCGACGCCAGAGGAAACGTCCACCAGCGGCGCGCCGGAGGCCCGGACGGCCTCGGCGACGTTCCACGGATCCAGCCCTCCGGCCAGGAAATGCGGGCGAGAAAATCGCCGGCCCGCCAGCAGGCTCCAGTCGAACCTTGCGCCGGTGCCGCCGGGCAGGGCGGATCCTTCCCCATTCACGTCTATGGGTCGGGCGTCGAACATCAGGTGCTCGGCGGCGCCGTCGAAGGCGTTCGCCCGGTCGACGTCCGACGCCGACGAGACCGAGAAGGCCTTGATCACCCCGGCCCCCGAGCGCTGGGCGATCTCGCGGACCCGGTTGGGGGTCTCCTGGCCGTGCACCTGGATGAGGTCGGGCTTCAGGGTGGCCATCAGCCGGTCGACCAGGGCGTCGTCGGGATCGACGGTGACGGCCACGGTCTTGACCGGCGATTGCCGCAGCGGCGCGGCCAGGCGGGCGGCGGCCTCGGGATCGAGGTTGCGCGGGCTCCTGGCGAAGAACACGAAGCCGACATAGGCCGCGCCGCCGGCGACGGCGGCGGTCACGCTCTCGGGCGTGGAGAGCCCGCAGATCTTGGCCTGGATGGTGGTCATGGTCGGGGAGGTACGGCGGGCGAGGCCTGGGCGCAAGGGTCGGCGGCTCATCCACTTGCCCCCACCTGACCGCTTCGCGGTCTATCCGCCCCCACAGGGGGCGGAGCCTTCGCGCCCGAGGCTCTTCCCCCTCTGGGGGAAGACGGTCGCGAAGCGACCCGTAGGGGGCAAGTGTTGGCCGCCTAGCCCCCCAGCGGCCCGCTGCCCTCCACCGGGTCCAGCAGGGTCGCCCGCATCGTGCAGACCAGGCCCTCGGGCCGATAGTCCATGCCGGCCGCGCCTTTCAGCTCGCCGCGCAGGCTGCGCTCGATCAGGCGCGAGCCGAAGCCGCGGCGGGTGGGCGGGGCGACCGGCGGGCCGCCGGCCTCGGTCCAGGTCAGGGCCAGGTCGCGGGTCGCCGCGTCATAGGTCCAGCCCAGCGCCACCCGGCCGGTCTGGTTGGACAGCGCCCCGTATTTCAGGGCGTTGGTCGCCAGCTCGTGGAAGATCAGGGCCATGGTCAGGGCCCCGCCCGGGGCCAGCCAGACCGGCGGGCCGGCGACGGTCAGCCGCCCCGGCCCCCCGACGCCGTCCTGGCCCGACGGGACGAACGGCGCCAGGGCCCGCTCGGCCACGTCGCGCAGCCCCGCCCCGTGCCAGCTCTCGCGGGTCAGCACGTCGTGCACCTGCGACAGGCCCAGCAGCCGCGACTCGAACTTCTCGAAGGCGACCAGCGGGTCGGCCTCGGTCTTCAGGGTCTGGCTGGCCATCGACTGGACGGTGGCCAGGGTGTTCTTCACCCGGTGGTTCAGCTCGTTGATCAGCAGGCGCAGCTGGCCCTGGTAGTGCTGCTGCTCGGCCTCGACCTGCTTGCGGGCGGTGATGTCGGAGATGATCACCACCAGGTAGGGCCGCCCGTCGCCGGGATCGACCCGCGAGGCGGTGACGTGCACCCAGACCGGGCCGTCGCGGCCGTCGACCCGCCGCTCGATGGCGTAGGTGTCGATCTCGCCGGCCAGCAGGGCCAGGCCCTGGGTGACCACGGTGGCGACATTGTCCTCGCCGGGCGCGATGTCCATGAAGGTCGAGGCCAGCAGGGTCTCGCGGTCGCGGCGGGTGATGGCGCAGAACTTGTCGTTGACCTCCAGGAAGCGGCCGCTGCCCGACACCCGGGCCACGCCCATCGCCGCCTGGTCGAACACCGCCCGGTAGCGGGCCTCGGCGGCCAGCAGCCGCTGGCGGGCCTCGACCGCCGCGGTGACCATCTCGGTATAGAGCACCAGCCCGCCGATCCGGCCGTCGTCGGTGCGCCAGGGGGCCATCGACCAGCGCACCCAGTGCACGCGGCCCTCGCCGTCGACATAGCGGTCGCCCTCGTCCTCGCGCAGCTCGACCCCCTCGGCCAGGACCTGGGCGTGCTTGTCGCGCCAGAACTGCGGGATCTGGGGGAAGACGTCGTAGTGGCGGCGGCCCAGCAGGGGGGTGTCGGGCGACATGCCCTGGTCGGTCAGGTACTGGCGCGAGGCGGCCAGGTAGCGCATCTGGTCGTCGAAGATGGCGATGCCCATCGGGGCGTGCTTGAGGGCGGTGGTGACGCTGGGCGAGGCCGCGAGCGCCGTCGCCGCCGCGAGCGGCGCGCCGCTCGCGGTTTCGGTCTCCGTCCCGGTCGGCGATCGCGCGGCCATCGCACCCTGTGGCTCGGCTTGGGTCATCGGTGCGCCATCATGCTCAGGTTGCGGCGGCTGTCGATGGGGCAATCCCGCGCAGTGGGTTGATTTCGCGGCGGAACCGGGCGTTTGCCGCCCTTGCCCCCTACGGACCGCTTCGCGGTCGTCTTCCCCCGGAGGGGGAAGAGCGCTCCGCCCCCTGTGGGGGCGGACAGGCGGCGAAGCCGCCAGGTGGGGGCAAGTGTTCACCGGCACGACGTCTCATCCTCACGCGGAAACCCGCTGAGGTTATGGAAAGGGTCGCGGAGCGCCGGACATCGTCCGGAATGTTTGAGTTGTTACCGTTTCGACGAAGCCCGAACGCTCCGCGCGGTCGTTATCCGCAAGGCCGGGGCGCGCGGGCCTTTTCCGCCCTTCACCCCACGACGGGCGGGACCTTCCAGCGAAGATCCCGATGGGCGAGCTTACGTCCCTCGCCCTCTGTTTCAGTCTCTTCCCAGCAAAAGCCGGAAAGGACCCCGCTCGATCGCCCCCCGCCGCATCGGTCGCTGGCCATGCGCCCTTTCCATGCGGCGAGGTGAGATCAGGATAAGGGCGGCCTGAAGGGGTGAGGACCAAATCGGGTCGAGAAAGTTCAGGGCGTTGAAATCCCGAGGCTTTGTCCGCTATCCGCCGAGCATAAGTCATTTCGAACCCTCTCCCAGAGGGAGAGGGCGGGGCCCGCCGCGCAGCGGTGGGAGGGTGAGGGGCTACCGAGGTCGACGGCGCGCCGGCAGGGCGTTCGGTGTGAAGCCGGACGGGGCGTCACCCCTCACCCTCCCACGCCCGCGGCGCGGGTCCCTCCCTCTCCCCTCCGGGAGAGGGTGCGCCAACCGTCCACCCCCTCGCCCGGCCGGACCGCCCTCGGCGGCCAGGCCGCGCCCTGAAATCCATGGTGGCGAGCCTGCTCTGGGGTCTGACCGTGTCAAGGACGACGCTCCGCGTCGCCGCGACGCGGTCGCCTAAGAGCGCCCCTTGGGGCGATCCTTGACACGGTCAGACCCCAGAGCTCCAATTCCACCAAGGGTTTCAGGACGCGGCGTCATCCGCTGAGGGGTGGATGAAATACCCTATTAGATCAATGTGGTAAGGATTACGACGACCGGGTCGCACTTCGGATCCGGGATGATCGAATATGTCAAATCTTGATAGAAAAATGTTTAGACGGAAATTTCTATTGTCTACTGACTTTCCGCGTGCAATAAGCGAGTCACAGCGCGGAGGTGGTCCATGGATGGCAGTCGATCGAGAGAGGCTCTGGCGGAGTTTCTGACCTACCTTGCCGACAAGGGGTTGATGGCTGCGGCAACCGTCGGCGCCCGTAAAGCAGCTGCGTCTCAAATTCTTGGAATATTAGATGAAGACGAAGCAAGAGATGTCACCTCCATCGACATCGACGATGTTGTTGCTAGGTTCGGTCGTCTTCACGGCAAGAAATATACGCCGGATAGCTTAGCGACTTATCGTAGTCGCCTCAAATCTGCTCTGACTGACTTTAAGTCGTACTCAGATAATCCGCTTGCCTTCAGGCCGAATGTCCAATCTCGCGACAAGTCAAATGGGAGATCGGTCAAGGAAAAAGTGGGAGGCGGGGCACCGAAGTCAGAAAGCGTGGAGGTGAGAACTGAAGCTCCCCGGCCAAGCTCGGTTCCAATGGCATCAAGTCATATTCTGCCGATACCGATCAGGGCAGATCTTACAATTTACATTCAGGGATTGCCTTTCGATCTCACCGAAGCCGAGGCGCGAAAAATCGCCGGCGTCGTGAGCGCGATGGCTCTTTCCTAAAGATACGGCCCCCTTCCAAAAGGGGCTGTTTGACCGAGCAATCGGTCGGCGCGGAGCTGCTGGGGCCGGACGTCCAAAGTCCTTGTGCCCCAGCAGTCCAACTACATAGTTGCAGGATAGAGTCGGTTTTTCAATCGCCCCCCTACTCCGCCGCCCCCAAATCCCCCGCCCCCTCATACGCCGCCATCATCGCCATGTTCAGGATCTTCGACACCGACGCGCTCAGCGGCGCGATCTGCACCGACTTGGACAGCCCCAGCAGCACCGGCCCGATCACCGTCGCCCCGCCCAGGCTCTGCACCAGCTTGGTGGCGATCGAGGCCGAGTGGATGGCCGGCATGACCAGGATGTTGGCGCTGTCGGTCAGGCGCATGAACGGGTAGTTGGCGCGCTTTTCCGGGTCGAGCGCCAGTTCGGGCGGCATCTCGCCCTCGTATTCGAAGTCGACGTCCATCTCGTCGAGCATGGCCACGGCCTCGCGCACCTTGTCGGAGCGCTCGCCCATCGGGTTGCCGAAGGTGGAATAGCTCATGAAGGCCACGCGCGGCTTGAAGCCCAGGCGCTTGACGGCGCGGGCGGCCTCGCAGGCGATCTCGACCAGCTCGTCGCTGTCGGGCAGCTCGGTGACGTTGGTGTCGGCCACGAACACGGTGCGGCCCTTGGCCAGGACCACCGACATGCCCATGATCCGGCCGCCGGGGGCCGGGTCGACGACGCGCAGGACTTCCTCCAGGGCCTGGTCGAAGCTGCGGGTGACGCCGGTGACCATGCCGTCGGCCTCGCCCAGGGTGACCATCGAGGCGGCGAAGCTGTTGCGGTCCTGGTTGATCAGCCGCTGGATGTCGCGCTTCAGGTAGCCCTGGCGCTGCAGGCGCTTGTAGAGGGCGTCGACATAGTCGGGGTTGCGGTCGCTGAGGCGGGCGTTGTGGATCTCCAGG
>Ga0102590_1004601_pt1 | contig 11516 bp, 10 predicted proteins | sample AraplaMF_Col_mMF_FD_76859 | JGI IMG/M metagenome (GOLD analysis project Ga0102590, IMG submission 76859) | Arabidopsis root microbial communities from the University of North Carolina, USA - plate scrape MF_Col_mMF | ecosystem: Host-associated > Plants > Roots > Endosphere | place: USA...
CGAAGGGCTTCATCGGCGTGGACCGGAGCACGCCAGTCCTCCTGGCCGTTCCACCAGCTCGGCGCGTTCATCGCCTACAAGGCCAAACGCGCCAGCGTGCCGTTCATCGAGGTGGACCCGGCCTACACCTCGCAGCGCTGCCCGCGCTGCGGCCACACTGAGAGAGCCAACCGGCTCACTCGGGACCATTTCCACTGTCGTCGGTGCGGCCTCGCTGGGCCGGCCGACCACGTCGCCGGGGCCAACATCGCCACGCGAGGGGCCACGGCGTGGGTATTCGTCAACATGCCCTACCCGGTCCCCGCCTGAGCGGGGACCGGCAGATGTGACCCGTGACCGTCCTGCCGTAGGGGGCAGTCGGGAGCATGAACAAAGCCGTATCGAACCGAGTCAACAAGCTCTCGGTCGTTCACGGCCGAGTAGTTGACAGCGTCAACTCGTAGGTGAGGAGAGTGATGTCGTCGAGGTGGGGGAAGGGATTCCAGTCCCGCTCGGGCGTGCGAACGAAGCCCAGGCGTTCGTAGATGCGGTGGGCGGCGTGCATCACGTGCTGGGTGGACAGCACGATGCGGTCGCAGCCCTGCGCGGCGCGGGCGCGGTCGACGCACGCGCGGACCAGGGACTCGCCGGCGCCGAGCCCGCGCGCCGCCTGGGCGACCGCGAGCATCCGTATCTCGGCCTCCCCGGGCCGGGAGATGTCGGCCATGGCGCCGCCGGCCGGTACGAAGGTGACCCCGCCCAGCACCTTCCCGTCCGCCACGGCCACCAGCACCTCGGCGGCGGCCGCCCGCTTGGCGACGTCCCTGAGCTCCCCGAGGTAGGCGTCGCTCTCGCCGAAGTCGAGGAGGCCGTCCTGGAGATAGGCATCGGCGGTGATCTCGCCGAGGACGTCGTACTCGCCGGGGGCGGCCTGCCGGATCAGGATGTCCATGGACCGAGTCTGCCCGACGGGTACGACGACGGGCCGCCGCATTTGTGCTGTCGGCGGCCCGGCGCGGGTTGTACGTGTCCGGAGGTGCCTCAGGGGCGGAAGCGCACGGGGCCGTGGCACCGCCCCCGGGAGGTCTCCCCTGTGTCGGTCAGTGGCTCGTCCCCGCGGTCGCGGGCGGCAGTTCCGCCTCGACCCCCGGGTCGCCCGCGTCCGCCGTGTAGTCCCCCGGCACGGTCTCGTCGGTGCCCTCGGGGGCCTTGACCGCCTTCAGGACGAAGGTCAGCACCACCGTGACGACGACGTTGAGCACGAACGCCGTCATGCCGATGTAGCCGATCTCGCCGATGCCGGGGATCTCCTTGGCCGAGCCGCCGAAGTGCTTCTGGGTGGGCGAGGCGACGCCGTAGGCCGCGACCGTGCCGTAGATCATGCCGACGGCCCAGCCCGCGATCAGCGCCCAGCGGTGGAACCAGCGGGTGAACAGACCGCCGACCAGGGCCGGGAAGGTCTGCAGGATCCAGATTCCGCCGAGCAGCTGGAAGTTGATCGCCACCGTCTTGTCCATGGTGAGGACGAAGACCAGGGCGCCGACCTTCACCAGCAGCGACACGATCTTGGAGACCCGGGTCTCCTCGGCGGGCGTGGCGTCGGGCTTGATGAAGTCCTTGTAGATGTTGCGCGTGAACAGGTTCGCGGCCGCAATGGACATGATGGCCGCCGGGACCAGCGCGCCGATGGCGATGGCCGCGAAGGCCACGCCGGCGAACCAGTCGGGGAACATGTTCTCGAACAGCTGCGGAATCGCCAGCTGCCCGTTCTGGACCTTCACGCCGGCCGCGATCGCCATGAAGCCGAGCAGCGCCAGCAGGCCCAGCATCAGCGAGTACAGCGGCAGGATCGCCGTGTTGCGCCGGATCACCTCGCGTTTGCGCGAGGAAAGCGTCGCCGTGATCGAGTGCGGGTACATGAACAGGGCGAGCGCCGAGCCCAGGGCGAGCGTCGCGTAGGTCCACTGCCCCGCCTCGGGCGGTGCGAGGGCGCCGCGCGGCTTGCCGGTCGCCGGGTTGACCTGGTTGAACGCCTGGCCCGCCTTCGCGAAGATGTCGTCGAAGCCGCCCAGCTTGATCGGGATGTAGATGATCGCCACCGCGATGACGATGTAGATCAGCGTGTCCTTCACGAATGCGATCAGCGCGGGCGCTCGCAGACCCGACGAGTACGTGTACGCCGCCAGGACGCCGAAGGCGATGAGCAGTGGCAGGTCCTTCACGAACCAGTTCGTGTTCTCGCCGCCGCCGACACCCATCACGTCCAGCACGGCCTGTATGCCGACCAGCTGGAGCGCGATGTAGGGCATCGTCGCCAGGATGCCGGTGACCGCCACGGCCAGCGACAGGCCCTTGGACCCGAAGCGGCCGCGTACGAAGTCCGAGGTCGTCACATATCCGTGCCGGTGTGACACCGACCACAGCCGGGGCAGGAACGTGAAGATCAGCGGGTAGACGATGATCGTGTAGGGCACCGCGAAGAAGCCCGCCGCCCCCGCCGCGTAGATCGCCGCCGGCACCGCCACGAAGGTGTACGCGGTGTACAGGTCGCCGCCGAGCAGGAACCAGGTGATCCAGGTGCCGAACGAGCGGCCGCCGAGGCCCCACTCGTCGAGGCTGTGCTCGTTCTCGGCCTTGCGCCACCGCGCCGCAAGGAAGCCCATGACGGTGACCGCCAGGAAGAAGAAGATGCAGACGCCGAGCGCGACGCCGTTCACGCCGTCCTTCATTCCGCCGCACCTCCCTTGTGGTCGGCACGGGCGCGCTGGTCACGCTGCCACAGCTTGTAGGCGATCATCGTGAGCGCCGTGGAGATCAGCACCCAGAGCATCTGGTACCAGTAGAAGAACGGGATACCGATGAAGGTGGGGTCGATCTTCGCGTAGGAGCCGACCCAGAGCATGGCCACGAAGGGTGCGACGAGGCAGAGGGCGATGACGACGCGCATGGGCGTCACCACCGGTGCTCTGCTCGTATTTGGCTGATTCGACATCGAGCGGTTCCGTCCCCTCACTGATCACCGATGTAACGCGCAGGCAATGTAGGTGACGTGTAAGGAAAGCGGAAGCCCCCGTCCGTATATCGGTTTCCAACAGCAATGGAAACTCCGCGGCGAGGGCGTGCCGATCTTCGCGAAAAGGGAGCAGCAGGTCAGGGTCGGGGCGCGCGTGCACGGGCGTCCGGGCACGCCGGAGCGCGCCCCGGGACGGACCCGGGAGTGGCCCGCTGCGGCGACCGATCGCGGTCCGGTGCGGCTCAGAGCGGCCGAGGAGCGGACCCGGCACTCTCCGTAACGGGCTGAGGATGGCTCATTCCTGCGGTCGCTTGAGCCTGGCCACGAACTTGTACCGGTCGCCCCGGTACACGGACCGCACCCACTCCACCGGCTTGCCCTCCCGGTCCAGGGAGTGCCGGGAGAGCATCAGCATCGGCAGGCCCACGTCCGTGCCGAGCAGGCCGGCCTCGCGCGGGGTGGCCAGCGACGTCTCGATGGTCTCCTCGGCCTCGGCGAGATGGACGTCGTACACCTCCGCGAGCGCCGTGTAGAGGGAGGTGTACTTCACCAGCGACCGCCGCAGCGCCGGGAAGCGCTTGGCGGACAGATGCGTCGTCTCGATCGCCATCGGCTCACCGCTCGCCAGCCGCAGCCGCTCGATGCGCAGCACCCGGCCGCCGGCGGAGATGTCGAGCAGTCCGGCGAGCGTGTCGTCGGCGGTGATGTACCCGATGTCCAGCAGCTGGGAGGTCGGTTCCAGGCCCTGGGCGCGCATGTCCTCGGTGTACGAGGTGAGTTGGAGCGCCTGGGAGACCTTGGGCTTGGCGACGAACGTGCCCTTGCCCTGGATGCGCTCGAGCCGCCCCTCGACGACCAGTTCCTGCAGGGCCTGACGCACCGTCGTCCGTGAGGTGTCGAACTCCGCGGCCAGCGTGCGCTCCGGCGGCACCGGAGTGCCCGGCGGCAGTGTCTCCGTCATGTCGAGCAAATGCTTCTTCAGACGGTAGTACTTGGGCACGCGCGCGGTGCGGACGGTCGGACCGCCCTCGCTCTCCGCACTGCTGACGTCGGTGCTCATGCTCTGCCTTCCCGGCTCCGGATGCCGAAGCGACCGACACGCCGTCGGCCTCGGCTCACATCGTGGCACGGTGCCATGGGGGGACGTCCCGCATGCTCCGTGATCCCCGTCAAGCGGCCGGGGATCCCCTCTGTATACCTTCGGCGCCCCCGCTGGTCTAGTCCACCAGGCCTGAAGTGGTCCAGTCGGGCACACCGGAAGTGGTCCACCCGATTTCGCAGGGTTGCTACTTATTTTCGCTGGGACCCTACTTAAAGGTTCTTGCATATGTAGGTCGCATAACGGAGGCCCTGAGCGCGGTAAACACCCTTGACACTCCTATTGGTCTGGGCCAAGCTTCCCGCACTGGTCTACACCATTGGTCCAGTTCCCGGCCCCACGGGCGGTACTCGTCGTCAGTCGCCGCGGGGACAAGGGGGGTTGGTGGCATCCCTGAGGAGGATGGCGTGAAGCGCAAGCTGATAGCGGCGATCGGAATCGCGGGCATGATGGTCTCCATCGCGGCGTGCGGGGACAGTGACAACAAGTCCGGGGGGTCGGACAAGGGAACGGACGCCAAGCAACTCACCGTCTGGCTGACGGTCGACGCGCAGAACAACTGGCCCGCGCTGGTGAAGGCCGCCGACGACGCCGTGGCGAAGAAGCACCCCGGCCTCAAGATCAAGCACGAGTACTACGGCTGGCCGGACAAGAACACGAAGCTCGACGCGGTCCTCGCCACCGACAAGGCGCCCGACGTGGTCGAGATGGGCAACACCGAGATGCTCGGCTACATGGTCAAGGGCGCCTTCGCCCCCGTCGACCCGTCCACGTTCGACAACTCCGGGCAGTGGCTGGACGGCCTCAAGGCCTCGGTGACGTACGAGGACAAGACGTACGGCGTCCCCTACTACGCCGGCGGCCGTGTCGCCAACTGGCGTAAGGACGTCGCCGCTTCCGTCGGTATCAAGACACCGCCGAAGACGTACCAGGAGCTGACCGCCGACCTGGACAAGATCCAGAAGAAGGAGGGTGCCAAGTTCAACGCCTGGTACCAGCCGACGCGTGACTGGTACGCGGCGATGTCCTTCGTCTACGACGCGGGCGGCTCGATCGCCAAGGAGGAGGGCGGCCAGTGGAAGGCCAACCTCTCCTCGCCGGAGTCCCTCAAGGGGCTGAACGACTTCAAGTCGATCCTCGACAAGTACATGCACGGGGACAAGACCAAGGACGAGTCGGACCGTTACATCGTCTACGGCCAGGGCAAGTCCGCCATGATCTTCGGCGCCGCGTGGGAGGGCGCGACCGCGGCCGACCCGAAGAACGACAAGACCGGCAAGCTCAAGGACAACCTCGAGAACTTCGTGATGCCCGGCCCGTCCGGCAAGAACATCCCGGTGTTCCTCGGTGGTTCGGACCTCGCGATCCCGGTGAAGTCCAAGGCGCAGGGGCTGGCCGCCGAGTGGATCAACGCGTTCACCGGCTCCGAGGGCCAGAAGGGCCTGATGGCCAAGGGCAACCTGCCCAACAACAAGACCGACCTCGCCACGCTGAAGAACGACCCGGCGACGGCGGTTCCGGCCACGGCGGCCGAGTCCAACTGGTTCGTCCCGATGGCACCGGGCTGGGGCCAGGTCGAGAAGGCGCAGATCCTGCAGACCATGCTGCAGAACATCGGCACCGGCAAGAAGTCGGTCGAAGCCGCCGCGAAGGACGCGGACGCCGCGATCGACAAGGTCATCAACACCAAGTGACCTGAGCGCAGGGCCCCGTGACCCCGGGGGGATCCGGGGCGGGGCCCTGCCTCCCGTACGGCCGCGCGGGCGTTGATCCCGTGCGCCGTACGGGGTTCCGCCTTCGTACGACCGTGCGGGGCTTCGCCCTTGTACGACCTGAGGGACTCCTGAGGAGCGCGCGATGAGTGCCGCAGACACGACCACCCCCGCCAAGGTGCCGCCTCCGCGGCCGGCGCCACAACGGGCCCTCCCGGACGGGCCACGCAGAGGCCGCACGGCGAACGGGGCCCCGGTCCCATGGCTGCTGCTCGCGCCCTGCCTGCTGATCCTCGTCCTGGTCATGGGCTATCCGCTGGTCCGCCTGGTCACCCTGTCCTTCCAGAAGTTCGGGCAGTCGCAGCTCTGGGGGTTCCAGCCGGCCGAGTCGGTCGGGTTCGACAACTTCACGACGGTGCTGGGGGACGGCGAGTTCTGGGCCGTCGTGCTGCGCACGATCGTCTTCGCCGCCGGCTGCGTGATCTTCACCATGGTCGTCGGCATGCTGATCGCACTGCTGCTCCAGCGGGTCTCCGGCTGGCTGAAAACTCTGATCAACATCGTGCTGGTGGCCAGCTGGGGCATGCCGGTCATCGTGGCCACCACCGTCTTCAAGTGGCTCTTCGACTCCGACTACGGCATCCTCAACGCGCTGCTCAGCAAGCTGCCCGGAGTGGAGCTGATCGGGCACAACTGGTTCGCGAGCGGACCCCAGGGCCTCGCGGTGATCATGCTTCTCGTGGTGTGGGGCGCGGTGCCGTTCGTCGTCATCACGCTCTCCGCCGGGCTGACCCAGGTGCCCCAGGAGCTGGAGGAAGCGGCCCGCCTGGACGGTGCGAACGGGTGGGGCGTCTTCCGGCACGTCACCCTGCCGATCCTCAAGCCGATCATCGTGATGCTCACGACCCTCTCGGTGATCTGGGACATGGGCGTCTTCCCGCAGGTCTTCGTGATGCGCAACGGCCATCCGGAGCAGGAGTTCCAGTTGCTCCAGACCTATTCCTACGACCGCGCGTTCGTCGTCAACGACTACGCGCAGGGTTCGGCGATCGCCCTGCTGACCGTGCTGCTGCTGCTCGGTGTGGTCGCCGTGTACATGCGTCAGATGCTGAAGATCGGAGAGGTCGAATGAGCGCCATCGCCACCGGGGGGCGCCGCCGCGGAACGTCCCGGCTCGGCTGGAACCTTCTCGGCCTGCTCGTCTTCGTCACGGTGGGCTTCCCCGTCTACTGGATGGTCGACACGGCCTTCAAGCCGGCCAAGGACGCCATCGATCCCGACCCGAGCCTGCTGCCGACGGGCCTCACCCCGGACAACTTCCACCGCGCGCTGGACATCGCCGACTTCTGGGGACCGGTCGGGCGCAGCCTGATCGTGTCGCTGTCGGTCGTCGCCATCGGCATCGTCGTCGGCCTGCTGGCCGCGCTCGCCATCTCCCGCTTCGCCTTCCGCGGCCGGAAGATCGTGATCGTGGGCATTCTGGCCGTCCAGATGGTCCCCGCGGTCTCCATGATCATCCCGGTCTTCCTGCTCCTCAACGACCTCGGTCAGTACGACAGGTTGACCGGTCTGATCATCACCTATCTCACGTTCATCCTCCCGTTCACGGTGTGGACGCTGCGCGGGTTCGTGGTCAACATCCCGCGCGAACTGGAGGAGGCCGCGATGGTCGACGGCTGCTCGCGCACCGGCGCGTTCCTGAGGGTGGTCTTCCCCCTGCTCGCCCCGGGTCTGGTCGCCACCTCGGTCTACGGCTTCATCCAGGCCTGGAACGAGTATCTGTACGCCCTGATGCTGATGAGCCAGGAGAACCAGACAGCGACCGTCTGGCTCGGCAACTTCACCACCAAGCACGGCACCGAGTACGCCCCGATGATGGCGGGCTCCACGATGATGGCGGTGCCGATCGTCATTCTCTTCCTCCTCGTCCAGCGCAAGATGGCCGCGGGCCTCACCGCGGGCGCCGTGAAGGGATAACCCCGACCCGATGACGACATTCGCCAGCGGCACCGACACCCTCACGCGCGACGCGCTGACGGTCCTCCAGCCCGGCTTCACCGGCACCACCGCCCCCGACTGGCTGCTGCGGCGCCTCGGTGAGGGCCTGGCGTCGGTGGGGCTGTTCGGCCGCAACATCGCCTCGCGGGAGCAGCTCGCCGCTCTGACCGCCCAGTTGCGCACCGAACGCGACGACGTGCTCGTCGCCGTCGACGAGGAGGGTGGCGACGTCACCCGCCTGGAGGTGAGAGCGGGATCCTCCTTCCCCGGCAACCACGCCCTGGGCGCGGTGGACGACGTGGACCTGACCCGCCGGGTGGCACACGAACTCGGGCGCCGGCTCGCCGAGTGCGGGGTGAACCTCGACTGGGCCCCGTCGGCCGACGTGAACTCCAACCCGGCGAACCCGGTCATCGGGGTGCGCTCCTTCGGCGCGGACACGGAGCTGGTGGCCAGGCACACCGCCGCCTACGTCACCGGCCTGCAGGCGGCCGGTGTGGCGGCCTGCACCAAGCACTTCCCCGGCCACGGCGACACCGCGGTCGACTCCCATCACGCGCTGCCGCGTATCGACGCGGGTCCCTCGGTGCTCCAGGAGCGCGAACTCGCGCCGTTCCGCGCGGCCATCGCCGCCGGCACGCGGGCCGTGATGAGCGCGCACATCCTGGTCCCGGCGCTGGACCCGGACCGCCCGGCCACGCTGTCCCGACGTGTCCTGACCGAACTGCTGCGCGGCGAACTCGGCTACGAGGGCCTGATCGTCACCGACGGTATGGAGATGCAGGCCATCGCCGCGACCTACGGCATCGAGCGCGGCAGCGTCCTCGCCATCGCTGCCGGGGCGGACGCCATCTGCGTCGGCGGTGGCCTCGCGGACGACGAGACGGTACGCCGTCTGCGGGACGCGCTGGTCACGGCCGTGCGCGAGGGCGAGCTGGCCGAGGAACGGCTCGCCGAGGCGGCCGAACGGGTCCGGGACCTGGCGCGGTGGACCGCGTCGGCGTCGGCCGCGGACGCCTCGGCGGGGGCGGCCGGCGACGACGGCATCGGCCTGGTCGCGGCCCGGCGCGCACTCAGGGTCACCGGCGCGGAGGCCTTCGCCCCGCTCGATGAGCCGCCCTTCGTCGCCGCTCTCACCCCGGTCGCGAACATCGCGGTGGGCACGGAGACACCGTGGGGGGTGGCGGCGGAACTGTCCCGGCTGCTCCCGGGCACGGAGACGGGCAGCTTCGCGGGGGAGGAAGCCGGGCGGGCCGCGCTGGAGGCCGCAGGGGCGCGGCGGATCGTGGCCGTGGTCCGGGACGAGCACCGGCACCCCTGGATGGCCGGTGCCCTCGACACGCTGCTCGCGCAGCGCCCCGGGACGATCGTGGTCGAGATGGGCGTTCCCCAGGCCGCGCCACGCGGCGCCCTGCACATCGCCACCTACGGCGCAGCGCGGGTGTGCGGCCGGGCGGCGGCGGAGGTCATCGCGGGGATCTAGAGGCTGTCGTTCGGATCAGGCCGGCTGGGGGGAGACCGCGCCTTTCGACCGACGCCGACACGATCCGAACGACAGGCCGTAGCCGGAACGACGCAGGCGCCGGCCGTCCCCGAGGGGTGGCCGGCGCCTGCGTGCAATCCCTGTGCGGCCCTAGACGAGTAAGTCCGATCGCCGGTCAGTGGTCGTAGGCGATCAGTGACCGGGTGATTGGGGCGTTGGTTGCGTTGTTGTGCCAGATGGCGGCGGACATCGCGAGGGGAGCTGGAGCGCGGAGGCCGGGCAGATCGCCGCGACCGGGCCCTCGACCGTGGCGGCGACCGCGTCGGCCTTGCCCTCTCCGGTGGCGAGGAGCACGAGGTGCCGGGCCTCCAGGATGGTGCCGATGCCCTGGGTGATGACGTGGTGCGGCACCTGGTCGATGTCGCCGTCGAAGAAGCGTGCGTTGTCGATCCGGGTCTGTTCGGTCAGCGTCTTGATCCGCGTGCGCGACGCGAGCGAGGAGCACGGTTCGTTGAACCCGATGTGACCGTCGGTCCCGATGCCGAGCAGCTGCACGTCCACGCCGCCGGCCGTGGCCAGCGCGCGGTCGTACGCCTCGCAGGCCGCCTGCACGTCCTCGGCGGTGCCGTCCGGTCCCATGAACGCGTCCATGCCGATCCCGAGCGGCTCCAGCACCTCGCGTCGCAGTACCGAGCGGTACGACTCGGGGTGCTCGGCCGGCAGGCCCACATATTCGTCGAGCTGGGCGATCCGGGCCCGTGATGTGTCCACGCCGCCGGTGGCCACCTTGGCGGCCAGCGCCTCGTAGACGGGCAGCGGGGTGGAGCCGGTCGCCACCCCGAGCAGGGCGTCGGGCTTGCGCCGGAGAAGCTGCGCCATGGCCTCGGCGATGAGCTCGCCACCCGCTTTGGCGTCCGGGACGATGACAACTTCCACGCTGGGCCTGCCGATCTTCAGAGGGCTCGCCGGGAACCGAAGGAGCAAATGTGGTATAGACCAATCTAGCAGACGCCCGCTCCGGGGAGCGGCCCGCGCCGGCGGGGTTCCCGTGCCCGTCATGTCCGGTTCGCCCCCCGGATGCGCGGGACGCGGGGCGGGGGAGTGGAATGGAGTCGGCCGGCGCCCCCGCCGTACCGGTGAACCACCCGAGGAGGCCCTATGACCGCTCCCGCCGTGAACCCGCGCAGCGACGATCCGCCCGGTCGGATCATGGCCCGGGAGATGGCCGAGCAGCCCGCCGTGCTGCGCCGGATCCTGGACGCGGGCGCACCGCGCATCCAGGAGGTGGCACGCGAGATCGCCGCGCGCGGGCCCCGGTTCGTGCTGCTCACCGCCCGCGGCACCTCCGACAACGCCGCGCTCTACGCCAAGTACCTGCTGGAGATCCGCCTCGGCGTGCCCTGCGGTCTCACCTCGATGTCGACGACCACCGCGTACGGCGCCCGCCCCGATCTCACCGATGTCCTCGTCGTCACCGTCAGCCAGTCCGGTGGCTCCCCGGACCTGGTCGCCTCGACGAAGGCCGCCCGTGAGGCCGGCGCCCTCACGCTCGCGGTGACCAACAACCCCGACTCACCGCTGGCCGCCGTGTCCGAGTACCACATCGACATCATGGCCGGACCGGAGAAGGCCCTCCCGGCGACCAAGACCTACACCGCCTCCCTGCTCGCCCTGTACCTCTTCGTCGAGGGACTGCGCGGCGGTGACGGGGCCGCCGCGAAGGCCCTGCCCGACCTCGCAGAGCAACTGCTCGCACGGCAGAACGAGATCCGCGCCCTCGCCTCCCGCTACCGCTTCGCCGAGCGCATGGTCATCACCTCGCGCGGCTACGGCTATCCGACCGCCAAGGAAGCCGCTCTGAAGCTGATGGAGACCAGCTACATCCCCGCCCTGTCCTACTCCGGCGCCGACCTGCTGCACGGTCCGCTCGCCATGGTCGACAACGTCTCGCCGGTCATCGCCGTGGTGACGGACGGCAAGGGCGGCGCCGCACTCAGGCCGGTGCTCGACCGGCTGCGCGGCCGCGGTGCCGACCTCGTCGTCATCGGGCCCGCCGGTGCGGTCGAGCGGGCCTCGGCGGGCTTCGTCCTGCCGACCGGTGGAGTGGCCGAGGAGGTCCAGCCGATCCTGGAGATCATTCCGCTCCAGCTCCTGGCGTACGAGGTCACCATCGCGCGCGGCCAGGACCCGGACGCCCCGCGCGCCCTGGCCAAGGTGACGCAGACGCACTGA
>Ga0102590_1004602_pt1 | contig 11508 bp, 14 predicted proteins | sample AraplaMF_Col_mMF_FD_76859 | JGI IMG/M metagenome (GOLD analysis project Ga0102590, IMG submission 76859) | Arabidopsis root microbial communities from the University of North Carolina, USA - plate scrape MF_Col_mMF | ecosystem: Host-associated > Plants > Roots > Endosphere | place: USA...
GATAGAGTTTCCCCTATACACGCGTTCCAGGCGTGCGCCTTCAACCACTCGGCCACCTCACCATGCGCACCAGATGCGGAAGGCGGTTGAGACCCCCGACGCAGGAAGGGGCGCAATATACTCAGGACGATTGCGGTAGCAAGCGGCCATACGAGGTGAAACGAGATCGCGAAGGTCCTAGTATCGGCGGCTCAGTTTCGATCCCGAGATACCGCCATGGCTTCCGCCACCAAAATCCTGGACATGCCGACCGTCGACACCGCCCTGCCGGGGCGGGAACAGGCGATCCCGACGGCCCGCAGCCACTTCGTCAACGGCCACCCGCTGAAGGGGCCCTATCCCGACGGGACCGAGATCGCCGTGCTGGCCATGGGCTGTTTCTGGGGCGTGGAGCGGGTGTTCTGGAAGATCCCGGGCGTCTATGTCACCGCCGCCGGCTACGCGGCGGGCGTCACGCCGAATCCCACCTACGAGGAGGTCTGCACCGGCCGCACGGGCCATACCGAGGTGGTGCAGATCGTGTTCGACCCGCGCGTGGTCGCCTACGAGGCCCTGCTCAAGACCTTCTGGGAGAACCACGACCCGACCCAGGGCATGCGCCAGGGCGGCGACATCGGCACCCAGTACCGCTCGGGGATCTATGTGACCTCCGACAGCCAGGCGGCCGCGGCGGTGGCCTCGAAGGAGGCCTACCAGCAGGCGCTGGACGCCCAGGGTCTGGGGACCATCACCACCGAGATCGGCGCGGCCGGGCCGTTCTACTTCGCCGAGGACTATCACCAGCAGTACCTGGCCAAGAACCCCGACGGCTATTGCGGCATCGGCGGCACCGGCGTGGTCTGCCCGATCGGGATCGGCGTGGAGGCATGACCTTAATCCCGCTCATCCCGGCGAATGCCGGGACCCAGATGGAAAGGCGCTGAGGCGGGTTCCATGAGCGCCGAGTTCTTCCAATCATCCACACCGCCATCGGATCTGGGTCCCGGCATTCGCCGGGATGGGCGGATTGGGGATGGTGCTTTCAGGATAACTCCATGACCCCCGAGGCCTTCCATGCCGCGGCCCTGGCCCTGCCGGCGGCGACCATGACCGTCCAGTGGGGCGCCGACCAGGTCTACAAGGTGGGCGGCAAGATGTTCGCCGTGCTCGGCGAGGGCGGATTCTCGTTCAAGGCCTCGGACGTGGCGTTCGAGGTGCTGACCGAGACGGGCCCCGGCGTGCCCGCGCCCTACATGGCCCGGGCCAAGTGGGTGCGGTTCTACGACCTGGCGGCCGCCGACGACGCCGAGGTGGCCGACTGGCTGAAGACGGCGCATGCGCTGATCGCGGCGAAGTTGACCCGGAAGGCGCGGGCGGAGCTGGGGCTGTAGCCCCAGCTCCTATTCCACAGGAGCTGAAACGGCAGTGGGCCGAAGCTCGCGCCTGAGGGCAATGAGCGCGCCTGCTAAGAATTGTGCGTCTACACTAGCGCGTTGCTTGCCCGGCTTTGGGGGCTGATCGTTGGCTACACCTTTTTGGCGTTCGGGAAAAAGGCTAGAAATCCCCCTCCCGGCTCTCCAATGTAGCGCGTGCTATCCTTGCCGATCTCCCGCATGACAAGGTGATCTGTGCTCGGATTAATTGTGGCCTTGAGCTTCGCCGCCAAGCTGTCGATCGTTTCGTTCGTGCGGACTGCGAGAAACGATGTGTCACCATCCCAAATTCCGGCGACGTTCGCGTAGATCGCATCCGTGAGTGCGTTGTAGCGGGAGCTGTACGAAGCGTCGGACTTGAGGCGAAAGGAAATCCAGTAGTCAGTCATATAAGGAAAACCTTATGAATTTCCGGAATGGCTTGACTGGGGGCCGAGTCTTCGGATTTATCGAAGGTGTGAACAGCGTGGTCGCCCCATCCGGCGGTTGCGTGAAAGCTTGGCTGGGCGGCAACCCGGCCAAGCTTCGCACTATCGCGCGATTCTCTCTTTGTTCTCAAGTTTCGCGTGAGCATCACGATGCGCGCCGCCTTCCATTTTGGTGCGCCTTCGACAGGCAGCCTGTAGGTCAGCTGCTTGCCGTCGGCGCGCTCCTGCGCTCATTGGACACGCAGCGTGTTGAGCCTGAGGCCACCCCATGGCTGCGTAAGCGCCTATCTCTCGGGGAGCGCGAGAAGGCTTTGCTCTAGACCTGCTCCGTATCCTTGCCCGCCAGGTGCGGGCCCACCACCACGGGCTGGTGCTCGAGGATGTGGCGGATCTTGCGCACGGCGGCCGAGGCCGGGCTGCGGCGCTGGCGCCAGAGCAGCAGGGCCATGGCCCCGCCGGTGGCCACGGCGAAGGCGATCGGGCCCAGCAGCCAGGCCGCCGCCGCCAGGGCGAAATAGTAGCCGCGCACCCCGGCGTTGAAGGCCGACAGGGCCGGGTTGAGGATCGCCCCGGCCGCCTCGGCGTATTCCTCCAGCACCGCGCGCGGGGCCCACATCGGGGCCGCGCCGATGGCGGCCAGGCAGTAGTTCATCTGGCGGATGGCCCAGATGAAGTCGAGCAGGCCGCGCGCCAGGGCGACCAGCACCACGCCCAGCTTGATCTGGAACACCAGGGCCGAGGCCGGGGCCAGGACGGCTATGCCCTCGATGCTCTTGAGCGCGCTGTCGCCGCCGAACAGCACCCCGGCCGCGGCGGCGATCAGGATCAGGTTCGACGAGGCGAAGAACGAGGCCGAGTTGATCGCGTGGCCCAGCAACTGGCCATCCAGCAGAGCCACCTCGCGCACCGCCATCTCGGCCATCCACCGCCGCCGGATCACCGTCATGTCGGTGTTGATGACGTTCTTCTCCTTGCCCAGCTGCTTGAGCATCGGCTCGTAGAACAGCCAGCAGAACAGGAAGAAGGCCAGGACGACCAGGTCGATGACCGGCATGGCCAGGAACTGCTTGGACAGGGCGTGGGTGAGCGAAGAAGCCATGGCGCGAACTTAGATCGATAACGAGAGTCGATGAAAGAGGGCCGGAGGGGCCAAGCTGTGAGCGGTATCAGTCCTCGAGGATCAGGCTGTGCTTGCCCGTGTCCTTCAGCAGCAGCGAGACGGTCAGGCCCACGGCCATGATCGCCGCCACATAGAGGTAGAAGCCGCTCTCCATCCCCTCGGACTTGAACCACAGGGCGACGTACTCGGCCGTGCCGCCGAACGCGGCGTTGCCGATGGCGTAGGGCAGGGCCACGCCCAGGGCGCGCACGTGGGTGGGGAACAGCTCCGCCTTCACCACGGCGCTGATCGAGGTGTAGCCCGACTGGACGAACAGGGCCGCGAAGATCAGGCCGAAGGCGACGAGGGGGCTGCCGGCCCTGGCGGTCAGGGTGAACACCGGCCAGGCGATCAGGGCGCCCACCCCGAAGGCGAAGACCAGCATGGTCTTGCGGCCGACCTTGTCCGACGCCCAGCCGAACAGCGGCTGGATCAGCATGAAGCCCGCCAGGGTGGCCAGGTTGATCGCGCCGGCGGTCGCCTTGTCGAAGCCCGCCGTGTTGACCAGGAACTTCAGCATGTAGGTGGTGTAGGCGTAGAAGGCCAAGGAGCCGGCGGCGGTCAGGCCGATGATCGCCAGGGTCGGCTTGGGATGGCGCGAGACCAGCGGCGCGGCCAGGGCGACGTAGGTGGCGACCAGCAGCGCCACCGCGCCCGATTGAGCCATCGCGGCGAACGGCGCCTGGGTGAAGCCCGCGATCATGGCCGCGACCGTCGCCAGCAGCAGGCCGCCGACCCAGGCCACCTGGCGCCGGCTGACCGGATCGTGGCGGGTCACGTTCTGGTGCGAGACGCTTTCCTCGATGCCGGTGCGGATCCAGAACACCACCACGGCCAGGGCCGCGCCGACGAAGAACGGCACGCGCCAGCCCCACTCGGCCAGGTCCTGCTTGCTCAGGCTGTTCTGCAGGACCACCAGCACCAGGGCCGCCACCAGCTGGCCCATGATCAGGGTCACGTACTGGAAGCTGGACCAGAAGCCGCGACGCTTCCGCCCGGCCATCTCGCTCATATAGGTGGCGCTGGCCCCGTATTCGCCGCCGACCGACAGGCCCTGCAGCAGGCGGGCCAGCAGCAGGATCACCGGCGCGGCGTCGCCGATCGTGGCGTGGCCGGGACAAAGGGCGATGATCAGCGAGCCGACGCACATCAGGCCCACCGCCAGGGTCAGGCCGGCCTTGCGGCCCTTGCGGTCGGCGTACAGCCCCATCAGCCAGGCCCCGACGGGACGCGCCCCGAAGCCGACGGCGAAGATCGCGGCGGTCTGCATCAGCTGGGCGGTCTGGTCGCCCTTGGGAAAGAAGACCTTGGCGAAATAGATCGAGAAGGCGGCGTAGGCGAACCAGTCGTACCATTCGACCAGGTTGCCGGCCGATCCGCCGAGGATCGCCCGGGTCCGGCGCCAGGCGCTCAGGGGCGCGGTGGCTTGGGGCGCGGCGGCCTGGGGCGTGGCCGCCTCTGGCGGCGTCGCCGCGGTGGTGTCGGTCATGTCGCCCCCCTGTGTCGTTGGGGAGGGACCTTAGGCGAACATGGGTCGCCGGGGGAAGGGCGTGCGCGCGGCCGGGGGATGCGCGCGGACGGGCGTCCCCCGGCGGGCCTCGAGCGTCGCTAGATCCTGCCGATCAGGACCAGGACGATGATGATGATCAGCACCAGGCCCAGGCCGCCGGAGGGATAGTAGCCCCACGAGCGGCTGTGGCCCCAGGTCGGCAGGGCGCCGATCAGGGCCAGGATCAGGATGATGATGAGGATCGTGCCGAGCATGTCCGTCTCCGTTGCATCCGAACGCCCCGCGCATGGGGGCAGGCGGGAGGAATGCGAGAGGTCTGGCAGAGGTTCCGTGAGCGCTTGCGGCGCGTGGCGTCAGGCTTGGGGCGGCTCGCCGGATGGGGGCGGTGGTTCGACGGCGTGGCGATGTCGCCACCAGCGGCGTAGCTTGGCCCGATTGGCGAACCCCAGGCCCAGGACGGCGAGCACGCCGCCGACCACCCACTGCAGGCCCTTCATCCGGTCCATCTGCCAGGTCAGCCAGTCCAGCAGGCCGATCTTCACGGACATTTCGTGGACCAGGGCGGGGCGCTCCAGTTCCACCAGGCCGTCAGGCGTGACCAGCTCGTTGAAAATCCGCAGGGTCAGGGCGGTCTTGCCTGGCCGCGTCGGCTTCACCAGCCATTCGAAGGTGACGTTCTGGAGGGCCGAGACGTCACGGACCGTCTGTTCCGGCTTGGTGATCTCGACGTTCGGGCCCGACAGCTCGGCGCGCACCTTGCGGCCGATCGCGACGGTCCGCTGCTCGACGTGGCCGCCGGGAAAGACGACGGAGAGGGAGGCTTGCGCCGCCGCGCGGTCAGCCGAAGCGATGACGGCCGTGATGCGCGTCTGCTTGCCCCACGGAAGTTGGTCGCGCCAGCCCACGACGACCGGGATCTTGCGCACTTGCCGGCGGACCAGGTCCGCCAGGTACCGTTCTCGCGCCGCGAGGTCGCACGCCGGGCCCGAAGCGTCTTGCTCGCAAGGCGCAAGAACCGAAGCCGGCTCGACGTCGGTCGCCACGCGCTTGTCGACCCCCGACATCAGCAGGACGCCGGCGGCCACCAGGCACAGGCCGCAGAACATGATGGCGGAGAAGGCCGTCGATATGTGTCGATAGAGAAAGCGCCAGAGATCGCGCATCCGCACCCTCCCCGGAGAGCGCCTCTATCTTTGCGCGATCAGTTCGGCATGGCAACTCTTGGGGGTGATCTTCACCCGCCCGGGCAATCCTCGGCCTTGCGCAGGCCCACGGCCCAGAGGGCGCCGATCACCGCGCCCTTGACGCGGGGCAGCAGCATCAGCGTCAGGCCGGCCAGCGGCAGCACGGTCAGCGGCACCACCAGCACCGGCGACATCTTCCAGATGAACGGGAACAGCAGCAGCGGGGCGACGACGAGGTGGCCGATGATCAGGATGGTGAAATAGGCCGGGCCGTCGTCGGCCGGATAGCGCGCCAGGTCGTGGCCGCAGACCTCGCAGTCCAGGTCGACCTTCAGGTAACGCGTATATAGCCGCCCCTCGCCGCAGTTGGGGCAGCGGTGGCGGACGCCGCGCTTCATGCCGGTCAGCATGCTGACCGGAGGCGGGCAGGAGGAGGACTGCTCGTTCATGGGCGTGGATATGCCTCCGCAACGCGCCCGGCGAAAGAGGGCGCACGGTCGCATGCGCCATTTTGAATCAGGTTTCGTTGAGATGAACGATCGTTGGCTGAAGAATTCGCTCGAAAGGCGAGCAATACAAATGTCGTTACTGGGGCTGGTTAACCACACCTATTGCGGCGCCCTGTGGGTAAGTCGCCGTGCGTTCTGGAAAAACCCACCGCAAGCGGGGCTGCGTCGCGCTGTAGCTTAACTATATCGTGGTTCGCGGACTCCGGTTACCCGAAGTCCGCAACCCTCGATCCTGCGACTATTTGGCGTCCTTGGCGGTGTTGGTCACGGCCCGGCCGGCGGCCGACACGTCCTGGCCGACGCCGGCGACGGTGTTGCAGGCCGAAACCATCAGGGCGGCGGCCACGGTGGCGAGGATCACGATCTTGCGCATGGGGGAGGTCTCTGAAGTTGGAGAAAAGGCGTCGGACCTTAACCTTGGCCCAAGGCCACGTTCAAGCGTGTCACCGCGGCGAAGTCATGGCGCCGCGAGGCGGATCGCCAAGCTCTGGCTCAATCGCTGCTCCCTTCCTTCAGCGCCTTCCCGGCCGATAGTCCTCCGTCACATGTCCCCGCAGCTCGTCCTCGGTGAACAGCACAGGCTTGGTGCGCATGGCGGCGAACAGCGGGGTCTGGTCGGCATAGTGCCTCGAGGTGGCGTCCAGGGTGGCCGAGCCGAACTGGTGGATGCTGTCGGAATGCACCCGCCCCTCCGCGTCCCAGCGCACGAACATGATGAAGGTGTCGCCGGCGTCGGCGGTCAGGGTTCCGTCCTTCTGGGGGATTCCCCAGACCGAGCGATAGGTGTCGGCCCCGCCGTCGATCGGCAGGTCGACCCTGCCGCGACGGATGCGGTTGACCTGGCCCCATTCCGGATCCAGGCGGCCGAAGCTGGTCTTCAGGGTCCTGATCGCCGCCCTCAGGCTGTCCAGCGGGGCGGGCGGCGTGTCGCCGTTGTTCTGGGCCACCAGGATCGGCTGGAGGGTCAGCGAGGCCAGGGCGGCGGCGCGGTTGCGGACGTCGGTGCGCCGGTCCCAGCCGCGCAGGATGGCCTGGGCGGCCTTCAGGTCGGCGTCGGTTCCCGGATCGATCGCCGTCAGCGCCCTGATCGTCGCCGCCTCGGACGAGTGTTCCGAGTATCTGAGATCAAATTTGTAGCGGCGGAAGGCTTCGTCGGTGACCGCGTGGTCGGCGCCGACCAGTTCCTGGATGCGCAGCGCGCGGTTGGTGACGTTGGTCTGCAGCCCCTGGCTGGCCGGGAAGTCGCCGGGCTTGAGGTTGTCGGCCGGATCGCTGGCCAGGAACGGGCTGTTGTTGGAGTTGTAGACGTAGCCGGACCTGGGGTTCCACAGCTGGGGAATGGCCGAGGCGGGGCGATAGCCGCGCCAGACCAGGTCGCTCCGGTCGCCTGGCAGCACGCCGCGCCAGTCCACGCCCTCGCGGCGGTCGGGATACTGGCCGTTGTGCACGAAACCGATGTTTCCGGCGGCGTCGGCATAGATGTAGTTCAGGCTGGGCAGGGCGTGGGTGGCGATGCCCGCCCGCCACTCGTCGAGGTTCCGGGCCTTGTTCAGGCGCCAGTACTGCAGCGGCTGGCGGTACTCGCCCATGCCGGCGTAGCGCAGGGCGTAGAGGCCGTGCCTGGTCTCCAGAACCGGGCCGTGGACCGAGCGCAGGGCGCGCCTGGTGACCGGGATGACGATCGGGCCCCACAGCTTGATCTTCAGCTTCACGTCGCGCCGCTGGAAGTCGCGCCAGGCGCCGTCCAGCCGGTACTGGTTCTTGTTCTTGGGATTGATCACCAGGCGATAGGCGTCGAACAGGTCGGGCTTGGAGACGGTGTTGGCCCAGCCGAGGTGGGCGTTGTGGCCGTGCAGCATGAACGGCGCGCCGGGGAAGAAGCCGCCGGCCACGTGCCAGCCGTCGCCGCTCTCGACCACGGCCTCGTACCAGGCCACCGGGCCGGTATAGGGCTGGTGCGAATTGACCAGCAGGCGGGGCAGGTGGTCGGCAGTGCGCGACGGGGCCAGGGCCAGGCCGTTCGAGCCCTTGGGCGGTTCCTGTCGCGGCGCTTCCGGCGCGTTCAAGCGCTTCAGCTCGCCGTCCAGGCCGTAGAAGAACGGCTGCTTGAACACGAAGCCGGCCAGCACGTCCTTGCCGCTCAACGGCAGCAGGCCCGGCGTCACCGCCTTGGGGTGGGTGGCGGCGTAGGAGTTGATCCCGTCGGCATAGGCCTCGAGCACGGCGCGCAGGTCGGGCGGGAGTTTCGGATAGCCCGCCTCGACCGTCGGCCAGACGTCCAGCAGGCCGACGAGGTAGTCGGTGACCGCCGCCTTGGGGCCGTCCCGGCGGGCCAGGGTCCCGCGCGTGGCCAGCACCACCGACTGGATGGTGGCGAAGTCGTCCTCGGACTGGGCGTAGGCCAGGCCGAACGCCGCGTCGGCGTCGCGCCGACCCAGGATATGCGGCACGCCCCAGGCGTCGCGGCGGATATGGACGTCATAGGCGTCGGCCCGGGCGATCAGGGCCTGGAGGTCGGGCTTGGGCGGCCGGCTGGCGAGGTCCAGGCCGACCAGGGCCAGCACCGCGACCACCGCCAAGCACGCGACGGCCAGCAGGCCGCGCAGGATCCAACGCATGACGTTCCGCCCCTATCGCTGTTTTGGCGCGATGATGGGCGCGGACCGCCGTTAGCGAAAGGTGGACTTGGGGAAAGGCGAGGCTTGGCCGAAAACGGCGAGCGTCAGGCGCCGTCGCCGTCTCCGGACGCTTTCGAGCGCAGCGGGCCGTCGACCACGCCGAAATCGCGCGAGCGCATCTTGCCGTCGGCCGACTGGACGCCCTCGGCTTCCAGGCCGCGCTTGAGAAGTTCGCGGACGGCGGCGGCGCGGCTGGGCATGCGGCGCGAGAAGCGCCAATCGTCCAACGTGGCGAGCTCTTCCTGCGTGAGCATGATCTGCAGGCGTTCTGGTCGGGTCAGGTCGTTCATCGGTCTCGGCCCCCGGAAAAGGGGCGGCTCTCCTTTTGTCCGGTGGAGCTAACGCGCGAGCGCCGCCTTTGGGTTCCATCAAGCCGCCAAAACCGTAGTTGGCCAAAAATATGCCACTTACTCATTAGGCGGGCTAGGTGTGTTCCGCTAAGTGAGCGTCAAGTTATATAGCGGCGGAATTGAAGTCTTCTGTCAGTCGAGTTCCCGACGGAGCGGGTAAAGTTGGCGGTCGATAAATAAAACAGAGATTCTTCACTAAACAAAAGGTTCGCGTTTGTGCTTGGATTGTGCTTCATTGGTGAGGACGGAATATCCTGCCGCCTTACCGAAAGCCCCCGAGCCATGGACGTCGAGCGCCGAGAATTCGGCGATGCGGTCGTTCGCCATGTCGGGTCTGACGACCGGCTCAGCGAAGCCCAGCATCGCATCGCCAACAACCTGGCCCTGATCGCGGGCTATACACGCCTGCAGGCCACCCGCCTTCACAAGGCCGGCCGGCCGCTGTCGGCCCGCGAGGCCTGCATCGCGCTGGAAGAGGTGGCTGCCCGGATCGAGACGGTCGGCGAACTTCACCGCCTGCTGTCGGGCGCGCCCGGGGAAGGCGAGGACGGCATCGACCTGGGGCGTTTCCTGGCCAAGCTGTGCGCCAGCCTGATGGAGACCGTCAGCTTCGCCGGCGAGACCACCATCACCCACAGGGACTCCGGCGGCTGCCTGGTGCGGGCCGACCAGGCCACCCCGGTCGCCCTGATCGTCAGCGAACTGGTGACCAACGCCCTGAAATACGCCCATCCCACCGGGGTGGCCGGCCGGATTCGCGTGTCGTGCCGATCCACCGGCCGTGGCCTGGTGGTCGAGGTGACCGACGACGGCGTGGGGCTGAGCGAGGACTTCGATCCGCACCGCGACGGCGGTCTGGGCTTTCGGGTGGTGCGCGGCCTGGCCCGCCAGCTCGGCGCGGACCTGGTCTACGAGTCCAGCGGCATCGGCCTGACCGTGCGGCTGCTGCTCGACACCGACCAGGAGCACCAGGTCATCCCGTTGTGGCCCGGCCGGGACTAAACGACCGCATCTAGGGTTTTACCCGATGGCGGCGAGGCGGCGGGCGGCGCAACCTGCGCGGGCTTGCGAGTGTCGAGGCGTCCTCCCCCCGATTGCCTTCGACGCGCCGTCCGCCCGTTTCCGACCGGGCGGGTCCGACCGCAGGCCGAGAGCCGGCCGGGGTGTCCCGACGCACGAATTCGGCCGGCTCTCCCCCCCAAAAAACTGCCTTCCCCGTCAGGGCGCCGTCTGGGTCTCGGGCCGGCGCGCGTCCGGAGCCTCCTCCACGGGCATGTCCAGGTCGCCCAGGCCCGCGGCCTTGATGGCGTCGCGCAGCTTGGTGACGGGCTCGCCCGTGCTGGTGGTGAAGGTCAGGGCGTCGGGCTCGGCGCGATTTTCGGCCAGGTTGCTGAAGGCGGGGCCGCCTGGGGCGGCCGGGCTCCCTGGGGCGCCTGGATTCAGGGCGACGGCGTAGGTCTTGCCGGGCAGGGTCGTGCACAACAGGACGAAGGTCTTGTTGTCGTTCAGCAGGCGCGGGGTCTTCAGGCAGTCCAGCTTGTCGCCGCCCGTGCCCAGGCCATAGGCGAAATCGCGCGGCGTCATCTGCTGGTCGAACACCACCTTCAGCACCAGGACGCCCGGCGCGATCGCCTGGCCGGCGGCCGGCCAGGTGGCGACCACCTTGGGCTTCTGGGTCGGCGGCATGACCGTGACGGGCGAGACCGGCGTCGGCGTCTCGGCCGGCGGGCGCGTCGCCTGGGCGAGCACCGGGCCGGCCGCGAGGCAGAGGGGCAGGATCAGGGCCCAGACACGGGCGGGCGACCGGGCGGGGAGAGGAGCGCGCATGGTCCTCAACGTGTGGTCAAAGCGCGGCGTTCTCAAGGCGCCGCTTGCGGGAAACCTGGCCCTAGCGGGTCATCCAGGGCTTGCTCTTGCTGCTCGAGGCGGCGGCGGCGGCCTGCTCGCGCTGGAAGCGGCCGCCGCGCGGCGGCTGTGGCTTGGCGGCGAGCGCGGCCTTCTTCAGGCGCAGGGCGCGCTGGATCGGGGTTTCGCCGGGAATGTCGGGAAGGTCGTCGGTCTTGTCGGTCATGGGCGGTTTCTAGCACGATCGCCGACCGCGCGTCCCGGCCGGCGCGCAGCCGAGGGCCGTTGCCACGGGTGTCGATCTGTCTCAACCTTGGGTCATGCCATGAGGCCGGTGTGCGGGGGAGATTGTCATGGGTCTGGGTCTGAACCGTCGAGGCCTGCTGGCCGCGGGGCCCGTGTTGATGCTGGGCGGCGCCGGCCTCGCGACGGC
>Ga0102590_1004605_pt1 | contig 11496 bp, 8 predicted proteins | sample AraplaMF_Col_mMF_FD_76859 | JGI IMG/M metagenome (GOLD analysis project Ga0102590, IMG submission 76859) | Arabidopsis root microbial communities from the University of North Carolina, USA - plate scrape MF_Col_mMF | ecosystem: Host-associated > Plants > Roots > Endosphere | place: USA...
CACGCGTTTCGCTGGACCCGCGACTTCGTGCGGCAGGGGCCGCTCGCCGACCACGTGGGCGACGAGGCCCTGCCGGGCGCGGCGCTCGCGGACGACGCGGCCCTCGACGCCTACATCCGCCAGACCGTCGGCACCGCCCAACATCCCGCCAGCAGCTGCAAGATGGGGCAGGGGCCCGACGCCGTCGTCGATCCGCAGCTGCGAGTGCACGGGATCGAAGGCCTGCGCGTCGCCGACGCATCGATCATGCCGACCCTGATCGGCGGCCACACCAACGCGCCTTCCATCATGATCGGCGAAAAGGCCGCCGCCCTGATGCTGGCCAGCTAGAGGCGAACCCCTGATGTCCACGTCGTTCGATCCGCAAGAGCAGACCCGCGCCAGCCTGACGCGGCCCTTCAGGCTGCTCGTCGACGGCGCGTGGGTCGACCCCGCGAGCGCCAAGACACTCGACGTCGTGAACCCCGCCGACGGGCGCGTCATCGCCACCATCCCCGCGGCCGGCGCGCTCGACGTCGATCGGGCGGTCTCGGCGGCTCGCCGAGCCTTCGACGAAGGACGTTGGACGGCGCTCCCGCCCGGCGAACGCGCCAAGATCCTGTGGCGTATGGCCGATCTCCTCGAGGCCCGTCAGGAGGAGTTCGCCGAGCTCGAGACGCTCGACAACGGCAAGCCGATCCTGATGTCCAAGCGCGTGGACATCCCCGCCTCGGTCGCGAGCCTGCGCTACTGGTCGGGGTGGTGCACCAAGGTCGCCGGCGAGACCCGGGCCGTCGACATGCCGGGCGAGTTCCTGGCGATGACGCTCCGCGAGCCGGTCGGCGTGGTGGGGCTCATCACACCCTGGAACTTTCCTCTGCTGGCCGTGGTCACGAAGCTCGGGCCGGCCTTGGCCGCCGGCTGCACGGTGGTCCTGAAGCCGGCGGAGCAGACCTCGCTCACCGCCTTGCGGCTGGGTGAGATCGTACTCGAGGCCGGCGTCCCGGCGGGCGTGGTCAACATCGTCACCGGGACCGGCGGGGTCGCCGGCGCGGCGCTCGCCGAGCACGAGGAGGTCGACAAGATCTCGTTCACCGGCTCGACGGCGGTCGGCAAGCTGCTCATCGGCGCGTCGCGTGGCAATCTGAAGCGCCTGACCCTCGAACTCGGCGGCAAGTCGCCGACCATCATCCTGCCGGACGCGGACCTGTCGAAGGCCATCCCCGCGGCCGCGCAGTCGATCTTCCTCAACAGCGGTCAGGTCTGTGTGGCCGGCTCGCGGCTCTACGTCGCCAAGCAGCACTTCGACGCGGTGCTCGCCGGCGTGTCGGCCGTCGCGAGCCAGTTCAAGATGGGGCCGGGGCTCGATCCGACCACGCTGCTCGGCCCCTTGGTGTCCGCCCAGCAGCGGACGCGGGTGTCCGAATATATCGACAGCGCCCGCACCGAGGGCGCGAACGTGATCCTGGGTGGCAACGCGCCCGCCTCGGACGGCTACTTCGTGGAGCCCACCATCATCTGCGACACCCACCCGGGCATGCGGGTCGTCCAGGAGGAGATCTTCGGCCCGGTCCTGGTGGCCACGCCCGTCGACGACCTCGACGAGCTCGCGTCGCTCGCCAACGATACGGTCTACGGGCTCGCCGCCAGCATTTGGACGCGCGACATCTCGTCGGCCTACAAGCTCGCCAAGAAGGTGCGCGCCGGCACGGTGACCATCAACTCCGGTCCCGTGGCCGGCCCGAACCTGCCGTTCGGAGGGTTCAAGCAATCCGGTTGGGGGCGCGAGAACGGCGTCCAGGGTCTCGAGAGCTTCACCGAGGTGAAGACCGTGATCACCGCGCTCTAGCCGGCCTGCAACGGCCGCGATCCTTTCGCGGCGTCGGCGCCTCCATCGGCGGAGCCGCGTCCGTCGCGCCGGTCGACGCTTTCTCAAAAAGGGTTGGCCGCCCGAGAGCTCGACAGTCTCGGGCAGCCAAGTCGAGGACGCCTCCGGGGAGGAAGCCAAAGGGGACGCCCTGGCGACACCTTCGAACGCCCGCTCGCGAGGCGAACGGGAGGGTTACGAAAGGCATGGGCCTAGGGCCCCGCTGCTCAGACCATCGGGCGTGGGCCGCGCGAAATCCAATATTGATTGGATCGCCGGAGATTTGCCGTCTGTATCACGATGTCTCGGCCTGGACGGCCAGACCCGGATCGTCGTCCCCCAGGACCTCTCGATTGTGTTCGCCCAGGCGCGGCGGCAGGCTGAGGGGGGGCCGTTCGCCGTCGAACAGCACCGGCACGCCGGGCATGCGGATGTCACCCAGGACCGGGTCGCTCAGGGTGGCGAAGAACCCGACGGCGGCGAGGTGCGGGTCGTCCACGATCTCGTCGAGCGAGAGCATCGGGGCGGCAGGCACGCTGATCCGTTCGCAAGCCTCCAACCAGTGACCCGTACTGCGAGTGGCGATCAGTTCGCCGGCGAGGGCATAGAGTTCGTCGGTGTGCGCGGTGCGCGCCGCGATCGAGACGAAACGAGGATCGGCGGCGTGGTGCGGCGTGCCGGCCTCGTCGAAGAAGGCCCGCCAATGGGCGTCGGTGTAGGGCAGCATGCACACATAGCCGTCGGTGGTGCGATACGGCCGCCGATTGGGCGAGAGGACCCGAGGATAGCCCATTGCGCCCTGCGGCGGCGCGAACGAGCGCCCGTAGAGATGTTCCACGAGGGTGAAGCCCGCCATGCACTCGAACATGGGGATTTCCACGACCGCGCCGCGGCCGCTGGTCACTCGTCCGGTCAGGGCCGCGAGGATCGCCATGGCGGCGATCAGCCCGGTGGTCTTGTCCGCGGTGATCGTCGGGAAGTACAGGGGTTCACCGATCCGTCGGCGCATCAGGTCCGCGCAGCCCGACAGGCCCTGGATGATGTCGTCGTAGGCGGGACGACCCCCGTAAGGACCATCCTCGCCGAAGCCGTGCAGACCTGCGAAGACCAGGCGCGGATTGCGCGCCATGAGCGCCGCCGGCTCCAAACCCAGCTTGGCCAGCTTCTGGGGGCGGATGTTGTGCATGAACACGTCGGCGGTATCGACGAGCCGTCGCAGGGCTTCGCGCGCTTCCGGCTGCTTCAAGTCGAGGACGACGCTTCGCTTGTTGCGGTTCGTGTTGAGGAAGGTGGCGGCCATGCCCGGCTCGACGGACGGCCCGGTGTGGCGTGTCGAGTCGCCGCCCGGGGCCTCGATCTTGACGACGTCGGCGCCGAAGTCGCCCAGCCACATGCTGGCGAGCGGGCCCATGGCAACGGTCGTCAGATCGATGACCTTGATGTCTTTGAGCGGCAGCATCGGACTCAGACCTCCGTCGCGTCGGGACGACCGGAGATCATCCGGCGCGATGTGTAACGGATCACGGGGACGGACTCCTGATTGAGAACGGTGATGGTCGAATCGACGATCGCCCGGTTGTGCTTCGATGTGGGACGCACAGCGTCGATCTCGACGCGGCCGCGCACGGTGTCGCCGACATGCACGGGCGCGAGGGTCTCGAGCGAACAGGCGAGCATCGCGATCCCCGTTCCACGGATCATCGACTGGACGATGAAGCCTTCGATGATCGCATAGGTCAGCGCACCGGGCACCGGGCGTGCGCCCATCGGCCCGACCTTCGTCGCATCCACGAATCCACTGTCGGTCATGCCGGTCAGGGCGATGAAGTTGACGAGGTCGGTCTCGGTGACTGTGCGCGTGTAGGTATGGAAGACCGCCCCGGGCGGCGTGTCCTGCCAGAAGAGGCCCCGGCCAAGGGGCGCCGCGTCCTGCGGGGGCGGTGGCTGCATTCGATCTCCGTAGCACTCTGATGGGGCGCACCACCGGCCGGCGCGCGGGCCGATGCTGCTGGAGCCGCGGCGCCCGAGCTCGTGAAGCCCGGACGGATCCCCCGGGTCCGGGCCTCCAAATCCTCCCCCGTTTCGCGCAGTTGCCCCGCCGTTCGTGTCCTCAGGCTAGGGGCGATCTACGCGCCAAACCAATATTGATTGGCGGCCGAGCGATTTCGGATGCGTATTGAACCGCGCGCCGCCGCCTGGACGCGGACTCGACGCGGCCATACCGATCCGGCGTGCGTTTCGCCGACCGCGATAGCGTTGGTAAATCGCCGTGAAGCCAATGAATCTTGGCTCGCCCTCGCGTTCGCCGATAGGGTCGCGCGCGGCGAACGTCGGGTTCGCTGGCGGCGGAGGGGCTGAATGACCGATCGGCGTCTCCTCTACATCGTCTCCACGGCCAAGTACGGCTCCTTCACCGCCGCCGCCGACCGGGTCGGCGTCACCCAATCGGCCATCACCAAGAGCGTCGCGGAGCTGGAGCGCGAACTCGGCTACGCGATCTTCAACCGAACCGCGCGCGGCGTCTTTCTCACGGACGAGGGCCGTGTCTTCGTCGAGCGCGCGTCGCGGATTCTCGACGACACGCGGGAGCTCTTCCGGGGCACGAGCGCGGTCTCCGATCCTTTCGACGGGGTGCTGCGGATCGGCGTTTGCCCCGCGTCCCTGGAATGGCTGCTCGTCGAGCCGCTCTCCACGTTGATGGCGAGACACCCGAGCATCCGCCTCGACATCACCGGCGGCAGCTTCGACAAGATCGTGCAGCAGTTGCGCGCGGGCGCCCTCGATGTCGCCATCGGCTACGATGCCGCCTTCGAAACCCAGAACGACTTCCGCCGCGACACGCTGCCGCCGCTGCGGACGTCCTTCTTCGTCCGCCAGGGCCATCCCATTCTCGAGCTCGGCCAGGTGACGATCGCAGACATCGCCAAGTACGATCTGATCTCGCCGTCGGGGTCGCCGCCCTACGACGTCGTGTGGCGCCAGATCTACGAGGAAGCCGGCGTCGAGACCCCTGGACGCCTGCACGTCGTCGACTATTTCCCGATCGTCGCCCGGCTCGTACGAAACAGCGACGCCGTCGGCCTCGTATCTCTGCAGTACACGCAGACGCGCATCTTCAAGAGCCGCTTCGCGCCGGTGCCCTATCTAGAGCTGCTGCCTCCATCGTCGCTCTGCTGCGCGACGCGCGTGCGCTGGAGCCCGCGTCCCGCGGTGCGGGCCTTCATCCAGACCTGCCGCGAGCGCTTTCCGACCTGATCCTCCGCGAGCCGCAGAGCCATGCCCCGCACTCATCGGCGCGGCGGGCATTTCTTTTTGCCGCGCCTGGACCGCGCCCTAGCCTCGGGAAAGCACGATCGAAATCCACGAGGCCGGAGACATGACGGACGTACAGGGGCGCACCGCCTTCATCACGGGCGGCGCCAACGGCATCGGGCTCGGCATCGCGAGAGGTCTCGCCCGAGCGGGCGCCAGGCTGGTGTTGGCCGACGTCGACGACGAGGCGCTGGCGCGGGCCAAGGTCGAACTCGAGCCGGTCGCGCCGGTCCAGACGTTTCGGCTGGATGTTCGCGATCGCGAGGCCTACGCGCGGACTGCGGACGCCGCGGAGCGCGCGCAGGGACCGGTCTCGCTGTTGTTCAACAACGCCGGCGTAGCGGGCGGCGCGGCCGCACATCGGATGACCTACGAGCTGTGGGACTGGGGCCTGGGGATCAATCTCTACGGCGTCGTCAATGGCGTGCAGACCTTCCTGCCGCGGATGGTCGAGCGCGGCCAGGGCGGACATATCGTCAACACCGCGTCCGGCGCGGGTCTGGCCGCGACCGGGTCGGGCGCTCTCTACACGACCGCCAAGTACGGTGTGGTCGGGCTGTCGGAGTCGCTCCACGGCGAACTGGCGAGCGCCCGCATCGGCGTGAGCGTCCTCTGCCCAGGCCCCGTGGCGACCGACATCGTGCGCCGCACGGCGGAGATGGCGCCGAACGCCGGCGGTTTGCGCACCCCCGAACAGGATGCCGAAGCCGCGGCCCGTCGCGAGAGGTCGGCCCGCTGGCTGCATCGCGACGGGGTCGACATCGACACCGTCGGCGAGATGGTGCTGAGCGCCGTACGGGCGGAGCGGCTCTACATCCTTACGGATCGGTTCGTCGAGCCGCTCATCAAGGCGCGCACCCAGGCGTTGCTCGATGCCCTGCCGACCTGACGCGCCCCGCAGGCGACGCCGCATTCCAGCCGCTCATGGTTTGGACGGCGTTGGAATTTGACCCATCGGCGCCACCCGGGAAACGCTCGCGGGCACGCTGCGGCGGCATCGAAAGCAAGCAAACGAGGGAGGCGACGATGAACGCCACGGGTCAGAGCTACGAACAGGTCGTCTACGAAGAGCCCGCGCCCAAGGTCGCGCGCATCGTGATGAACCGGCCCAGCCGGCGCAACGCGCAGGGCATCACCATGACCTACGATCTGGAAGCCGCCTTCAAACGCGCCTGCCACGACGACGGCATCAACGTGATCATCCTCGCCGCCGCCGGCGACCACTGGAACGCCGGGCACGACCTCAGCGGGGAGGGGCCGCGCAATCCGAGCGCAGACCAGACGACGAGCCTCTGGGGCGGTGACTACGGCGGCGCCGGTTGGAGCGGCGCTTATGCTCGCGAGAAGGAGATCTATCTCGAGATCACCGAGCGTTGGCGTAACGCACCCAAGCCGACGATCGCAGAGATCCAGGGCTCGGTGATCTCCGGCGGGATCATGCTCACCTGGATGTGCGACTTGATCGTCTGCTCCGAGGACGCGCGGTTCCGCGACGCGACGGCGGCGGAGATGGGCATCCCCGGCGCTGAGTTCTTCCAGCATCCCTACGAGATGAGCGTCCGCCAGGCGAAGGAATGGCTGATGACCGGCGGCTGGATGACGGCGCAGGAGGCGTTGCGGCGCGGCATGGTCAACCACGTCGTTCCGCGCGACCAGCTCGCCACCAGCGCGCTCGAGTTGGCCGAGACCATCGCAGCCAAGAACCCCTTCACCATGAAGCTGGTGAAGCAGGCGATGAACTTCGCGCAGGACCAGATGGGCCGAAAGGCGTCCATGGACCACGCCTTCCACCTTCACCAGATCGGCCACATGCAGGCGATGCTCACCCACGGCGCGCCGATCGACATCGACAGCCTGCCGCCAGTGATGCGCTCCAACGTCGAGAAGCTGATCGCCGCCGGGCGCCGCCCGGCCAGCGCTGACTGACTTCACGCACCGACGCCGCGAACGGAATCGAACTGAGCGTCGCCAGCGCCGGCGCGAAGCCGTCGGGTAGTCCGGCATGGCCGTCGGCCATGACCTGCAGCCTTCGACGCACACCGGTTCGCCCGTGGCCTCGCGAAGAAAGACCTGGAGGGCGTGACAGCTCCGGCCCGGGCGAAGTTCACTGGGCGCGGAGCGCGCCCGGACCGCCGATCAGAGGCCTTTTGACGGAACGATCAGATACTTCTCGCCCGTTGCGCGCCGGGCGAAGGCGGCGATGACCTCCGGGGCGAGCGCCTCCGCGAGAGAAACCTCCGCGACGTAGCGACTGGCGAAAGTGGTCTGCAGCTCCGAGATGATGCGGTCCTGCAGTCGTGCGCGCCCAGCTCCGATCTTTTGCAGAAAGGGGCCCAGCATGAAGCCAGTCACCCCGAAATGGAGGCCGTAGCTGCGGTCGATCACGGTCGGCCGGCTGTCTAGACCGCCGTAGATGTAGACCTGCTTGTGGGTCGCGGCGCCGTAACGACTGTAGACCGTCGCGTCGCGGCTTAGGGCGCGCTCCATCGCGACAAGGAGTTGGTTCGGCAGGTCCCCTCCACCCACTGCGTCGAAGGCGATCATCGCGCCGGTCTGGGCGATGGCGTCCGCGAGTTCGCTCGCGAAGTCGGGCGAGGAGCTGTCGACGACGTAGGTCGCGCCCAGGTCGCGGAGCAGCGCGACCTGATGGGCGCTGCGCACGACGTTGACCAGGGGGATCCCGTCCGCGGCGCAGATCCGGACGAGCATCTGGCCGAGCACCGAGGCCGCCGCCGTGTGGACCATGGCCCTGTGGCCATCCATCCGCATGGTCTCGACCAGGCTGAGCGCCGTCATCGGATTCACGAAGCAGGCCGCGCCGTCGGCGGCCGTCGTGCCCGGCGGGAGGACCACGCACTCGGCGGCATTCAGGCGGCGGTACTGGGCGTACATGCCGCCGCCGGCCACGGCGACCGTCATCCCGACCATGCTCTGCGCCTTCGCGCCGGCCCTCACCACCACACCTGCTCCCTCGACCCCGGCAGACAGGGATTGACCGACCCGCAGCGCGACGCGGTCGCGTCGCTCCGGCGGTATCGTCGCCGTAACGACCGGCCGGTCGGCGCTGCCAATTTGGGTCAGGGTGGTCAGATCCGCAGGCCCGAGAAGCAGACCGATGTCGGACGGGTGGATGGGGGCGCCCTCGACGCGAACGATCACCTGATCTGGACCCGGCTCCGGCACGGCCACGTCTTCAAGCGAAAGCTCCAGCCGGCCGTCCGTCGTGACGAGCGATCGCAGTTCGAGTCCGCACAGGGCGCCGCCGTCCGTCACGTAGATCTCCATCCGCATGAGCGATCGGCCCCAACCGCAAAGCGGTGCAGCCGTCCGCCCTCCAGAGGCTTCCGGAGGGCTTGCGGCCGCAGAACTCGGAGGTGGGAGCCTCCAAGTCCAATTCGTAGTTTGGCATTGGTATGCCTGCTGGGCATGGGCATGCGCGCCGTCACCCTCGATTTGACGGTCGCTGCGGGACGGGATTGGGGGGGCGTCGCGCCATGCCGAGAGGCATGTCGCATCCTGTCGGCTCGCGGGGAGGGCAAACCTGGTGGAATAGCAGGGCGCCAAAGGGAATTGGTCGCCGTCCGTGGAGGCGTCTAAGGCTGCTGGTTAGATCGTTGCCCGGCCACCAGAGCACGGCGCGTTGGAGTCTGGAGGAACGCCATGGATCTCATTATCAGGAACGGCGAGATCGTGGACGGTACGGGAGCGCCCAGATACCGGGGCGACGTCGGCGTGGAGGACGGCAAGATCGTCGCCGTCGGTCGCGTCGAAGGCGGCGCCAGGCGGATTATCGATGCGGACGGTGCGATCGTCACGCCGGGCTTCGTCGACATTCACACGCACTACGATGGGCAGGTGTCCTGGGACGCGATGCTCGCGCCATCGTCGATCAATGGAGTAACCTCGACCGCCATGGGCAACTGCGGCGTCGGCTTCGCGCCCGCGCGGGCCGACAAGCATGACTTCCTGATCCAACTGCTGGAGGGCGTGGAGGACATTCCGGGCACCGCGCTGCACGAGGGACTGGCCTGGGATTGGGAGAGTTTTCCAGACTACCTCGACGCGCTGTCGCGACGCGCCTACGCCATCGACGTCGGCGCGCACGTCCCCCACGCACCCCTGCGCACATACGTAATGGGCGATCGCGGCGCCGACCATACCGTCGCCCCGACGGACGGTGAGATCGACGAGATGCGCCGGCTGACCTACGAGGCCCTGCAGGCGGGCGCGTTGGGCTTCTCGACCACCCGGACCATGTATCATCGCACCAAGGACGGCCAGAACGTCGGCACGCTGAGCGCGTCGGAGGCCGAGCTTCTCGGCATCGCCAGCGCCCTGAAAGCGGCGGGCACGGGCGTCGTCCAGCTGATCTCTGATGCCTACCTGACCAACGATGACGCGTTCGCGGCCCGCGAGCTCGGCCTCATCCGGGCGATCGCGCAGACCACGGGTCGAAAGCTCTCCTTCACAGTCCAGCAGAACGACGACGCCCCCGACCGCTGGCGCCAGATCTTCGCTGAGATCGTCGCCATGCGCGCCGCAGGGCTGGATGTTAGCGCCCAAGTGGCTCCGCGCCCGATCGGCGCGATCCTGTCCTTCGCCGCCACCGTCAGTCCCTACATCGCCTGCCCGAGCTACCGGCGGGTCGCCGCGACCTTGAAGGGCGCAGCCCTCTTCGCGGCGCTAAGCGACCCCGAGCTGAAAGCGCAGATCCTGTCGGAGCATGCCCAGGTGAACCTGACCGGAAACGGTTGGGCCATTACGAAGGGCTATGCGCGGATGTTCCGCATGACCGATCCGGTCGACTACGAGCCTCGCCCGGAGAATTCTCTGCAGGCCGAGGCCGAGCGTCTAGGTCGCGACGTGGACGACTATGTCTACGACACGCTGCTGGAAGACGAGGGCAGGCGCCTGATTTATCTGCCGTTCAACAACTATGCCTACGGCAATCTCGACGACGTCTATGGGATGATGACGGGGCCGCACTCGCTCTACGGTATCTCCGACGGCGGCGCCCATTGCGGGTTTATCTGCGACGCGTCCTTCCCGACGACAACGCTATCGCTCTGGTCGAACGGCTCGAAGTCGGGCCACAAGATTCCGCTCGAAGCCCTCGTGCACGGATCCACGCAGCGCAACGCGCGCCACGTGGGCTGGCACGATCGCGGCACGATCCAAGTCGGCCAGCTGGCCGACCTGAACGTCATCGACATGGCGGAACTCGCCCTCAGCCCGCCCGAGATCGTCCAGGATCTGCCGGCCGGCGGGACCCGCCTGCTGCAGACCGCCAAGGGCTACCGCCAGACCATCAAGTCCGGCGTCGTCACATTCGAAGGTGGACGGTGGACCGGTGAGACCCCCGGCCGCCTTGTCCGCGGCGAGCGCGCGGCCTGAGCGGGACGGCGCGCAAACGTATGGATGAGGGCATCGAGGCATGAGCGGTCGGAATGCGCCGCGCCGGCTTATCCGACCTCGGGTTGCGAGCCAGCGAACAAGGTCGTCGGGAAGCGACGAACGCACCGCGCCGGAGAGGTCGTAGAAGGGGAGTGGGGCGCATGGCGAACCAGCAATTGAACGAACCGGCCGCGGTGAGCGAAGTCCTGCCCATGGGCTCGCTCCTCGCCCACCATGCGGCGCGTGATCCGGCGCTGCCCGCGGTAACGTTCGACGACGTCACGATCACGTATGCGCAACTCGAAGCGCGCTCCAACCGAAAGGCTCGCCAACTTGCCGCGCTCGGCGTCGGCGAGGGCGACGTGGTGACGCTGGCCCTCCCCAACGGTGTCGAGTTCTATGAAGCGGTCTTCGCGGTCTGGAAGCTCGGCGCCACACCCAACGTGGTGTCGTCCAAGCTGCCAATCGCGGAGCTGCGCGCGATTGTCGAGCTCGCCCGCCCAAGCTTGGTCATCGGCGACGCGAGCATGAGGATCGAGGAGCGGCCGTTCCTGTCCGCCAGCGCGGAACCCAACCCTGATATGTCAGTCGCGGCGCTGCCCACGAGAATCGCACCGCGCTGGAAGATCATGACCAGCGGGGGGTCCACGGGGCGGCCGAAACTCATCGTCGACAATCAGCCCGGGGTCTACGACCCTACCCTGGTCTCGCTCAACCGGTCGCCCGGCGAGATCACGCTGAATCCGGGACCGCTGTACCACAATTCGCCGTTCGCCTTTTCGATGCGGGCGCTGTTCACCGGCGGCCACGTCGTCGAGATGGGTCGTTTCGATGCCCTGCGCGCCCTCCAGCTGATCGAACGATACAAGGTCAGTTGGGTCAATCTGGTGCCCACGATGATGAGCCGGATATGGAAGTTGCCGGCCGAGGAGCGGGACGCGTTC